>RCNE010000406.1_pt1 | contig 23672 bp, 17 predicted proteins | sample 2041361 | NCBI WGS metagenome assembly RCNE01 (sample SAMN09708229, study PRJNA481090) | Marine sediment metagenome, whole genome shotgun sequencing project. | reverse complement strand
CAAGCTGGAAAGGGTTCAATTTCCTTGCTTTTATGGTCATAGCAATCAAAAAATTCAAGAATATCAAAAACTCAAGATGACCTCATCAATAATAATTGAAAAACAATAACTTATACCGTATTTTATGAAGAACACATTAAAAGAACTTATTGCAAAAAACGAGGCACAGGAGAAGGCATATGTTGCGTCACGTCAAGCGGAAATTGATAGCCCCAAAACAGGTGATGACCGGCGTAATTTTTTAAGAAAAACGGCGTTGGGCGGTATCGCCTTATCCAGCTTCATGGGTTATTCTTTTGAAGATACCGTAGCACAGACCACCTCGAAAGTAAACCGTGCATCCGCGCCCTCTGAGTTGAAGATTACTGATATGCGGTACGTGTTGACCGATGTTATGGGAGGCACGCCTATCATTAAAATTGAGACCAACCAAGGCATACATGGTCTAGGTGAGGTGCGTGATGCTGCTGACGCACGCTACGCACTTATGTTAAAAAGTCGTATTCTGGGTAAGAATCCCTGTAATGTAGAAAAAATCTTCAAGAGCATCAAACAGTTTGGCGGACCCTCTCGACAGGCAGGTGGGGTTTGTGGGGTCGAAATGGCATTATGGGACCTTTGTGGTAAGGCTTATAACGTTCCCGCTTGGCAACTATTGGGAGGAAGATACCGAGATAAGGTGCGACTCTACGCAGATACGCCAGAAGCAAACTCTCCCGAAGAACAGAAACGGCTTATTAACTTTCGAGTAAAAGAACAAGGATACACTTGGTTGAAAATGGATGTTTCCATAGGTGAGCTGAAAGGAAAAAAAGGTACCGTAGTAAACGGCAAGTTCTGGGAAGATGCAAAAGGAAATCTTAACCAATGGGGCGATCGAAGAAATTTTATGTCCTACGGTAATACCATGCATCCGTTCACCCAAATTCAGATAACCGAAAAGGGTCTCGAAACGTTACAGCAGGTTGTGGAGGACGTACGAAATATGGTGGGTTACGAAATTCCCATTTCCACGGATCATTATGGACATTTCGATTTGAACAACAACATCCGAATGGCCAAAGCATTGGAAAAATATCGTTTGGCCTGGTTCGAAGACATGGTACCTTGGCAGTATACTGAACAATGGAAAACAATAACGGATGCCATTGAAACACCAACGACGACAGGTGAGGATATTTATTTGTTAAAGGATTTCAAGCCCCTCATTCATCAAAGGGCGGTTGATATTATCCATCCAGATTTAGCATCTTCAGGCGGACTTTTGGAAACGAAACGCATTGCCGATTATGCGGAAGAATTTGGGATTGCGATGGCCATGCACCAGGCAGGAACGCCGGTTTCTTTTATGGCTAACGTGCATTGTGCCGCGGCCACACAAAACTTTTTGGCCCTAGAACATCATTCTGTCGATATTCCGTGGTGGGAAGATCTCGTGACTACTGTCGGTGGGTATAAAATGATTGACAACGGTTTTGCTACCGTACCCCTAACGGCTCCCGGATTGGGTATAGAGTTGAATGAAGATGTCCTAAAAAAGCATATCGACCCGAGGGATAAAAGTTACTTTGCCCCAACGACAAAATGGAACGACCTGCGTTCGCACGATAGAACATATAGTTAAGACCGTTCGGAATTTTATTTCCTTATAAATATAAAACGAAAATTGTTTGAGTTGGTTAGATTGTAGTTGAACTTCCCGGACTCTCCGTTCGGGGAAGTTTGACTATTTTGGCATCCGAACATAAAATTCCTTACATTGTTAGTCGAAAGAAATAAAAACAATAACCTTCATAATAACAAAACACTACGAATGAAAATGAGACTATTTTTAGCGGCACTTTTTATATTTGCCAACATTCCACTAACGGCTCAAGGCGTAGCCGCCACACCTGACTATATTGAAGAATTGACAGCTGATTGGCAGGGCGAACGTTTTGATGACGGAAGGCCCAAAGTCTCCGACGCCCTTTTGAAGCGATTGAAGAACATACAAATAGAAGAAGCTTGGGGCTATCTGCGCAGCAAGGGTTATCATAATCAGTACGATGGCGAATGGAAAATAATTCATCCTGAAAGTGTTATGACGGGGCGTGTTCTAACGGCGCAGTACATGCCTTTGCGTCCTGATTATAAAGATTTGGTAAAAATGAAGGGCGCCAAAGAGAATCGAGATACGATTGGGGGCAGTAATTCATGGCCTATTGAAATCTTAAGGGAGGGTGACGTGTATGTTGCCGACGGCTACGGGCGTGTAATTGATGGAACCTTGATAGGCTCCAATTTGGGAAATGCGATTTACGCGAATTCCAGTAACGGAGTAATCTTTGATGGTGGGGTTCGCGATGTGGCCGGTTTATTGGATATTGAAGGGTTTAATGGTTGGTATAGAGGAGACGACCCTTCGTACCTAGCAGAGCAAATGTTGACCAGTATCAATACGCCCATTCGAATAGGTCGAGCCATCGTACTGCCTGGTGATGTTGTCTTAGCTAACCAACATGGTATAATTTTCATACCGTCTCACTTTGTAGCTAAATTGGTGTTGTCATCAGAAGTAGTAGGTCTTCGTGATCAATTCGGTTTTCAAAGGTTACGTGAGAAAACATATACTCCAGGGCAAATCGATACAAAATGGACCGAAGTCATTAAAGCCGATTTTTTGCAGTGGTTAAAAAAATATCCCGATGCTAAACTTCCGATGACCCGCAAAGAGCTTGACGACTATATGAAGTCGAGCAAAAATTAATGTTTTTTGAAAATTTATAATAGCAAAGTATTTACGAAATTCGATAAAATGAAAAATCAAATAGTTATGTGGGCCGTGGTTGGTCTTTTTAGTCTAGTATCGTGCGCCCAGAATTCTTCTAACGATGAGGGTCAAATAACTGCCGGAGTAGATTCGCTCTATGAGGCTATGGTTTCAAAAGACAAAACTAGCTTAGAAAACCTGACTGCCAAAAACCTCACCTACGGGCATTCAAGCGGAACCCTTGAGAACAAAGGCCAATACGTATCGGCTGTAATGACCGGGTCTTTTGAATTCATTTCTATCACGCCCGTAGACCAAAGCATCGAAATTTCGGGTGACACTGCTATTGTACGCCATATTTTTGAGGCAAAGGTAAACGATGGAACGCCCACTGATGTTCGAATCGGCGTAATGATGACATGGCAAAAACAAAAGGGCAACTGGATTTTACTTGCCCGACAGGCCTACAAACTATAACACCAAACCACTGATATCTTGAAAAAAATTACTATTTATTCCGTTTCGTTGGGTATTGCTGCCCTCTTGTTAATTACAATAATTGGTTTGGTAGCCACGGGAAACATTGACCAGGCCGGTATTGTTTTTTTGGCATTCTTCGCTGTTTTGGCTTTCGGTTTTAGCGGTTATGAGAACCTGAATGGCCTAGTTTTTACCACCATGATTTTCGCCGGAGTATCGGCGGCACTTTATTACCCTGATCTTTTTACAGTAATAGGTGGTTTTAAGCTTACGATATTAATCATACCATTGATACAGATCATAATGTTCGGTATGGGTACTGCGATGAGCTTAAAAGATTTTGCTTTGGTATTTAAAACCCCAAAGGGCGTGCTCATTGGTGTCTCGGCTCAGTTGTTAATTATGCCGATTGTTGGTTTCGCACTGGCCAAACTAAGTAATTTTCCTCCTGAAATAGCTGCGGGTATTGTACTTATTGGTTGTTCGCCAAGTGGTGTAGCCTCTAATGTTATGGCCTATTTGGCAAAAGCTAATGTAGCATTGTCCATTACAATTACTTCGATAGCGACGCTTCTCGCTCCCTTTTTGACACCTTTGCTTATGAAATTGTTAGCAGGCGAATTTATTGAAATTGATGTTTTGACCATGATGTGGAGTATAATTAAAATGATAATCTTGCCAATTGGTGCGGGCTTACTTTTTAATAAGCTACGAGGTGATGGGGCCAAATGGTTAGATAGGGCCATGCCTTTGGTCTCCATGTTGGCCATAGGGGTTATTATTACTATCATTACTGCTGCAGGTAGAGACAGTCTATTGGATATTGGCGGTATTCTGATGCTTCTGGTTTTAATTCATAATCTATTCGGTTATAGTCTTGGATACAGCTTTGCCAAATTGTTTAAGATGCCAGAGCAAGATGCCCGCACTATAGCTATCGAAGTTGGAATGCAAAATGGTGGACTTGCCTCAGGTATAGCCAATTCATTGGGCAAGATTGCGACAATGGGCCTGGCACCGGCAGTATTTGGTCCGCTGATGAATATTACGGGTTCTATATTGGCTTCCTACTGGCACAAAAAACCACCGAAAACGAAAGTGGTTATTCCACAACCTGAAATTTAGACACTCATACTATTGTAATCGGCACCATTTTTTTTGTTTTTTTCGAATAGTTACGATACTGTTAGCTTCCTGAGAAATATCCCAAATTAAACAGATATTGTTACACGCATCATTCGTTCTTTTTTTTTGGATATTTTGTTGTGCTATAATTTATTGGAAACCCTAATTTTGGAGGTGTCATAAAATAACCATTATCTTAGTCTTTTAAGAATATAAACAACTTAACATAAGATGAAAAAAGTAGTCACTTTCGGAGAAATCATGTTGCGTCTGTCCCCTCCCGGATTTTTAAGGTTTTCCCAAACCACAAGTTTTGATGTAGTATATGGTGGAGGAGAAAGCAATGTAGCAGTTTCATTGGCCAACTATGGGGTACCGGTAGATTTTGTTACGCGACTACCTAAAAATGATATTGGCGAATGTGCCTTTATGGAAATGCGGAAAAGGGGTGTGGGCACTGACAAGATAGTTTATGGTGGTGATCGATTGGGTATCTATTTTTTGGAAACCGGGGCCGTAAGCCGCGGTAGTAAAGTTGTTTACGATCGAGCACATTCCGCAATTGCCGAAATAGAAAAAGGGATGATAGATTGGGACTCCGTTTTCGATGGAGTTGAATGGTTTCATTGGACGGGTATTACCCCGGCAATTTCACAAGGGGCCGCCGATGTATGTCTGGAAGCTGTAAAGGTTGCCAGTAAAAAAGGCGTAACCATTTCGACCGATTTGAACTATCGCGCCAAATTATGGAAGTACGGTGTTGAACCCGAGGGTATCATGACTGAATTAACGTCTTATTGCGACGTCATTCTGGGAAATGAAGAAGATGCAGAAAAACATTTCGGAATCAAGCCCGAAGGATTGGATATTACCACTCAGGGCGAGCATGTGAAAGCTGAGGCATTTCTTTCCGTTTGCCAACAAATGATGAAAAAATTCCCGAACGCCAAAAAGGTGATTACCACCTTAAGAGGTTCAATTTCTGCATCCCATAACACTTGGGCCGGTGTACTTTACGACGGCGAAACCATGTTCAAATCCCCAGAATATCAAATTACCGATATTGTAGATAGAGTAGGGGGAGGCGATTCGTTTATGGGTGGATTAATATACGGTTTGCTAAAATACCCAGAGGATGACCAGAATGCATTAAATTTTGCAGTGGCCGCTTCTTGTTTAAAGCACACTATAATGGGTGATGCCAATTTGGCGACTGTCAGCGAAGTAGAAAAACTCATGGGCGGCGATGCCTCCGGGCGTGTTGCTAGATAATTTCAATTTAGAAACTAAAATAAGGCTTCTCCTTTGAACCTGAAACCACAGAAATCTTAAACAATATAAAATGGCCAAATACTCAAGAATTGAAGTAGCAGCAGTAATGAAGGAAACCGGTATGGTACCCTTATTTTATCATGCGGACATCGAGCTGGGCAAGAAAGTACTCAAGGCATGCTATGATGGTGGTGCTAGGTTGATTGAATTTACTGCCCGCGGAGATTTCGCTTTCGAAGTATTTTTAGAACTGAACAAATATTCCTTGAAAGAATTACCCGGAATGATAATGGGTGTAGGTTCTATTACCGATGCGGGAGCGGCCAGTATGTTTATGCAAATGGGTGCCAATTTTATCGTAACCCCCACTTTGCGCGAAGACATCGCTATTGCCTGTAATCGAAGAAAAGTGCTTTGGTCACCAGGTTGCGGTACCTTAACTGAAATTAATAGAGCGGAAGAACTTGGCTGCGAAATCATAAAACTCTTCCCTGGCGATACCTATGGCCCCGGTTTTGTAAAGGCAATTAAAGGCCCACAACCGTGGACCAGCATTATGCCGACCGGAGGCGTTAGTACTGAGGAAGAAAATTTGAAAGGTTGGTTTGGCGCTGGTGTTACGTGCGTAGGTATGGGCTCACAGTTAATCAGTAAAGATATACTTGCAAATAAAGACTACGCAGGTCTTGAAGCTCGGGTCAAAGACACTTTGGCTCTGATTAAAAGACTAAGAAGCTAGAAGCTACTCGAAAAACGATTTTCGAATTCCCATTTCCAATCCCCGTAATTCTGCTAAACCGCGTAAGCGGCCAATAGCCGAATAACCGGGGTTTGTTTTTTTATGTAGGTCATCCAACATTTGATGCCCATGATCTGGTCGCATCGGAATCATGAAATCTTTTCTACCTGTTTCCTTTCTCCTCTTTTGTTCCTCTAGTATTTTTCTTAGTAGATTGTACATGGGCACGTCTCCCTCTAGATGATTGGCTTCATAAAAATTGCCCTTTCCATCACGTTTCGTACTTCTTAAATGTAGAAAATGGACTCGGTCGGCAAATCTTTCGAACATACCAACAATATTGTTATCTGCTCTTGCCGCCAAAGAACCGGTACAAAAAGTAAAACCGTTGTGAATAGATTTTACCTGGTCGAAAATATGCGCGTAGTCGGCTTCCGTTCCCATAATACGGGGCAATCCTAAAATAGAAAACGGTGGGTCATCGGGATGGATGCATAGTAACACACCATTTTCTTCGGCCACAGGTACAACTTCCTGCAAAAAATATACCAGACTATTTCGCATTTCGTCTTCCCCGATACCGTCGTACGTATCTAGTATTTTTTGAAATTTACTTAAATCATATCCCTTTTCAGGCACTGGATAGCCCTCTGAAGAGCCGGGAAGGCCCGCAATAATAGTTTTGACCAATTCCCAGATATCATTTTCCGACATACCGTCGAAACGCTCTTTAACCGTTTTGATTTCGACATCAGAATAGGTGTTTTCGGCATTGGGTCGCTTTAAAATAAAGAGGTCAAAAGCTGCTAAGGCATTAAATTCAAATGCCAAGGCTTTTGAATCATCGGCGACTTGATAATTGAGACTGGTGCGTGTCCAATCCAAAACGGGCATAAAATTGTAACAAACTACATTGACATTACAGGCCGCAAGGTTTCTAAGGCTTTGCTTATAATTTTCGATATGGCTCTTGTAATCGCCCTTTTGCGTCTTGATATCTTCGTGAATAGGCAGTGACTCTACTACTGACCAAATAAGTCCGTTTTCTTCGAGATGCTTTTTTCGTTTTTCAATTTCGGTGACTGGCCAGACCTCTCCGTTTGCAATATGGTGCAAAGCGGTAACGATTCCAGTGGCACCTGTTTGCTTGATATCTTGCAGACTCACCGGATCACTGGGCCCATACCATCGCCATGTATGTTTCATAATTTACTTCGTGAAAATTCAAAATTATAAGTATCGGATTCTAATAATTGATAGTTTAAAATAGCTATATATTTATAGTTGCAGATGGCGTTTGGATTTTTGAAATCTCAAATCTCAAACCCCACTAAACGCACTAAACCCACCATCTACGGGTAGCACCGCACCCGTGATAAATTTGGCCGCATCACTGCACAAAAAATGGATTGCTCCGTTCAGTTCCGATATGTCTCCAAAGCGATCCATTGGGGTGTTTTTGATGATATTTTCACCTCGCTCCGTATATGTGCCGTTATCATTGGTCAACAGCGCTTTATTTTGTTTGCCAATAAAAAACCCGGGGGCTATCGCATTGACCCGGATTCCTTCGCCAAATTTTAACGCCATCTCTACGGCCATCCACCTTGTGAAGTTTTCCATCGCGGCCTTTGAGGCTGAATAACCAGCCACCCTGGTGATAGCACGGCCAACGGCCATGGAAGAATAATTTAAGATAACGCCTTCTTTTTGTTCTGCCATGGTTTTACCGAACACCAGTGACGGAATCACGGTACCGTTCAGGTTAAGATCCGTTACTTTTTTAAAGCCATCTATCGAAAGGTCAAAAAGTGTTTTGTCAAGGGGGACCGTGGCGCCTGAGAGATTACCGCCGGCGATATTCAATAGAATGTCAATCCTTCCAAAATCGGCTATAATTTTGCTTTTTGTGATATTCAAAGAAGACTCATCAAGTATGTCTGCCTCATAGGCTTTGGCATATCCTCCGATACTTTCTATCTCAGATAATAGCTCGTTCAGGGAAGACTCTTTTCTACTTAATAGGGCTAGTTTGACACCTGCACGCGCAAAACTTTTTGCTACGCTTCCCGCAAGAGAACCGCTTGCGCCTGTAATTATGGCAACCTTATTTTCGATGCCGAACCTATTTTTCATTCGTATGGTTTGAAGGCCGAAGATAAAACAATATCGTTTAAAACTGAAGGAGTAAGAATAGGGTATAAAAAGCGATAAAAAAACTTTACTTTTAACTTAACAAAATGACAAAGATTATATTATGAAAATCTATAGAACCACCCGAGGCGCAATTATAAGCGACGAAGGAAAAAACTACATAAAGAATGTTGAAAATTGGGATGCATTTCTTAATCGAGAAAATCTTTTCCAGGCCCTACAAAATGACATAAAAGATTTAGCCGTTTCAGGTGACCAGGTTATTTCCGATAATTTAGTAGTGCCTATGGGTTCTCAAGAAATCTGGGCGTCGGGCGTAACTTATATGCGTAGTAAAGAAGCTCGTATGGAAGAATCGAAAAAAGCAGGTGGAGGCACTTTTTACGATAGGGTGTATGACGCTGACCGCCCTGAGTTATTTTTCAAGGCGACCCCGCAACGAACGGTAGGGCCGGGCGGAACCGTGCGTATCCGAAAAGATTCTGGGTGGGATGTTCCTGAACCCGAGCTCACTCTTTTTATTAGCTCAAAAGGTGCCATTGAAGGGTATACTATCGGTAACGATATGAGTTCTCGAAGTATAGAAGGTGAAAATCCGTTATACCTTCCGCAGGCGAAAACCTATACAGGCTGTGCTGGCCTCGGCCCCTGTATCTACGTGCCAGGTAAACCGATAAGCCCCGATACGGCTATCGAACTTGAAATTTTAAGGGGTGGTAGTCAAGTATTTCAAGATAAAATTGCCATTAGTCAGATGAAACGAAAGCATAGTGAATTGGTCGAATATCTTTTTAGGGAGTGCGATTTTCCGAACGGTTGTTTTTTAATGACAGGAACAGGAATTATTCCTCCAGATGAGTTTACACTAAATGTCGGCGATGAAGTTCATATCAGTATTGATCGCATAGGAACCTTGGTAAATTTCGTTGGTCAATAGCCATATAAACCTATTTCATAACTGAACAACTAAGATTTTATATGTTTTAAGTAAGCTGCATCTTTGTTCCTGTCTTGTTTGAATAATCAATTTCGCAGGTTGTTTATAATCCGAAAAACTTAAACATATTTGAATAAAAGTTAAGATATTTATGTTTTTTTACATACCATCTTCAATTATTGAATTCCTCTATACACTACCTCGGGGTGGTTCAACTATAGCTTTTTTAGAGTTGCATGTCTAGAGAGAATTTGGGTCTATGATGAGACGAAAATAAATCGTAAAAATAGGACCACGAAGTATTGGGTACAGGTAAGAGAATAACTCAAGACGAGTTCAATGTTTCAAATGTAATTTAATAAACAACTGAAAATTATTTTGTTTATACCTAAACGGACAAGACCAATACTTCATCTCATGCTAATTTTAGCTGCATGTGGTGTTTCTTATTCCCAAGAAAATATAGTATTCGATCATATCACCGCTGAAGAAGGTTTGTCCCAGAGTGATATCAATTGTATATATCAAGATAAGCAGGGTTTTATGTGGTTTGGCACCCACGATGGTCTTAATAAATATGATGGATACGAATTTACGGTATACAATCCCGATAGTAATAAATTATCGAATATTAACAGCAATTTGATTTATACTATTGTCGGAGACGAAGATGACAATCTTTGGATTGGAACCACGGGAAGCGGGCTGAATTATTTTGATCGTACCACCGAGACCTTTACTGCGTTTAGGTACGAAAAAGGAAATACCAAAAGTTTGGATAACGATCATATTTCCATTCTCTACAAGGATAGTAAGAATCGACTTTGGATTGGAACCAATGAAGGTCTTAATATGTTAGATCTAGAAAAGGGTTCGCAAAATTTAGAATTTCAACGCTTTAACTCTGAACAAGAACCTTTTATTACCGGGTGGGACGGAAAATCGATTTATGCAATTTATGAAGATTCGAGAAATCAACTGCTGGTAGGCGGGCCTGGAGGCCTGTATAAATTAGCACGAGACCCGAAAGGCAACAACTATTTCAGGCTGGTAAATGAGGGTATCGGTCTGCCGAAAGTTACCGTACGATGTATAGTAGAAGACATATCAGGTCGCCTCTTTATAGGTACTGAAGATGGACTTTATTACCAAAAAGGTTCGGAGAAAGCCCATAAGTTAGAAGATGGGCATTTCAATGCGCTAGTACTTGATAAGAACAATCATCTTTGGGCAGGTACCAATAACGGATTATACTTATTCGAGAATTTTCCGAATCAAAAGGCTCCCAAATTAATCGAGCGTTTTACATACGACCCAAGAAATTCAGGTAGCATCAGCAAAAATATTATAAAATCCATATATATGGATAGAACGGGAATTATCTGGATCGGCACCAATGGTGGTGGGCTTAACAAATATGACCCAGTAGGAAAGCAATTCCGTCATTTACGGAAAACATCAGACCCCAACAGTTTGAGCTATGACAAAATAAGGGCTATGTACGAGGATAGTAACGGAACCTTATGGATAGGTACAGAGGGCGGCGGCCTCAACATGCTCACCGCAAAAAATGACAATGGTAAATACTCTGGGTTTGAACATTTTCAAGAGATTTCAAGAGCCTTTGCTATTTATGAAGTCGAGCAGGGTAACAAAAAAATACTTTTGATAGGTGCTGAAAGTACTCCTGGACTTTTTCAATTGGATATAACCAACCCCAGTACCGATATCAAAAAAAGCCTTACCACTTTTGAAGACATTAAGCACAGTGTTTTCAGTATTTTAAAAGATTCCAGGGAAAACATTTGGATCGGCACATACGGAGGTGGTGTGCATCGATGGATTCCGAACGATACCATTGGAAAATACAACAAAGATGTTTTCATGCATCTTCCCGAAGATGTCAACTCAATTTCAAGTGATATTATTAGAAACATTTATGAGGATAAGAACGGAAATATGTGGTTCGCAACCGGCGACGGACTATGCAGACTTTCCCAGAATGAAAGTATTAAGACGTGGCCAAAATTTACTATTTATAAAAATCGAACGGAAGATATCAATTCAATAAGCCATAATTATATACTATCCTTATTCGAGAGCGAAAAGGGAGATTTTTGGGTGGGTACTTTTGGAGGCGGGATCAACCAATTTATTCCTGGTGAAAATGAGGCATCAGGGAGTTTCGTTTCTTATTCGGACAAAGATGGGCTGCCCAACAACGTCATCAAAGGCATTTTGGAAGAAAGTAATGGCAATCTTTGGCTCTCTACCAACCAAGGGCTTTCAAGGTTCGATGTCGAGAAAAAGAATTTTAAAAACTATGATGTCTATGACGGCCTTCAAAGTAGCGAATTTCAAGAATTGGCATGTTTCAAACGTGAAGATGGTGAGATGCTTTTTGGTGGCATCAATGGTTTCAACGCTTTCTACCCTGAAAATATTGTAGAAAATACCATAGAAGCGGAGACGGTAGTTACCAATTTTTCGATTTTTAATAATCCTGTTGAAATCGGTAAAGAATTGCATGGCCGTCCTATTTTAGAACAAAGTATCAATACCACCGAAAAACTCAAGTTGAAATATAAGGAGAATAGCTTTGCATTTGAATTTGCCGCTTTGCACTATGCAGCACCTTCTAAAAATAAATTTGCCTATACCCTGCAGGGTTTTGACGAAGATTGGATTCAGACCACCTCGAACAAAAGGTTTGCCACCTATACCAATCTCGAGCCGGGATCATACACATTCAAGGTTAAGGCCTCGAACAACGATGGTGTTTGGGATACCACACCGTCTGAAATAACCATAGAGGTCATACCCCCATTTTGGAGAACCAATATAGCCTATGCCCTTTATTGTCTTTTTGTTATGGGCCTGCTTTGGCTTTTCTGGAGGTATACGTTCATTCGTACCACAGAAAAACATCAATTGGAACTGGAGCATTTGGAAAAGGAAAAATCTGAAGAGATGCAACGGATGAAACTAGAGTTTTTTACCAACATTTCACACGAGTTTAGAACGCCGCTCACTTTGCTAAAGGGGCCATTAGATTATTTACAGAAAAAAGGGGATGTCTTAAAATTTGACAAGGTAAAAGAGCAATATGGCCTTATGCAAAAAAATGCCGATTACCTCATGCGCCTCGTAAATCAGCTTTTGGATTTCAGAATAATGGGGCAGGGTAAAATGCGGTTGGTTGTACGCAACAGTAATATTACCGAGTTTATAAGAGAGGTATGTGAACCCTTTCAGTTTCTTGCGCATAAGCGTTTCATAGATTTTGAAGTTAGTTCGTCCGATAAACGTTTATTGACATGTTTTGATCATGATGCCCTTGAAAAAATCATAAACAATTTGCTTTCCAATGCTTTTAAATTTACTCCTAATCAAGGAAGAATACGTGTAGATATTTCCAAAGGAAAAGATTATTCTGGGGTCGATTTGCCGCAATTGCATTACGACATATCAAATTATGTAATAATTCAGGTGAAAGATTCGGGTTCAGGCATTCCTGAGGATAGTTTGCTACAAATTTTCGAGCGATTTTATGTAAAACGGGATAAGAATCAAAAGAATCTTAGCGGTGCGGGCATAGGTCTTTCTTTTGTAAAGAATTTGGTCGAACTGCATCTCGGTAGCATTGCTGTGACCAGTGAACCCAATAAAGAGACCAATTTTATCGTGGCACTTCCGAAGTACAGGAATGCATATGAAAATAGTGAGGTCATTACCATAAAAGAAGCAAACGATGGCGATTTTACTATGCGCTCTTCAGAAGCCGAATCTTTTGCTATTGGGTTTAATGATGAAATTGTGGATAGTGCTTTGTCGCGCGACAGACAAAAATTCCCAGTTTTATTGGTCGTCGACGATAATCCAGATATACGGTCCTTTATAAATGCCACTTTAGATGGCGAGTATACGGTTCATGAGGCCGAAAATGGAGCCGAAGGATTAGAAATTGCTTTGAAAGTTATCCCCAATATTATCTTAACAGACGTGGTAATGCCGGTTATGGATGGTATCGAACTATGCCAAAAAGTGAAGACCAAAACGGCTACAAGTCATATTCCTGTCCTGATGATTACAGCAAAATCGTCTCAAGAGAGTGAATTGCAAGGCCTACAACACGGCGCTGACGATTATATCAGAAAGCCTTTCGATATTGAATTGTTACAATTAAAGCTGAATAATATCATCAAGCAACGAGATGATCTTCGCAAACGTTTCAATCGCGAGATTAACTTACAGCCCAAAGAAGTGACCGTCACCTCAGCCGATGAACTTTTCTTGCAGCAGGCTATTGAGATAGTCGAAAAACATATGATGAACAGTGACTTGAACGTAGAGATGATGGTGAAAGAAATGGGCTATAGCCGTACCAATCTATTTTTGAAATTTAAGGAGATTACGGGGCTTTCTTCAAGTGAGTTTATAAGGAATATTCGCCTAAAACGAGCAATTCAACTTTTTGACAAGAGCGATTTATCGGTTAAGGAGATTATGTACAAGACAGGATTCAATACCGCTTCCTATTTTTCAAAATGTTTTAAGAAGCAGTTCAGGGTTGTGCCTAGTGAATATGTTAGGCAAATAAAGGATAAGAAAGAAATTCAATTTTAACTAGATAAATAATTCTATGGCTTATTTTAAAATAGCAAACCATGTAGTGTTTATAAAAAAACAACATGCGATATATTCTTTGGCATTAGCCATTCTTTTGGTGTTAAGCTCTTGCGGACAAAAAAAAGACACCAAAACTAGTGAGGAGGGATCGGTAATTGCAAAACCGAATGTAATTATCGTTTTTACAGATGATCAAGGGTATGGCGATTTAGGTTACCACGGCAATCCCATAGTAAAAACACCAAATCTTGATGCATTTGCAGAACAATCATTAGAGTTGACCAACTTTCATGTAGGCACTACTTGTGCGCCAACTAGGGCCGGACTCATGACAGGAAGAAACGCAAATCGCAATAATGCCTGGCACACTATTGCCGGATGCTCCATTTTACTTGAAGATGAAGAACTTATGCCACAAGTTTTTAAGCGAAACGGTTATAAAACGACAATGTTCGGTAAATGGCATTTAGGTGACAATTACCCATTCAGACCTCAAGATAGAGGGTTTCAAAGTGCTTTTTATCATGGGGGAGGCGGTATTCAACAGACTCCTGATTATTGGAATAATGATTATTTTGATGATACGTATTTTAGAAACGGCACTCCTGAAAAAGCCACTGGCTATTGCACCGATGTCTGGTTCGATGAGGCCATTACCTATACACAGAAAAAAGGCGATAAACCATTCTTTATGTATCTTGCTTTGAACGCTGCCCACGGTCCCTTTAACGTACCCGAAAAGTATGCCGAAATTTATGCCTCTGCAGCCCTTACCGATATACAAAAAAGATTTTATGGGATGATTTCCAACATTGATGATAATTTTGGAAGATTGGTCGGGCACTTAAAAGAAACAGACCAATTTGATAACACCATCATTATTTTCAGTACAGATAATGGAACCGCGGCCGGTATTAAAAATGTGGAAGGTAGTGATGAAGTTTTTGGTTTTAATGCTGGATTAAGGGGAACCAAGGGAAGTCATTATGATGGAGGCCATATGGTGCCATTCTTTATAACTTGGCCCGATGGAAACATCAAACAAAAAGTAAAAAATAATGATTTGGTCGCTCATGTTGATATTTTACCGACCCTGGCTGAACTTGTCGGTATTCCGTTTACACCCAAAAAAACTTTGGATGGTAAAAGTATGGCAGCAACTTTACGTGGCCAAGATATCGATGCCGAACGAATGTTGGTGGTCGATACACAGCGTAATCAACTTCCTGAAAAAGGACGAAACCCTTGCGTTATGCAGGCCGAATGGCGCTTAGTTAATGGAACTGAACTATATAATACCATCGATGATCCGGGGCAACAAACTGATATATCGAATATGCATCGAGAGCGGGTCAAAAAAATGCAAGACTTCTATGAGCAATGGTGGGCATCTATTCAACCGGATATTCGATATGCCGAAATACCATTGGGTAATAACGAGGCTAACCCTGTAATGATAACTGTTCATGATCTTCATGCCGAAGATAACCTGCCATGGAATCAAGTACAAATTAGAAAAGGCGAAGCTGACCCTGACGGATATTATAGTATAAAAGTTGTGGAAGACGGAAGCTACGGATTCAAATTATACCGTTATCCACCGGAATCAGGATTGGCGTTGAATGCGTCTACAAACGAAATTCCAAGCTCAAACTTCGCTGACGGACTGCCAGAGGGACGGAAAATAAACCCAGCGACGGCCGTGATAAAAATGGGCGACATAGTGATGCAAACTCGAGTGGATCAAGACGAGCCTTTTGCGCTTATAGAAGGGAAACTAAAAAAAGGAAGCTACAAGCTCAAAAGTAATTTCATTACAACCGACGGAAAACCAATACCGGCATACTATACGCAAATTGAAAAATTGAAGCCGTGAAAAAATCAGCCCTAATTGCCCCCTTTTATGATGTCTATTGTTATGATTTATAGAAAATCTCAAATTAAGTACCCTCAGATGAAAATAGTATTCAACATTATTGTTGCTAGCATATTCCCAATGTTTCTTTTTGGTCAAGGTTCTCAAACAAATGTGGTTGTTTCTTCGGGACAGTTAATCGAAACTATTATCCAACATACAGGTTCGGCCAGAGTACCCAATACAGTAGATGTTATTAAAGAGGGAGCTCCAGAAACACCCGTAAAAGGCATTGCCAATTGTATGTTTGCGACAATGGACGTTTTGAGAAAGGCAGTTGAAAAAAACTGCAATTTTATTATAACTCATGAGCCACTATATTATAACCATTTAGATAATACAGAACAATTTCGAAATGATTCAATTTACTTGGAAAAAAAGAAATTCATTGACGACAATAAACTTGTAGTATGGCGGTTCCACGACTATATTCATCGCATCGCAATAGATGGTATTATTTCAGGAATGGTTGAAAAACTTGGTTGGGAAAACAATATAGTAACTGATGATCAGTACCGATTCCATTTCCCACAAATTACATTAACTGGACTATTAAAAAACTTGAAGAGTACATTTTCCGAGAATGGTTTTCATGTAGTCGGAGACCCTGAAATGCTATTATCAAATGTTTTATATGTCCCTGGCGCATCAGGCAGTAATGCCCAAATTGGCCAACTACAGAAAAGCGATGTTGATGTTGTGGTTGCCGGTGAAGTACCTCAATGGGAAACTTATGAGTATGTTCGCGACGCCGTATCACAAGGAAGGAAAAAAGCTATTATTTTTATAGGACACATAAACTCAGAAGAATTTGGCATGAAATTTTGTGCTGATTGGTTAGGCGATTTCGTCAAAGATATGCCTATACACTATATTGAATGCGGTTCTTCGTTTTGGACCTATTAAAAAATGAAGAGGAGGGCTTTTTTATCTTTCCATTTGATGAACATGGGTAAGAATCAAAAAGTCAGACCGCTGACCTTTGTTTCCGAAACTCCCCTGGGGTTTTTCTCGACTTTTTTTTGAACATCCTAGTATAGTAAGACACACTATCCCAGCCTGTTTTTTCGGCAATTTCTGCCAATGTGTTTTCGGTGGTCAGTAATAATGTTTCCGAACGTTCCAAACGTACGGTTTGAATGTATTTACTTGGGCGTATGCCGAACTTTTGCTGAAATACCCTAGAGAAATGGTCGGCACTCAAGTTACATTTTTTCGCCAAATCCGATACGCTCAATGGCTGGTGAAGATGTTCTTTTATAAAGTTCAGTACCTCGTAGAAATCACTTCTAATATGTATTTTAGAGCTTTTGTTATTCCGTATAAAACGGGAAAACAATAGCTGCAATAGCCCCTGCGTTTCGAGGAAAGCCTGAGCCGATAAAGTGTTATTTTTTTTTGCCACATTTGCGATTACACCACGCTTGTCATAAACCTTGGGATTGTCGTTAATTAGATTTCGGTTCGGATTCAGCTCCATAAGTCTTCGAAAATGTTCAACATCAAGTCTTGTAGCCTCTAGTTCGTAACTAAAATCTTTGAGGTCGTATATTGATAGACCATCGCCCACCTCTTCAAGAAAATTGATGTAAAATTGTTCATGTTATGCGCTGAACTGGTAACGACTATAGGTAAAACTCGGGATTAAGTATAAATAACCCTCTTTAAAATCGAATTCTTTATAATTGTGGTACACTTTTGCCGTACCCTTGGTAACTAAATACAATCGCGAAAATGGGCTAATTACATTGTCATAGTCCCATGAAGTATCTAGTTTGGCATAACCTACATGAAGCAAACTAAGCTTTAAAGATTGAAGAATTTTATTCATGGAATTAAAACATGATCGTCGGATTTTATACTATCCTCTAAAGATATAAAATTCATTTTGAATACTATTTTAACGGGTAGTTTAAGGCTTTTTTATTTTGCAATTTCGCACTGTAACAAATTTTTCATATCGGAAATGTACTATTCATTGCCTGATTTGGATAATAATAATCTCTACAAAAAACCTAAATTTGAACAAAGTGTAATTTGTCAAGATATTTATGTTCGATTTTAAAATTTTAGCGATTCTCTTAGGCTTGTTTCTTGTGGTTTCATGCGGCGGTCCTGATTTGCCCGAAGATGTAGCACTTGCTTATGAAAAGCTTCCTGAAAAAATAGATTTTAACCAGCACGTAAAACCTATTTTGTCCGATAAATGTTTTATCTGCCACGGTCCGGACAAGGCAAAAATAAAAGCCGGATTGCAGTTGCACCTACCTGAATTGGCATATGCCGAATCTTCAAATTCACCTGGAATCTATTCCATAGACCCCGGAAACCCTGGAAATAGCGAAGCCATAAGGCGAATATTAACTGACGACCCCGAGCTTATAATGCCCGAACCTTCTTCACACTTGAGGCTTTCCGCTTACGAAAAAGCAATGCTCGTGAGGTGGATTGAAGATGGCGCCGAGTATCAAGACCACTGGGCATTCTTAGCTCCGAAAGAGCAGAAGCCACCAATGGTCAAGTTAAAAGAAAAGGTCGCCAACCCTATTGACAATTTTGTATTGGCCAAGTTAGAAAAAGAAAACCTAGAACCGAGTGCCAAGGCCGACAAAGAACTTTTATTACGTCGTGTGAGTTTTGACCTTACTGGACTTCCACCGACCTTGAATGAAATCGAAGCTTTTGTAAAAGACAATTTGCCAAACGCTTACGAGAAGCAGGTAGATCGACTCTTGGCTTCACCCCATTATGGCGAGCAAATGACGTTGGATTGGATGGACCTTTCTCGATACGCCGATACCCATGGTTATACCGTTGACCGTTATCGCGACGTTTCCGTTTGGCGTGATTGGGTCATTAAGGAATTTAACGAAAACATGCCCTATGATGAGTTTATCCGTTGGCAAATGGCTGGTGACCTGATAAAAAATGCCACCGATGAACAAATTTTGGCAACGACCTTTAACCGACTTCATCCACAAAACGCTGAAGGTGGAATTATTGATGAAGAGTTTCGTTCAGAATATGTGTCTGACCGAACCAATGTGGTAAGTGAAGGTTTTTTAGGTTTAACGATGGCTTGTGCCAAATGCCACGATCATAAATACGATCCTATTTCCCAAAAAAACTATTATGAGATGTATAGTTTCTTTAATAACGTACATGAATCAGGGCAAATTTCTTTTGATTGGTCCATGCCTGCACCCACCTTATTGCTTCCTGAAAAGGAACAAACGCAGTTTTTAGATTTTGTAGAAAAACTTATCGATGAGAAAAAAGAAGCGGTTCAAAACACTGCTGAAATAGAAAATGATAAGGCGCAGCAGTGGTTATCAGAAGAAAAGTATAAAAACCTAAGACTAAAAAAACTTCCCAATAAGCTCTCTGCCTATTTTGATTTTAATAATAATAGGCTAACAAATAAAGTGAATCCCTTTCAAAGCGGAAAAATGGAACGACAAGGTGCAACCAGCCAACATCCGAATTTTACAAAAGGATTTTCGGGTAAAGGATTAAAAATGGATGGTGACGCATGGTTGAATTTAGGCAAAGCAGGAATTTTTCAACGACATCAACCCTTCAGTATCGGTATTAGGGTTTTCATTCCTAATGACTTGGAGAACGGCGTTATTTTTCACAAAGGAGTTGGCGCAAAACTTTATAATTTCAGAGGATATCATTTGGCTGTAAATGATAACAAGCTAGAGGCCTTACTAGCACATCAGCATCCGGGTAACGCCATCGTAAAATATTCTTTAGCTAATGTTCCTAAAGAAAAATGGATACAACTGACCATGACCTATGATGGTTCAAGTACTTCAGATGGCCTACATATATATCAAAATGGACGGAAATTGGATACCAAAACAGAGATTGACAATCTGTACAAAGACATTGTATTTAATTCCAAGGCCTATGGTATGAAAGGTGTGCCTGATGATCCGGGACTTCAAATTGGAGCCAGATGGAGAGGAAAGGGTATTGGCGGTGCGACCGTCGACGACATTTTGGTATTCAACAAAGAATTAAAGCCTCTCGAAGTAAGTCAAATAGGAAATCCAGAGCGTGTAAAGTTAATCGTTGCTAAAAATAAGCATCAGCTTAGTACCGAAGAGAAAGCAGTGCTTAAAGAGTACTATTTGTCTGCCGAATCTGCCAGCTATAAATCGTCACTACGGGCATTGGAAAAAGTGCGCAAAACATATGTGGACAGTATTGAGCTTATCAAAGATATTCCGGTAATGAAAGAAATGGAAGAGCCTAGGGCGACCTTTGTACTCCAGCGTGGCTTATATGACCAATATGGCGAACAGGTGTATCCAAATACTCCCGATAAGATATTTGCCTTTTCCGACAGTCTAGAGAAAAATCGTTTTGGCTTGGCCAAATGGGTGACGAGCAAAGATAATCCGTTAACCGCACGTGTGGCGGTCAATCGGTATTGGAAGAATTTATTCGGAACAGGAATCGTTCGAACGGTTGAAGATTTTGGAAACCAAGGCGAGTTACCAAGTCACCCGGCCCTGTTGGATTGGCTTGCAATTCATTTCATGGAATCGGGTTGGAACGTGAAGGCCTTGCATAAAATTATGGTGATGTCAAACACCTACCGACAATCTTCTTTGGCAACCGAAGAATTAATGGCTCGTGATAAGGCAAATCGACTTCTAGCACGAGGACCATCTGGCAGGTTGACCGGCGAAATGTTACGAAACAATGCTTTAGTAGCTTCCGGATTACTAAACCGTAAAATTGGAGGTATGAGCGTAAATCCATATCAACCAGCCGGACTCTGGAAAATCAACGGATCAACCTATGAAGAAGATGAGGGAGAAAAATTGTATCGTAAAAGTATGTATACCATTTGGAAACGCTCTGTACCCCATCCAACCATTGCCACTTTTGATGCTCCCGAAAGGTCTTTCTGTGCTGTACGTCGTCAAGAAACCAACACCCCATTACAGGCTTTGGTATTGATGAATGACCCCACTTATGTAGAAGCCTCACGGGTATTAGGATACGCGATGTTACAATATTCCGACACAAAAGCTGGTATTGCAAATACCTTCAAAAAACTTACGGGAAGAACAATTCAAGATGAGGAATTAAACCTTTTATCCGATTTGCAATTGGAAGAATATGAAAAATTCAAGTCAATGAAGTCTAAGACACAAGGTTGGTTAAATTCTGGTGAATTTCGTATTTCAAATGATAATGATGAAGCCTTAGTGGCTGCAAATGCCGTTGTAGCAAGCACGATTATCAATTCGGATGCTGCTATTACAAAAAGATAGGCCTCCCATAAACCCCCTTCCCAAGAAGGGAGATAAAAAAGTTTAATTGAAGATATCAGAAAATAAACCCTCCATACATGTTCCCTCTCTTCTGGCAGGGCTAGGGCTAGTGTGGGGGCTTTTAAACAAATTTTATGTGTCACAATCACGATAATTTAAGGTCGAATAATAAAGATTTGCAAGAGGTAGAACGCCAAATGGATCGGCGTAGCTTTTTGACAAAGACTTCAATGGGGCTTGGGGCAATTGCATTGGGTTCGTTGCTGAACGCTGATAAAGCCTTGGCAGCGGTCAACAACGGTGCTCTTGATACATCGAACCCTGATGCGCTGTTAAGGTCCTTTAATAAAAATCGTTTAGGGCTTCCACATCATTTACCAAAAGCCAAACGAATCGTATACCTCTTTCAAAGTGGTGGTCCGTCACAGTTTGAAATGTGGGATTATAAGCCCAAGTTAAAGAATATGTTCGGGCAAGAGTTACCCGACTCCGTTCGTCAAGGTCAACGGCTTACTGGCATGAGCGCCGAGCAAACGAGCTTCCCCATGGCGCCCTCTATTTTTGATTTTAAACAATATGGAGAAACAGGAACCTGGGCCAGTGAACTATTGCCTTATACTTCGGAAGTAGTTGATGAACTCTGTTTTATCAAATCGATGCAAACCGACCAAATCAATCATGATCCGGCAATTACCTTTATGCAGACCGGAAATCAATTAGCTGGACGGCCATCGATTGGCTCTTGGTTAAGCTACGGTTTGGGTTCTGACAATGAAAACCTTCCCACCTTTATTACCCTGATTACCAAGAATATGGGAGGTCAACCGTTATATTCCCGCCTTTGGGGCAATGGCTTTTTGCCTACGGAACATCAAGGGGTTCAATTCCGATCCGGTAAAGACCCTGTACTCTATCTGAGTGACCCAGAAAATTATGATGGAGAAGATAGAAGACAAATGTTGAATTACCTAGGAAAATTGAATGAGGTACAACACGATACATATGGAGATCCGGAAATAAATGCCCGTATGGCACAGTACGAAATGGCATTCCGTATGCAGACTTCCGTTCCAGAAGTGACCGACATATCTGACGAACCTGATTATATTTTTGATATGTACGGTGAAGACAGTAGAGATCCAGGTACTTATGCTGCCAATTGTTTAATGGCTCGAAAATTACTGGAAAAAGATGTGAAATTTGTTCAATTGTATCATCAAGGATGGGACCAGCACAGTAATTGTCCCGGTGGTGTCAAAGCGCAATGCAAACGAACAGATCAAGCCAACGCAGCCCTGATAAAGGATTTAAAACAACGTGGTATGCTAGAGGACACCTTAGTCGTTTGGGGTGGTGAATTTGGACGTACCGTATATTCCCAGGGACAGTTGACCCCGGAGAATTATGGCCGAGATCACCATCCAAAAGCATTTACGATGTGGATGGCCGGAGCCGGGGTAAAATCTGGATTTACCTATGGTGAGACCGATGATTTCAGTTACAATGTGGTCAAAGATCCGGTACACGTTCATGATTTTCATGCAACTATGATGCATTTATTCGGTATTGACCACGAAAGATTGACCTTTAAGCACCAAGGCCGCCGCTATCGATTGACCGATGTGCACGGACATGTGGTAAAAGACCTTTTGACTTAAATTTTGTTTAGGGTTTCTGTCGTTTGTAGTTTCAGGTTGAAAAAAGCGATTCCCCATTTGACTTCCGACTGAGAGGATTGCATTAGGGGGGATGTTTCCGTGAGGATAAAAGATAATGCATTTAAGGGTTTGATAGCGAAAACTTTAAGCAAAGTATAGATTTTTCAAATTTTAATTTAATCATTAGAATTCCTCGAGGCTCTGCCTCGGGGTAGCGTACTGACATGTATTTTTGTATATATGAGTGAGCATATTCACAAACGACATAACAAGAGTCTTTTGCTTTATCATTTTGTATGTCCTATCAAATATAGGAGAAACGTATTAAGTGATGAAGTTTCGCTCACGTTCAAGCAGATTTGTATTGGGATAGAGGAGCGTTACGACATCCATTTTTTGGAGATAGGTCTTGATGGCAATCACGTTCATTTTTTGATTCAGAGTGTCCCTTCCAATGCTCCGAAAAATATAATCGGTACGGTCAAGAGTATCACGGCGAAGGAAATTTTCAGGCTCCATCCCGAAGTGAAACGGTTGCTTTGGGGCGGCAAGTTTTGGACAAGTGGGTATTATGTGAATACTGTCGGACAGTACGCAAATGAGGAGGTTATAAAGAAATACCTCCAAAATCAAGGAAAATCCGAATACAAAGAGATACATAAGAATCAATTACGTTTATTTTGATACCTCGATGGCTCTGCCTCGGGGTAGTTCATT
>RCNE010000389.1_pt1 | contig 23683 bp, 21 predicted proteins | sample 2041361 | NCBI WGS metagenome assembly RCNE01 (sample SAMN09708229, study PRJNA481090) | Marine sediment metagenome, whole genome shotgun sequencing project. | reverse complement strand
CTTCAAACGACTGCAACACGGCACCACGGGCTGCCGGGAGCGCCCGGAGGGAAAGCAAGCGAATCAGGCAAACAGGACACCAGGTACTTATGAAAATTCGTATAGCAACGCGCAAGAGCGCGCTCGCCCTTTGGCAGGCCAATCACGTAGCCGCCCTGCTTAAAAAAATACCCGCGGTTGACGAGGTCACGCTCCTGCCGCTATCAACGCGCGGCGATGAGATTCTGGATCGAAGCCTGCAGAAAATCGGCGGTAAGGGTCTCTTCATCAAGGAACTCGAGATCGCCATGCAAAGCGGCGAGGCCGATATCGCCGTACATTCCATGAAGGACGTCCCAGCCGAAATGCCGGAGGGTTTTTGCATCGCTGCGGTACTTGAGCGCGCCAACCACGCCGACGCGCTGGTCTCGCAGGATCAGGTGCGATTTGAAGACCTCCCGCAGGGCGCGCTGATTGGCAGCTCCAGCCTGCGCCGTCAGGCACAGCTGAAAATGATGCGCCCTGACCTCCGGGTCGAGGCGCTGCGTGGCAACGTTAACACCCGCCTGTCGAAGCTTGAGAACGGTGATTATGATGCCATCATCCTCGCAGCGGCCGGCCTTGAACGACTGGAGCTGGCACACCACATCAGCCAGCTGTTTCTGCCGACGGAAATGCTTCCGGCCGCGGCGCAGGGCGTTGTTGGCATCGAATGCCTGTCCGATAAGACCGAGCTCTGCGCCACCCTGAGTCAGCTTAATCACCCGACCACGGTGCAGACGACACTCGCGGAACGAACTATCGCGAAAGCGCTGCAAGCCAGCTGCCAGTCGCCGGTAGCAACCTATGCCGTTGTCGACGGCGAAGCGCTCGACGTCACGGCGCTGGTTGCCCTGCCCGATGGTACGCAGTCGATTCGCGACTCTGTCGCCGGCAGCACGGCTGACGCAGAGCAGCTCGGCGAGGAACTTGCCGCCCGGCTGCTGAAAAGCGGCGCCCGTGAGTTGCTGGATGCGGCCGGCGCTTTCAATGACTGAATCCGCGCTCGAGGGCGTCGGCGTACTGGTCACGCGGCCACGGACGCAGGCACGTGAGCTGGTCGCAGCGATCGAGGCGGCAGGCGGCTCCGCGTTTTGTTTCCCGGTTCTGGATATCGTCGCAATTGACGAGAATGTCGTGTCAGCAACGGCGGATTCACTCGCAAAGCCCGACATTGTTATCTTTGTCAGTCGCAACGCCGTCGAGTACGGACTCAAGTACTCGCAAAGTGGGCGACTGGCCGCGATCGGACCATCCACCGCCGCCGCCATTGCCGCGGCGGGTCGTATCGTCGATATTCAGCCGTCCGCAGGTTACGACAGCGAGCACTTGCTCGCAGAGCCCGTCTTCAATGATGTCGCCGGCAAACATGTCCGCATCATCCGAGGTAGCGCTGGTCGGGAGTTGCTGGCCGATGAGCTTGTCGCTCGCGGCGCGAACGTTGATTACCTGTCGGTCTACGAGCGTCGACTCCCCGGCGTGAGCGCGCAGACGCTCTCAGACCTCGAGGCGCGCTGGCGTCAAGGCAATATCAACGTCATTACCTCGATGAGTGTGCAATCGTTTCGCAACCTGGTCACGCTGTTGCCCGCCTGGTGCGAGGCGCAGCTCGAAGTGACGCCACTGGTGACGCCTGCCGGTCGTGTGTTAAAAGAAGTGCTTGACCGTTATCCTGCTTCGCGCCCCATACTTGCGTCGGGCCCGCAAGCCGAAGAGATGGTCGAAGCCATCATTGCACTCCACAAGACCGACCCCGCACTGGACTAGCAGCATGAGCAATAAAGACAAGGAACAGGAACTCGAAGCCACCGATGCCGAACAGCAATCAGCTGAAGCGCCGGCAGAACAGGAGGCCGAAACGGGCAACAGCCCGGTGGATGAGGTCATCGACCATGACGTAGTTGGCGATGAGCCCGCAGATAGCGCTGATTCGGCAAGCCTGGCTGCCGACGAAGCCCCTGCATCTCCTGCACCCGCACCGGCGAAACGCCGCGGCAATGGTGTCGCATGGCTGGCGCTGCTGATTGCACTGATTGCCGTGGCGGCAGCCGGCTATACCGTCTCACAAGACTGGCTCGCTGAAGAAAACACGGCAACGACCGATGCCATGGCACGGCTCGAGAGTCGCCTTGCCGCCGCCAACGACAGCCGCGATGAACTGGCGGCACAGGTCGATGCACTTGCCACCCAGGACCAGGGCAGCAATGCGGAGATAGATGCGCTGCGGCAGGAGCTGGACGAGCGCGTACGCTTGCTGAGTTCGCTACCGGCGAGAATGTCGACGCTTGAGAGCTCAATGGCTTCTCTGGCTGGCATCTCACAAAGCTCCCGGGACGCGTGGCTCATCGCGGAGGCTGAGTACTACATGCAGATTGCCAACGCCCAGCTGCAGCTCGCCAATAACCCGGAGCTTGCCGCGCTCGCGCTGCGCATGGCCGACGAGCGCGTTGTGCAGACGGGCAACCCCGCGCTCATGGAGGTTCGACGGGCCATTTCCGACGAGCTTGCATCACTGGATGTCATGGAAAAACCGGACATTGCGGGAGCCACGATGACGCTGGCGAGCCTCGCACAGGTCGTTGAATCGTTACCCCTGGCAAGCGGTGCGAGCACCGCAAGGGACGAAGCTTCGCTGCCGGATGAAAAACAGAGCGGCCTGAATCGCGCCTGGTCTTCGATGAAGGGGGCCATGTCCGGACTGGTGCGCGTCACGCCGCCGGACCAGGCGAAAATGGCGCTGATCACCCCCGATACGGAGTCGTTTCTGCGTAACAACCTCGCGCTGCAGTTGCAGTCTGCGCGGCTTGCACTGCTGCGCGGCGAACAGGCCGTTTTTGAGCAAAGCCTCGATGACACCAGTGCCTTATTGGCGCAGTACTTCAACGGCGCCAGCGCGCAGGTCAAAAGCGCCCAGCAAACCCTGATCGAGATTCGCAGCAGCGTCGTCGCAAGTTCTGCGCCGGATATTTCCGAATCGTTGCTGTTGTTGCGACAGTTCCGCGCCCTGCGCGAGAGCTCTCAATGAAATTCGGCATCATCGTGGTACTGGCGTTGTTCGCGAGTGCGTTCGCGGCGCATTTCCTGTTGGCCGATCCGGGCTACGTAATCATCAATTTCCGCGGTTACTTGATCGAAATGTCGGTGCCGGTGCTGATCGGTTTCGCTATTTTGCTGCTGTTCGCCGTGTGGCTGATTCGCAAGATCTACCTTGCGCCACGGCGCCTCGGAGAGGCCGCGGGTCGCTATCGTTCGGCACGCTCCGGGCAGAAGATGACACGCGGCATGATTGCCGTTGCCGAGGGCAACTTTGCCCGCGGCGAGAAGATGCTCGCACGCGCTGCCAGTACCAGCGACTCGCCGTTGTTCAACTATTTACAGGCTGCCCGTGCCGCGCACCTGCAGGGACACGATGATCGTCGGGATGAGTGGCTGCGCCTCGCTTACCAGGAGACGCCGGAAGCAGCCAACGCGGTACTCCTGACCCAGGCAGAATTCCAGCTCGATCGTGGCAATAATGAACAGGCGCTGGCAACACTGCGTCGCCTTGACGAGAATTCGCGGGATCACGCCCATGCGCTGGCGTTACTTGGCCGGCTGTACTTCAAGCTGGAGGACTGGGATTCGCTGGCGGAGCTGCTCCCGAGACTGAAGAAGAACGGTCAGCTCAAGCCGGAGACCCTGGAGAAATGGACCCTGCGGGTCCACAAAGAGGCCCTGGACCGCGCCGAGGATGGCGCTGCTGTGACCGCTGTCTGGAATGGCGTCGCGCGCGCTCATCGATCGAATGCCGTGCTGCTGGAGGCGTACTACGGCGGGTTGATTCGGGCCGGAGAACACGACCGGGTCGAGAAAGAACTGGCTGGGGTGCTGAAGTCGAACTGGTCCGGGCCGCTGGTTCGTCTGTTCGGTCTGCTCGAGTCATCGAATCCAAGCAAGCAGCTGAAGCGCGCCGAGGGCTGGCTCAAGACTCGCGGCGACGATCCGGATCTGCTGCTGACGGCCGCGCGCCTGTGCCTCCGAAACGAGCTTTGGGGCAAGGCGAGGAGTTATCTCGAAACCGTGATCACTCTGCGACCAACACCCGATGCCTACCAGGAATACGGTGTGCTGCTTAACCAGATGGGTGAGGCCGATGCGGCCGCGGCCGCATTCCGCGACGGACTCGGCATGGTCTCGGCCCCACCGTTGACGGCTATTCCCCACATGACAGCCGACGAAGGCCAATAAGGGCCCGCTGACCCTTCGCTCAGACTCCAGATGTTCACGTTAGTAACAGGCACCGGGTATACCGGTCGACGCGTGCTTGACCGTTTGCCCGCCGATGCCGCTGTCGGGCTAAGCCGTTCCTCAGTCGATACGGACCGCCGCCTTGCAGTTCTTGATCTGGACACGGCGACAAGTCTGCCGCTGGAGCTACCTTCACGTTACGCGGTAATTTACACGGTGCCACCCAAGGGGCCGTCTCCGGACGAGCGTCTACAAAGGTTCCTGGCGCTGCTCGCGGCGGCACCGCAGCGGCTGGTTTACATCAGCACAACAGGGGTATACGGCGATTGCGGCGGCAATACCGTCATCGAGACCACGGTGATGAACCCGTCGAACGAGCGCGCAGAACGCCGGGTGGCCGCGGAGGTGCAGCTCGCCGACTGGGCCGGCGATAAGGACTGCGAGCTCGTCATACTACGAGCGCCGGGAATTTACGGTCCTGGCCGGCTTGGAGTCGAGCGTATCCAGGCCAGAATGCCGATGCTGTCGGAGGCCGATGCGAGTCCCGGCAACAGAATTCACGTCGACGATCTCGCGACCTGCTGTATTGCGGCCTTGTCGAGCGAGGTGCCGGCAGGCATCTACAACGTTGGCGACAACGACCACCGCAGCTCAACCTGGTTCACAGGCGAGGTGGCCCGGCAGTCAGGGCTGCCGGCACCGCCAGAGATCAGCCGCGAGCAGGCGAACGTCGAATTTTCGCCGCAGCGCCTGTCATTCATGTCGGACTCGCGTCGCGTTGACACGACAAAGATGCGGGAGGTGCTGGGCGTAACGCCACGCTACGCGAACCCCGAGGACGGTATCCGGGCGAGCCTCGCGGAAGAATCAGAGCTTCGTCTGTAGGAGCGCGGCCAAGAGAGCGAAGCAACGCGACGGCCGTCAGGCCGCTTATTGGGATCGGTCGCTGTGGCAGCCTCTTAGACCCGTCGCGCCCAAGGAGGCGCTCGTACAAATAACCTTTTGGGGCACGCCACGAGCTGACGCCGTTGAGCGGCCTCGCGGCCGCCGTTTCAAACGTCCTTTGGGGGCCAACGCCACGAGCTGACGCCGTTAAGCGGCCTGACGGCCGCCGCTTCAAACGTCTTTTCGGGGGCAACACCACGAACTGACGCCATTAAGCGGCCTGACGGCCGCCGCGTTGATTCGCGGCCAAGGGCCGCTCCTACGGGGGGGGTTCTCAGGGTTGGCTGCGAACGCTGCGTAACCAGGCCGTCAACGGTTCCCACTCATCCCAGTCCGGCCATGCCAGGTACTCGGGAAGCTCGAATATGCCCAGGCCGCGGGTGTAAGCACGCACATAGTTTTGTGCTTCTCGCAGCGCCGCTACGTAGGGCACCCGGGTTTTGGAGAGGTATTCATCAAGATCATCGTAGATCAGCGTGTTGTCGCGAACACGGTTTGCAACCGTGGCCACTTTGGCGCCTTTGCGCGAGATCTTGGCAACGCCTTTCAGCTCCTCCAGGAACGTCGACGTAGCCTGCATGTCTATGGTCGACGGCAGCACCGGCACAACAATGGTTTCCGCATGATTGACCAGGTCAACCAGCTCTTTGCCATGTGAGCGCGCGGGCGCATCGATGATGACGAAATCGGCATTGCGCGGGACGCGCCTCAGGCCGCCCTTGAAGCCCGCAACTCCATGGATTTCCGGGCGGTTTTCGGGCCGGCGCTCGAGCCAGTCGAGGCTCGAACGTTGTGGATCGTAATCGGCCAACGCGACGTTCGCACCGGTGTTGGCAAAATAAGAAGCGATGTTTGTTGCAAGGGTGCTTTTACCGCAGCCACCCTTCGGGTTCATAACCATTATGTGCCGCATGACTCTCCCCAAGTGCATTATTGTTAGTATGTGGGTTGGTTTATGTAAAACTACAGAGGCCGTGATGAAAAGTCCATTCGATAAATTTTTCTCACTGCTACACTCCGCCGATGCAAGTTGCCTACTTTAAAATGCAAGGCGCAGGCAACAAGATCGTTGTTGTCGACCAACGCAAAGAAAATCTTCTGCCGCCCGATGCGGCGCGTTTACGCGCACTCGCGCGCGACCCCGGCGGCCCCGGTTTTGATCAGTTGATGTGGGTCAGCCGTTCGCAAAATCCTGCTCACGCGGCCAGCTATCGCGTCTTCAACGCCGACGGCTCGGAGGTTCAGCAATGCGGCAACGGCGTTCGCTGCGTCGCTCGCATCCTGGCCCGTGAATCGCCGCCTGCCGACACCTTTACGCTCGGCAGTCCGGCCGGACCCGTGTCTGTGCGCATGGAAGATACTCTCGTAGCAGTCAGCATGGGCAGCCCAGAATTCGAACCCTCCCTAATCCCTTTCCTGGCCGAACAATCGGCACCGCACTACGTGTTGGAGGTCGACGGTGAGGTCTTCGAGGTTCAGGCCGTGTCGATGGGTAATCCGCACTGCGTGCTGCAGGTCGCGAGCGTCGAAAACGCGCCGGTGCAGCAACTCGGACCGAAAATCGAACATCACGAACGCTTCCCGGAGAAAGCCAACGTAGGCTTCATGACGGTTCGCGACAGGCAGAACATCCAGCTTCGCGTTCACGAGCGTGGCGTCGGCGAGACGCTTGCCTGCGGCACCGGAGCCTGTGCAGCGGTGGTGAGCGGGCAGCGAGCCGGCGTGCTTGACGAGCGCGTTACGGTCGACCTGCCGGGCGGCCAACTCGTGGTAAGCTGGACCGGAGGCACAGAACCCGTCTGGCTCACCGGAAACGCCGAGTTGATCTCCGAAGGAATCTTGCATTTATGAGCACCCAAGCCAAACCGCAATACGAAGACGAAGAGCTCTCAGAGCAGGCCGTCCACGACTACCTGGCCTCGCATCCGGAGTTTTTCGAACGCAACCAGCGGCTACTGAGCTCTCTCAATCTGCCGCACTCGAGCGGCGGGACGGTATCGCTGGTCGAACGGCAGGTTTCGGTGCTTCGGCAAAAAGACCTCAAGATGGAGCGCCAGCTCAAGGAGCTGATCTCGGTTGCGCGCGCCAACGATGTGCTATCTGCAAAGATTCACGAACTGACGCTGCAACTGATGGCCGCCGGCGACCTTTCGACATCGATTTTCGCGCTCGAAGAAGCCATGCGAAGCGGTTTCGGCGCAGACCTGTCCGTGCTGGTCATCTTCGGCGACCCGGAGGCTTTCACCGACATCGATGCTGGCCGTTTTTTCCGCGTCCTTGCTCGCAAAGACGCAGCACTGAAGCCGTTCAACACGTTCCTCAATGGCAGCGGCCCGCGCTGCGGCAAGATCCGTGATTCGCAGCGTGAGTGTCTGTTCCACGACGATGCCGAGGAAATTGGCTCCGCGGCGCTTGTGCCTATCGGTAAAGGTGCCGAAATCGGCTTCCTGGCCGTCGGCAGTACGGACTCCGATCGATTCCACCCCGGCATGAGTATGGACTTCCTGGCGCGGCTCGGTGATCTGATCGCGGGCGCGCTCAAGCGCTACTGAGCAACGTCCTGTGAGCGATGCCAGCTGGATTGATCGTTTCATCCGGCACCTGGAATACGAGCGCAGGCTCTCTCCTCTCACTTGCAAGAACTACCGCCGTGACCTCGACACTCTCTGGGCATATTGCGAGCAGTCCGGCATTGACGGCTGGGGTGCGCTCGACGACGGACATATTCGCGCGTACTCGGCCGCCTGCTTCCGCAAGGGCCTGAGCGCCCGCAGCCTGCAGCGTCGCCTGTCCGCTTCGCGGACCTTCTTTCGCTACCTGATGCGAGAGAAACACGTCAGCAAGAACCCGGTTACCTCGGTGTCCGCACCGAAGGGCAAGAAACGCCTGCCGGGCAATCTTGACGCCGATCGCATGGCGCGATTGCTCGACATTCCCGGCGACAGCGCCATTATTGACCGCGACAGAGCCATGCTTGAGCTGCTTTACTCGTCCGGGCTGCGCCTCTCCGAGTTGACGGATCTGGACTGCGGCGACGTCGACATGCACGACAAAACGGTTCGCGTTACCGGCAAAGGCAACAAGGATCGTATCGTTCCTGTTGGCCGCCACGCGCTCAAGGCGATCGCCCAGTGGCACAAGTCCCGGGGCGAGTTCGCGAACGCCGACGAGCCGGCGCTGTTCGTCAGCAATCGCGGTACGCGCATCAGTACGCGCTCGGTCCAGGCCCGCGTTTCGCACTGGGCCCGGCGCCAGGGCATCGACAGCAACGTCTATCCACACTTGTTTCGGCACTCATTCGCAACGCATCTGCTGGAGTCAAGCCACGACCTTCGGGGCGTTCAGGAGCTCCTGGGGCACTCCAATATCTCAACAACCCAGGTCTACACACATCTTGATTTTCAGCATCTGGCCCAGATATACGATCAAACTCACCCACGGGCGCGCAAGAAAGACTAGTGTCCTGTCCGTGAAGCTCGCAGGAACTTCACGGACAGGACACCAAGCCCCAGCAGGAAACACACCATGGAACAATTTCGAGGGACGACCATTGTCTCGGTCCGCCGTAATGGCAAGGTAGCCGTCGCCGGTGACGGCCAGGTCAGCATGGGCAACACCATAATGAAGGGGAATGCCCGCAAGGTTCGGCGGCTCGCCGGGGGTCGCGTTATTGCCGGTTTCGCCGGCGGCACGGCCGACGCATTCACCCTTTTTGAGTTGTTCGAAGCCAAGCTCGAGCAGTACGGCAACCTGACGCGGGCAGCCATCGAGCTTGCCAAAGACTGGCGCACCGATCGGCGCCTGCGGCGCCTTGAGGCGTTGCTGTGTGTAGCTGATGCCGAAAGCTCCTTTGTCGTCTCCGGCAACGGCGACGTCATCGAGCCGGAGGACGACCTGATGGCAATCGGCTCCGGCGGCCCGTTCGCACAGGCCGCCGCCATGGCGCTGCTGCAAAACACGGACCTCGAAGCACGCGAGATCGTGGAAAGGGCTTTGCAGATCGCCGGCAACATCTGCGTGTTCACCAACCAGAACATCATCATCGAAGAATTGTAGGAGCTTGCCTCTACTTGTATGCGCTGAGTAGTGCTCCCTGTAGGAGCGGCCAGTGGCCGCGAAGCGCAGCGGCGGTCGCCAGACCGCTTCTTAAGATCGCTGCCACTGGCCGCTCCTACAGACACAATCTGCTTTGCACGACGGGCGGCCCTCAGGCCACATTTACCAGGAAGAAAAATGTCACAAATGACACCGAGAGAAATCGTCCAGGAGCTGGACAAACACATCATCGGCCAGGACGAGGCCAAGCGTGCGGTCGCAATCGCACTGCGCAATCGTTGGCGACGCGTGCAGGTGGGTGAACCGCTACGCAGCGAAATTACGCCGAAGAACATCCTGATGATTGGCCCCACCGGGGTAGGCAAGACCGAGATATCGCGGCGCCTCGCGCGCCTGGCAAGGGCGCCCTTCGTCAAGGTCGAGGCAACGAAGTTCACCGAGGTGGGCTATGTAGGCCGCGAGGTGGACAGCATCGTTCGCGACCTGGTCGACGTGGCGATCAAGATGACCCGCGAAGACGCCATGTCGAAGGTACGGCATCGTGCTGAAGATTCAGCGGAAGACCGCGTGCTCGACGCCTTGCTGCCACCGGCCAAGCGCAGCATAGGCTTTACAGAGGAGCCGGACGCAGCGAAACCGGATAACGACACGCGGCAGAAATTTCGCAAGATGTTGCGCGAAGGGAAGCTGGACGATAAGGAAATCGAGGTCGATATCCAGGCGATGCCCGTCGGCGTCGAGATAATGGCCCCACCCGGTATGGAAGAAATGACCAGCCAGCTGCAGGGCATGTTCCAGAACCTCGGTGGTAATCGCCAAAAGACGCGAAAGCTCAAGGTCAAGGAGGCTTTTCGTCTCCTGACCGACGAAGAAGCCGCGAAGATGCTCGACGAGGAAGAGCTGAAGACGCAGGCACTCGAGGCCGTTGAACAGCAGGGCATCGTATTTCTCGATGAGATCGACAAGGTCGCACGCGGCTCAGGGGTGCAGGGCGCGGATGTATCGCGAGAAGGGGTGCAGCGCGACCTGCTGCCGCTGGTCGAAGGTTCAACGGTCAACACCAAGTACGGGATGGTCAAGACAGACCACATCCTGTTTATCGCTTCGGGCGCTTTCAATGTATCCAAGCCCTCGGACCTGATTCCCGAGCTGCAGGGACGCTTCCCGATACGGGTTGAACTGAAATCGCTGACGACGGACGACTTCGTTCGTATCCTGACCGAGCCCAACGCTTCGCTCACGGCGCAGTACTCGGCACTGCTGAATACCGAGGAAGTCACGCTCGAATTCGACGACGACGGCGTTCGACGACTCGCGGAAGTTGCTTTCCATGTGAATGAGAACACCGAGAACATCGGCGCGCGGCGGCTGCATACCGTGATGGAACGCCTGCTCGAGACCGTCTCGTTCGAGGCCTCCGACAAGAGCGGCACGTCGCTCACGGTCGATGCCGCCTACGTCGACGATCACCTGGCCGAGCTCTCCAAGGACGAAGACCTGAGCCGTTACATTTTATAGGATTGAAGGGTATCCTCGCGGATCGGCCCGACCACAACCAACGACAAGCCATGGCAAAGTCGCAGCAGCCCGACGACACGACACACTTCGGATACCGCTCTGTCTCCTCCGACGAGAAGGCCGGGCTGGTGCGCGACGTGTTCGACTCCGTTGCCAGCCGCTACGACCTGATGAACGACCTGATGTCCGGTGGCCTGCACCGCCTCTGGAAGCGGTTCACCATCAACCAGGCGGCCTTGAAATCCGGCGACGTGGCGCTCGACCTCGCCGGCGGCACTGGCGATCTTGCCCGTGAATTCTCGAAGAAGGTCGGCAAGGACGGGCACGTCATTCTCGCCGATATCAACGCGGCCATGTTGCGGCAGGGTCGCAGCCGGCTGATCGACGCCGGCGTGTCCGGGAATCTCTCGATCGCCCAGGTAGACGCACAGGATCTGCCATTTGCCGACGGCACGTTCGACTGCATCAGCATCGCCTTTGGTCTGCGCAACGTCACCGACAAGGATGCCGCGCTGCGCTCGATGTGTCGTACGCTGAAGCCCGGCGGCAAGGTCATGATTCTCGAGTTTTCTCAGCCGAATACGGCCATCAAACCGGCCTACGACCTGTATTCGTTCAAAGTGCTGCCGATGCTCGGCAAGCTTATTGCGAAGGACTCCGACAGCTATCAGTACCTCGCGGAGTCCATACGCATGCACCCTGACCAGGAAACGCTGAAATCCATGATGGAGGCGGCCGGCCTCGAGCGTTGTCGCTATCATAATCTCGCAGCAGGCATTGTCGCACTGCACATCGGCTACCGGATCTAAGTCGCCGTGAACCCGCTCGAAGCAGCGCTGCGCCCTGTCGCCACGGTATTGAATCGCAATATCCAGGCAACGACGCCCGCGCGCGAGCTCTGTCAAAAGCTTAGGGGAACGGTCGTCGCGATACGCGTTCGTAACACGGCGTTAACGGCCTGGTTCATCGTGCACGAGGACTCCCTGGAATTGACAACTGAGGCGGAGCTTGAGCCCGACGTGTTGATAAGCGGGTCAGTTCTGACGCTGGCCAGCATGGCGGGCGAATCGGGCGTACGCTCGATCCGCGCGGGCTCGCTCGAGCTCACCGGGGATCCGGTGCTGGCCGACGACTTTCAGCGACTCCTCACCTACGCGAAACCGGATATTGAAGAAGAACTATCCGGGATCGTCGGCGACGTCGCGGCGCATCGTATCGGCGAAATCGCGAGGGGCGTGAGCAACTGGAGCCGCGAGGCGCGATCCACTATGGGCGATAACATTCGCGAGTACCTGCAGGAAGAGAGCCGCGATTTGCCCAGCCGCTACGAAGTCGATCGCTTTGCGGCAGGCGTCAGCGAACTGCGTGATGATGTCGATCGTCTCGAGGCTCGCATCAAGCGGCTTGGGGCCGACTGATGTCTCGCTGGCGCACAATGCTCCGACTGCTCACGATTCAGCGCGTGCTGGTGAAATACAGTCTTGATGACATCATCAAGGAAACCCACCTGCTGCGACCCTTGAGGTTCCTGTTCTACCTGGCGCCACGCCGGCGCGACAGTTCAGCCCCTGTCGGCGAACGTATTCGGCTTGCACTGGAAGAACTCGGACCGATCTTCGTCAAGTTCGGCCAGGCGATTTCGACGCGGCGTGACCTGTTACCGCCCGACATCGCCGATGAACTCGCGAAGCTACAGGACGCCGTCCCTCCGTTCCCGGTATCGCAGGCGCTCGAGATCCTGAACGCGGCTTACGAGCGTGATGTCAACGAAGTATTCAAACGCTTCGATGACGAGCCGCTGGCTGCCGCGTCGATCGCACAGGTGCATACGGCGCAACTGCATGATGACACCGAGGTCATCGTGAAGATCCTGCGGCCTGGCGTCCAGGACCAGATCGAGAGCGATCTTGCCGTGCTGCGATTGATGGCCGGCCTTGCCGACCGCTACTGGGAACACGGCAAACGACTCCGGCCTCTGGAGATTGTTGACGAATACGAGCATACGATTCTCGATGAACTCGACCTCATGCGCGAAGCGGCAAACTCCGCCCAGCTCAAGCGCAATTTCGAGGACTCGGAGATGCTGTACGTACCCGAGATTTATTGGGACTACTGTCGACCCGAAGCCATGGTGCAGGAGCGAATTTACGGCACGCCGATTAGCGACATGGAATCACTGCGTGCTGCCGGGACTAACATCCAGGTACTGGCTGAGAACGGCGTCGAAATCTTCTTCACGCAGGTGTTTCGCCACAACTTCTTTCATGCCGACATGCACCCCGGCAATATTTTCGTCATCACGACCGACCCCGAGCACCCGAAGTACGCCGCCGTAGACTTTGGCATCGTCGGCACACTGAGCCCGGAGGACCAGCGCTACCTCGCCGAGAACTTCCTGGCGTTCTTTGACCGCAACTACTACCGAATAGCCAAACTGCATCTCGACTCCGGCTGGGTACCGCCCGATACTCGCGTCGACCAGCTCGAAGCCGCCGTCAGAACTGTTTGCGAGCCCATTTTCAACAAGCCGCTGGCAGAAATCTCCTTTGCGCAGGTACTCTTGCGGCTGTTCAGGGTGGCGCAACGTTTCGACGTCGAGGTCCAGCCGCAGCTGATCCTGCTGCACAAAACCCTGTTCAATATTGAAGGTCTCGGGCGACAGCTGTACCCGCAGCTGGATCTCTGGAAGACGGCACACCCGGTGCTGAAACGCTGGATGGACGAGCAGGTAGGCGGTCGCGCCTTGCTCCAGGACGTGCGGGAGAACCTGCCGCAACTAAGAGACGCGATGAGAGAGCTGCCGGCCATTCTGCGCCAGCTCGGTGAACAGGCCAGCGACGGCAAGATTCGTTTCGATCTGCAGTCGCCCGAGCTTGGCGAGATTCAGAAACAGTTAAGCGAACAGCGCCGCCAGCGTTACTGGCTGACCGCTGCGGCCACGGGTGTCATCGCCGGCACCCTCGTCCTGACTCTTGGCTCCATCCCGGTCCTGGGCTGGTCTCTGCTGGCCGCGGGTGGTATCGCCGGCATCGTCGCTCGCCCCTGAGCCCGGCGGTGTCGCGCGCTGGGCACGCTCCTACCGGCGCGCATCAGATCAACGCTCTTCTGCAGAAGCCCCCACTGGCCATGTAGGAGCGCCCCAGAGGGCGCGAAGCGTAGCGGCGGCCGTCAGGCCGCTTGTCGGTTACCGACCCGCGCCGTTAATCCAAACGTGGGAGCGACCCTGGAGCTCGATGCGTAGCGGCGGCCGTCAGGCCGCAACCGCTAAGTAGAAACCGAATCATCGGCACCCGCCAATAAGTGTAATCCACCGCCCCCGGAAGCCCGAAACTGACAAATGTCAGTGTTCTGTTTCCTTACCGATCGTAAGCTTCTTTTCAATGCCGGTGGTCCGTCTGCACAACCTTTACTACCACCGGACTCTTGAGACAACTAAGAAGAAGTAGGAGTAGGGCTATGACTAGGTTCAACGAATTGTTCAAGTGGAGTTGGACGTTTCTGGCAGCCGTTACCCTGACGCTTGGCCTTGCTGGCTGTGACGGCGACGATGGTGCCGCCGGCGCTACCGGCGCATCCGGAATACCCGGATCTAGTGGGCAGGCTTGTTGGGATCTAGACGGTAACGGAGTTGGAGATGTCGCCACTGAGGATATCAACGGCGACGGTGTCGTTGACGCTTCGGACTGCGCACCGGATGCTGACCCCATTGTGGCAGCTATTGAGTCGGGCAAGATCGAATCATGCGCCACCTGTCATGACGGCATCGGCGACGGACACCAGGCGCTCTACGACCAATACGTCGACCCAAGCGCGTTCACTATGACGTTTACCAGCTTCACGACGGCACCGGGCACAGTCCTCGGCACGTTTGATGCCACACTTGCCTTGACCATTACGAAGAACGGTCTGCCGTTTACCGGCTACGATGACCTGGACCAGAAACGGTTCTATGTCGACCGGTATGACAGCGCGACGAGGCAATACTTCGAAGCGTTTAAGAGCCTGAATGACACTGTTGTTATGGTTGCAGACGGCGACTACGTTATTACGGAGGCTGGCTTGTCCTTCGACCCGACGGTTAATGGTCAGGTCTACGGTTACATCGCCGACGGCGCGTTATTGTCCGTTGACCACGGACCCGGCAGCGAAATACCGGCCGGATCTCACGTTCACCTGTACGCCGACCAGGTAAACACCGCCCTCGCCTTTGGCGACGCGCAAGTCACGGATCCCGACGCCTACGAGTCACTGGCTAACGTTGCCGGCTGCGAAGCCTGCCACGGCACACCGTACGCGAAACATGGTTACCGGGCGGCCAAAGTAGACGGTCTGCCAGACTTTGCCGCTTGTAAGGTTTGCCACAATGATGACGGCAACGGCGGTCACGTCGAATGGCAGTACATGGTCGATGAACCGTTCAACTGGGCGACCGGTGTTGCACCAACGGCTGACTACTCGTACATACGTAACGTTATGAACGATACGCACATGTCGCATGCCATGGAATTCCCGTATCCGCAGTCCATCGCCAACTGCTCGACATGTCACGGCCCTGTCTACGATGACGCAGGCGTTCTCGTCCCTGGCTCAGACAAACTCGCGCTGATCCTGGACGACAGCTTCTTCACGGCCGAAACCTGCAAGAGCTGTCACGCGATTCAGGGTATCGATGCGTGGCCGGGTGAAACCTATTACCAGGCCAATCGGGCGCCAGTGTTCGACTACCTCTGGCAACGAGGTGCCGATCTGACGTTCCATGACGGAGTCATTGGTTCTACGGCTCCGGACGCCTGCACGACGTGCCATGGCGTCGCCGGTATTGCTCGAGGGCTCAGCGAGATTCATACGGGCTACGATCCGACGATCTACGATGCCAGCGGCACGAAATATGCCGAGACGTATACTGTAACTATCGACCAGATCTCGCTTAGCGGCGACCTGCTGACGGTGAATTTCAGCTCGAACAACATCGACATCGTTCCCGAGTTGCTGATCTCCTTCTACGGTTGGGACAGCAAGCACTTCCTCGTTGGCTCGCACGAGCGCGACGCCAATCCTGCATGCTCGGGCTTCCGCCCAGGTTGCAAGATGGAGTACACACCTGAGAGCTCCGGCGGCGGCGCCAATCCTCTGTTCACCGAGGACGCAGCAAGTGCACCGGGTAGCTGGATGGTCACTCTGGACATGGCCGCGTTGCAGCTCACCAAGACCGATCTGCTCCCAACGCTGATCGCAAATGGCGACGTCAAGAAAGTCGAAGTTACGGTCACCCCTGAGCTCGAACTTGCTGGCAATGATGTTGTTCTCAAAGCAGTCGACGAAACTTTTGATCTGAGTGGCGGCGTTGTTGTTGCCGACTACTTCAAGGGTGCCAACTCGACGGTAGAGATCACCAAGTGCAACGTCTGCCATGACGCGTTAGCCAGTAGCTTCCACGATGGCAGCGGTCGTGCTGGTGACGGCATTGAAGTCTGCAAGAACTGCCATACGACAACGTTTGGTGGCAGCCACCTGGAGATGGCATCTCGCGCGATTGATTCCTATACGCACGCGATCCACACGTTCCAGGACTTCGATGTGGGCGATACGTTCGAGACCTTCGATCCGGTGATCGCGGCTCGTTATGAGCAGCACACCAATCACGTGTTCCCGAACTTCACGATCAGGAACTGTGAAGCCTGCCACCGGGACGGCACCTACAACGTACCGGATCAGTCGCAATCGATGCCTGGCCTGTTGTCAGCGTCTGATGACGTCGCAACCTGGTATGGGCTCGATGCAAACGACCTGGCGGTTGAAGACCCATCCGGCAGGAACATTGGCATGATCCCAGAGTACGTTACCGGTCCGGCATCAAGAGCCTGCGGCGCCTGCCACAGAGCTCGCCTGATCAACGACGACGCGGCGGGTGATCTCGCCTCGCTCAACGCACATACCGAAGCTTTCGGTACGCTCGTTGAAAACGATGACGATGACGCAGTTACCTTCGGCATCATCGACAAGATCATGAGCATGTTCGAGTAAACGAGGTATTCGAGGCAGGCCGCCTGGTCTGCCTCACCTCAAAGATCAACGAAGTACTTGGGCGCCCGCAAGGGCGCCTCTTTTTTTGGGGCCTCAGGTCTTGCCGGCGTCAGCATCCAGCACAAACCCTATCTCGCGACCGGTCTTGGAAACTGCGAATATACGGTAACCGAGTTTCCTTAAGTTTTCGATACTGGCAGCTGTGCGCTGCTTGCCGATCCCCGGGAAACGGTGGTGGTATTCGACGAGCAGCTGCGTCGGCAGGCTCGCGGCGTCAGCGAGGCCATCCAGGATTTCGTATTCGGCGCCCTCTACATCCACCTTCAGGAGGTCGACCTGTCCGTGTCCCAGTTTCTGCATGATCGTTGCGATCGTGTAGGCCGGAGCATCGATGAAATCCGTATCGTCGCCGGCATCGCCTTCGGCGGTCCACATCACCCCCGACTTCTTGCCACGTTTGTTGATGCGACGATACAGTCGCAGGCTGCCGTCTTCGCCGGAAGCAGCCCAGGGATGGAACCGGAAGTTTTCTGGCAACTCCAGCCCCTCCACCCACTCCAGTGAATACGGGGTTGGATCGAATGCATGCACCGTCAGGCTATAGCGATGTATCAAGTCGATATCGAGGTCGATGGAGTCGCCTACGCCGAGCGAGTAAACGACCGACCGCGGCCCGAGCAGCTCCGGAATGTACTTCCAGCCGTCGCTCTCCAGCACCTCCCGATTGGTGTCGGTCTGCAGCCATAGCTCGCGCCCGCTGATACGTTTGAAGAACAACTTGGTCGGCCAGAACCAGGGTTGCCGCTTCATCCACCCCGATGTTCTCAAGATTCCCCCAAATTCGATTACAAACCGCTCGTTGAGCGCTACTATGCCACACCGGGCCGCCGCTGCGGCTCGTCGATAATGGATCAGTGAAACTATGCTACGAGCCCTCGCCCGGTTGATCTTGTGGACAGGTGGATGGACTGCCATCGGCGGAATACCCGATGCGCCAAAAGCCGTCGTTATCGCGGCACCACATACCTCCAACTGGGATGGTTTCTGGGCGATGGTTTACATAGTCGCCATTGGCGCCGACGTTCATTTTTTCGCCAAGCAGTCCCTGTTCTGGTTTCCGCTCGGAACGCTGCTCCGCGCCCTCGGTGGCGTCGAGCTGGATCGAAAGCGCGCGGGCTCTGCGGTGCGACAGGCTGTCAACATGTTCGAGAACAATGAGCGTTATTATTTCGGTCTCGCCCCCGAAGGCACCCGAACGCTGAAGCCGGGCTGGAAAAGTGGCTTCTACCGAATTGCCCAGGAAGCTGGCGTTCCGGTCTACCTGGGTTCTCTCGACTACAAGAACAAGCGCGTCGGCATAGGGCCGAGGTTTGATCTCAGCGACGACCAGGACGCGGACCTTGCTCGCTTGCGGGAATTCTACGGCGGCATACAGGGGCGCTGGCCCGAGAAGACCAGCCCCATTGAGTTCGCGCAGTAGTTCAGGCGGCCCTGAACACCCCGCCTGTCTGCCCTTTCACTGACCAGCAACGGTCTGACGACGACCAACCTGTTTCAGGGCGTCGCTTGCGTCATCGCGCACCTTCAGGAAGAATGTTTGAAACTCGAGCAAAGAAGACTCAATAAGATCGGGTTGCAGCGTGCTCAATAGAAACAGGTTCGATAAAAATAAACACTTGCGCCGGGGGGCTAATACCATGTCTTGTAATCATCGCATTTTTTCCATTTTGTCAGTTCCGATAGTTCTCGCCGTCACGGGCATTGGCTGCGCGCTATTTGCGCCCACCGCCGATGCGCAGGAACAGGAGAAGCGCCGCACCGCTTTGCTTCTCGAGGAAATTACGGTAACCGCCCGCAAACGCGAGGAGAGTTCCCAGGAGGTCCCGCTCGCAATCACGGCCTTTAATTCGGCGCAGATAGAGGCGCTGAAAGTGCGCGACCTGACGAACCTGGCGGTCGGAATGCCCAACGTCGCGCTTGACGACATCGGCACGACACGCGGTAGCGCGAACTTCTCCATACGTGGTCTCGGTATCAACAGCTCTATTGCATCGATCGACCCAACAGTCGGGTTGTTCCTGGACGGCGTGTATCTCGGCAACAATGTCGGCGTCATTTTCGACATGTTCGATGTCGAAAGCGTCACAGTTCTAAGGGGCCCGCAGGGCATCCTGTTCGGCCGCAACGTTACCGGTGGCGCTATTCTTCTCAACACCAAAAAGCCAGGCGAAGTGTTTGAGGCTACCGGGCGCGTTGCCGTAGACGGGGGTGGAGACGGGGGTCAAAACACCTACTTCATGGGCAGCCTGGGCGGCCCTGTTTCAGACACGCTGGCTCTGAAGCTGAGCGCTTACTACAACAAGGACGATGGCTGGTTCAAGAACCAGTTTGACGGTAGCAACTTTGGCGTTGTCGAGCAGATGATGTTCCGGCCGGTGATGGTATGGACGCCCAACGACACAACGGAGCTCGTCCTGCGTTACGAACACACTGACATCGAGGGTGACGGCCCTGCCTCGCAAACACACACCAATGGCAGCGGCGTCCCTGGTGGGTTCGTCAACTTCGATCGCGACAGCTTTGACATGTCGATCGATGAAAGAGGCTTCCAAAAGGTCAAAACCGACTTCATCAGCGCCGAACTGAATATCGATGTCGGTTTTGGCGACGGCACGATCACCAATATTTTTGGCTGGCGCAAATCCGACAGTTCCAGTAACGCCGACATCGATGCACAACCGGTGTGGCTGTTCCATGCACCTGCCTGGTTGGTTACCGATCAGGTCAGCAACGAGCTGCGCTACAACGGGCAGTTCGGGAATCGGACCAACGTGACGGTCGGCGGGTATTATTTTGATAATGTGATCAACTACCACGAACGACGCGAATTGCTGGGAATCGCTACCGGCGGCGTCGCGCCTGCCGCTGTCTTCGACGGTGGCGGCAACTACAAAGTAATCACAATGGGCGTGTTCGCTGCGGTTGACTACGACCTGTCGGACCGATGGACACTGAACACAGGGCTCAGGTTCACTCACGAAGAAAAGGACGCAGACATCGCATCGCTTAGCGCGAATATTGGACTGCCGTGCAACGTCGTAGTAAGCAACAATTGTCCCTTCGACTTTAGCGACAATGACGAAAACTGGGACAGCCTGTCACCGAAAATCGGTGCGACATTCATACTGGACGACGAAAAGGTTGTTTACGGTCACTGGACCCGGGGCGTTCGGTCCGGTGGATATAACCTGAGGAACACTTCCTTCAACCCGGCCGATACTCCAGGGCCGTTCAACGAGGAAACCGTTGACAGTTTCGAAATCGGGTACAAGTCCACACAGGACTGGGGACGCCTCAATGCCGCCATGTTTTACAACACCATCGAGGACATGCAGCGCGAGATCAACCTGCCGGGCCCGATTGGCGTTATTCAGCTGATACGCAACACGGCCGACGCCACCATTACCGGCCTGGAAGTAGACGGTGCTTTCAGCCTGTCCGACAACCTCGTGCTACTGACCTCCGTCGGAGTAATCGATTCGAATTACGATGAAGTCAAGTTCGACCTGAACGGCGACAACGTTGTAGATGAGCTCGATAAGCAGCTGGATCTGCCGCGCGCGGCAGATCTCACCTGGAGCATCGGCTTCACTCACGACCTTAACATTGGTAACTGGGGATACCTTGGATCGCGCATCAATTACGCGTATCGCGACGAATCGGCGTATACCGACAGCAACCTGGGCTTTATCACGGACCAGGAGATCCTCGATGCGGGCCTCGACTTTTACTCGAACGACGATCGCTGGGTATTTTCCCTGTACGGCCGCAACCTCCTCAATGAGGTCAAGCACGGCGGCGATACGCAGCTGCCGGACGCCATCGGCGGCGTGGGAACCGGAGGCACTTTCTCGCCGCTGGCGAAGGGTCGCGTATACGGCGCAGAGGTTACTTTCAGGTTCCAGAACAACAAATAGTATCCGCAAGCGGAAAGACGGGGGTGGCACCAGCGGTGTCGCCCCGGTTTAACAAGAGATGGACTATTGCCCCGATGATCGGGCCGAGACATCGGTCTGGCGCAGTGATTAGAATGGTGCATGCAGAGTACACCTGAAAACCGTCAGCTTCGGACTATCCGGAGCTTTGTCCGCCGGACCGGAAGGCTGACACCGCCACAACAACGCGCACTCCAGGAGCTCTGGCCAGGCCTCGGCGTCAACGCGTCTGCCGAGCCGTTAGACTTTGCGGCGTTATTTCGTCGGCAGGCCCCCATCGTTCTCGAAATCGGGTTTGGCAACGGCGACACGCTGGTCGAGCAGGCAAAGGACAATCCCGAGCTCGACTTTGTGGGCATCGAGGTCCATGAGCCCGGGGTCGGGCATTGCCTGTTAAAAGCTCACGATGCCGGCGTCGTCAACCTGCGTCTCATCATGCACGATGCAATCGACGTGCTGCGTGAACAGGTGCCGCCGGGGTCATTGCAACGCATCAACCTGTACTTTCCCGACCCCTGGCCCAAGAAGCGCCATCATAAGCGGCGCATCGTCCAGCCCGCATTTCTCGAGTTGATCCACAGTCGCTTAGCGGCCCGTGGTGCCTTGCACATCGCCACCGACTGGGCCAACTACGCCGAGCATATCGATGCAGTACTTGGCCAGTCCGAACTGTTTTCCTGCGATGAACGGCGCGAGCATGACGGTGAAAATCCGCTGGATCGCCCGAGTACCAAGTTCGAAAGACGCGGTTTGCGAAAAGGCCACCGCATCGTCGACTGGCGCTTCGTGAAGGTCGATCCCGCCAGCTAGCGTCATGCGCCCTGCCATAACCTGACGAGTGCGAAACACCCGTCAACGCACGTTCACATGCTCGTCGGGCCGCTGACGTAAATAACCGCGTCACGCACCGAGACATCGACTTTGCGCAGCGAACCGCCCGACCCGGGTCCGGCGAAACACTGGCCGGTTTGAATGTCGTAGCTCGCACCATGCGACGCACAGATGATCGCGGTTTTGTCTTTGGTCAGGAACTTGTCCGGCGACCAGTTGAGCGAGTGACCAACATGAGCACAGTAATTCTGGTACGCAAACACGTCATCGCCCAGTCGGACGACGAATCCGCGGAACGCCCAGTCACCGTCGCCGATCTGGAATTCACGGCACCCCGGATCGTCCAGCTCATCGAGTTTGCCGACAGTGACCTCCTGTTCCGTCGGCATCACGTATCCGTCTCGTTCCAGGGCGCGACCTTGAAGAGCAGCAACATCCCCGGCAGCGCAAACGCCGTGCACAGCAGAAAAAATGTCGTCCAGCCAGTTTGCTCGACCACAACGCCGGTGACCGCATTGGCGAACACGCGCGGCACGGACGCGAGCGCCGTGAACAGCGCAAGCTGAGTCGCGGCAAACGCCGGATTCGTGGTGCGTGCCATGAACGCGATCAGTGCCGCCGATCCGAGGCCCACGCCGAGGTACTCGAATGCAACGACAACACCGAGCATCCATGGATTGGCACCGATCTCGGACAGCGCCGCAAAACCCAGAATACTCACGATCTGCACAAAACCGAATAGCCAAAGGGCGCGGTTGATCGGCAGCTTTACCATGACGAACCCGCCGATCAAGCCTCCGATAATCGCCGCCGTAAGCCCCGCCGTCTTCGCGATCGCTCCTATCTGGGTCAGGGTGAAACCAACATCGATAAAGAACGGTGTCTGCAACGCAGTGGCCAGGCTATCGCCAAGCTTGTAGAGGAACAGGAACGCGAGCACCAGTAGTGCTGGCCTGAGTCCCGCTCGACCAATGAAATCCCGAAACGGCTCAATGACAGCCGCACGCATCGTCTTGGGCGGTTCAGGTTCGGCGATCGCCTCCTTGATAACCAACGTCATTACTATGCCAACCAGCATGAACAGGGCAATGATGATGAAGACAATGTGCCAGTCGAAATAGTCCGCAAGGATAAAACCGAGCGCCCCTGGCACCAGGCCTGACAGTCGATACGCCTGTACATGAATGGAGTTGCCGAGACCCAGCTCTACATCAGGCAGCAGCTCGCGACGGTAGGCATCCAGTACGATGTCCTGGCTGGCGCTGAAAAAAGCGACCGCCACCGAAATATACGCAACCGTCCAAAGGGAAATGTCGGGCTTGATGAAACCCATCACACTCATCGACAGCATCAGGCCAACCTGCGTCACCAGCATCCAGCCCCGTCGGTGGCCCAGGAACGGGAGCGTGAATCGATCCATCACCGGCGACCACAGGAATTTCCACGTATACGGAAATTGCACCAGCGCGAAAAAGCCGATCTCCGCGAGTCCCACGCCTTCAACGCGTAGCCACCCCGGAACAAGCTGGAATAGCACGAAAAGAGGGAGTCCGGACGTAAACCCGGTGAATACGCAGATCAGCATACGCCGGTTCAGGACCGCCTCTTTCAAGCCCTCCCGGCGCGTGCGGTCCTGTATTGAATCAGCCGCCATGTACCCAATCGTAGTCCATGATCAGCGGTGCATGGTCGGAAAAGCGTTGCGCCCGATAGATGTCTGTCCGCAGCACCTTATCCTTGAGGCCGGGCGTCACGACCTGGTAGTCAATGCGCCAACCCACGTTATTGTCCCAGGCGCGCCCGCGATTTGACCACCAGGTGTACTGATCGGGTTCCTGCTCGAGGGCGCGAAACGCGTCCGTATACCGGTACTCGCCAAACACGCTATCCATCCAGGCGCGCTCTTCGGGCAGAAACCCCGAATTCTTCCGGTTGCCTCGCCAGTTCTTGATGTCAATTTCCTTGTGCGCAATATTCCAGTCACCGCAGATGACGTATTCGGAGCGCCGCCGCTGCAGCTTTTTCAGGTGTTCGGTAAACGTCTCCAGGCAGCGATACTTCGCTTGCTG
>RCNE010000388.1_pt1 | contig 23728 bp, 21 predicted proteins | sample 2041361 | NCBI WGS metagenome assembly RCNE01 (sample SAMN09708229, study PRJNA481090) | Marine sediment metagenome, whole genome shotgun sequencing project. | reverse complement strand
GGGCCGCCAGCACCGCTACGAGGTGGGCCGCCGCCATAACCACCACTTCGGTTGCCACCAGGTCCACCTGATGGCGCCGTACGTGGACCACCTGGGCGACCAGGAGGGGGCGGAATTGGTTTGCCGGACTGTGAACGTGGTGGTCCGGGCGGTGGTGGGATTGGGCGGCCTGAGCCTGACACGGGGCCAGGAGGTTTCGGCGCGTCCTTCTTTGGATCGGACCCGATCGACGGTGGTGCTTGTGGCGCCGGTGCCTCGGCCGCAGGCGACTTGCCTTCGGCTTTGGGTTGAGGCGCAGGTTTTGGTGTTGCCGTTGGCGGAGGCGGAACTGGGCCCTCCGACACTGGACGGCGCGAATCCTTCGACGAGACGATTCCCTTTGGAAGCTCTTGATCTGGATCAGTGCCGACGTCGGCAACGACAGGCTCGACAACTGGCGGCTCGACAACTGGCGGCTCGACAACTGGCGGCTCGACAACTGACGGCTCGACAACCGGTGCGGGTTCTTCCGCCACTGGTGCGGGCGCTGGTACCTCAGCCACAGGCTCGACGACTACCGCCGGCTCAGGAGCAGGCTCGGCGGCCTTCTTCTTCGGTGGTGGCTTCTTTGTAGAGACCGCCACGTTCTTCTTGACCGGTTCTGCCTCGACTGGCTTTTCTTCTTCCGGCTGTACCTCACGAATGAGGCCTTCACGTTCGGCCTTACGCCGGACGCGATCGGCTTGAGGGTCAACGATGCTCGATGAGTGACTCTTCGCCCCGATTCCGAGCGCGTCACAGAGCTCAAGGGTCTCAGCGTTGCTGAGCCCGAGCTCTCGTGCGAGTTCGTAGACGCGTATCTTTGCTGCCAATGGGTTGTTTCAGTCCTTTGATGGGGCGACCACGTTGAGGTGGTCAGCCAACCAGCCTATTCCTATTCCTCTTCCGAAACGCCATCTTTGATGGCTGCTTCGTCACCTGCGTCGATCTCAGTGAGTGGAGCGTCGTCGCTGCTTGCGTCGGGCTCGTCACTATCGACCGCTTCAGTCCAGTCTTCCGCCGAGATCGCGTCGCCGCCATCGGCAGGTTTCCACACCTGTTCGCCCGATTCGGCGTCCAGAATCCACTCGCCTTCGGCCCACTCCACATCACCGTAGGCCTCTTCTTGGGCGATCTGCGTTTCACTCTTGATGTCGACTCGCCAGCCCGTGAGGCGGGCGGCAAGGCGAGCGTTCTGGCCCTCTTTGCCAATAGCCAGGGAGAGCTGGAAGTCGGGAACGATGACCTCTGCGGTTCCGGTCTCCTCAATGATGCGCACTTCTTTTACCTTTGCAGGCGAGAGCGCCTTCATGACGAAGTCCGGCAGATCGTCGGAGAACGGGACGATGTCTATCTTCTCGCCACGCAATTCGGTGACGACTTGGCGAACTCGTGCGCCACGCGCTCCGACACAAGCGCCGACTGGATCGACATTCGGGTCGTTCGAGTACACGGCAATTTTGGTGCGATGCCCTGGTTCACGTGCGCACGCACGGATTTCAACGATGCCGTCAGCGATCTCGGGAACCTCGAGTTCGAACAACCGACGAACCAGACCTGGATGCGTGCGGCTCACAACGATCTGTGGGCCCTTCGCTGTCTTGCGCACCTCGACGATGTAGGCCTTCAGACGAGCGTTCGGCTCAGGACGTTCAAACATGACCTGTTCGGACTGCGGCAGCAACGCCTCGACGCGACCGAGGTCGAGCAAGGTGTATCGAGCGTCGGTCTGTTGGATCATGCCCGTGACGATGTCGCCTTCGCGACCCGCATATTCCTCGTACTTGAGTTCGCGTTCTGCCTCGCGAATTCGTTGGGTCATCACCTGTCGCGCTGTTTGGGCAGCGATACGGCCAAAGTTGTCGGGTGTTACGTCGAGCTCATCGCCGACGATTTCACCCTCTTCATCAAGCGCTTGGGCCATGACACGAATGTCCATCGTCTCAGGGTCGATTGTGACCCACGAGTACTCATAGGCATCTGGCATGCGCTTGTACGCAGATTCGAGGGCATCGGCGAGGGCTGCAAACAGCGCGTCAACCGAGATTCCCTTTTCTCGAGCAAGTGCTTGGAGGGCTTCGAGCATCTCAGCGTTCATCGGTCAGCTGACCTTTCTTCGTGTTCATATCTTTCGTGGCGCCCTTGGCGGAGCCGTTCTTACTCCCGCCTCGCTTTGGAGTCGGGCCCCAAGCAAAAACGGTGCGAGCACTACGAATTTCTCCGTAGCGCAGAGTTCGTTCACTATCACCGGTCGAGACCGTGACACCGAACTCATCAGTATTGACCAGTTCGCCTTCGAGGCGCCGATCGCCGTCGACGTCGGGCATCGTCTTAATACTGATCTCTTCGCCAATCGAGCGGCGGAAGTGTTCGGGCTTCTTCAGTGGGCGCTCGACACCGGGGCTCGTCACCTCGAGGGTGAAACGGCCTGGAATTGGGTCCTCGGCATCGATCATTCGCGACACTGCTTTGGTGACCTCGATGAGCGTCTGGCTCAGGAGACCATCGGATTGATCGATGATCACCCTCATCACGCCATTGCTGTAGTCGACGTCGACCAGCTCACATTGGAAATCATCGGTGATCGGCAACAAGAAATCGGTGAAGGATGTAACTACTGCGCTCTGCTTCTCGCTCATGTCACCTCCTCGTGTCCCCATGTGTGGCGGATCCTGCCCCGGGAACAAGAAAAGCGTGGACCCGAAAGCCCACGCTCGCGTCATTCAGGTCCGGTTGGGCCCGTATTTGCGTGCAGCGAACATGCTATCGGAACCGGGTCCATCGGCGACGTTATGCCCTGTTCATCAGCCAGGGTTCCTCAGCCAGGGTTCCTCAACCGAGTCCCTCAGTCGTGAACAATCTCGTCAACTGCATCGGCAAAGTGCTGATGCACACCGAGCAGGGCAAGGTCTTGACCTCGTCGCTCAAGAACGGGTTGAAAGTCATAGGACGTTCGATCGGCCCACAGGTCGAGGAGATGTACGGCCAGAGCAACGGCGACCACCGTGAGACCGAGGAGCCCGTTTCGAAAAGCGATGACGATGCCCACTGCGGTGAGCACGGAGGCCAGCGCTCTGGCTTTGATGTAGACGTTGCGGCGCGACGACCACTTCTTGAAGATCGGATCACTCAATGGCACTTTGACGGTCGGTGATGACCACCGCTTCCACGACCTGTCGAGTCGAAGCGAAACAGCGCCATCTGCGCGTTCGCCCGTGACGGCGCAGATCGCCGGAAGGCCTGTCTCGGTGGCGAGGCGAAGGGGAAGTACGACCTCGGCCATCAGCTCGAGGAGTCTTCCTTGCGTGTACGAATGAGTTCGATGGCAGTCTCCGCGTCGTTCGCGTCTTCGCCACGTTCGTCGAGATTGCGTGCCCGGTCTTCCTCGGCTGCCTTTCGGGCGCCATCTCGCGTGGCCTCGGCACGCTTCATCGTTGCCTCGACACCTTCTTCGTGCAGATAAACCGCCCAATCGAGGAGTTGGTCGACCATTTCGTCTTCTGGGACAACGGCGACGTTGACTCCCTTCACGAACAGGTGACCACGTTTGTTGCCTGCTGCGATGCCGAGGTCGGCGTCGCGCGCCTCGCCGGGACCGTTGACGACACACCCCATGACGGCAACCTGCAACGGGATCTTCTTGTCCTCGAACGCCGCCATGGCATCCTCGGCGATCTTGTAGACATCGATCTCGGCTCGTCCGCAGCTGGGGCAGGCAATGAGGTCGACGTTTTTGCGCTCCCGCAGGCCTAACGCCTCGAGCAACGTCCGGCCAGCCTTGACTTCCTGAACCGGGTCAGCCGTGAGCGAGTAACGAATCGTGTCGCCGATTCCTTCTGCAAGAAGGGTGCCGATACCCGCCGTTCCTTTGATGATGCCGGCCGGAGGTGGACCCGCCTCAGTCACGCCCAAGTGCAGTGGGTAGTCAGTGACTTCGGAGAGCTGTCGGTACGCCTCGATCATGAGCGGCACGCTCGAAGCCTTGACAGAGATCTTCACGAGATCGAATCCGACCTCGTCGAAGTAGCTGATCTCGCGCAGCGCCGACTCGACCATGGCTTCAGGGGTCACGCCCTTGTCCTGGTCGTACAACGACGAGTCGAGCGAGCCACCATTGACGCCAATACGAATCGGCACGTTGCGAGCCTTGGCCTCTTGGGCGATGAGCTTGATCTTGCTTGGGTCGGTGATGTTGCCCGGATTGAGGCGGAGACAGTGCACACCCGCATCAAGCGCAGCCAACGCCATCCTGTGGTTGTTATGGATGTCAGCAATGATGGGGACCGGCGACCGTGGCACGATTCGGGCCAGCCCTTCGGCTGCCTCGGGCTTGTTGCACGTGCAGCGAACAATGTCGGCGCCAGCGCCAGCCAGTGCATAGATCTGCTGCAACGTCGCCTCATGATCGGCGGTCTTGGTGATCGTCATCGACTGGACCGTGATCGGTGCGTCGCCGCCGACGGGGACATCGCCAACCATGATCTGCTTGGTCTTCTTGCGTTCGAATGTCTGGTCGAAATGCACAGTGTCACGGTATCGCGATCACACGTCGGGACTCCCGCCCGACATCCGCGGAAGCACTCTCGGTCGCTCCGCGAACTCCGCTCCCCTCTCGCGATACCTCCCGGGCTTCGCCCTCCAGGGCTCAAATCCGTCGCTGCGCTCCTCGATTTCGCGCCTGCTGCGCCTGAGGCGGCCTCCGGTCGTTCGTCCCTCACTTCCTTGGGAGCTCACGAGTCCTCAGTGCGTATAGGCACACATGTGGGTCTGGAGATGTTGTGACGCTCGACACAGCGACCTGGCACCTTTTTCCCAAAAGGGGTCAGACCCCTTTTCGCGATTAGGGGTCAGACCCCCTTCAGATCAGCTGCGACAGCGGAGCTGCAGGAAACTAAACGCGTGAGCCTGTATACGCCCGAAGAGACGCCAGCACCGGAGTGAGGAGGGACGACGAACGGCTCTGCGGCCTCCGGCAGTCCGCAGAGCATCTAAAGCGAAGCGAAGCGACGATACGATTGCCGGGAGCGAGGAACGAGCGGGGAAAACCGAACTACAGCTGGATGGGGTCAACGAGGTCGCGGATGATTGCGATTCCGCCGACGAGCATCATGAACACCAGGACCGCGTAGGTGAGAGGCAGAAGCCGTGCAGCGTCAACGCGGTGTACTCGTCCGCCGAATGAACGCACCCTCTCGTACGTGGCGACCGCCATGTGTCCTCCGTCGAAGGGCAGAAGTGGCACAAGGTTGATCATTCCCAACGAGATGTTGAGACCAACAAAGAAGAACAACACTGCAGCCATACCTTCGGCCACCAACTGCTGACCAATCCCGACTGCGCCCACGATCGACAACAGACGATTCTCGTCTATCTCGGCGAACGGTCGCTGCTGATCACCCAGTGATGCACCCGATGCGACGACGGAGTCTGCCGGATCCTCTGTCGGAGGAAGCGCAAAGAGCCCTCGCCAGCCATCAACCGAACTGAACATGTCGCCGAACCGAGAGGCCAGCTGACTCGTCACGTCCCACACGGTGGGGACGGCTTGTGATGCTGCGTCTCCAAGAGGCAGACGCTCACGGACGACATCTTCGGAGATGCCGAGGAATCCTGAGACCGCGTCCGAGCCAGAGTTCACGGCGTTGATTGTCACCAACTCCGTGTGGAGTCTGCGTCCATAGACGACATCGACCTCAATAGTCTCACCGACTCGCTCGGACGCTCGGGCCGCGAAGTCCGCATAGTTGGCGGTGACCACTCCGTCGATGCCGATGACGACGTCGCCTTCGTAGAGACCGGAATAACCAGTCGATCCGGATGCGGTCAGCCGTTCGCCAATGCGGGCATCGAGCGTCATTTCGTCGCCGTCTCGAATCAAATCGATCGCGACCAACTCGCCCTGCACTTCAGGTACCACCGCAGCGAGGTTCTCGAAGTCGGTGACCGACTGGCCATCGATGCTCAGGAGTTGGTCTCCACTTTCGATTCCTGCGAACTCCGCAGCACTAGCCGGAATGACCTCGCCAACCGCCCACTGTCCTTCGACCTCTTGGCCGAACTGCCATATTGCGACACCGGCCAACAGGACAGCGATAACGAAGTGGCTTGCTGGGCCCGCAGCCACGGTAAGAAAACGTTTGTGCCAGGGAGCGTTCCGATATGCACGTGGTTCATCGCCAACTTCAACCTCATCGAGGTTGTTCATTCCAATGATGCGTACGTAGGCGCCAAGCGGGAGAGCCTTCATACCGTAGGTGGTCTCGCCTTTTCGCCAGGCAAAGATGCGCGGCCCGAACCCGATGAAGAACTCGGTCGCTTTCATTCCCGACCAGCGAGCGGTGAGGAAGTGACCGGCTTCGTGGATCACAATGCAGATCACCAGGATCGCGACGATCAGAAGGAGCTCCCAGCCGCCAAGGATCACCATTGCGGCAATCACGCCGACAAATCCAAGGAATCGAGCTGGTTGTATGCCCAGCTCATCGTCGACCTGTTCGTGCTCAGGGGCGTGGTTGGGTTCGTCGATCGGAGCTGCTTCGAGGAGATCGGTCATTGGCTACAGGATTTCACGGATTCGTCTCCACGTACGTTCGCGCGCTCTGACATCTGCGTCGAGCACGGCTTCGAGGCTGTCGGCTGGGGCACCGTCATGCTCCATCAACAACTCTTCATTAGTTTCGGCTATTCCAGTCCATGGCATAAGGCCTTCGAGATAAGCATCGACACAGACCTCGTTCACTGCACTCAACCATGCAGGCGCAGTACCGCCGCGGCGGCCCGCCTCAAATGCGAGATCGAGACAACGAAACACCGCCCGGTCCGGGGGTTCGAACGTCAACGAGACAGCCTCCGACCAGTCCATCTCTCCGTATGGACGGTCGAAACGTTCGGGGTAGGCCAACGCATAGGCGATACACAGACGCATGTCGGGCTGGGACAGTTGCGCAATCGTGGCGCCGTCGGAATACGCGACCATCGAGTGCACGATCGACTGCGGATGGACCACCACGTCGATTTGGTCGTAATCGATTCCGTACAACTCATGGGCCTCGATCACCTCGAGCCCCTTGTTCATAAGGGTCGATGAATCGATCGTGATTTTTGGGCCCATCGACCATGTTGGATGGGCAAGAGCGCCCTCGATCGTCACCGATGCCAACTCCTCAGCGCTTCGCCCGCGAAACGGTCCACCAGATGCGGTCAGGACAAGACGATCTACTCCCCGCCCCTCGTTTGTGGCCCGTAGGCATTGATGCAAGGCACAGTGTTCGGAGTCGACTGGCAAGATCTCGGCGCCCGGCGTTTGCCGAGCAACCTTGACGAGCGGTCCAGCTGCAATGAGTGACTCCTTGTTCGCCAGTCCGAGCCGCTTTCCGTGTTCGAGTGAGGACAGCGTGACCGCCAGGCCGGCAAATCCAATAACGCCGTTGATCACGACGTCAGCGGTCGAGCTCGCCTCTCGAAGACCTTCATCACCCGTGAGTACCCGAATGCTCGAGTCGAGTTGGTCGGCAGCAGCTGCGCGCTTGGCCGGATCGGCAACGACCACGACCTCAGGGCGAAACTCCTCGATGAGTGGAATGAGCGCATCGACTGACGATCCAACACTCAGCGCCTGGACCTCGAACGCGCCGTCCGACGACCGGATCACGTCAAGTGTCTGCGACCCAATCGAGCCAGTCGCGCCCATCACCGAAACGGTCGTCATGAGTTCAGCCTATTGACTCCCGGGCTTCGCGATTGCACCTCGACACTTCCGGTCTCACCATTCTCTGTGCGTTTGACCACCTCTGCAGTGGTGAAGTACACAAATTTTTGAGAAGACTCTCACGTCAACCTGGGCAGTTCGACGCCCTGCGCCGAACTGTGGGAGAGAGGAGATCAGTCAGGATCGACGAACGGCTAGCTCGTATAGAAGACTGCTTCGGCAAAGAAGTAGGTGGCCGGGAGTACGAAGAGGAGCGCATCGAATCGGTCGAGGAATCCACCGTGCCCCGGAAGGACCGAACCCATGTCCTTGATGCCCAGGTCTCGCTTGATCAACGACTCTCCGAGATCTCCAAGTGGCGCCACGATTGCGCCGATGACGCCCAGAAGCAGAGCATCTTTCCAGTCGCCGAAGCTATCGAACGGTTCCGCCACGGCAATGATCCCGAAGAACACTACGGACGCAAGCGCAGCAGCGAATGCGCCGCCAATGAGGCCTTCGGTCGTCTTGTTCGGACTGACAGCCGCCAACGGAGTGCGGCCGAAACTCCGTCCGGCGAAGAAGGCGCCCACGTCGTAGCCGACGGTGATGATGATCGCTGCCAACAACAATCCGGTTCCGTCGTCGCCATTCAGACCGCCCCGGCTGGCGACCTCGAGCAGCGCCGCACCGAAACTTCCAAGCACTCCGATGTACACAATGCCAAGCAACGTGACGCCGATATTCATGACCGGCATCTCGGTCGCGACCCCAGCCAAGAACCACAACAGCGCAAACACAATGGAGAGCGCAAGGACGAGCGCAACAGCCTGGGTTCCTCGGAAATACACGGCGATCGGCATCGCCACCGATGCTGCAAGACCGAGCAGGGTCGCTGGCTGGTAGCCGGCAACCCGAAGAGCGTTGTAGAACTCGCCCGCTGAAAGAGCGACAACGACAACGATCAGCGCAAGAGCGACGAGAGGGCCAAGGTTGATGGCAACAACTGCGATCGCCAGCAGCGCAACACCAGTAATGATCGCCGATTGCATATCGCGGCCGGCAGCGCCGCCGTCGTTGGCGAAACCGTCATCGGGGAAATCCCCCTCGGACTGGTCGTCATAGGTGAAGAATCGTTCACTCTGTTCGCCACCGATTTGCACCAGTGCGGGTTCTTCGGGGTCGGGAACGGGACCGGGGTCCCATGCCTGTGGCTCGGTAGCTTCTTCCACGCCGTCACCCCAGGCAGGGGCAGCACCGGAAAGATCGGACCATGCGTCGAGATCATCTTCTTCGCCGGGCTCGACGTCGAGCGCAACGGTGTGGTCAGTTCCCGGTGTCGTCCAGTCATCAACCGAGACCGAAGCCGGCGCCGCTGTTTCAGGTCCTGGCTCATCTGGCCAGACACTCCCCGCTGGCGGAGTTATTTCGGTCTCGGCGCCGTCGCCGAACACCGACTGCTGGGCGGGATCGCCAAAGACGCTGTCGCCGGGTTTCTCGAGTGGCGCCTGTTCGGCGAACACCGACTCCCCCTCATCGTCGCCGAAGATTGATGCCGTGGAGCTGGCCTCAGAATCATCTCCGAAGACCGACCGCCCTGGTTCAGGGTTGTCATCATCTAATTCGTTGTCGTAGTTGTCCACGCCAGATTCCTCCACGCGCCGAGACTAGTGCCATGCGAACAGCAGACCCTAGACCTCGAGCAGTTCCTTTTCCTTGGCATCGCGCGCCGCGTCGATACCGTTCTCATGAGACTTGGTGAAATCGTCGAGTGCCTTTTCTGCTCTCTCGATCTCGTCTGAGCCGACGCCGCCGTCTTTCTCGACCTCTTCGAGGTCTTTGCGCGCGGCCCGTCGGTGCCCGCGGATCTTGCCTTTGCCATCTTCAGCCATGTGGTTGATGACCTTCACCAGGTCCTTGCGTCGTGCCTCGGTGAGCTGAGGAAACGCCAACCGCAACGTTCGCCCGTCATTACTGGGCGATAGTCCGAGTTCGGAGTTTCGAATCGCCCGTTCGATCGCCTCGACGTTTGCGGCGTCGTGTGGGCTGATGATGAGCTGACGGGCTTCGGGAACAGAGAAGGTGGCGAGTTCTTGGAGCGTCATTGGAACGCCATAGGCCTCCACCTGGAGCTTCTCGACAAACGCCGAACTGGCGCGGCCAGTTCGAATGGTGGCCATCTCGCGGCGGGTGTGCGATACCGCACCCTCCATCTTCGACGAAACGTCCTCGATGATCAGATCGACGATTTCACTCACTGTCCACTCCCCCGTCTTTCGACCATCAACTTGTGACCAACGTACCAACCGCTTCGCCTCGAAGAATCGATTGCACATTTCCTTCGCCCATGAGGTCGAACATCACGATTGGTAGATCATTGTCCATGCAAAGAGTGATCGCCGTCGAGTCCATGGCTTTCAGACCTCGCTGCAAGACATCGATATGGGTGATCTCATCGATCTTGGTCGCTGTTGGGTCGAGCTTCGGATCAGCGGTGAAGAGGCCGCCGGTACCCGAATGTGTGCCCTTGAGCACAGCCCCCGCTTCGATCTCCACGGCGCGAAGTGCTGCGGTTGTATCCGTGGTGAAGAATGGGTTTCCGGTGCCACCGGCGAACACCACAACCCGATCCTTCTCGAGATGACGAATCGCGCGGCGGCGAATATAGGGTTCAGCCACCTGCGCCATGTGAATGGCGCTCATCACGCGTGTCGGCTGGCCCCGTCGCTCGAGGCGGTCCTGCAACGCAAGCGCGTTGATCACTGTGGCCAACATGCCCATGTAGTCAGCCTGTGAGCGGTCCATCCCGGCGCCGGCACCAGCGAGGCCACGCCAGATGTTTCCACCGCCCACCACGACGCCGACGCTGACATCGAACGCCTCGCGTACTTCGACGATGTCATTCGCAATGCGCTGCACGGTGTCGCCGTCAATGCCGTACGACTCCGAACCGGCGAATGCCTCACCCGAGACCTTCAACAGAATACGACCCCAGCGAGGAGTCTCTTTTCCTGCGGCGGTCGAGGATTCTGTCATTGGAGCTCCTGTCGAGGGGATTTGATCAGTCTCCGAGGTACGCCTGGCTGAACGACACGATCGTGCCACCCCCGAGCGAGTCCTGCACGGATGTCTTGTCTCCGTTTAATCCTTGCTCGAGCAGCACCTGCTCGCCGTACCACGCAGACAAACGTCCTTCGACGATCTTGTCCCACGCTTGCTCAGGCTTTCCTTCGGCTTTCGTGATCTCAACAAGCGCCTCGCGCTCCGTCTCGGCCACAGCCGGATCGATGTCATCGCGTGACAGACCTTGCGGCTTTGCGAACGCAATATGCAACGCAACCATGTGCAACGTCTCGGCGTCGACACCGCTTCCTTCTACGATCACACCATTGGTACCGCGACCCTCCTGCTTGTGGAGGTAGGTGTCGAGCGCGTTGCCCTCAGCTGCGGTCACTCGCTTCACGAGGCCAAGCTCGATGTTTTCCTTCTTGGTGATCTGCAACTCTTCGATAGCTGGCTGATGCTGTGCTGCTGCATCCTCGCCATCGGCGAGTACCGATGCAGCAATGACGTCGAGTACAGCAATGAACTCTTCAGACTTCGCCGCGAAGTCCGTTTCGCTCTTCAGGTGCACGATGACGGCGACGTTACCGTCAGAAGCGATGGCAACAGCTCCCTCGGCGTTGTCGCGATCGGCGCGGGTCGCAGCCTTTGCCAGACCCTTCTCGCGAAGGATCTTGCGTGCTTCATCGGGATCGCCGCTTGCTTCGGTGAGTGCCTTCTTTGCGTCCATCATTCCGGCGCCGGTTGCGTCGCGCAGGGCCTTGATGTCGGCAACAGTGATATCTGCCATGTCTTTTTCTCTACTTTCCGCACCGCTCGGACCGTGAAGGCCGGCGGGCGTGATGTGTGCAGTTTTGTTTGTCTTCCGCACCGCTCGGACCGTGAAGGCCTGCGGGCGTGAAGCGTTAGGACTTTCCGGCCTCGGTGTAACCACCAGCAACCGCAGCTTCAGGAGTGGAGAACCACATCTCGGCAACGGTGTTGTCGTACCAGCGGCCGCCAGGCTGATGGAACTTCATCGAGTCGGCATTACCTTTGATCTCGAAGCCCGCGGGCATCGATCCGTCTTCCATTGGAGCGTGTGCTCCGTCGGGAACTGCAGCAGCCTCGGCAGGAGCTGCTTCGGCCACAGGAGCGGCTTCCTCAGCAGGAGCTGCGTCGGCCACAGGAGCGGCTTCCTCAGCTGGAGCCGTTTCGGCAGCGTCCTTCTCGGCGGCGATTCTTGCCTCACGCTCAGCAGCTGCTGCTGTTGCTTGTGCGCGTGCGTCAGCCTGTGCGGCGTCTCTCGCAGCTTGATCTTCGGCGCTGCGTTCTGCAGCAGGGGCGGCCTCGGCAGCTGGATCTGGAATGCCTGCCATCTCGGCCTTCTTCGAGCGGATGAAGTGGCCTTCGAGCACTGCGTCGGAAATGACTCGGCACATGAGCTCACCGGCGCGAATCGCATCGTCGTTGCCTGGAATGACGTAGTCGACGAGATCCGGATCGCAGTTGGTATCGACAACGGCCACGAGCGGCAGGCCGAGCTTGTTGGCTTCGGTGACTGCGGTGTGTTCGAGCTTGGTGTCGAGCACGAAGACGGCGTTCGGTGCCTTCGTGAGGTGACGGATTCCGCCGAGGTTGCGCTCAAGCTTCACGAGCTCGCGCGAGATCATCAACGCTTCCTTCTTCGGCATTGCGTCGAGCTCACCCGACTCGCGCATGCGCTGGTATTCCTTCATCTTGTCGACGCGCTTTTGGATCGTCTGGAAGTTCGTGAGCATGCCACCAAGCCAACGCTGGTTGACGTACGGCATGCCACACTTCTCTGCGTACGACTGGATCGAGTCCTGTGCCTGACGCTTCGTGCCGACGAACATGATCGTTCCGCCGTTGGCGGTCAGGTCCCGCACGTACGTATACGCATCTTCGAGAAGGTTGAGCGTCTGATTGAGATCGAGAATGTAGATGCCGTTGCGCTCGCCGTGGATGAACCGCTTCATCTTTGGGTTCCACCGGCGGGTCTGATGACCGAAATGCACGCCCGCATCGAGCAACTGCTTCATTGTGATGACTGCCATGTCGAATCTCTCCCTGCGGTTTCGTTGGACAACTCACCCAGGCGCCAGAGGCGACCGCAGTGTGGGCGAGTCGGTAATCTCTCGTCGGTCGTGGGCACACGACCGTCGGGCAAACTTTGCCCGCTGCACACGATAGCGGCGCCGGCGCCAACAACCGCCGGAACCCGGGACAAGAAACCCAACGATCAACCTGGTCCTGGAACGAGGCGAACAACGATGCGACCACGCCAAAAGAGGACCGCGGGATCGATGTACTCATCATTTCGGCGGGCCGAGAAGTGCATCGTCGGCCCTGTGATCGCAATTGGCTGGCCTTGGACAACGATGTCGCCCAGCGCAACCAACGTGGTCTGGACGAATCCGACTGTGGTGCGAAGGTCAGATGAGTGACGGATCGTCACGAAGAGATCTCCGCCTACCTGCCCAGAGAAGGTGATCACGCCACCGGCCGATGCCCGCACGATTTGATCGACGTCTGTGTCGTACTCAATTCCGCGATTTCCGGCGAGCCACGGCTCCTCGGGCAGACGAAACGGGTCGATGATCGGCGCATCGACGGGCGGCTCATGAACTTCAGCGGCGTGCATGTTCTGCATGGCACCGGGCGGAGCGTTGAGGTCGGCCACGCCGGGTTCGCTTTGTCCGGTCGTCAAAACAAGAACGAGGCCGACGAGCACCTTCGAGGCTCGCACCATGAGATTCTCCAAAAGAGTTAGTCACATGGGGGAAGTTGGAACACGCACAACAAGGGAACGGGTTCGTCTGGAACGTACTACCGCTGTCCTTTGCGCATCTCACCGGCCATGACGACTGGTCATCAAGTTTGTGGATCAGGCAGGCGTATATTCGTTCGCCGTGAGGCGTGAACGCAACCGCAAAACTGACTTCGTGTGGATTTGGCAGACGCGGCTCTCGGTGACACCGAGCACCTGGCCAATTTCCGCAAGTGTCAAACCCTCGTAGTAATAAAGAGTCAAGACGATTTTTTCGCGTTCGGTCATCGAATTGATCGACTCAGCAAGAAGCTGACGCATCTCTTCGACCTCGAAGGATCCCACTGGCCCAGCGCCCTTGTCGGGAATCGTGTCGCCAAGCGTCATCGAATCACCACGTTCTCCGCCGGAGAGCATCTCATCGAGCGCAACGACACCAACAAACGAGATCTTTGTGAACATCGTCTCGAGTTCGGTCAGGGAGATATCGAGAGCGTCGGCGAGTTCTTCGTCGCTCGGCGCACGACCAAGTTTTGCTTCGAGCTTCGCATTTGCTTGCTCGATTCGTTTCGCTTTCGTGCGAACTGAACGGGGAACCCAATCCATCGATCGGAGCTCGTCGAGCATTGCGCCCTTGATTCTCGAAATCGCGTAGGTCTCGAACTTGTAGCCACGTTCAGGATCAAACTTGTCGATTGCATCGATCAGCCCGAAAATTCCGTAGCTGACGAGATCGGCCTGCTCGACGTTTTGCGGCAAACCGGCTGCCACACGACTCGCCACGTACTTGACGAGCGGCGAATAGTGCACAATCAACTGATCACGGATCTCGCGCGATGGCGACTCGGTATATCGAATCCAGAGTCCATCGGCTCTTGCTCGTTCTATTTCGTCCACGTTTTTGGCGCTTCCTCTACGACTCTGGCCCGCTTGTCATGCCCTTGGATGGCTCGACCGATGTACACGCTGCAACCGTTCCTTGCTGACATGTGTGTAAATCTGTGTGGTCGATAGATCCGAGTGCCCCAACAACTCCTGCACTGTCCGTAGATCGGCACCTCCGTCTAAAAGATGAGTTGCAAATGTGTGACGAAGTGCATGCGGGTGCGTGGGAGAAGCAGCGCGACGGTCGAGAACGCGACGTACGTCCCGGGGTCCGAGGCGACGCCCACGCTGGTTCCGGAAGAGCGGGCAGGGGTCTCCTGACCCAGTCCCCGCGTCGTCCTCGATTGTTTCGCGTTCAGCGAGGTGCCGGCGAAGGGCTTGCACCGCAGGGTCCGACAGCGGAACAATCCGCTCCTTCTCGCCCTTTCCCCATACCCGAATCGTGCCCGCCTCGAGGTCGGCTGAGTCGCTGTTGAGGTCACAGACCTCACTGACGCGAAGGCCCGATCCGTACAGCAGCTCCAAAACAGCATCATCGCGAAGACGACGCGGGGAGTCGTCGTGAGGGTCGAGCTGAGGCGACGGGTCGTCTCCGAGTAGCGTTGCGAGATCGCCGTCACTCAGCACTGTCGGGAGATGTGCGCTCGCTGCGGGCGTCGAGAGTCCCATGGTTGGATCGGCTTCGATGAGGCCGCTGCGGCGAGCCCAGTCGAAGAACCGTCGAAGTGCGCTCATCTTGCGAGCAATAGTTCGCCGCGCATAGTTCTTGCCGTCGAGAGCAGCGAGATACCGGCGAAGCCTGCGGCGATCAACGTCGTTCACCTGCGAAATCGAATTGTCCTGTGCCCATTCGGCAAACGCGATGAGATCGCGCCGGTACACCGACGTCGTCGAGGCGCTGACGCTGGTCAGTGATGCGGTGAACACATCGATCTCATCGAACACGCTCAGAACGGTAGCCGCCACGAGCATCACCTCGATGGAGCCTTGACAGCGACGTCTCAGCGAACACGTTCGATCCACGGTCCACTTCGAGCGCATAATCCCTGTGCGATCAGGCGCTCGATCTCGGTGGCCACCTCAGCAGCCGAGAGGTCGATCCGGGCACAAAGCTGATCGAGCGACTGTGGCGTCCACCCCAACACGTCGAGGAGATGCGACGTCGGCGACCCGTCTTCATCTCGATTCGCAGCTCGTGGTGGGGAGTACCCAATGAGTGCCAAGACGTCTTCGGGGCCAAGGATCGGAGTGGCCCCATCAGCGAGCAGTCGATTCGATCCGGCGGCAGCATTCGACGTGATCGGACCTGGCACCACGCCCACGGGGATATCGCGAAGCTGCGCCTCGTCGACGGTCAACAACGATCCGCCTTTGGCATGCGACTCGATGACAATCAACGCATCGGACAAGCCAGCGATGATTCTGTTGCGTGCTGGAAATCGCCATCGCTCCGGCCCGACGCCAGGCGGCGTCTCACTGAGCAGAACCCCTCGGTCGGCCACTGTTGCCCACAAACCGGCGTTCTGCTTCGGGTAGATCACGTCGAGACCGCTCCCCACGACACCGATGGGTGGAGCAGCCTTTGGTTCTGTGACGCTCAAGGCGCCGTGGTGGGCAGCTGCATCGATACCCATTGCGAGGCCCGACACAATCGAGACGCCGACTTGTGTCAGCGCTGCGGCGAGCTCGAATGCGCAACGTTGGCCGTACGACGTGCACTTCCGGGTTCCGACGATTCCCACAGACGGCGCCGAGTCCGACAGCGCTTCAACCGGCCCGCCTAGAGCGAACAGTGCTCGAGGAGGCTCGATGTCCTCGAGGAGGCGCTCCGGATAGTGCGATGCACCATGGGTCGCGACCGAAATACCCAGGCTATGAATTGCCTGCCAATGTTCGTCAACCGACATGACCCGTGCAGCAGCGCGCCAAACATCGACCGTCGAGGAGCGAACCGACTCGACCTTGATCGAGCTGCCATCACAGAGCGCACTCCACGCGTCCCGCGCATCGCGGTCGACCATCAACTGCTTGAGACGATTGGGCCCCAAGCCAGGCAACGACAACAACGCAACGATCCATGCATCGGCCGGCAGATCACTTTGGGCGCTCATCCGATGAACCCAAACGGATCGACGCGAAGCGACATGGCCAGGCACAACTGCTCGACCGACACCACCTCTCCCCCGTCTTCCAGGTCAGCAATAGTGCGAGAGACCGAGCGCACCCGACCAACTCCTCGTGCCGATAGCCGTCCCTGACCGAGGGCGTTCTCGAGGATCGTTCGAGCGCTCTCAGACAACGGAGCGACCCGATCGAGCTCGCCAGGACCGAGCGAACTGTTGATACATCCCGAGCGGGCAATCGCTCTGCCACGGGCTTCCAGGACACGTTCGGCAGCTTGTTGGCTCGACTCTCCCTGTGGATCCCCGAACAACTCCGACGGCGCCGGCCGTTGTACACCGATCCGAAGATCGAACCGGTCGAGGAGCGGTCCCGACACCCGCCGGTGATAGCGGGCTCGGGATGCGTCGCTGCACCGACACGCCCCTGGAGCGCCTGACTCGCCGCACGGACACGGGTTCATGGACCCAACGAGCAAGACATCTGCGGGATAGCGGGCTGTGCTGTGCGCTCGGGTGACTCGCACCTCCCGCTCTTCAAGCGGTTGACGGAGCCCATCGAGTGCAGACGGCGAGAACTCACCCAATTCGTCGAGAAAGAGCACTCCCCGGTGAGCCAACGACAGCTCGCCCGGACGCATCGATGCCGCGCCGCCGCCCACAAGCGATACCGCTGAGGCGCTGTGATGCGGAGCTCGAAGAGGCGGTTGCACGATCGGGATCTGCTCGGGTCTCAGTTCGCCTGCGGCCGAATGGATGCGAGTCACATCGAGCGCTTCGTCATCGGACAAGGGCGGCAAGAGGCCGGGAAGACGTTTTGCCAACATGGTCTTTCCTGCACCTGGCGGGCCAACCATCAAAAGATGATGCCCACCAGCAGCGCTGATACTCAGCGCCAACTTAGCCATCTGTTGTCCTCGAATTTCTCGCAGATCAAGCTTTGACACAACTGCGATTTCAGGCTCACGAGACGGGGACACAGGCCAGTCCTCCGTGCCAGCCAAACACTCGAGAAGTCGACGCAACGTGCGCGCCGATTTCACGGGGCGCCCTAGCAGCCCTACTTCTGCAGCATTGTCACAAGACACGACAAGCGATGGGGCATTCACGACATCACCCATGGGCAACGCGCCGCGTACGGGGCGAACGGAACCATCGAGACCCAATTCGCCCAAAAAGCCGAATCGCTCGAGAACCGACGGATCGACCTTCTCGATAGCCGCCAACAAACCAACCGCAATCGCCAAGTCGAGACTTGCTCCGGTCTTCTTCACGTCGCTGGGTGCCAGGTTCACCGTGATCTTTCTCTGCGGCCAATCCTCCCCTGACGACTGGATGGCAGCCCGCACCCGATCGCGCGCCTCACGACACGACGCATCAGGTAACCCAACAATGACGAAGCCAGGCAAGCCACTACCAACATGTACCTCGACATCGACGGGGTGGCCCCGCACGCCACAAAGCGTCGCTGATCGAACAATCGCAAGCACAGAAATCTCCACCAATGTCGTTTGGGAGAAGGCTTTTCGGCAGCGACTTCGAACCGTGTGTGTACGTTACGTATGCCCTGTGACATCGAAGTATCTACCTGGGCCTGTCGGGTCTGGGAAGGTGTGTTCGGTGTTGCAGAACTGCTGGTCTGACTCTGGGTGTGACTGGCCCGTGTGCCTTTTGAGTGATTTGTCGGCTTGTTGTTCTGCGGCAGCACTGTTCGCGCACCAGCCGGTCGGTCGGACGTGACCTAATAGCGCCTCTATGTCAACTGGTTGCGCGGAGTTGTTTCTTGGAGTCGAGGGTCATGGTGCGGTAGATCACCTTCGTGATCTGGCGTTTGAGCGCTCGCATGGCCTCCTTTCGGCTGTCGCCGGCATCGAGTCGACGCCGAAAGTAATCTTGTCCCTTGCCTGGTCTGATGGCTTGGACATGGGCTGCGAGATGGATCGCGTTGTTGAGCTGCCGGTTCCCACGTCGTGAAAGGCGATGGCGGGTCACGTCGCCGCTTGATGCCTCAATCGGGGCGGTGCCGGCATAGCTGGCAAGATGATCAGCGGACGGGAATCGCTCGATCGTGCCGATTTGGCCGATGATTTTCGCTGCGAGTACTTCGCTGATTCCGTAGATCTGGGTCAGGGTCGTGCCACTCGCTTCGACAGCTTCACGGCTTCGTCGCCGATTCTCGACCATTGCCTTGTCCAACCGGCGCAGCTCGGCCAAGAGGTCCTTGGCGATCCGTTTCCGTTCGGTCTCAACGACAGTGACGGGACGAACCTTGGCCAGCAACGTGGCAGCGGTCTTCGACGAGAGATGAACGGGACCGCCGCCAGCGATGAGGTCGCGGAGGTGTCGATGGAGCCGGTTGATTGTGCGCCGCCGAGTCTGTGCGAGTTCGCTTCGCTGGTCAGCGAGGAGACGTAAGACCTGGCTGTGGTCCTCGGCGCGAACTGCTGCCAGGGTGCGCGTCGCCGCAATCACCGCGACCGCTCGTGCGTCGACCTGGTCTGTTTTCCGTCCGCCGCCGGTTTCGAGTAGCCGGACTTGCGAGGTGAGTGTGGAAGGCACGTCCACCACACATTCGCCAGCCGCGACGAGTTGTTGTGCCAGCAGGTATCCGAGTCCTCTGGCCCCTTCGATCGCCCACGCTCGATCGGGCCAGCCCTCTGCCCATGTGAGCAGGTCTCGAGTCGATGCCGTCGTTGCTCGAACCCGGATCGTGGCGAGATCGCCATGCGTGGCGTTCTCTATTGCTGAAGCTGTGTGGGTGGATTTGTGCGGGTCGATGCCAATTGTGACGGTCAAGACTCGTTCTCCTTCGCAGTTGATGTCCAGGTTGGGACCACGGCGGGCAACCTGAAATTCAGGAAGTGGAGCTTGTTCACGCCTCTATCGAGCCACGCCGAAGCGGGCGGCGACCGGCAGGCACGCTATGAGTGAGCCACACCGAAATGGGCAAGGAGCACGAGAGCCAGCCGATCACCGACCTCGCACCGTAAACCCCCGTCGGAGCCCGATGCTCACCTCATACAAACAAGTCAGGAGCCTGTTCGTTCCCCATCGATGTCTTGTCCGTCCGTCCGGCCGGTGGTGCCAAACCCTCAAACGAATCAGGAGAGGCAATCACCATCATGGCCGAAAAGATCATCGAAGTAACGGGAGGAGTGGATACCCATAAGGACGTCCACGTAGCTGCGGCAGCCAACGAAGTCGGCCGAACACTTGGAACCAGGTCGTTCCCAGCAACCCGGCCGGGATATCGAAACCTGCTCTCGTGGCTGAGGACATTTGGGACTCTGTCCTGTGTCGGCGTCGAGGGAACCGGCGCTTACGGAGCTGGCCTGTCCCGTTTCCTCATCGACGAAGGGATCGAGGTTGTCGAGGTGAACCGACCAGACCGACAACGCCGGCGATTACGTGGAAAGTCAGACACAGTCGATGCCGAGTCAGCTGCGCTCGCCGTGCTCAGTGGCGAGGCAACCGCAGTCCCAAAGGCACGGGAAGGGCTCGTGGAGGGCCTTCGTGCGTTACGCCTTGCCCGGCGTTCCGCGATCAAGTCCCGAACACAAGCCACTCTGCAGATGAGAGATCTGATTCTCACAGCGCCCGACGACCTCCGCTCGAGACTCGAACCTATGCCAGCTACTGAACGAGCGTCGGTGTGTTCTCGCATGCGGCCAGGTGATTTCAGCGACCCAACCCAGATCGTCAAGGCAGCACTCCGGACACTGGGACAGCGGTTCGAGGCGCTCACCGATGAGATTTTGTTTCTTGACCCGCAGATCAGTTCTCTGTGTGCCCAGATCAACCCGGCACTGCTGGGCGCTCATGGCGTAGGCCCCGAAGTCGCAGCGACCCTTCTCGTCGTTGCCGGCGGCAACCCGGAACGGTTACATACCGAATCAGCGTTCGCAGCGCTCTGCGGTGTGTCACCAATCGAAGCCTCGTCAGGACGTGTCACCCGCCACCGATTGAACCGAGGCGGAAACCGGCAAGCCAACAACGCTCTGTGGCGGATCGTGCTCGTTCGGCTATCCACCGATCCTCGAACGAAGGCCTACGTGGCAAAACGAACCGCAGAAGGCAAAACGAAGAAGGAGATCATCCGCTGCTTGCAACGACACGTAGCCCGTGAAATTCACAGACTCCTCGTCGACGACCACATCTCAATCGCAGGCGAAACACTTCGGGCACAACGCCAAGACGCGAACATCAGCCTCGCTACAGCCGCAACAGAACTCGCCACCTGGCCGATCGCGATCTCACGCCTCGAACGAGAACTCACCCACGACACCAAACTCGCCACCCGCTACCAAACCTGGCTCCACGACCAAGCCGCTTGACACTTAGCGGCCATAGGAGCATCATCCATCGCGGCGGCGACGGATTGCGACTGCTGAAAGGCGAAGCCCGGGAGACTTAGTTCCCTGTGGTGCTCCAATGCCAGGGTTCGCCGGGAAGGTTCACCAGCCCGAAGGATGAGGCGTTGTCGACGAGCCACAGAAATGCGGGGTCTGCGGTCGAGGTGATCAACCGCCCGCCACTTGTGAAGTCGATCGCCAGCCCGAGCTCGTGCTGGGACTGCCCTGGCCTTGCTGTTGGTGGGCTGCACTGATCAGCTGGCATCTCGAAGATCGCGAAATCGGTGGTGCCACAATTGACCCGTCGCAGATCGATCTGGCGCTGCGGGTCACGGAAACCTCCGCCAGACAACATGAACCCTGCCTGAGTCGCGCGATCAAGTAATTCCTGCAGATCACCGGCAATCACGGAACTGGCCTCGATCCCACCGACGTCGACGATGGTCAAGGTGGGTGGAATATCATCGGCTGGATGTTCGCCGTTAGCCACCAAGGTGCCGATAACGAAGTCGGAGATGGTGATTCCGAACTCGTCTCCGCTGACGTGCCGATCGCGGTCGACTGCATACGAGCTCAACATCGCTGACGATGATTCGAACGTCGCACTGACGTCGATCGAATGGCCGTCCAACACTTCAATAAGGTCCGTCAAATGGTCATCGATTGTTTTTACAACTCCCGGCCATTCGACGTCTGAGCCGTCGAGTGCGGCGGCAGTCGCCTGGCCACCGGCGACCTTGACCCGGACTGGTCCAGACTCCGGACACAAACACGTCGATGTTGCCGTGTACGAATAGGCCGTCTCGGCACGCTCGATCCACCCGCGCTCTGCATCATCGACGGCCTCTCTGAGCTTGTCGCGAAGCGAGATCTCGTGAATGACGACCAAATCCCCATCAGGTCCCTCGATCTGGCGGGGAAGCCCAGATGCACGATCGAAAGTCACGCCACGGCCGGTGGTGATTGCTTGGTTCGCTCGTCCGAAGAGTTGTGTCGAAGACAATGCAGGCGACCCGAAGGCGCTCGAAGCATTACCACCTCGCACATGCACAATGTCGATGAATGGCTCGTCATGGCAGACCGCCTCGGGCGAACAGCGACCAGGCACTGACACCGAGTACACGAACTCGTCATTTCCACGTAGCCGCCACGTGGCCTCGTTCACGGCGACCGGACGCTGATCTCCACCAATCCCGTACTCGCAGCTGATGCCGTTCGTCTTCGCCCAGCTGTCGACACAAACGTCGTCGTCGGGCCCACCCCGCAGCCGGTCTGAACCAGATCCGCCACGAAGCACATCGCCGCCGACTCCGCCATACAGAACGTCAGGCCCGTTCGAACCCCGAAGCAAGTCGTTGTTGTTTCCTCCCCAGAGCGTGTCGGCGCCGTCGCCCCCGGCGAGCTCGTCGCTGCCGTTGCCTCCGCGCAGAACGTCATCGCCAGGGCCACCGATGAGTCGGTCATCGCCAGGGCCACCGATGAGTCGGTCATCGCCGGGGCCACCGATGATCAGGTCATCACCCCCGAGACCGCAGATGACGTCGTCACCAGCCGTTCCCATCAGCACATCGTCAGCCTCGGTACCCAGAATGTCGCACGCTGTCGAGTCCTCTGCGCCCGCAACACCAGGCACGAGCAGAACCGACGCCGCAATGACGAGCGAGGGAAAGAGATATTGGCGCAGGTGCACGAAGAGCGACTTTCGGTCGGTCCGCCCGGCCGGGGCTGAGCGTAGCAGTGACCACGTTGCGTGTGTCACTACTGCAGGATCTCACGCGTGTAGCGAACGACGGCGTCGATATCGGCCTCCGACAACGTGTTCCCAAAACCCGGCATCGCATTGCGACCGGTGACGACCACGGAGCGTTGTGCATCATCATCGAGACGTTCCTCAATATCGCGAAGTGTCGGACCGATCGCCCCACCTCCGTCGGCCCCATGGCACGACGAACAGCGAGCTCGAAACACATCGGCTCCAGACCGAAGCTCGGGGTCAGCGTCTGCGGGGAGACCGACCTCCTCGGCACAGCCGCTCAGGAACAGAGTTGTCGCGATTGCGATCGCAACGGCGCGTCGACGTCGTTGTTGTTGCATTGCGCCCAGCATACTGAGTGTCATGGGCCTCAACCCGATGCAAAAGCGCAGAAAATCACCGTTCGACTACGTCTTCGTGGCGGCTGCGGTATGCGCAGCAATCGCGTTGGTTGTGTGGGCCCTCTTCGGCTGAACGCAGATCAGAACGCGCCTTCGATGACCTCGACCGATCGACCAGTGACCGCCACGACGTCAAAGCGCAGCTCGTCTCGGCGTCGTCGATGCTCCCCCAGCCAAGCGATAGCCAGACGTCGAATCCGTCGCTGTTTGTCGAGCCCAACCGCTTCCGCAGGACTACCCCAACGCCTCGACGTCCGCGTTTTCACCTCCACGAACGCAACCGTGTCCTTTCTGGCAACCACCAAGTCAAGCTCGCCGCGACCGCTCCGCCAGTTCTGATCCAGCACCACCCAGCCACGCTGCTCATACCATTTTGCAGCGAGCTCCTCGCCCTGCCGCCCAAGTTCTTGTCGCACATGTGTCATGTCGCAAACAGTACGAACGAGGTGTGACAGGTAATCCCCGGCTTCGCCCTCGGTTCCCGCTCGTTCCTCGCTCCCGGCAATCACATCGTCGCTTCGCTTTGGATGTTCTGCGGACTGCCGGAGGCCGCGAGCCGTTCGTCGTCCCTCCTCACTTCGGTGCTGGCGTCTCTTGGTGCGTATAGGGGCTCACGCGTTCAGCTAATTGCAGTTCCGCTGTCGCAGCCGGTCCAGACCACGCGAGCGTCTGGCGGAAG
>RCNE010000385.1_pt1 | contig 23836 bp, 25 predicted proteins | sample 2041361 | NCBI WGS metagenome assembly RCNE01 (sample SAMN09708229, study PRJNA481090) | Marine sediment metagenome, whole genome shotgun sequencing project. | reverse complement strand
CGGCAATAATTGAGCATTCGGCCTGAAAGGGTACAAAGCCCTCACATATGAGTTCGAAGTCACCAAGCTGCTGCCAGGCCCGTTCCATGTCCTCCTGAAACCTCAATACAGCCTGCCCTTTCCCGTCATAACCAAAGCGGCGGGATTTGAGCACACAAGGCAGCCCGATATTTTCCACCGCCCTCATCAGGTCAGGCCGGCTCGAAACCGGAAAAAAAGGCGCTACCGGAATGTCCAGTTCCTGCATCATGGTCTTTTCACGCAACCTGTCCTGACTTTTATACAAGGCGCGGGGTGGTGGATACACCGGACACAGCGATTCAATCAAGCTGGCTGATGACTCGGGAACATTTTCAAAATCGAAAGTGACAACATCGGAGCGTTGGCCCAATTCTTTCAACGCGGATTCATCATCCCAGTTTGCACAAATATGTTGACCGAACTCTGCGGCGCAAGCATCCTCGGCCGGATCCAGAAATATAAATTCCAGACCCATTGACTGACCCGCCTGTGCCAGCATACGTGCCAGTTGGCCGGCACCGAGGATACCAACGGTTTTTATCATCCCGGATCAGGCTGATTCAAAACGGCTTCTGTACGCGAGCGTCTGAAATCTTCGAGTGAACGTCGAATCTGCGGATATTTGATACCCAGGATTGCTGCTGCCAATAAAGCGGCATTGGTCGCACCTGCATCGCCTATGGCGAGCGTACCGACCGGTATACCAGCGGGCATCTGCGCGATAGAAAGCAGTGAATCCATACCATTTAAAGCCCTTGACTTAACCGGCACACCGAGTACCGGCAATGGGGTCTTGGCTGCAACCATGCCAGGTAGATGGGCAGCACCTCCGGCACCGGCGATGATGACCTCTAAACCACGGGTCACAGCACTATCGGCATATTCAAACATAAGGTCAGGTGTCCGATGCGCCGAAACCACCTTGACCTCATGAGGTATAGCCAGGGCTGAAAGGGTTTGAGCCGCATTCTTCATCGTTTCCCAGTCAGACTGCGAACCCATGATCAGACCCACTAAAACTTGTTCATCTGCCACATATTTTCTCCGGCAAGAAAGCCCGTAATTGTACCAGTGCTCCGCTTCGGCAAACAGGGTCGTTCATCAACTGCTATTTGCCTGATACAATAACTGCAAACCTGTAACCGGAATAGAAAAATGCCTGTAAATGGAAAATTGCTCGAAATTTTGTGCTGTCCTGTTAGCAAAACCCCTCTGACAGTGCTTGGCGGGCAAAAACTGGATAAATTGAACACAGCCATCGCCAGTGGCGATGCTTTATATGTGGATGGTGAGAAAGTCGTAGACCCGCTGCAGGAAGGCTTGATCACCGAAGATGGCAAAGTCATTTACACGGTGCAGGACGACATCCCAATTCTGTTGGAAGAAAAAGGAATAGGCACGACTCAATTCCAGGATTTCTAGTTTAAGGAGTCTCTGATCAGTGGTTACCGACGCCGCTCACTATTCAAAACTTTATGATGGTGGGCCGCTAAACAGCCCATCAACATACGAAGGTCAATCAACTCTCCATTGAGTCAATAAAGGCATTGGCTTCATCAATGGCTTTTTGCATTTGCGCAATCAGCCTGGCCGTGTCGCGCTCAATGCTGTCAAGCTCATTACGCAGCGCACCGATGGCGCGGGCATTGAGGTTATGCTTGAGAAACAGTACCTGGTCCTGAAAGGCTTGCAGTACCGGTTCCATGCTGCTTTCAGCGCGGCGCATGCTTGTCATTAACTTGCCGTATCGAGTACGTGTATCCTTGAGTAACTTGGCGCTGGTGCGACGCATATCCGCCCGTGAATATTGGTCCAGCTCCTGTTCCCACTCACTGAACAGGTCCTCCGCCACATTTTCGACCGCATTGATACGTTCGCTGACATCCCCGGCCTCGGCCGAACTGCGCTCGAATTCGCTATTCAGGCGATCATAAGTTTCCTCAAGGTCACCACCATCGAAGTTGACCGTGGCGCGGAACTGCTCCAGCGCCGAGGCAAATTGCTCGCTGGCAGAATCCTGGGCATCACGGGCCTCCTCCACACGATCCACGAGGATGTCACGCTTTTCCACTCCAAAACTCTCCATCGTCTTGTAGTAAGCGCTGGAACAGCCACCCAATAAAACCAGGATCAGAACAAAACCTGCAATATTAAAAGATTTTTGAAACACTTCGACCTCCTCAGCTTGCCTGTTACTCAAAATACGACGAAACGTATCCCGACCGGAACTGCATCTGTATCAACGCTTCCGGTTGGGAACACGCTTCAGGCGATAGCTGAATTTATGATTTCTCAAGATCTGGAATCACCAATACCTGACCTGGTTTTATCCTGTCCGGGTTTTCCAGAATGTTTGTATTCGCTTCGAAGATTTTCATGTACTTGCCACCGCTGCCATACATTTCAGCGGCTATAGCCCAAAGGGTATCACCCGATTTTACGGTGTAGGTGCGCCCTGGTTCTTCACTATCAGATGCAGCGGCTTCTTCAGCTACAACTTCAGCTTCGGCGATGATCACTTCCGGTTCCGGCTCCGCTACGGGTTCAGGTGCACCAACGACCATGTTGTTTGTTACACCGCTAACATTGGGAATATCCTTGATAACCTCACAGATTCGATCACATTCAGATTGATTCTGCGCGTTACCGGCAATGGTCACCTTGCCATCCTGGCTAAATGAAAACTTCAAATTTGAAGGATCAATTCCGTGATCACGTAAAGTCGCGCTTGGCCCTTTTACAGTTTCAACCGCTGGTGATTTATCTCCACCGAGCATTTTGCCTAACTTATCCATGAACCCCATAACGTAGTACTCCTGTTTATTGTTGCTGCGAGCCTTAGTCTAGCTCGGAAATGCTGCTTGTAAAGAATAATAGTTAATCTTAATCGCCTGCAACTGTGTAATGTTGTTAACAATGTGAACTAGTGTTAACAATCGCTGATGATTTTTTCAATCCGCTGTTTACGTGTTAAAGTTCAAGGTTCAATATTAAGCACATTATATTAACCACATTAATAATCAGGGTCGTATGATCCTGTCCATCGTAAAATAAGGAGTTATCCATTATGAGCGTAGCAAGAACAACTGAAATTTCCGCGTCTTCCAAAAAGGGTTTTAAAGAAGCAATTGAAAAAGGCATCAAGCGCTGTGCAGAGACCATCCAAAATGTTGAAGGTGCATGGATTAAAGAACAGAAAGTCGTGGTGAAAGATGGTAGTGTTTCAGAGTACCGGGTCACCATGAAAGTGAGTTTTGTTTTAAAAGATTAGTAGTAGTTGTTTAACTTAATGAAGGAGAAATAAAAATGGCAGGTAAGTTTGAGTGCTATAAAGACAAAGCAGGTGAATTTCGCTTCCGGCTAAAGGCTGGCAATGGCAACAACATCCTTTCCAGTGAAGGTTACAAATCGAAATCGAGCTGTGCGAATGGCATCGAATCCGTAAGGAAGAACAGCCAGGACCCGGACCGGTTTGTGAAAACGGAAACAGCTAGTGGCAAATTCCGTTTCAATCTGACAGCCAAAAATTCCCAGACCATCGGCGCCAGCCAGAATTACCAGTCAGAATCCGGCCGCAACAATGGTATTAAGAGTGTTGCAAAAAACGCTCCTGACGCGGTAGTTGTCGAACAGAGCTAAGCTCAACCGGTTTCCGGTACCCTGGAAAATACAGCCCGGTGCGAGCCACCGGGACTGCCGGTTGCAGCCAATACAAAGAGGATATAAGCAGATGAACTTACTTGATTTAATTGATAGCGTTGGCGGGCAAAAAAGCCTCGGCAACCTTGCCAGCAGCCTGGGGCTTGATGCCTCCCAAACAAATAACCTGGTGAGTGCCCTGGCACCTGCACTTATGGGTGGTTTAAAGAAAGAGACAAGCTCGCAGGATGGCTTTGCCGGTCTCAAAAATGCCCTGCAAAGTGGCAAACACCAGGCATATCTCAACAACCCGGAAAGCATGTCTTCAGTGGAGACAGTGCAGGACGGAAACAACATCCTTGGCCACATATTCGGTAGCAAGGATGTCAGCCGGAATGTCGCCGCTCAAGCCGCACAGTCCACCGGCATTAGTTCCAGCCTGATCAAAAAGGCGCTGCCATTTATTGCGAGTCTCGCGATGGGTGCAATGAGCAAAAGCAGCAACTCAGGGCAGTCACTTAGTGACTCAAACTCAACGGGCGACCTGCTTGGAAGCCTGATGGGTGGTGACGGTATTGATATAGGTGACGTACTAAATTTAGCCAAGAAATTTTTCTAGTGAACCTCTGATTGAGGCACCCTGATCAGATTTGGCTGTTCAGGATGCCTCGATCAATCTTTCTTCATCGCGGGTAAACCGGGCTGTCAGCCCAATAACTTGCCCGGATTCATAATATTCATCGGATCAAACACCGCCTTGATACCCCGCATTCTTTCAATATCTGTGTCAGATCGGGTATAGGAAAGATAGTTTTGTTTAAGTAATCCGATGCCGTGCTCTGCTGAAATACTACCGTGATGTGCACGCGTCAGTTCAAAGACGTCAGGATTAACCCTTGCACATGCTTTTTCAAACTCATCCACCGGCATATCCTCCGGTTTCAGGATGTTCATATGCAGATTCCCGTCACCAAAATGCCCGTACCATAGCACTTCATATTCCGGATACCGTGATTGGGCAAGTTGGTCCAGAGCGTGCAAATAGTCTGGAATTTTTGAAACCCTCACGGACAGGTCGTTTTTATACGGCGTATATCGTGTAATGGCCTCGGATATACCCTCCCGGTAACGCCATAATTCCGCCGCCTGGGCCTCACTTTGGGAGATCACACCATCAAGCACGAAACCTTCTTCAAGACAGTATTCAAAACGCTGCAAGGCCAGATCTTCGAGATCGGGATCGGCACAATCAAATTCGAGCAAAGCATAATAGGGAGCTTCGGTATCCATGGGTTCCGGCAAGTCGTGCCCGGCCCGGACGAAAGACATGGCGGCGCCTGAAAGAAACTCAAAAGCCGTGAGTGTCAAAGCGTCATTAAACTGTCGAAAAACAGTCATCATTCCCTCAAGACTGCTAACCGCCAATAGCATCACACGGGAAGGCTCAGGCAGGTCGACCAGACGCAGCGTCGCTTCCACGATCAGACCCAATGTACCTTCACTGCCAATAAACAGATGCCTTAAATCATAGCCGCTGGCATTCTTGACCAACCCGCTATTACATTCGATCAGTTCGCCACGACCGTCAACAATTTTGAGTCCGACCACCTGATCCCTTGTTAGCCCATAGCGCAACACACGAATGCCACCTGCGTTGGTTGCAATATTACCGCCGATTTGGGATGAACCCTCCGAAGCAAAACTGACCGGGTAATACAGATTTTTCTGCCGCGCATATTCCTGTATCACATGGGTCACGACACCCGGCTCAACTGTCAATGTCCGGTCAACAGCATTGAAATCTATGATTCGCCGCATCCGGTCAAAGGAAACAACGACTTCACCGGCAGGTGCAACCGCACCCCCGCTCAGACCCGTGCGCCCACCCGAAGGCACAAGTGGAATCCGGTGCTTCGCTGCCACAGCAACGAGTCTCGTTACATCTTGGGCATTACGGGGAAATACGACCGCAGTGGCGTCCGGTGTCCGGAAACGGGTCCAGTCGCAACCATGGCTTTCCAAAACCGCTTTTTCGGTGTTGATTTCCAGTTCCGGGCAATGCGTATTCAGGAGTCTTAACCGTGTATTTTTCTGTTCTGTTTGCATTCCATATTTCCGGTTGATATCAGGGTGGGCTAACGCGACAATGAAGCTTAATTCATATCCCGGAAGCAAGACCAGACCGATGAGCAATTCTGAACGAAATTACTCGCTCGACAAAGCAAAAATCAAGTTTCTTTTACTCGAAGGCATCCACCCCCGAGCCAGGGAGATCATTGAAAGCGCCGGTTATACGAATATCGTGGAGAAATCCGGCGCCCTGACACCAGGTGACTTACAGAAGGCGTTAAAAGGGGTACATTTCGTCGGCATTCGCTCACGTACTCAACTGGATGCCGCTGCCATTGACGCGGCTGACCGCTTGACTGCCATCGGTTGTTTTTGTATCGGCACCAACCAGGTCGACTTGCAACACGCCGAACTGGCGGGAATACCTGTTTTCAACGCACCTTTTGCCAATACACGCAGCGTGGCTGAACTTGCACTGGCAGAAATCATTATGCTGATGCGCGGCATACCACAAAAGAACGCCGCCGCGCACCGTGGTGAGTGGCTTAAATCAGCCAGTGGTTCGATGGAGATACGCGGCAAAATGCTGGGGATAGTCGGTTATGGTCATATTGGTTCACAACTCGGCATCATTGCTGAAAGCATGGGTATGCGTGTTATTTTTCAGGATGTTGAAAATAAACTGCCTCTGGGCAACGCAGAAGCAAGAATCAGCCTTGAGTCGCTGTTGAAAGAAGCCGACGTGGTATCCCTGCATGTGCCGGACACGGCGGAAACCCGTAACCTGATGTCGGCCAGCCTGATCAATACAATGCGCAAGGGCAGTTATCTGATTAATGCCGCACGAGGCACAATCGTTGATATCGACGCCCTGAGCGAAGCATTGCAATCGGGTCATATTGCCGGCGCCGCCATCGATGTTTTTCCGCAGGAACCCAAGTCAAATGACGACTGCTTCGAATCACCGCTGGTCGGACAGGATAACGTGCTGCTGACACCCCATATCGGCGGAAGTACCCTGGAGGCGCAGGAAAACATCGCAGTTGAAGTCGCCAGTAAGCTGGTGCGCTACAGTGACAACGGCACAACCCGCTCAGCGGTCAATTTCCCACAGGTATCACTACCCGACCACGGGCTTACACGCAGGATCATGCACATACACCACAACGAACCGGGTGTGCTAAAAGACATCAACCAGGTGTTTTTCGGAAATGAGGTCAATATTGCCGCGCAATACCTGCAAACCGAAGGGGGTATCGGTTATGTTGTGATGGATGTTGAATCAGACGATGTGACGTCCCTGATGAAAGACCTGGCAAGAATCCCGGCCACCATCAGGACACGCATATTGCACTGAGTTACGCTTTGCCTTCAAATTCGGCTATCCTGATAATATGACAGAACACAATATTATTGCTAAAAAGCGAGACCTTTTATGAAATTGAACCAACGCTATGCAGTATTCGTATTAATGATCAGTTTTTTATTGGCAGTGCCATTTTCATATGCTGCAGAAGAGGTCAAGCCACCCAAGCTGTTCAGCCAGTTCAGTGAAATGCAGGTCACGCTTACCGGGCCATGGGACACGATCAGGAGAAATAAAAAGAAGGATGACAGGTATCCTGTACAACTTGTTTATACCGGTGCAGACGGCGCTCAGCATACGATTGATGCAGAAGTATCCCTACGGGGAATAACACGCCGGCGGGTTTGTCGTTTTCCGCCACTTAAGCTTCACTTTGATAAGAAGAAACTGAAAGGCACTGAATTCAGGGGCAATAAATCGCTGAAACTCGTGACCTACTGCGATACCGGTAGGAAGTATGAGCAGTATTACGTCAAGGAATTTCTGACCTATCGCATATACAACCTGATCACTGAATACAGTTTCAGGGCCAGACCGATGATAATCGATTATAAGGACAGCAAAAAAAACGATTCAATCACCCGGTTTGGTTTTCTGATTGAAGATGTAGATGACTTAGCCAAGCGCAATGACATGGAAGAACTGTCCATTGCCTCTGCACCCTATAGGGAACTGGATCCTGTCACCACCAGCCAGTTATCACTATTCCAGTTTATGATCGGTAACCTTGACTGGGCAGCAACCAGCGGCCCCAAAGATGATAGCTGTTGTCATAATTCACGATTGATCGGTGCTGGAAATGACATCAATCCAAAATACAGCGTGCCGTACGACTTTGACTCTTCCGGACTGGTAAACGCGCATTATGCCGCACCACCCGAAGGCTTAAGAGTCAGAAATATCCGCCAGAGACTCTACCGTGGGTTTTGTGCTTTCAAAGACGAATTGCCACAAACAGTTGCGTTGTTTAACGAGAAAAGGACGGATATCCTGGCACTTTTTCAAGACAATACGCATTTAAGCGATTATATGCGCGAAGACGCCATTGATTATATTGAGGACTTTTACAAGATAATCGATAACCCAAAACGCTTTGAAAAAGATATTATTGACAAGTGCCGGGGACGAGAATAATTTCTTCTGTCATTGATTCTCCCGCCTCAGCCTGATCGGCGGTTTCGCCGTTTGTGGTGGCATCAAGCCCTTCGGCAGGCGGTGCCAGCATCCTGGCCAGACGCTCTTTCAGTTGGGCATTATTTGAGTCGACTTCGATCACGGCCCGCAGGTAGTCCTCGCGTTCGCTATTGAGGGTTGGAACTGTAATTCTCTGTTCACCATAAATGGCTGTTGCGCCATCTGATGTCAGTTCCAGCAATCCCTTGTGCGCACCGTAATAGGTGGCAATACCCGTATCATTGGCCACCACCCGCTGATCAAAGCGTGGCCAGACGACACCACCTGTCGGTGTGTGGCCAATCACGATACGTTTGGCGCCATAACGGTTAAGAATATTGTCCAGGGTCTGGCTGAACAGTTCGGTCTCTTCCTCTCGCGCAAGACCACGGTACCAGACTGGTCCCAACGGATCGTTCATGGCCGAGATGACGGACGGGTCATGGTTCTGCATCGCAGCAAGGACCTGTTCTGTCAGTGACTGGAGGCTGAATTTACAATACTTTTCACTGATACCACCATGCAGGTAAATTGTGTCATTTACCTGGATCGCGACAAGGCTACCTTCGACCCATTTACCATACTTACCATTGAACGACCACGCCTGGCGGTGCTCAACCCATCCCAGGGGCACCTGTTTTTCCCACTCGGTGCGATAGACTTCAAGATCGATTTCTGCAAAATCCGGTGTATTGGCCTGCATCCATTCGACCTGCCGTTCCCATTGCATATTCTGTAAGCGGGGCGAGTTTTTTGTAGCAAATGCCGCAAATTCACCGGGTGAAACATAACGGAGGTCACCAACAACATTCATCGTCTCGTGATTGCCAATGAGCAGGTGCACATAACCACCCTTCTTTTTGGCCTGCTTTGAAAGCTTCACCAGGTGGTCAATGATTTTGCGGCTATCCGCACCACGGTCGGTAATATCACCGGTCTGGACAAGGTGGGTTTGCCCGCCGCTCCATTTTCCACTTTTATCTATCAACCCGGCGGATTTCATTACATAAATGTAACGACCATAGTCACCATGCAGGTCACCGATAGCAACAACCCTTTCCACTCCGGTCCAGTGATAATCATCTATTTTTTTCGCCTTGGCGTCTGCCAGGCCAGGGGCAAGCAATACCAAAAACAATAGAAGATGAGAAAATTTCATATTAGTTTCCAAAGCCAAATCTCAGTCAAATATACCAGAATCTTTTTCATTGGCTTTTTGCCGTTCAATTTCACGTGGACTCTGACGCATATAGGTCTTTGAATCATTAGAGCCGCCATAGTTCAACTCCCAAAGGATCAGGAAGGTGTAGTTGAAGATCGCGGTCATAACGGCAGCCACAAGCAACATGCCAATACCACAGGAAAGCCCAACACCCACCGCCATGAAAATGAACAGGGAGTCCGCCGTACTTTTCAGAGAGTAACGGTAACGCACACCGGCCACCACACCGGCAAGGCTGAATGCCATGGCCAGGCTGTTATGGACGATCAGTACAATCCCGGTAACCGCAATCGGAAGTATCAAGATGGTCTCCAGCAATGATTGATCCATCTTGGCCTTGCTGCGTACCGCTATATAAGTCCACGAAACCGGAACCATCAGCGCAACGGCACCGATGATTGCCATGACCAGCCAAAGCAAACCACCGACCTCATCGGTCACATTTGAGGCGTGAATAACGACACCTCCAATGTTGCTGTCCGAATCCTGGTTAAACAAGGTATCAACCACGCCAAGCGGCAGGTAACGATGCAGATCCGGTACCAACTGATAACCACCCCAGATCAGTAAACCCAGAATCCCGTAAAACAAATTTAGTCGTAAAAACAGTCTCATTTGTTTTCCTCTATCCAGGGCCTGTTAACAGTTGCGAAGACCTGGTTTATGTTGACTTTTATAATTAACCCACACCAATCACTGAACCATCTGGAAGCAGCTCAACCTGCTCCGCCATAGGTTGTTTTGGTAATCCCGGCATACGCATGATTTTACCCGTCAAAATAACCAGAAACCCGGCACCGGCGCTGACCTGGATATTCCTGACAGTCACCTGGAAGTCACGCGGCCTGCCATGCAGCAGCGGATCATCGGAAAGCGAGCTTGGCGCCTTGGCAATACATACCGGTAACCTGTCCAGACCGATAGCCGTAATGGTTTTCAAGTCCAATTCAGCCTCTTTGGTAAAAGCCACATCATTGGCACCATACATATCCTTGCAGACTTTGTGTACTTTCTCATAAATTGTATCGTCGAGCTCATAAAGTGGTGAAAACGGCTTGTTCTGTTCAACAGATTTAATCACTTCACGTGCGAGGTCCTGCGCACCCTTGCCGCCCTCGGCAAAGTGCCGGGTTTCCGCAAATGATACCCCGTGCGCCTCTGCCCGCTCCCGAATGATACGTATCTCTTCATCAGTGTCATTGGCAAACCGATTCAGGGCAACCACCGGGTGCTTGTTGAAATGCGAGACGCTCTCGATATGTTTGTCCAGGTTTTCCAGTCCCAATCGAACCGCATCCGGATCAGGCTGATCGAGCGCATCCTTGGCTTTACCACCGTGCAGTTTCAATGCACGTACGGTGGTCACCACCACCACCGCATCCGGGTCCAGACCGTTTGGACGGCATTTGATATGGAAAAACTTTTCAGCACCTAAATCAAAACCAAAACCGGCCTCGGTCACGGTCCAATCAGCGAACTGCATGGCCATGCGGGTGGCGAAAATACTGTTACAACCGTGTGCAATATTTGCAAAAGGGCCACCGTGCATGAAAGCCGGTGTTCCTTCCAGTGTCTGTACCAGGTTGGGATGAACGGCATCTCTGAGCAACGCCATCATTGCACCGGTGATTTTCAGGGACTTTAAAAAGACCGGCTTACCTTTCCAGGTGGTTCCGACGAGTATGTTATCGAGTCTCAAGCGCAGGTCATCCATATCTTTGGCCAAACAAAGAATGGCCATAATTTCCGATGCCGCCGTGATATCAAAACCACCTTCTCGCGGTATACCCTGCATCCTGCCACCAAGACCGATCACAATGTTCCTCAGAGTACGGTCATTCATATCCATAACACGCCGCCAAACGATCTGGCGTGGATCCAGCCCCATTTCATTGCCCTGGAATATATGATTGTCGATGGTGGCTGCCACCAGGTTGTTGACAGTCGTAATCGCGTGAAAGTCACCGGTAAAATGAAGGTTGATTCGATCGGCCGGGACAATTTGACTGTAACCGCCACCGGTGGCGCCACCCTTGATACCAAGACATGGTCCAAGAGACGGTTCACGCAATGCCAGGCAAACGGACTCACCCAGGCTGTCCATCGCCTGTGCAAGGCCGATGGATGTCGTGGTTTTGCCTTCACCCGCCGATGTCGGGGTAGTTGCCGAGACCAAAATTAACCGGGCTTTGCCGGGGCGTTTTCGAGGCCGTGTCAACGCCTTCAGATTGACCTTGCCGAAACCGTGGCCAAACGGCATCAAATCCTCAGGTTCCACACCGAGTTTTGTTGCTATCTCACTGATGGGCCGGATACCGGCCTGCCTGGCAATTTCGTAGTCATTGAGCATTTTGCAATTCCCTGGTTTCTTATAATGGACCTTGCCGCCATGTCATGTGATGGCCAAGTTTGATTACATTTTGAGCAAGAGTAACCTTTTTTGCAGGACCTTGACGAGTTCTGTCACCGGTTGAACGTGATCTGTGCGTTTGCGGATATTTTACGACGGGGGTAACAATCTGGCCCTGATGACATGCTCCGTACCATTAATGGCGTGCATTACATCCACCCCCGGTTCGTTTTCCACGTCGATGATGCTGTAGGCAAAGTCACCCCGGCTGAGATTGACCATATCAATAACATTAAGATTGTGATCAGCCAGTACCGTTAATACGTGGCCCAGAACCTTTGGGACATTTTCGTTGCAAAACGTGATCCGGTAACCACCGTTTCTCGCCATCTGGGTGTCAGGGTAATTGACGGAATTCATGACATTTCCATTTTCAAGAAAATCCATCAGTTGATCTGCTGCCATCATGGCACAGTTCTCCTCCGCCTCACTCGTGCTGGCGCCGATGTGGGGTAACAGCAAAGCGTTTTTACGGCCGAGCAATTCCGGCTGAGGGAAATCACAGATATAGGCAGCCAACCGGCCATTGTCGAGAGATGCAATCACCGCCGGCAAATCCACAATCTCATCACGGGCAAAATTGAGCAGACGGGCACCCGGCTTAAAGCGTGCGAGGATGTCCTCGTTAATCAAACCCATTGTGGGCGGGATGGCCGGCACGTGCAGGGTTACAAAATCCGAGGCACTAACCAGCGCTTGCAAACTGTTCATTTTTTGAACACGGCTGGAAAGCCGCCATGCGGATTCAATCGAAATTGCCGGATCGAAGCCTGCGACCTTCATCCCCAGCTCAAGTGCCATATTGGCAACCAGGGCACCGATCGCGCCCAAACCCACGACACCGAGGGTCAAACCGGAAATTTCTGAACCCGCAAAACGCTTCTTATTCGCTTCCAGCAATTTGTGCATTTGCGCACTGTCATCAATGTCATCAAGAGTCTGGACATAACTCATACCACCGTAAATATCTCTTGAACCTAGCAGTAGGGCAGCTGCCACCAGTTCCTTGACCGCATTCGCGTTCGCACCCGGTGTATTGAAGACCACAATTCCGCGTTTGGCGTATTCATCCACGGGGATGTTATTCACGCCGGCACCCGCACGGGCCACGGCCACCACGCTTTCATCTATCTTTTCGTTTTGTAATTTTTGACTACGTAGCATCAGGGCATCTGCACCCGGCAACTCCGGACCGACCTGGTATTGATTGGAATGAAAGCGATCCAGACCTTTTTCGGCCAGGCTATTATAAGTTCGAATTTTGTACATTTGTTGACCTACTCAAAACTACGGGGTTGGGAAAGGCTTGCAAACGAATTGTACGTTAACCTGCCAAGAAATAACCGTGTATTTTACCGATATGACCCGACGATTTAAGCTATATTTAAACGATAGTCTGTTTGTGGTTTTACTGGAGGAGATATTTTATGAAGTTCCGTACACCTGTTAAGTTTCTGCTAATTATTTCTCTTCTAACCGCAAGTGGTCTCAGTCTCGCCCAGGAAGAAAGTTCCGAATTGGATATTGAAGGTTTCCAACTGGTTGAGGATTCAAACCTGGCCCTGGTTTATGCACAACCGGGTATCGACTGGGGGCAATACAGCAAAATCTACCTGGACGACCCCTATATCGATTTCAAAGAGAACTGGCAACGTGACCAGAACAGAGATAACCCGGCTGGGATCACCGACGATGATATGTCGAAAATCAAGATAGAACTATCCTCGCTTTTCATAGGTGTGTTTTCTGAAACATTGCTGGAAGGCGGTTATGAGCTGGTTTATGAAACCGGCGAAGACGTGTTGCTTATCAGACCCGCCATTATTGGCCTGGACATTGTCGCACCTGAAACCAACACTCCAGGCATCTCGCGCACCTACTCTGAAACCGCTGGTGAAATGACGCTGTACCTGGAACTGTATGATTCGGTTTCGGGTGAAATGTTAGCCAAGGCCCTTGACCGTCAAGTGGACCGGCAAACCGGTTATTTCGAGTGGCAAAACGGTGTTACCAACCGGGCAGCAGCCAACCGGATCCTGAAAGTGTGGGCCAATGTACTGAAAGAAGGTCTGGATGACGCAAGGGGTTCAACTTCAAGTAAACCCTAATGACCGTCTGTAATTCTCAGTTTTAATCTTTGATTCAATTGTGCTATGTGGGCCGGTCCCACTTCGCAACAACCACCTATGATGCGGGCACCCGCCGCCAACCAATTGGCCGCGTGATTTGCATAAGCTTGCGGGTTGATATCGGTTCTTGACGGGGGGATGGAAGCGTCACCATGGAAATCCCACTTATCCGGTATCGGTGTGAAAGCGTTGGCATAGGCACCTACGGGTATATTACTCAGCGAAACCAGGTCCGGTAGCACCTTGCTGATGGCTTCCGGTGGTGAACAGTTCAGTAATACCGCGCTGACACCCATACCATCAATATCATCCCATGCTGCACGGATGGACTCACCACTGCGCAGATTTGCCGCCCCCGAATCCTCTATCGACCATGACAACCAGACCGGTTTTCCTGTGGAGGCAGCCGCGACCGCTGCGGCACGTGCTTCTTTGATGCATGACATCGTTTCACAGATAAAGAGGTCGACCAACGGTGCAAGGAATTCAGCCTGCTCACGGTAAAGCGCCTCGGTTGCATCGTACGAACCCACCAGGTCAGGACGGTAACTGCCACGCTGGGGGCCCATTGAACCCGCGATCAATACCCTTCTACCAATTTTGTCTCTCGCGCGCCGTGCCAACATAGCAGCCAGTTGGTTCATTTCACCGAGACGGTCCAGCAAGCCTTCCGGTTCAAAATTGTTGCGTATGCAGGAGTAGGAATTGGCGGTGATGACATCGGCACCGGCACGAATGTAATCCTCGTGCACTGCCTGTACCGCTGCGGGGTTGTCGAACAGGGCTTTTGCCGACCACAACACACCCTGCCCCGAGGCTTTCCGGTTGATCAACTCCTGACCCATTCCACCATCAAGAAGTATCAGGCCACCGGGCAGGCTGCTAAATATGTTGTTCATGATCTGAATCTGGAAAAACCGGCCTAGTTGAATAACACGAATGGAATCACATCCACCCTTTCGCCTTTGCGAATATCTTCATCGGGTTTCTGAACAACAAAGCCGTCTCCCCAACTGGTAGAGTACAGAACACCGCTACTTTGCTTCTCAAACATTTCTACACCATCGGCAGTGGACCGCACACGAATATATTCCTGCCGGAAGCTACATTTTTTATCAAATAATGCAGTTTGCCTGAGTGGAACGGTATCGGAATGACTGACACCCTGGCAATCGAACAAATAGGGGCGTGCGATAACCAGTGCCGTGACAAAAGCGGATACCGGGTTGCCGGGCAGACCCAGAAATGGTGTTCCCAAAACATCGCCAAAGGCAAAAGGTTTGCCGGGTTTAATCGCTATCCGCCAAAGGTCAATATGACCAAGCGATTCAACCACCGCCTTGACATGATCCTCCTCGCCTACTGAAACACCGCCCGTTGTGATGATCGCGTCGGCTTCGCGACTGGCTTCGGACATGACACCGCTGATAATTTGTGGATCATCCGCCGTGATCCCAAAGTCCAGCACATCAAAACCCCAGCCTTCGAGCAAGGCCTGGAGCATATAACGGTTGGAGTTGAAAATCTGGCCCGGTTTGAGTGTGTTACCGGGTTCCACCAGTTCCTCGCCTGTCGAAATAATGGCAACCTTCAAACGGCGTCTGACTTCGACCCTGGCAATGCCCAGCGAAGCAATCAAACCAAGATCCTGTGCCCGCAGTCGATGGCCTTTGAGTAAAACAGTGCCACCCTGCATGATATCCTGACCTCTTGGCCGTATGTTGGCTCCAATATTGCCCACGGCATTCATATACACCTGGTTACCATCGGCTTTGCACTTCTCTTGCATGACCACGGCATCTGCACCCTCAGGTGTTTCGGCACCTGTAAAGATGCGTGCTGCCGTGCCTGGTTTGAGCGGCGCTGGTGGCGTACCCGCAGTTATTCGCTGGCTGATCTGCAGGGCGTGATCCGGCCCCAACCAATCGTCACGCCGCAGGGCGTAACCATCCATTGCACTGTTATCTGCAGGCGGAACATCGATTGAGGAAACAACATCGGCAGCCAGTACGCGTCCCAAACAATCTTTCAGATCGACGCTTTCGTCATCAACCCGAACCCGGTTATTGCTACGCATTTGCTCATGCGCCTCGGAAACCGTGATCATACTCATGGCAGCTTTGCACCCGAGCGTGTTTGCGCGGCAAAATTACAGGGCCGGTGACTGCTATCGAGTTGCTCCTTCAGAATCCTGTTCCAACCCGTACGGCAGGCACCGGTGGAGCCTGGCAGACAAAAAACCAGGGTCTGGTTCGCAAGACCGGCCAGGGCCCTGGATTGAACGGTTGACGAACCAATCTCCTCGTATGAAAGCTGACGAAACAACTCACCGAAACCTTCAATGTTCTGATCAAACAGGGGTTTTAATGCCTCGGGTGTGGAATCGCGCCGGGTCAAACCGGTACCACCGGTTGAAATAATGACATCGATACCCGGGTCAGCAATCCAGGCGGACACGATGGCCCGGCTTGTATAGATTTCATCCTTGCACAATTCCCGGGCGGCAAGATTGTGACCGGCAGCCTCCAGGGAATCTACAAGTGACTGACCAGATGTATCGTTTTCAAATGTTCGTGAATCCGACAGTGTCAGAATGGCAATATTCAGAGAAATAAACTCAGCGTCTTTATGCAATGTACCGTACCTATTGAAATGAACCCAAACAGTTCAACATGATCCTTCTATGTGTGCATGCGGTCAAGCCATAGCTTTGCAGATTCCAACTCTTCCGGCGTATTGACGTTAAAGAACGGTGACGGTTCCTCGGTCGTCCACTCCACAACTTTATGTGGCAATGAAGTCAACAGGTTTTTAAGACCGCCCCTACCCTCCTCGACCACGGCTTGGCGAATGACTGGCAGATGATGGTTTTGCCACAATGAAAATGTGGGTTGCAACACACCCTGGTAGGAAATGGCTATCACCGGTTTATGGTCACTTTGATCCGCATCCAGCAAAACCTGCACGAGATTGTCAGGAAGAAAGGGGGCATCGCAGGGACATAATACCAACCCATTGTTTTGGCCTTCAATACAAAGGTATTGCAGTGCGGAGTACAAACCCGTCAATGGCCCACGATAATCCGGCAACAGGTCAGGTACGATAGTCAAACCGTAACTGTCAAAATCTGAAGTTTCACTCTCACAACTGAGCAGTAGCGGATCCAGGTGATCTGCCAACCGGTCTATTACGTGCCCTATTAGTGGCTGGCCATTGAGCTCGAGTAGCGCTTTTCGGGTAACACCCATGCGACTCGAACGACCACCTGCAAGAATGACACCGGCTGGTTTATTCATCACAGCTATTGCCGGATTTTTTCCAGGGCCGGTAACAGTGCTTCACTCAAGCCCTGACCATCATCCACTGCATATTCAAGCAGCAGCTGACGCATTCTGGGCGCCCAGAAACGATTAATATGGTCTGCAATTTTGTCAGCGGCATCATCCTGAAAGCTGAGATTGGCCGCAATATCATTTGCCATTGATACCAGGTGGGTTGTCTCAGTATTTGCCATTTACTAACTCCGCGATAAGCCGATCAGACATCGGAGATTCGACGTTCGAATGTATAAATATTGTGCCGTCCCGGCCGGGCAAAACCAACCAGCGTGATACCGGCGCGGTGCGCAAAATCAATCGCCAGGGATGTTGGTGCAGAAACAGAGACCAGGACTTCCATACCGGCCGCCGCGGCCTTGTACACCATTTCATAGCTCGCCCGACTCGATACCAGTACAAAACCGGATGAGGAATCGAAGCCGGTTCTGCAAAGAAAGCCGATCAACTTGTCCAGGGCATTGTGGCGGCCGACATCCTCGCGCAAGGCCAATATCTCACCATCGGTGTTACACCATGCGGCTCCGTGCACCGCACCGGTGACCACCTGTAAGGGCTGGTGCGCATTCAGCGACAGAACCGCCGCCTGTAATGCCGCTGCCTTCACGGTTAAACGACTGCTAACGACCGCCGGATGACGCATGGCCTGATCGAGCGATTCTGCGCCACAAAGACCACAACCGGTACGCCCGACGAGATTGCGGCGCTGAGTATCGAGTCGTTCGAAACAGTCTTCATTAACCGTCATGGCCACTTCCAGACCATTTTCCCGTTCTATAACAGATACATCCAATATATCCGGGGGTTGGCGGATAATACCCTCGGTAAGACTAAACCCGGTGGCGAAATCTTCAAGCGCCGTTGGCGTTACCATCATGACGACATGTGAACGTTTGTTATAGGTCAGCGCGACAGGCACTTCCGCTGCGACCTCGTCATCCAGGCTAAGATGAGCACCGTTTTTCCAGTTGATGACCGGAACCTGGCGTGAAACTGACACTATGTGTTCACCCGTTCAGACACCGGATTTCCGTGCCTTGTCAAGAAATGCTTTTTGTTGCCGGTTGAAGACCGCCTGTTGTTTCTGCCACTCCGATGGTTGGGTAACACGTGTTGCCTGAACCGCGGTGACCTTGTACTCCGGGCAGTTTGTGGCCCAGTCTGAATTTTCGGTGGTAACGATGTTCGCGCCGGTCAATGGAAAGTGAAAGGTAGTATAGACCACTCCCGGTTGAACCTTTTCAGTTACCACCGCACGTAATACCGTATCACCGGCGCGGCTTTGAATACCTACCCAGTCACCAGAACTGATGCCGCGGTCTTCAGCATCCACCGGGTGAATTTCAAGCAGATCCTGATCAGCCCAGACCGTGTTTTTAGTACGCCGTGTCTGTGCGCCTACATTGTATTGACTCAGGACTCTACCGGTGGTCAAGAGCAAAGGATATTTGCGTGTCGAGCGTTCAGAGGTTGGTACAAAACCGGTAATCGCAAAGTATCCTTTGCCACGCACAAACTCATCAACGTGCATGGTGGGTGTCCCTTCCGGGGCAGCCTCGTTACAAGGCCATTGAATGCTGCCAAGCTTATCCAGCTTTGCATAATTCACGCCACTGAATGTCGGGGTCAAACGTGCGATTTCGTCCATAATTTCAGACGGGTGTGTATAGATCATCGGGTAACCCAGCGCGTTGGCCAGATCAACGGTGATTTCCCAATCTTCTTTACCGCTTTTTGAAGGCAAAACCTTACGCACGCGGGATATGCGCCGCTCGGCATTGGTAAACGTCCCGTTTTTCTCCAGGAAGGTTGAGCCCGGTAAAAAGACATGTGCAAAACGTGCGGTTTCGTTCAGAAATATATCCTGCACCACCAGGCACTCAAGCGCTTTCAATGCTGCCTCGACGTGATGTGTATTGGGGTCGGACTGGGCAATATCTTCACCCTGGCAATACAGGCCTTTGAAATCACCACAGATGGCGGCATCAAACATATTCGGAATACGCAGACCGGGTTCCGGTTGTAATTTCACCTTCCACTCGTTTTCAAAAAGACCACGCACATCCGGGTCTGAAATATGCCGGTAACCGGGCAGTTCATGCGGAAAAGATCCCATATCGCAGGAACCCTGCACGTTGTTCTGGCCACGCAATGGATTGACACCCACACCTTCGCGACCCAGGTTGCCGGTCACCATTGCCAGGTTGGCTATACCCATGACGGTAGTTGAACCCTGGCTATGCTCGGTGACACCGAGGCCATAATAAATAGCTGCATTACCGGCTTTTGCATAGAGTCGTGCCGACGCACGTAATTCAACCGCTGGTATACCCGTCACCGTCTGCAAATACTCGGGTGAGTTCTCTTCGCCACGAATAAAATCCGACCAGTCCTGCCAGGCCTGAATTTCACAACGCTCACGGATGTAAGCCTCATCTGCCAGGCCTTCGGTCACAATCACATGCGCCATGGCATTAACAAAGGCCACGTTACTACCCGGTAATAACTGCAGATGATGGGCCGCGCGGATATGCGGACTGTCAACCAGTTCGGTTTTGCGTGGGTCAACAACGATCAGTTGCGCACCTTCACGCAGACGGCGCTTGAGACGCGAGGCGAACACCGGATGGGCCTCTGTTGGATTGGCACCGATCAGCATGACAACATCGGCTTTGGCCACCGAATCAAATGCCTGGGTACCAGCGGACTCGCCCAGTGTGGTTTTTAAACCGTAACCGGTAGGTGAATGACAAACACGGGCGCAGGTATCCACATTGTTGTTGCCAAACCCGGCGCGCACCAGTTTCTGCACGAGATAGGTTTCTTCATTACTGCAACGTGAGCTTGTTATGCCACCGATGCTGTCCCTGCCGTATTTGGCCTGGATCTCGCGAAATCGCCGGGCGGTAAATTCTATCGCCTGCTTCCAGTCGACTTCTTGCCAGGGTTCGTCGATGCTATCCCGGATCATCGGCGTGGTGATCCGGTCCTTGTGACTGGTATAACCAAAAGCAAAACGTCCTTTCACACAGGCGTGACCCTCGTTGGCTTTGCCGTCTTTGCTGGGTGTCATCCTCACCACCTCATCACCCCTGGTCTCTACATTGAAAGAACAACCAACACCACAGTAAGCGCAAGTGGTGACGGTGCTTTTCTCCGGCAGACCCATCTCGATTACGGACTTCTCCTCCAGTGCCGCGGTGGGACAACTGTTCACGCAGGCACCACAGGAAACACACTCGGATTCCATAAAGGATTCCATCTGTCCTGCGGTGATTTTTGACTCAAACCCGCGCCCGTCCACGGTCAGTGCAAAAGTTCCCTGGATGTCATCGCAGGCACGTACACAGCGGTAACAGACGATGCACATCGAAGGATCAAAAGTGAAATATGGGTTAGATTCGTCTTTTGCGGCGTGCTGATGATTCAAACCTTGCAATCCGTAACGGCTATCCTCGACACCAACTTCGGCAGCGACATCCTGTAATTCGCAATCACCATTGGTCGGACAGGTCACACAGTTCAGCGGATGATCTGAAATATATAACTCCAGCACATTTTTACGTAACTTTTTGAGGGCGCCTGACTGGGTGCTTACCACCATGCCCTCTTCTGCAATTGTCGTACATGATGCCGGCATACCCCTGCGACCCTCAATTTCCACCAGGCACACCCGGCAGGACCCAAAGGCATCCAGGCTGTCGGTGGCACAGAGCTTGGGCACACTAATACCCAGTAATGCAGCAGCACGCATAACCGAAGTGCCAGCATCGACCTGCACCTGCTGGCCGTCGATCTCCAGATTGACCTGAACGCTAGAATCAAGGGGCTGCGGCGTGCCCAAATCGTATATTGGCAATTGCAATTCGGACATATTGTTATCCTTCAACCACGAGTTTTATCCTGCGTTCAAAATCTTCCGGAAAATGTTTTACAGCACTGCGAACCGGCATGGGCGTCAAGCCACCCATCGCGCATAATGAGCCTGCATCAAGGGTCTCACACAACTCTTCCAGCAATTCAAGATTGGCTGTTGCCTTATCATATTTACCAATTTTATCAATTAGTTCTACACCCCGGACCGAACCGATGCGGCAAGGAGTACATTTACCACAGGATTCCACGGCACAAAACTCCATGGCAAAGCGGGCCTGTTCCAGCATATCAACGCTATCATCAAAAACTACGACCCCGCCATGACCCAGCATTGCTCCAACCGCAGCAAAAGCTTCGTAATCCAGGAGCGTATCCCATTGTGATTCCGGCAGATATGCACCCAGTGGTCCACCCACCTGGATCGCCCGCACCGCTCTGCCGCTGGCAGTGCCGCCGCCGATATCCTCGACCAGTTCACGCAGACTCGCACCAAAGGGTACTTCGACCAGACCCCCGCGACGGATGTTACCAGCCAGTTGTACTGTCAATGTTCCGCGTGAACGGCCACTACCGTAGTCCTGGTAATAGGCGGCGCCCTTTGCCAGCACCGTTGTCACGGCGGCAAGGGTCAGGACATTATTGACCACCGTGGGTTTGCCAAACAGACCTTCGATGGCGGGTAATGGCGGTTTGAAACGAACCAGGCCGCGTTTACCTTCCAGGCTCTCGAGCATGGAGGTTTCTTCACCGCAGATATACGCGCCAGCACCGACACGGATATGAACGTGGAAGTCACGCCCGCTGCCACAGATATTGTTGCCGAGCAGATTGGCATCTTCAGCCGTTGCAATGGCCCGGGTGAGTATCCGAAGCGCTTTCGGATATTCCGAACGCAGGTAGATGTAGCCTTCAGTTGCACCCACCGCCATGGCGCAAATTGTCATACCTTCAATTAACTGGAAAGGATCGGCTTCCATCAGCAGACGGTCAGCAAAGGTGCCTGAGTCCCCCTCATCCGCATTCGCGGTGACATATTTCTGATCCGCAGGGGCGTCCATCACGGTACGCCACTTAATCCCGGCCGGAAAAGCTGCCCCGCCCCGGCCACGCAGACCGGAGTTCGTAACGGCCTCGACAATCTCTGCAGGCGACATAGCCAGTGCATTATTCAGGCCATCATAACCACCGTGTTGTCTGTAATCATCCAGATTAAGTGGATCGATCAACCCGGCGCGGCCAAAAGTCAGGCGGTCCTGACGGGCCAGCCATTCAATGTCCATCGTCTTGCCAAGAAATAAGGAATGTTCACATAACCCGGGGAAACCGGCCTCAAACAGACCGGCGACGTCTCCGGGACTAACCGGTCCATAACAATAGCGGTTCCCGTCTGCTTCAATCTCCACCAATGGTTCAAGCCAGAAAGCACCGCGAGAGCCGTTACGGATGATCTCAATATCCAATCCCCGGTTCTGTGCCTGCAAGGTCATTTCTGCGACTACTGCATCTGCGCCCAATGCGCAGGCGGTGGTATCTGCAGGGACAAATATTTTCACCATGATCAGATGTTATCCAGCAATTCATCGAAACGATCCGTATCAACCCGTGCATACACATCATCATCGATACGAATCGAGGGTGAACAGGCACAGTTACCCAGGCAATACACCGGTTCCAACGAAAAACGGCCATCAGCGGTTGTGCCACCATAATCGATACCCAGGCGGGCCTTCACATGTGCTTCAAGTGTGCGCGAGCCCATCGCCTGGCAGGCCTCTGCACGGCATACATGAACTGTTTTCTGCCCCCTCGGCTGATCGTGAAAATCGTGGTAAAAACTGATGACACCGTGTACTTCCGCCCTCGAAAGCCCCATACCGCTGGCGATGTCCTTCACGCAGTCTTTGGGAATAAAACCAAGGTCTGCCTGTATTTCATGTAATAAAGGCAGCAAACCACCGGGGACATCTGCATATTTCTGGACTGCCTTTGATACGACAGTAGCCGTGCCTCCGCTTGAAGAATGCATGTTTATTCCTTTCGGGCGTAATTATGGTTTGAAAGTTTTCAGGCAATTTACCCCCATTTCAATGCATAAACAAATATAATCCCTTCCGCCTAAAAGTAATGGCAGTCTGAAAAAGCTATTTAGAGAGGAATTGTTTTGATCAATATTTCTGTGAAAGACCTGGATGGCCAGGTTCATGAGATACAAGCAGACGAAGGTGGCAGCCTGATGGAAGCCCTGCGCGAACACGAATGGGGCGTACCTGCAATCTGTGGCGGACTATGTTCCTGTGGCACTTGCCACGTTTACCTGGACGCGCAATGGCAGGACAAATTTATGCAGGCAGATCCGGATGAACAGGACTTGCTTGAAGAATTTGATACTACACAACCCAATTCACGTCTGAGTTGCCAACTCCAGTTGCGACCTGCGCATGAAGGGCTGAAGCTGAGCATCGCCCCCGAAGAGTAAGTCAGACTTGACCCTTAACTTGCGGGGGAGCCGAGGTTGCGCGGTACCTTACTTCAGGACTCGCTGTAAATACATCCATGTACGCTCGGGCGCGACATCCATGTCGCTCACGGTCCTGA
>RCNE010000383.1_pt1 | contig 23917 bp, 18 predicted proteins | sample 2041361 | NCBI WGS metagenome assembly RCNE01 (sample SAMN09708229, study PRJNA481090) | Marine sediment metagenome, whole genome shotgun sequencing project. | reverse complement strand
TGCTGAAAAAGAGCGTCCCGGGATTTCCGGATCGTCAGGAATCCAATGATCAGCGCGATGGTGATCGTCAGCCCCCATAATGCGAAGAGTAACTTGGTGCGAAAGAGCGTGGGCCTCAAATTGGGTTGCATTCTGTCGGATGGCAGTTTCCGGCCTGCTGCACCGGACGGCCATCGACCCCGAGGTGGTTGATCTGCTGGTCATGGGCACCGTCATCGCCGACCCAGCGACCTCGAACCTCGGCCGCGAGGTGGTGCTGGCGAGCCAACTTCCCGACAGCTGTCCGGCCTACACGGTTTCGGTCGCATGCGTATCCTCGCTCCAGTCGTTCCTCGATGCGGCGCGCGCCATCGCCACCGGAGGCGCCGACGTGGCCATCGCGGCCGGGGCCGAGACGCTGTCGGATGCTCCCATCCGCTACCGGCGATCGGTGCGCAAGCGGCTCATCAAGGCGCAGAGAGCTCGCGGTCCGGGGGACTACCTGGCGCTGCTCAAGGGGCTTGGGCCGAGCGATCTGCTCCCCGAGCCGGTGGCGCTGGCCGAGTTCTCCACCGGTGAGATCATGGGCGAGAACTGTGAACGCTTGGCGAAGCGTTATGGAATCACCCGTGAGGCCCAGGACGCCTATGCCATGAGGTCGAACTACCGCGCGGCCGCGGCGACGGATTCCGGTCAGCTGAAACGACAGATCGCCCCGGTTTTCGTGCCTCCGAATGGCACGGCGGTCCGCGAGGACAATGGGATACGCGGCGACTCGACCATGGAGGGACTCGCCAAACTGCGACCCGCTTTCGATCGTCGATTCGGCACCATCACCGCGGGCAACAGCTCCTATCTCACCGATGGCGGCGCCGCGGTACTGCTCGCCTCCGAGGAGGCGGCCAAGAAGTTGGGGTTCGAAGCCGTTGCGACCCTACGGTCGGCGGCGGTTGCCGCCCTCGATCCCCTCGAGGAACTCCTGCTCGGCCCGGCATTGACGATTCCGGGGGCTCTCGATGGTGCGGGTCTCTCCCTCGGCGACATGGGGGTCGTTGAACTCCACGAGGCGTTTGCCGCCCAGGTTCTTGCGGTCGAGAAGGTGCTCGCCGACCCCGATTGGTGCCGCGATCGGCTCGGTCGGGACGAGGCCGTGGGCGCCATCGACCCGGAGCGGCTCAATGCCTGGGGAGGCTCGCTCTCGGTGGGCCACCCGTTTGGGGCGACGGGAGCGCGGCTCATCACCAACTGCTGTCAGCGGATGGTGGAGGAAAACGAGGATCTTGGGATCGTGGCCGCCTGCGCCGCGGGCGCCATCGGGATCGGGATGGTGTTCGAGCGATGAATCCTGAAAAATACCCATGTCACCCTGAGCGAGGGAGTTCGACGACCGAGTCGAAGGGTCCCCCGAGGGTAGGCAAACAGTGGCTCCCGCAAACTCACTCCGATCTTCGGGAGCTTCTTCGACTCGCTACGCTCGCTCAGAATGACATTGGTATAGGAGTTGCGGCATGACGATGATCCGCATTGAAAGACGGGACGACGGCGTTGCCGTCGTCTGGCTGGACCATTCGGAGAAACCGGTCAACACGCTCACGCCGACGGCGGTGGCGGAGTTCAACGAACTCGTGCTGCCGCTCATGGATGACGACAGCGTGCGCGCGCTGGTGGTGGCCTCCGCCAAGGAGGACACCTTCATCGCCGGGGCCGATCTCGAGGTCATCGAGGGGCTGAGCGAGGAAGAGATCTCGCAGATGTCGCGCGACGGCAACTCGCTTCTCGAAAGTATCTTCACGGGTCCGAAGCCCGTGGTGGCGGCGGTGCACGGCGCGGCCATCGGTGGCGGACTCGAGGTGGCGCTGGGGTGCCACTACATCCTCGCCTCCGATGACCCCGCCACCGTCATGTCCCAAGCTGAAGTGATGCTCGGGTTGCTGCCGGCAGGTGGTGGGACCCAGCGCTTTGTCGAGCGTACGGGACTCGCGGCTGCGTTGCCCATGCTACTGACCGGAAAACGAGTCAGGGCCAAGAAAGCCAAGCGGATGGGTTTGGTGGACGCCCTCACAACACCAGGCGGCATCGTCGAGACCGCGGCCAAAGCGGCGCTGGCCATGGCCGACGGGAAGCTGAAACGACCCGAGCGGAAGAAGAGCCTCTTGGACCGCTTGTCGGCGTTCCCTCCAGTGCGGTCGAAAATCCTGAGCGAAGCCGCAAAGCAGGTGGCCCGCCGGACGCGCGGGCTCTACCCGGCGCCACCGGCCATCCTCGATTGTGTCGAAACCGGACTCAAACGCGGCCGGCTCGCGGGGCTCGATCGAGAGTCGTACTACTTCGGCAAGCTCGCCTCCGGGATGGAGAGTCGCAATCTTGTGCGGCTCTTCCACGCGATGAACAATGCCAAGAAACCGGGCGATGGTCCGGAGCCGAAACCGGTCGATCGGCTCGCCGTGCTCGGCGCGGGCTTCATGGGCGCCGGGGTGGCATCGGTCTCTCTGGGGAAGTGCCCGGTCGTGCTCAAGGACATTTCCGACGAAGCGCTCGGGGCCGGGATTCGCACCATCGAGAAGGGACTCGTCAGCCAGGTGCGTTCGGGCGCCATCACCCGGCGCGAGGCCGAGCGTCGGCGGTCCGCGCTGCTGGCGACAACCAACAATGCTGACCTGGCGAATGCCGATCTCGTCATCGAAGCGGTCTTCGAGGATCTCGATCTCAAGCGGCGGGTGGTCGCGGAGGTCGAGGAGCAGATCGCACCGGACGCGGTGCTGGCGTCCAACACCTCGGCGCTTCCCATCGCCAGGATCGCCGAGGGCGCAAAACACCCGGAACGGATTCTGGGGATGCACTATTTCTCGCCGGTGCCGAAGATGCCGCTGCTCGAGATCGTGGTAGCCGAAACCACCGCCGACTGGGCAACGGCGATGGCGCGTGACTTTGGAATCACCCAGGGCAAGACCTGCATCGTCGTCAAGGACGGGCCCGGTTTCTACACAACGAGGATTCTCGCGCCCTATCTCAACGAGGCGGTGGTGCTGCTCGAGGAGGGCGCGAAGATCGAGGACCTCGATCGGGTCATGAAGGACTTCGGCTACCCGGTGGGTCCGGTGGCGCTCATGGATGAGGTGGGGATCGATGTCGGCGCCCACGTCGCGGCCGATCTCGGCGACGCCTTCGCCGAACGCGGACTGGGTTCGTCGGACGCTCTGCCCAAGATGTATGAGGCGGGCTTCGAGGGGCGCAAGAACGGCAAGGGGTTCTATCTCTATCCCAAGAAGAAGAAAAAGGGACCGCGACAGGTCAACGATGCGGTCTATCGGTTCTTTGGCGGTCCCGATCGCCGAAGGATCGCCGCTGAGGAGATCCGCAACCGGATGGCGCTGCTCATGGTTAATGAGGCCGTTCACTGCCTCGATGAGGGTGTCATCGCCTCAGCCGAGGACGGCGATCTCGGAGCCATCCTGGGACTCGGTTTCCCACCATTCCGCGGGGGGCCGTTCAGGTACGTGGATCACGAGGGCGCCGCGGCCATCATCAAGCGGATGGAGGAAATGACCCAACGCCACGGCCCTCGTTTCCAGCCCGCCAGCAGCCTCCGGGAATTGGCGAACACCGGTGGGCGGTTCTACCCGGAGGGGAGATGAGACGCGACCTTTGTGGTTCTTTCGCTCCGGGAAACGCGATGGGAGCGGTGCCAGGCACCTTTTTGCGGCGAAAAGAGAGCCAGGCACCGAGCCCGCGTGCTGAGCAGCCGACTCCGTACCTGGGGCGAGTGTCCCATAGGAAAGGGAAGGGGCATCGCACCGCTGAAGATTGAAACACGAAGATCACGAAGACCCACAAAGGAACCACAAGGTCATTTTCTGAGCCATCGCAGGTACCATCTGATGCGATTGGATACCATGGGTATTTGGACGATCTCGATTGGAAATGCGATGCTTTGTGGCGCCTTGGTGGGTCTTTGTGTGCTTTGTGTTTCAAATTGCGATGCAATGTGTTCTTGAGCACTCGTCACGTACCTTCAAGGGACGCGGTCACGCGGTGCTTCCAAGGAGCAGAACAACATGACGACTGATCAACCACTTCCTCTCGAGGGCATCATGGTTCTCGACGTGTCGCGGTTGCTGCCGGGTGGGATTCTGGCTCGGCAGTTGCTCGATCTCGGCGCGCGACTGATCAAGATCGAGGAACCGGGCGTGGGTGACCCCATGCGAATGGTGCCGCCGGTGATGGGTGGAGTCGGGATCGGCTTTGCCGCTCTGCTGCGGGGCGCGGAGTCCGTCTGCCTCGATCTGACGACCTCTGAGGGGCAGGAGCAGCTGCGTCGACTGGCCTCGCGCGTCGATGTGCTGGTCGAGAGCTTCCGACCCGGCACCATGACCCAATGGGGTCTGGGCTATGACCAACTGACCGAGGCCAACCCGAGGCTCGTGTGGTGCTCACTCTCGTCTTTCGGCCGCGGCGAGGCGGTACGTCACCGGTTGGCCCACGACCTCAACCTGATCGCACTCACCGGCGCCCTCGCGGCCATGGGGCCGGAGCAACCGAGAATCCAGCTCGCCGATGTCGGCGCCGGGATGCTGGCGGCCTCGTCGATTCTGGCGGCGTTGCTGCGGCGCGAGAGGAGCGGACGAGGCGCCCGGGTCGATCAGCCCCTCATCACGGGCTCCCTGCCCTTTGTGACGTGGCGTTGGGCCGAGGCCGCCGCGGGTCGCGAACAGGTCGTGGATCTTCTTCTTGGGGGGGCCTGTCCGTGCTACCGCACCTACCGCTGTCGGGGTGGGGATCTCATCGCGGTGTCGGCGCTCGAACCCAAATTCTGGCTCGGTTTTGTCAGCATGCTCGGTGTCGAGGATATCGACAGCGCAGGTTTCGCCGTGGGTGCAGAGGGTGAAGCTGTGGTCGCGCGGGTCGAAGAGATCCTCGCACGCCATGGACGCGACCATTGGCTTGATCTGGCCGTGAAACGAGGTCTTCCGTTGAGCGCGGTGCATCCCGCGGATTTGGCCGCCGGTGATCCGCTGTTTGCAGACGCAGGCCTCCTTGAAGATCTGGCGCTTTCGGATGACGAGACCATCACCGGGGTGGGACCCTGGCTGCCCGACGTGGGCCGGACGCCCCCACGAGCCGCACCTGCCCTCGGCGAGCACACCGACGCGGTGCTCAAACAGTTGTGATGGCCCGGCTTAAGGTGGGCCTTGGCCCACCTTAAGAGCTCTCCCGGACTCCCAGCGTCCAGAGCAATCGAACCATGGTCTCTGAAGCCGCCACGGCCACGGACGTTGCTCCTGTCATCGGTTGCGATGACAATCTGTGTCTGTCCGTGTGATCTGTGGGCGGCGCTCCGTGCGATGCTCCCATCCAGCATCCAGCATCGCGCCGCTATACTCCAACCATGCAACGCGCTCTGCCCTGGATTCTTGCCGCCCTTGCCGGGACGGTGCTGGCTCTGGCCATGCCCGGCCCCGGGCTTTGGCCGTTGGTGTTCGTCTTTCCCGGTCTTCTGCTCGAGAGCCTCGAGCGTGGTGCGGGGCGGTGGCGTCCGTGGTTTCTCGGTTGGGTCGCGGGATCGGTGCACTGGTTCGTGGCGACCTTCTGGGTCTTCGATGTGATGCACCACTATGGCGGCCTTCCGGTGCCGGCCGCGACCGCGTCGCTGGTGGGGATGGCCCTCTATCTCGGGATTGTTTGGGCCGTCATCGCAGGAGTCGTGTCCTGGGTGCCCTCGGTCTGGCGGATCTGGTTCTTCCCGGTGGCCTGGGTGGCCATCGATGGGCTCCGCCGCTTTCAGCCCTATCAGTTTCCATGGAATGACCTCGCCGCTACCGTGGCCCACCAGCCGGCGCTCCTCGACTCGACTGCCGTGTGGGGCGCATCGGGACTCGGGTGGGCTCTGGCCGGCATCGGAGCTGGTTTGTGGGGAGTTACCAGGCCTGGCTGGAGACCGGCGGCGACCGCGCTGCTCATCGCCGCGGTGGCAGGAACCATCACCTCCATGACCCTCGCGCCTCAGCCGAAGGTATTGGGAACTCCACTCAGGGTCGCGGTGCTCCAACCGGGAACGTCTCTGGAAGAAAAGTGGGACCCAGGCGAGTGGCAGGAGATCTCCGATCGGGTGTGGTCCATGACGCGCCAGGCGGCAGATGCGGGCGCTGGGGTGGTTCTCTGGCCAGAGAGTGCGGTGCCGTTCCGGATCGACACCGACGAAACCTATCGCAGGATCGTCACCGAACTCGCGGCTGATCTCGACATTCAGATCGTTCTGAATTCCATCGGTGGGTTCGACGACGGGAGATTTACCAACTCCGCCTATCTCGTCACCGCAGACGGCATTTCACCGGTTCGATACGACAAGGTGCACCTGGTGCCCTTCGGCGAGTACGTCCCTCCCTGGGCCGAAATGGTCACCACCGACGCGTTGGTCCGAGAGGTGGGGCGGTTCACTCCCGGTGACGCAGTGACGCTCCTACCGTCGGCCGTTCCCCTCGGCGTTTCCATCTGCTACGAGGTTGTCTTTGCGAGCCACAGCGCCGCCGCCGTGCGGAATGGGGCTGAAATCCTGGTCACGCTGACCAACGACGGCTGGTATGGTCACAGCTGGGCGCCGGACCAGCATTTCGCACAGGTGCGATTGCGCGCCGCCGAGAATCGTCGGTGGTTTGCCAGGGCGGCCCTGACCGGGATCTCCGGGTTCGTCGATCCGTACGGCAGGGTGTCGGAAAGCCTCGAGGTTGGTGAACAGGGATTCCTCGTTGCGGACCTCGCGCCGATCCCTACCCTGACACCCCGAGCACGATGGGGTGACTGGTGGGCCGTGTTATGCGCCGTTGCGGCGGTGGGATTGCTCATCGGGGCGCGCGCTCGGTCGAGTTCTTTGGAAAGAGAACGGGCACCGGAATGACACGCGATAGACAGCCGCGCACCCTACCTCACGCCGCTGTGGACGATCGGGAGGGGTTTGCTCCGATTTCTTTGCCGCGCCGCCGGGTTCGTGGGTGGCGCCGATGGCTGTTTCGCATCGCAGCCATGGTCCTCGTTCCCGCCGTCCTCGTAGTGATGATCTCGCTATCCATCCGAGTGCTTGGGTTTGGATATTCCGCAAATGCCATCGTAACCCGCGAGATCGGCGGACGCTTGATGCGCTGCGACAACCCAGACTTCGGTCGCGGGCTGTTTCCTCCGCATCTTCGGTCGAACCTGAGGCCGTTTGTCTTTCCGGCGGAGAAGGCGCCGAACACCTATCGCGTTTTCGTTTTGGGATCTTCTGCTGCTCTGGGGAGTCCGGATTACGCCTACGGTTTTGGCCGTATCTTGCATTGCATGTTGAGCGACAGGTTTCCAGATACCAAGATCGAGGTCGTGACCGTGGCGATGACCGCGATCAACTCCCACGTGGTTCTGCCCATAGCGAAAGAGTGTGCCCGCCACGAGCCGGACCTTTTCATCGTCTACCTGGGAAACAACGAAGTGGTCGGACCCTACGGCCCCGGCACGGTCCTATCCCGACTTCCCCACCGATCGTCGGCCGTTCAGATGAGAATCGCGCTCTCGTCGACCAGAATCGGTCAGCTCTTCGAGCGGCTGACGCGTTGGATTGCGGCCTCGCCGGAGATGCCGATGACTCGGCAGGCGTCCCTCCTTTTTCTCGATAATCTGGTTCGCTCCGGCGCACCCGGTTTGGATTCGGTTTATTCACACTTCGCCGAGAATCTCGCGGACATCCGAGACGCCGGCCTTGCGGCGGGCGCCAAGGTCATCTTGTGCACCGTGGCAAGCAACCTGAGGGATTGTCCACCCTTTGCTCCGCAACATCGGCTGGGGCTCTCAGCAGCGGACCAGGATCAGTGGGATCGGGTCTATTCTGAAGGCGAGGCCTACGAGACGGTGGGAGACTTTGCGCAGGCTGCTGAACGCTACATGGCCGCCGTTGAAATCGATGACCAACATGCCGACCTCCAGTATCGCCTGGCTCGTTGTCTCTGGAGCCTCGGGAATTATGAACGGGCTCGAGAACGGTACATTGCGGCGCGCAACCTGGACGCCCTGCGCTTCCGGGCCGATACACAAATCAACCAGGTCATCCGTTCGGTCGCAGAAGAGAAACCCGGACCGAATGTTCGTCTTGCGGATGTAGTTGCCGCCGTAGCGGATCGCAGCCCTCATCAGATTCCCGGCGACGAGTTCTTTTATGAGCACGTACATTTCACTTTCAAGGGGAACTATTTGCTCGCCAGTACGGCCATCGAGCATGTTGACGAGATGGTCGCGGAACGTTATCCGCGCGCACGCCGCACCGGCGGAGTTCTGACCGAGGAAGAGTGCGCAAACCTCTTGGCGTATACGGGGTGGGACCGTCGGAGGATCACCGGTAATGTACTGCAGGCACATATCAGCGGCCCACCGTTTTCGGGGCAGATCTACCATGAGGAAAGGGTGAAAAGACTGGGGAATCAGTTTCGCGAGCTCAACGTGTATACGCGCCCGGGGGCCTTGGGGGACGCTGCGACGCAATACCGAAACGCAATTCAACAGTATCCGTCAGACTGGGAGCTGCGTTGGAGATTCAGCGGTTTCCTGGCGGGTGGTCTGAAGGAATACCCGGAATCCGTGGCCCAGATGAAAAAAGCAGCCGAATATTATCCGGACTTCCGTCTCTTGAGTCAGCTTGGGAACGGGATTCGAATTCTGGGCGATCTCGAGGAGGCCGAAGCAGTGTATCGCCAGAGCCTGAAGATTACTTCTTCACCGGCTGCTCACTTCGGCCTCGGGAGAGTGCTCCGCGCCAAGGGGGATCTGGATGGCGCGATCAAGCAGTTCAGGCGGGCGGTAAAGGTCCCATTTTCAGGGTCTAAGGCTGCATTTCTGGCCTTGGCTAATTCGCTGCGAGAAGCGGGAAAAACCAACGAGGCGATGATGACCCTTCGCAAGGGAATTCAAACGCTTCCGGAGGCAGCGACAGCATTGTTCCATTTTCGTCTGGCGCTCTTGTTGGATCAGCGGGGGAACACGGAAGAGGCCGTGGTTGAGTTGCGCGAAGCCCTGAGGATACTGCCGAGCACGGGTCATCCGGACCATGCGAGGTTCCGTAAGAAGCTCGACGAACTGGTGAGCAAGAACTCTGCGCCATCGAGGGCACTCCGTGCGCAATGATCCGGAAGGTAGCGGTTCGGTTGATTGTTGAGTACAATACGCCCGCCCGACGGGGTGCGAAACCGGGGGACACCATGCTCGACGAACTGATCCTGAAAGCCGATGCCGAGTTCGAGCGCGTCAAGCGCCTCCGGGGGTATCTTTGACCTCGAGGCACTGACGGCGCAGCTCGCCGAGACCGACGAAGAGGCGCAGGATCCTGAAATCTGGGCGGACCAGAATCGCGCGAAGACGGTCATGCGACGGCGAGCCGATCTCCAACAACAGATGGCGACGGCCGAGACCCTGAGCGAGGCCGGCGACGAGTTGGAGGTCCTCGCCGAGATGGCCCGCGATGGCGACGAAGGGGTCGATGCCGAACTCAAGACCGTCCTCAACCGGCTCATCCCGGAGCTCAACCGCATCGAACTCACCGCCAAGATGACCGGCGAGCACGACACCGCCAACGCCTTCATCGAGATCCACCCGGGCGCCGGGGGCACCGAGTCGGCCGACTGGGCGCAGATGCTCCTTCGGCTCTACCTCCGCTGGTGTGAACGCCAGGGGTTCGATGTCGAGATCATCGACCAGCAGCCGGCGGAAGAAGCCGGGATCAAGAACGCCGTCCTGCTGGCCAAGGGCTCGTATGCCTATGGCAACCTCAAATCCGAAAACGGTGTCCACCGGCTGGTGAGGATCTCGCCCTTCGATCAACAGTCGCGGCGCCACACCTCTTTTGCTTCGGTTCACGTCTATCCCGAGATCGACGATGACATCGACTTCGAGATCCCCGAAAAGGACGTCCGGATCGACCGCTACTGTTCTTCCGGCCCTGGTGGGCAGGGTGTCAACACGACGTACTCCGCGGTGCGCGTTGTGCACGAGCCGACCGGTGTTATCGTCACGTGTCAGAACGAGCGGTCACAGATCAAGAATCTGGCGAGCGCCATGAAGGTGCTCAAGGCGCGTCTCTTCGAGCTCGAGATCCAGAAGCGCGAGGAGAAGCTCGACAAGCTCAAGGGCCCCAAGAAGGACAATTCCTGGGGCAGTCAGATCCGCTCGTATGTTCTCCAGCCCTACCGGATGGTCAAGGATCTGCGAACCGGACATGAGGTTGGGAACACCGACCGGGTCCTCGATGGCGACATCGACAGCTTCATCGAGGCTTTTCTGCACTGGCAGGCCCAGGGTGGTGGCGTGGTCGTCAAAGACGATGGTGGTCAGAAGGAGTGATCAGCCGGGCGGTTCGTCCCGGCGCTCCCGCGCCATCCGAAGATTCTTCTCAACCACGGCGTTGCCGGGTTCGAGTTCGAGGGCACGTTCCAGAGCGGTGATGGCGGCATCCATGTCGCCCGAAAGATAGGCGACGTTGGCCCGGTACTGGTGCACCATGGGAAGATCCGGCGCCAGGGCTTCGGCCTCGTCGAGCAGCCGGCCGGCAGCTTCGTAGTCTCCCTGGCGGGCCTTCTGGGCGGCCGTGGCGGCGAGGCGGCTCGCCTGTTGCTCGGCCTCGTTCCGCGGTTCGTACAACCGGCCCGACCCGGTGATCCGTTCGAGTCCGATACGGGCCGATTCGTGCTTGCCGTCATAGCGCAGGGTGGTTCGATACATCTCGGCCGCACCGGCCTGATCACCCCGACGTTCGAGGATGATTCCGCGGGCGAAGAAGACCTTCGGGTTGGTCGGTTCGAGTTCGCTCGCGCGGTCCAACTCCTGAAGCGCCTCGTTGTCGCGGTTCAGATTCGACAGGGCGATTGCCAGATTGAGGTGGAGCGATGCGTTGGAAGGGTCGGATTCGATGAGGGTCGAGAAGGCCTCGGTCGCCTCCTCAAAGCGTCCACCTCGAAGCAGCATGTCGGCGGTTGCGCGGCTGACATCCGGCTCCTCGTCGGAGGTGTCGAGATATCCCAGCGCCTCGAGGTGGGCGATCATCTCGCGGCGAACGGTGTCGTCTCCCACGACGCCGCCCCCTGCTCCCGAACCGGTGTCGTACGAATCCACACGGGGGAGAGGTTGGTCAACGTTCAGGACCTCGATCAGGACGCGGCCGTTCATTTCTTCGGATGCCGGCAGACCGAGCAGTTGGAGGATTGTCGGTGCGATGTCCGCCTGACGGGCCCCGTTGATCTCGAAACCCGCTCTGATCCCGGGTCCGGCCAAATAGAGGATCCCGTCCAGGTCGTGGAAGGCGTCGCTGACCCGCCGCATGGAGGTCGTGACCGTAGGATCGTCGTGGAGCTCTCCCAGCTTGAAACCGTGGTCGGAAAGCACGACGAGAGTCGTCCGCTCGTCCATCAGATCCAGGTACTCACCGACGAGTCGATCGGCGTAGTAGTAGATCTCCTCAACGGCTCGACCGTATCGTCGTTGTTGTTCGGCGAGGTCTCCGGCAAGATTTCCGACCCTGAAGAGGTGGCCGAAGAGGTGCGAGACCGAGTCCGTACCCTCGATGTAGACCATCAGGAGCTCGGGCTGGTCTTCGTCCCAGATCCTTCGCCCGATCCCGCTGTAGGAGTCGGCCGTGGCGAGGGCCCAGCGGAGGTGGCTGACGTCATCGGCAAAGTCGAACGGTCGGTTGAACTCGTCCTCGTCGATGGAGACATAGCGGCTGATCTCATCATAGGTGACATCGGTCGGTCGCCGGATCAGCTCTTCGATCCCGGCTGCGCGTTCCGGGGGGTAGATGGCCCGGTCGGTGCGTGCGGCGCCACTCTGGCCCTCACCGAAGAGAAAGTGATAGCAGGCGTGGTCGCTGACGATGACTCCGTTCACCGTCTCCGGTGGCCAGGTCGCCCACCACCCGACGACGCCGACTTTCCTGCCGTTGTCGGAGGCGATGTTCCACACCGCATCGGTACGTCGCATCGCGCTGCTCACCGGTTCCTTCGATCCTTCTTTTGGGTGGTCGACGGTGAACGAACCGATGCCGTGTTCATCAGGGGTTCTTCCCGTCGCCATGGTTGTCCAGAGAATCGGGCTCAGCATGGGGAGGTCGCTCAGCAGCACTCCGGAAGCACCTTCCGAACGCATCCGGGCGAGGTTGGGCATCTTCCCCTCGGAGATCAGCTGATCGACGACTCCGGCGTCGAGGCCGTCGAGGCCGAGGACCAACACCCGCGATGGTGGGGCGGCCTCCGGGCGGCAGGCAATGGACAGTAAGCAGAAGATGGCCAGAACAAAGAACGCAGAGCATCGCCTCAGCATGGACTGAGAATACAACGGGAGGGGAAAAAAACAAACGCCGCGCATTGCGCGGCGTTTGAATCAGAAGTCAGAAAGTTGTTAGCTGCGACGCCACATCACGAGGATGGCAACACCGATGACCAAGAGGATCATCGCCACCATACCGAAGTTGCTCATCGCCGGCACGGGCACTGCTGCACCGGACGGGGGCGGAGGAGTCGGGGTCGGGCCGACAGATTCCGTACCATTGAGCAGGAACGAGTAGTCGAGCTCGAGATAGCCACAGCCGGAGCGCGGGGTCCAGCTGGTGCAGCCGTTGCCGAATCCGTCGCCGGGGTTCTGCCAGACGCCTTCGGCGCCGGTCTGGACGGTCTCGGTTCCCCAACCGAACTGGCCGCCGACGGCGAAGTCCAAGTTGCCCTGGAGACTGACCCAGTAGGTGCCGGCGGGCAGGTAGCAGGGCGATCCGCTGAAGTCCATGAGGAAGTTGCCCGCACCGTCATCGGTGTAGGGGTTGTTCATGTAGGTGCAGATGGCCGATCCGGGCAAACCCGAACCGTCGCTGTACAGAGCGAGGTTGATGCTGGCGGCCGGTCCTCCGGGGGTGGCGCCCCAGTAGCCGGCGATTGCGCCGACCTGCTCGATGTTCCAGCCGTCAGCCCAGGTCACGACAAAGTCATCGGCGCCCTCGGCATCGTAGACATCGTAGGCGGCCTCGAAGTTTTGGACCGAGCTCAGACCCAGGCTCCAGTTGGCGGTCTGGTTGTAGAGCGTCGTCTGGTTGACCCAGTTCGGCGGCTGGTTGGCGGTACCTTGGCCCTCGGACGTTATTTCGGCAAATGCCCCGGTTGCCAACAGCATCACAGCCGTGACGACCAAGATTCCCTTCAAACTCCTCATTTCACTACCTCCTCCAGAATTCATTTTGTGGTCGTTGCCACATATCACTCAAATCTTCCTTTTGAACACTAAAGGACCTGCGCGGTCCGTGTCAAGGCGTATCAGCCGTGGAAACTGGATTTACGGGGTTTTTGACTCAGTTTCTTCAGCATGCTTCTGCTCTTCGGACGGCCCCGAAACCACAGAGAGATCCGGATTGCCCTCGGAAAGGCGTGTGATGGCCTCTTCGCTGAGCACCGTTCCCCGCAGGTCGACGGAGGTGAGACTCGGCATTTCGAGGAGAATTCCGACGACCTTGTCGGTCACTGCGGTCTCATAGAGCTCAAGCGACTCGAGTCGATCGAGGGACAAGAGGTGCCGAACTCCAATGTCGCCAACCGCGGTCTTTGCAAGAAAGAGCTTGCGTAACGTCGGGATTCGCGCCACGACGGCGAGATCCTCGTCGTCGATGGAGGTGACCGAAAGGATGAGGTGGTCGAGGTAGTGAAGTTGGATCAATGCCTTGAGACCCTCACCGTGAATTTCATTGCGCCCGAGAGCGACGGTTCGAAGCTCCGGGAACTTCACCAGGGTGCTCAGACCGTGATCGGTGACCTTCGTGCCGCCGAGAAGGAGACTCTCGAGGTTTTGGAGGGGTTCGAGAAATGACAGACCCTTGTTGGTGACAGTGGTGTTTCTCAGACCGAGGATCCGGAGCCTGGTGAGCGGGCTCAACAGTTTCAGTTCTTCGTCCCCGACCATTGTCCCTCCCAGAAGCAGAATCTCCAGGTCGAGGAAACCGGCAACTGTCTCGAGATCGGCACGGGTCAACTGCTCGTCGACGAGGGAGAGCTTGTAGATCGTCCCAGCATCGTCGCGATGGATGGCGAAGGGTCGGTAGGCCTCGAGCCGTTCGATGAGTGGGAGCTTCATGGCCTCGGCGGGCCGGCCCCGCGAAGCTGCCGGTTTCACAGTGTCGGTCTCGGTGTCATCGACTCCTGGGCAGGCAGCCAACAGCAGGGTCGTCACCGCGCTCAAGGCGATGGTTCTCAGGGCGCGGTCGAGGGAGAGGCGTGGTGTTTTCACAGGCGAGATTTTACACGAATCGGCGCCCTTGAACATGAATCGAAAACTGTGTACCGTGCCTGTTCAGAGTGTGGCGTGACTCGCGCCTTGAGCGGATTGACCTGGTCTCCGAACTCGTCAACAACCCGTGCGCCGTTCGGCGCAGTCGACAAAGGAGGCCATCACTGCCAACGTCCACAGAATTCATCGATCTCGAGGATCGCTACGGCGCTCACAACTACCACCCCCAGGCTGACGCGGCTTGGACCGGAATCGCACCAGCGGGGGTTGGCATGACGAGGGCGAAAAAAAACGCCGCGCAGCGCGCGGCGTTTTTGGTGTTCGGTTGGACTCGGTCAGTTGCGGCGCCACATCACAAGGACGGCAACACCAATGATCATGAGCACCATTGCGACCATGCCGTAGGTGTTCAGTGAGGGAACCGGTATGGCGGGGCCACCCGAGGGCGGAGGGGTGGGTGTCGGTTGGGCGGGGTCGTAAGGAAAGGTGACCGGCATGGGTCCACTGGTCACAGTGGATGTCCACGTGGTTGCCGTTCCCCCTCCGTCGATAGCCCAGACTCCGAGCCAGAATGCCCACAGACCGGCCGTCGGCTCCGTCCCACCCGGCTCGTCGGGGCAGGTGAAGGAGTAGAGGACGTCACGGGCAAACGGGGTTCCTCCGTTGGTGGTCCGACCGGACTGCTCAAAGCCCTGGGCGGACGTCGTCACATACAGCGGATGTGTCGTGTTCCACGTGTACGGGTAATAGAGCTGCCCGATATGTCCCATCCAGTCATTGGTTTGTGGTGACGCCGCCCCCACAGTGGTGACGTGCATGGTCATGTCCACTGACCACATCCCCGTGAATGCATGGGTCTCCGTCAGGCTGATTGTGCCGAAATCGGCTTGCGCTGCGCCAGCCATGGCCAATAAAGCGATGACAACAAACAAAGTTCTTCTCATAGAATTTTTCCTTCCCCTCCTAGAAAATCTCAACTACTCCTCAACTATTATCGTCGGCGAATGTGAAATATGTCAAGCTGGCACCGCCTCCGATGTCAAAATGGCGTGTGCGGGTGGTTTCTGCCTTGCAAAAAGCTGTGGCGCCATCGCCTCGTCTATTTGGGTTTTGGGGCGGTCTTCGAGTGTCCAGGTCCCATGTAGACGCCGCCGCGCTTGGCCACGCCGAAGTGGCCCAAGGTGAGGGCCCGCGGCGCTGCCTCGGGGAGCTTTCGCCACTGTTCCCTCGTGAGGACCCCGCGCAGGGCCAGCCAGCGGTCGCCGGTGAGCGCCGCGTGGGAACCGTAGGCCGCCTCCAGTCGGGCGCGCTTTGTTTCGAATTCCTGTTGCGGGAGGTCGTCTTCATCGAGGGCGGTCATCAAGGCCCTGTAGGCGGCGCGTTTCTCTCCGTTCAATGCAACGAGCCGAGGGCCAAAGCTCGCTTCCACCTCGGCGATTCCCTTCACCTGATCGGCGGTGAGTTCGAGCTTTTGTTGCACGGTTTCTTGCTCGTACCAACTCTTTTTGTTTCCCGCGTTCTGCTTGGCGGCGGTGAAGCCCGGCAGCAGAGCGACCATCACGGCAGCCGCGAACAGAATTCGGAACCTCGGGTTTGAAATCGTCATTCGAACCTCCACCAAAGATTGTGTATCCCGCGGCAGTATACGGTAAACTGCGCCGCGGTTCGCGACGGAGGGGTTATGAATTCGGGACGGATAATTGGTTTCGGTATCTTGGCAGTCGGGATCGGCCTGGGTCTTTTTTCCCTGATGCCGCAGGGGACCCGATCGGCCGTGAGCAGCATCGACCCGACGACCAACGCGAACGTCGTTCTGATCACCATTGACACAACGCGCGCCGACCGTCTTGGTTGTTATGGCGGTGACCCGGAAGTCGCTCCGGTGATCGATGGTCTTGCCCGGCGGGGCGTGCTTTTCGAGCAAATGCAGGCGGCGGCACCCATCACGCTGCCGTCACACACTTCCATGCTCTCAGGCCTCTATCCCTATCACCACGGTGTGCGCAACAACGGGATGTTCGCTCTTCCCGGCGACGTGGAAACGCTGGCGACGGTTTTCCACGACGCCGAGTATGCAACCGGCGCTTTCGTCTCGGCCTCGGTTTTGGCCCGCCGCTTTGGACTCGAGCGCGGGTTCGACATCTACGACGACGACCTCAGTCGCGGATCACATCTTACCCGCCGCGGCGTCCCCGCCCGCCGAGGTGATCTCACTCTCGAGGCCGCCCTCGACTGGCTCGATGAGGTGCCGGCGGGGAGTCCCTTTTTCTGTTGGCTCCACCTCTTCGATCCCCACGCACCGTACGACCCGCCGCCTGAATTCAAGCGTCGCTTCCCAACCGACCCCTACGTCGGCGAGATCGCCTTCACGGATTCGCTGATCGGCCAGGTGATGGAGTTTCTCGAGGACCGGGGGCTGTCCGGCAACACGTTTGTCCATGTGGTCGCCGATCACGGTGAGGCGTTTGGTGAGCACGGCGAGCGGACTCACGCAATCCTCCTCCACCAGGCAACCACCAGGGTTCCGTGGATTGTCGTCGGTCCGTCGGTTCCCACCGGGGAGCGCTACCAGGCGGCAACTTCAGGAGTCGACATCGCGGCCACCGTCGCGGCGCTCGCCGACGTCCCGGTTCCCAATGGAGAGACCGCGGACGGCATCAATGTATTCGCCGTCGAGGGAACCGAAAACGGTGCGAACCAGGAGCGAGAGATCATTACCGAGATCCTGCTCCCGAAGTATCAGTACGGTTGGGCGCCTCTGCTAGGCGTCCGCCAGGGCAGGTGGCAGCTCACCCGAGGGGCGTACTCGGAGCTCTTCGATCTCCAGCTCGACCCGAGGGAGCTGTCGAACGTCTCCGAGAGGGAAAAGACCATCACGGCAGCACTCGAGGAGCGACTCGACACTCTCACTCAGGTCTCCTCCGAGGATGAGGTCCGTCTGACCCTATCGCGAAGCGAACTCGACCAGCTGGCAGCTCTCGGTTATATCGGCAGCGAGGCCACCGAACGGCAGGCTCCACCGGATCCGAGAGCCATGATCGATGCGCACGTCGAGTTCGAGGCCGGGAGAGAGCTGGTCAGCCAGGGCGACACCGACCTCGCCCTCAAGGCGTTGAACGGCGCTCTCGACCGGGATCCCGGCAACGTTGCGATGCTCACCGAACGGGCGCGGCTCTATCTGCGAACCGGGCAGCTGGATGATGCCCGGAGAGACTTTCAGCATTGTTTGACCCTCGACCCGGAGAGCGCGACGGTGTTCTACGGTATGGCCCAGATCGAGATCCAGGACCGCAACTTCGACAAGGCGCTCGAGTTGGCCGAGATCGGATCGACCAAGAGAGGCGCCTTCGAGAGCCTCTCGGTGGTCAAGGCCCGGGCGTTGATCGGTCTGGGCCGGATAGACGACGCCACCCTTTTCGTCGAGGAGCGGCTGGCGACAAACCCGAACGATGCGGATCTCCTTGGACTGCGCGGTGACATTTTTGCTCACGAAGGCGATATCGAGACAGCGGAGGAGTACTTCCGAATGGCGGTAGCCGAGGATGCGCTCCACGCCCCGTCTCGTTTCCTGCTCGCCGAGTTGCTCAAGCGGAACGGGCGCGGCGCTGAAGCGGTGGCGGTGCTCGAAGACCTCCTGCGGATTCAGCCGGGCAACCCGCGCGCCCTGGCCGCCATCGGCGATATCAAGATCCAGGACTCCGAGTCGGCGGTCGCCTACCTCGAAGAGGCTGTGCGTCTCGATCCGAAAAACTACGAAGCTCTACTCAATCTCGGGCGGGTCTATCTCCAGATGGGGTTCGGGACCAAGGGCGAGGCGATGCTGCGGCGGGCGATCGAGAGCCGGCCTTTCAGCAAGTCGGCGTACAACAACCTGGCTGTCTCGCTCATCATCCAGGGCCGTCTCGCCGAAGCGGAGGAAATGCTCCGAGCGTTGCTCGAGGAGCACCCGGAGTTTGCCGAGGCGCGGAACAACCTTTCGCTGACCCTGGCCCGTCGAGGTGATCTGGAGGGGGCGGAGGCCGAGGCTCGGCGCGCCATCGAGTCCAACGTGGACCTCCTCGATCCAAGATTGACCCTGGCTTCGATTCTCAACGAGACCGGACGCTACGCCGAGACGGTTGACGTGCTTGAGCTGTTTGCCGAAAAGCAGCCTGAGCACACCGATTTTTCGATCCAGTATGGGATCGGTCTCGTCGGCTCGGGGCGCGCAGGGGAAGCGATTCCGTGGCTCGAAAAAGCCGTGGCGGTGACGCAGTCGAGCGACGAACGGGTTGTTCTGGCCCTCGCTCGGGCCAAGGAAGCCGTCGGGCAGCAGAGAGAGGCCCGCGACCTGTACGAACTCGCCGGCCAGATCTCGACGACACCACAGAATCGCGCGGAAGCCCTGGCGGCGATCGAGCGGCTTTCCACGGAGGGACTCGACTGACCCGCGCTGCGCGAACGGTTGAGCGGATAAAGTACTGAGAGCACTCTCGCGAGGGCTTGAATCCGCCCCATCTTCGGTGTAACGTTCAACCCGGCGAGACGAGCACGAGCTTGTCAGCGGATCGACCTGGTCTCCGCCGTCGCCGATCAGTTGCGTCTTTCGGCGCAGTCGACAAAGGAGGCCATCAATGCCAACGTCTACAGAATTCATCGACCTCGAAGATCGGTTCGGCGCCCATAACTACCATCCCCTCGATGTCGTGATCAGTCGCGCATCGGGAGCCTGGGTTTGGGATGTAGAGGGCAGAAAGTACATGGACTTTCTGGCTGCATACTCGGCTGTCAACCAGGGCCACTGCCATCCTCGGCTGGTCAAGATCATGGCGGAGCAGATGTGCAAGGTCGCTCTGACCTCGCGGGCGTTCAGGAATGACCAACTCGGTCCGTTCTGTCAGGAAATCTGCGAGTTGACGGGTTTTGCTCGGGTTCTGCCCATGAACACCGGCGCCGAGGCTGTCGAAACCGCGGTCAAAGCGGCGCGCAAGTGGGGCTATACCGTCAAGGGGATCGCCGAGGACCAGGCCGAGATTCTTGTCTTTGACGGAAATTTTCACGGACGAACGACCACCATCGTCAGCTTTTCGTCGGATCCCGACTACCGATTCGGCTTTGGTCCGTTCACCCCCGGTTTCCGGATTCTTCCCTATGGCGACATCGAGGCCGTTCAGCAGGCCATCAACCCCAACACCTGCGCCGTTCTGGTCGAGCCGATCCAGGGTGAGGCCGGGATCGTCGCCCCTCCGGAGGGTTTCCTCCGCCAGCTTCGTGAGCTGACCACCGAACACAACGCGTTGCTCGTAACCGATGAAATCCAGTCGGGCCTCGGCCGCACCGGCAAACTCTTCGCCTACGAGCACGAGGGGATCCGTCCCGATATCGTGATCATCGGGAAGGCCCTGTCCGGCGGGATGTATCCGGTTTCGGCCATCCTCGCCGATGACGAGGTCATGGGGGTCTTCAAACCGGGTGAGCACGGTTCGACCTTTGGCGGCAATCCCCTTGGCGCGGCGGTGGCCCGTGAAGCGCTCAAGGTCCTCATCGAGGAGGAAATGATCGAAAGCTCGGCCGAGCTGGGTGGAGTTTTCATGGACAAGCTCCGCGCCATTGATTCACCGCATGTGGAGCTCATCCGCGGCAAGGGTCTGTGGATCGGGATCGTTCTCAAGAAGACAGCCGGCGGCGCGCGTCGTTTCTGTGAGGCGCTCCAGGCCAAGGGCCTGCTGTGCAAGGAAACCCACGAGACCGTGATCCGGGTCGCGCCGCCCTTGACGATCACGCGGGAAGAGATCGACTGGGCGGTGGATCGCATCGGAGAGGTTCTGACGACGCTGTAGCGCGCATCGGGATGGCTCTATCTGCGTGATCCGCGTGATCTGCGGGCGATCCTGCGATGGGATGGGTCTACCTGTATTCTGCACCCTGCGTCCGGCGAGCGCGAGCCCACGCTCGCGAGAGCTATACTCCATCCGTGCAAAAACAGGGTTCAGTCACCGGGCGGCATTTGGCCATCGCGGTGCTTCTCGTGATCGTCGTCAACGCCCAGCTGACGTGGTGGATCATTTTCACCACCGGTCAGGCAAGGGACCGGCTCGAGCTCGAGCGCAGCCTTCTCGAAGTCCGTGCGCGGTCGTGGGTCGAGGTTTCGGCGTACGCCGGAGGGGATCAACCACCGCCGGTTCCGGAAGGACTCGAAGTCGTGGCTGCACCGCTAGGCGATTCGCCGCGTCCGACCATCGTGCTCGATGGTGATCCCGATGGTCGGGTGATTCGTCCCACCAGGGTCGCCTGGGACCGAATCCTCGACGAGTACCGAAAGCGGATCGTCATGATGGTTTCGGAAGGGGCTTTCTTCGCCTTCCTCCTGGTCGTGTTCATGGTGATCCTGTGGCGAACATTCCGCCGAGAGGTGGAGCTCGAACGACAGCACCGGAACTTCCTGTCGGCCATCACCCACGAGATCAAGTCTCCCATTGCGGCGATCCGGGTCGCCCTCGAAACGGTGGTCTCGGGTCGCGCCGACGAGAAGGCGGCCCAACGATTCATCTCCAACGCGCTGGCCGATACGGACCGCCTCGATCGTTTGGTTCAAAAGGTCCTCCAGGCGACTCGATACGGCAGCGGGTCGGCGGGCATCCGGCTGACTCAGAGATCGCTCAGTTGGGTGGTCGAGCGGGCGCTCGGCGTGTTCGAGCCGGGCGCGGCAGCTTCGGGAGCAACGGTCACAACCGAGATCAGCGACGGTCTGTTGGCCGAGATCGACGACGAGGCGATGGCGATCGTGGTGTCGAATCTCATGGAAAACGCGTTGAAGTACGGTGGTGACCCGGCGGAGATAAGGGTCGAGCTCCGCGCCGAGGGCGATCTCGCCATCCTCGAGGTGAGTGACAATGGCGATGGGATCGCCGAGGATGAGGTGCCCTTGATCTTCGGTCGTTTCTACCGGGCGGGTGACGAGATGACTCGAACGAGCCAGGGCACCGGTCTCGGTCTGTATCTGGTACAAAGAATCATGAAGGCTCATCACGGTACGGTTGCGGTGGCGGACACCGGTCCGAGCGGAACCACGATGCGGGTCACGTTGACCGGAGTCGAGATGGAGGAGGTCCGGGAATGAAGAAGCACATTCTCATCGTCGAGGATGAGGAGCATCTGGCGGAAGCACTTGCCCACAACCTCCAGTTTGAGGGCTATTCGACGACCGTCGCCAACGACGGAGAGGAGGGGCTCAAGCTCGCGCAGTCGATCCACCCCGATTTGATCATCCTCGATATCATGATGCCCAAGCTCGACGGTCTCGAGGTGTGTCGGCGATTGCGCGCGGGCGGTACTCGAACCCCCATCCTCTTTCTCACCGCGAAGTCCTCCGACGCCGACCGCCTGCTCGGGCTCAAGGTCGGCGCCGACGACTACGTCGCCAAACCGTTTCTCCTCGAAGAGCTCATCCTCCGGATTCACGGTATCTTCCGGCGGCAGAACTGGTACAGCTCTGCTCCGGATGAGCAGGAGGTTTTCAGCTTCGACGGCAACGAGGTCAACTTCCGAACCTACGAGGCCACCACCGGCGAACGCACCATTCGTCTGACCGAGAAAGAGTGCATGCTGATGAAGCTCCTCGTGGAGCGACGCAATCAGGTCGTCTCGCGGGAGGAGATCCTCGAGCGGGTCTGGGGCTATCGTTTTTCGACCTCGTCGCGGACCATCGACAACTTCATCGTGCGACTCCGCCGCTATTTCGAATCTGACCCCAAGAACCCGAAGTTCATCCACTCGGTCCGCGGGGTCGGCTACCGGTTCACGCCCTCGACCTAAGGCCGTCGGTGAAAAGCCCCGATTTCGGTTCCTGGACGGTGTCGCGGCATCGGTTGGCCCTTGGCGTCATCCTCCTCGGGAACGCCGTTGTATTCGCCGGGGTCGATCCGCCGACACGGTTGGCCACGGCCGCCGTCGTGCTTCTGCTCATGCTCGATCTCAGACGGATGCCGGATGTGCCGCGGCTTCACCGGCTCGCCGGATTCATGGTCGCCGCATTGATTCTGATCCAGCTCGCGCCCCTGCCCGAGTTGGTTCGAAGACTGATCCAGCCCGGATTCGCCGATGTGATGGCCTCGGGTTGGTACCCGTTGTCCCTCGCCCCGTGGGCGACAATTCACGCCGCCGCATCGGTGGTGATCGTGGTCGGGATCGCGCTGACCGCGGCGCGGATCGGGGTGACCCGAAGCGGGCTACCGGTGCTTCTCGCGCTCATCGCCGCCACCGGGGTCGTCGTGGCGGTCCTCGGGTTGGCGGGCGAAGCCGGCGCTCCCGAAAAGGTCCTTCTCGTTCGCGACAACACCGGTGGTGGTAGCCCCTATGGTCCGTTTGTCAACGAGAACCACTTCGCCCAGGCCATGGAGCTCACCCTGCCGGCGGCGCTGGTTCTGCTCGCTGTAGGCGCCCGCAAATTGAGGGGCTCGAGTAGTGAACGCCAGTTGGCGGCGGTGATGGTCCTCGGCTCCTCGGTGGTGACGGTGGTGACGGTCGCGGCGATGTTGCGCTCCGGATCCAGAGGTGGTGCGCTCTTTCTGTTGCTGGCATTGGCATTGACCTTTCCACTCTGGCTGCGCCCTCTTCGATTTCGTGGAAGGCGCTGGCCGGCTGTCATCGCCGGCGTGGTGCTCGTCGCCGTGGTCGGCGGTCTGTCTTGGACACGATTGCCCGAACTCGAAGAGGGGTTTCGTGATCTTGTCGCGGTCGAAGGCGTCGACGGCAACACCCGATGGGATCTGTGGTCGGGGACCGTTCGATCGTGGCGGCGGTCACCGGTCGTGGGCTCCGGTCTCGGCAGCTATCGATTCGTGATCGGAATGGACAAGCCGGCGACGGGGTCGTCGGTCCTTGAACAGGCCCACAATGACTGGCTCGAGTGGGCCTCGACGACGGGAATCATCGGAGTGGCCGCATTGGGGTTGTTCCTGGTCGGTGGGGTTGTCTCTCTGGCGCCCTGGAGGGTGCGACGGCTCAGATTTGAATTTCGGTACGCACTGGCCGGAATCGCCCTCGCGGTCGTGGCCACCGGGATCCACGAGGTCATCGGCTTTGGTCTCCAGACACCCCTCAACCGGTACCTTCTCGCGACGTGGATCGGGATGTTGTGGGGTCTTGCCGGCCGAGTTCGGGATCTCCGCGGTGAGAAGAGGGTCCACGATGCCTCCGAAGGAGAACCGGCATGAACTCGACATCGATGCAACCCGGTGAGATCGACCGCCACCTCAAGAGTATGCGGTTGACGACCATTGGATTCCTCATCACGGTTCCGCTGGCTGCGGCGCTGTGTATTGGAGTCACGGCGCGGGAGAGCATGGTTTCACCGATGGCCGTGAGCCTGACCGCCGGCGCTGCTGCTCTGTGGGTCGGATTCTCCGCCAACCGTGACGCCCAGGCGCGGCTTGATCGAGTCAAACGCGCCTATGCGGCAACGGGAGACGAGCAACGCCTTCTCCGGGATCATCGGATGGTCCACCTGGCGGTTCTCGTTCGGCTCGAGGTCATGGTGATCGCAGCGGTCGTTGCGTCGATCTGGGGTGGGAGCTCGGCCGCTGCCTGGGGCGTCCTGGCCCTCGCGGGAATGATGATGTGCCTCAGTTGGCCAACCGCCGACAAGACCGACATGCTGATTCAGCGGGCGAGGGAGCAGCGCGGGAGGTAG
>RCNE010000382.1_pt1 | contig 23981 bp, 16 predicted proteins | sample 2041361 | NCBI WGS metagenome assembly RCNE01 (sample SAMN09708229, study PRJNA481090) | Marine sediment metagenome, whole genome shotgun sequencing project. | reverse complement strand
GTCGGCGTGCTAGATGCGGTGATCGCAAACGGTGCCGTCGGAAGTCCGGCTGCCGTGGCGATCAATCAGGCTGGTGTGGTGTCGCAACCCGTGCTTGGTGTTACGCCACCTTCCAGGTCGGTGAGCGCTGCCGCAGGTTCGACGACGTTCCTTGTTGCCAACAATGGAACTGGAACGATGTCCTGGATTGCGGCAGAGACTTGTGACTTTGTCAGCCTGTCGGGTGCGAGCGGGACTGACGGCGGCACGATAACCGCCGACTATGAACTGAACACGTCGACCGTGCGCTCCTGTGAGATAACAGTTACTGCTGACGGAGCCACCGACAGTCCCGCAACAGTCTCGATAGAGCAGGCGGCAACTGGAGCCCAAACGGTGCTCAGCGTAGACCCGTTGACCCGACTGGTCGATGCGGCTTCCGGCGTCGTTACGTTCGGAGTTGCGAACACTGGAAGCGGAACGATGGTTTGGACGGCGGTTGAGGCCTGTGGCTGGGTAAGTTTAGCAGGTGCCGACGGTACTGATGCTGGAACGATTTCGGCGACGTATGACGAGAATACCTCCGGCGAACGCACCTGCCCGATAACAGTGTCGTCATCTGGCGCTACCGGAAGCCCAACCAGTGTCACGATTGTTCAATCTGCTGCCGTATCTGTGACCTCGGCCCCCACCGAGATTCAGGCTGATGAGGACGTCGACGTCTCCGCAACGGTGGAGAGCAACTCGGGCACGCCGGTCGTTGAATTGAAGTATCGATCAGGAGGTGCGTCTTCCTTCAAGGTCGTACCGATGACCGGGACCGGAACGAGCTTCACTGGCTCGATCCCCACCGTAGATGTAACTGATCGCGGAGTGGAGTATTTCATCGCGGTTCGATTCGCCGATGGCGGCACGGTGCGATTCCCGCGTACCGGAGTCAGCGTCGTTCGAGTTGACGTGTCAGGCAACGGAATCACTGCGACAAGCGCCCAGCCTTCCGGGTCGGAGGAGTCAGCTTATCGATTGGTATCGTTACCACTTGACCGAACGGATCGATCTCGCTCGGCAGTTGTCGACGCAATTCTTGGCGGAGTAGACAACACGAAATGGCGAATGTTCGCCCTGAATCCGAATCAGTCAACGGCAGAGTCGCCGCAATCGATTGATGCCGGACGCGGATATTGGCTGATTGCAAAGGATGGGGGGCTGTTACATTCGGGAGCCGGTAAGACCTTCGCAACCGACACGCCGTTCTCCATCAATCTGAATGCGGGCTGGACCTTCGTGGGTAATCCGTTTTCTTTTGATGTGCCGTTGCCAGATCAAACGGCAAATGGCGAGACGTTTGAGATCCGCGCGTTTAATGGCAATTGGGTTCAAGGGCCCACATCGATGAGGCCATTTTTTGGATACGCAGTCGTTAACATGACGCAGTCGGCCGACCGGTTGATTCTTGATCCGGTGCTCACTCCTTCCAAGATGAATTCATCATCGGTTTCAGACCAATTGGAGAATCTCGACTGGTCGGTGGGGATTGTCGCCACCGCTGGTAGCGCTGTTGACGAGGACAATCTAATAGGTGTGGTAGACGGCGCAGAAGAAGAATGGGACGTGTTGGACCGCCCCGAACCACCGGTTATTGGTGAATACGTTTCAGTCTATTTTCCACACGAAGAGTGGGACATGCCGCTAACGCGCTACCGAACCGACGTGCGTACGGGGACTGCTGAAGGGGCGAGCTGGCGGATTCGAGTAGATGCAACGGTTGCAGGTGAAGTATCACTGGATTTTCGAGGAATTGAGGGGTTGCCGTCGGAGTTCGAAATCTGGCTGGTTGACGACGTTGTCCAGTCGATTCGCAATCTGAGAGAGGAACCGGGTTACAGTATCCACTCGAACGGAGACCTCAGTCGCGACTTGACGCTGATCGTCGGCAAAGGAGACTTTATTAGAAACGCGCTGGCGGAAGTGGCGAAGGTCCCAACCGAGTTCAGTCTTGACTCGAACTTCCCAAACCCCTTTAGCTCGACGACCACAATTCGTTTTGCCTTGCCCGAGCCGTCCGTCATATCGCTTCATGTATACGACCTTAATGGCCGTCGCGTCAATACGTTGCTGAGCGAAGCGCCTCTGGAGGCTGGCTTCCATTCAGCGATTTGGCTTGGTCGCGAACAAGATGGTCGAGTAGCGGCCTCAGGGTTATACTTGTATCAACTGAAGACAGATAGCCGCACGCTTAACGGCAAGATGATCCTGGTGAAGTAATATGAGCAACGCCACGGGAGGATTGGGTCTTCTTGTCAGCTGAATTGAGCTATATTACGTTTCTGTGTATGTCGAGCTTGCCCGTGAGGCGATGGGGTGGACGATGCTAAAGCGTTTTTTCTTGTTGAATTACAAATTGTTTTGAGGCCGCTTTATGAATGAAAAGGAGCTTATTAGTGCTGTAAGGATGACGGCGCGGGGCGTGTTGAGAAAATGGATCGCTATGTACAAAGGTTTAAAGCACTTTCCGCCAGGCGCTCAACTTCCCCACATGGCCATCCCTAAATTTATGGTGTGGGCCCTTGCCACTAAAGGGTGTCCGGGCAACCTCAGGACGGCGTTGCAGAGCATAATGGACGAGTGGCAGGAAGAGGGGGCTTCAGCGGCTAAAGACTATAACGTCGCTGATCTAAAGGTAACACGCGAACGTGCGGGCTTGTGATTAGTCATGATCGTGTTTTACTTGTACGATCTCACCCTATCTCGCCCTGATACGCCGTGACGGACGTTGCCTTGCCTTTTTCACGTCGGAAATTCATTTGTTTTGAGGCCTCACTATGAAAGAAAAGGATCTTATTAGTTCGGTAAGATTTACGGCGCGGGGTGTGACGCGGCGATGGATCTCGGCCTACAAACAGGTGAAGGGGATTTCGCCGAACCATCAACTGAATGAAATGAGCGTCCATATGTTTATCATTTGGGCTCTTTCAACTCAGGGATGCCCGGGCAACCTAAGGGCGGCATTGCAAACGATAATGAACGCCTGGCAGGACGAAGCCTCGATTGTGGCCCATGACGCTGGTATCAGCGACCTAATGGCAGATCGCAAACGGGCCGGCCTGGACTAGTACTGACCCTGCATGCGTGAACAGGCCGGGGTTAGATTGATTGCCTGTTCAAATGCAGCTATCTCGTCTTGACATCTTACGAGAAACAGGTAACTTACCTTTTCGACGACTGTGGGTTCTAGCCGCCGCACTCGAGGTCTACGCCGGGCGTTAGGTTCAATATCTTCCGGGCAATGTCTTCCGGGCAATGATTGCCATCGGTGCCCGGCGCCGTTTGTGTACCTACATCCATACGATTTCCGGCTTCGCTGTACGACGACTCAATGCCGCTCAAGCTCGTTGTTTCAAACGTATCCCTCGCGGATGCGCCCAAAACTTATCTATTCGAAGACGACCGGATTACGATCGGTCGCGACGAGGCCAATCATGTCACGCTCGCGGACGACAAGCGGGTTGTCAGTACAAGGCATGCTGAGCTTGTACGAGAAGAAGACTTCGTTTTCCTCGTTGACCTGCGCAGCAAGAACTTCACTTATTTAAACGGTGAACGCCTCGATTCTGATCGGAAGTATCCGATTAATGACGGCGACCAGTTCAAAATTGGCGACTTTGAAATCTCGTTGGCGGTGACGCAAGCCATGCCGGCTGGTGGAGATCGGACGGTTTTTCTGACAAATCCGTTTGATGAACCTGTGCGACAGCTGTCGAGTGTGCTCGAAAAATTGGCTGCTGCCTACGACAATGAGCCTCCTCAACGTGGTTTGGACGCCATGAAGTTGTCGATGATGCAGTCGCTTGATGGTCAGTCAAGCGCGAAGATGCTACCGATCCTTCAGTCTTTGATGGCGGCTGGTGACAGCCCCACGGCCGCCAGCCCTACGACCGCCAGCCCCACGAGTCCCAAGGGTGATCGGCCGGAACGACGGCAGGCACCGATACCCCCATCGGCTCGGTCCGCTCGAATCATGGACCAACTGGCCGATGCCGTAGCGCGACTCGCGTACATACCCAATCGATTCAAGCACGAGTTCATCGGACATACAATCGTCACCACAGACTCAACGAGATTTCTTCACGCCGAGGACGGTGCAGTTTTACGTAATCATTTGCTGGATCCGTTGGCGGACGATGCCGAATTTCAGAATCGCCTTGATATGCTTTCTGCCGCTGCAGATGAGGTAGCGGCTCATCAGGTAGCGATGTTGGAAGGTTATAAAGCAAGTGTGCGAAGGGGCACGACCGATTTGCTCAACGCCGTGGACCCGGAGCGTATTTCCGCCGATATGACCAAGGGAAGTTGGTTGACCAAAGCGATGCCTTTCCTTGCATCGTCGGGTATCGTGAAGGCAATGGAGCGAATCGTTGTCGAGCTGCGCGCCGACGATTGGTCTGTCGCTGAGCGACGCGTTTTCCGACCTGCGTTCATAAAGGCGTACCTCAGCACGCTCAGTTCGTTGGTACGCCCGAAACTCAAAGACGACGCCTAGCACAAGACGACCCGCTTCACAACACGATTCGCTTCACAACACGATTCGCTTCATAACGATTACCGAAATGATCATGCAGAGGATTCAAAGAACCGGAGCCGGCATAAGCATTCTGTTCCTTCTATGCACCCTCTTGGTTGGTTGCAAAGGGCCGCTGGAGATGACCATTACTGGCACGCCGTCTATGAATGAGGGGAATGCCGCAATGGTTCGAGTGTACCAGTTGACCTCGCGAACCGGATTTGACAGCGCGCAACGTGAAGACCTCATCCTGAATCCGGAGGAAACCCTTGGTGCTGATATTGTTTGGCGTGACCAGTTCAGGTTGTTTCCGGATTCCGTTCTGACTCTGCCGATAGACTTGGAGAAGAACACCGAATTTCTGGCAATTGTAGCAGACTTGCGGAAGCCAATTGACGAGGGTTGGCGGCGCAGCTATCAAGTCAGCGAGGTAAAGGGAAAGAAGGTCCGCGTGATGGTCCTCGAGGGCACGATCAACGTAATTATCCAGTAGCCGCGTAACTCCGACGCGCGAATTTTTGAATGGCTATCGATCGAAGAAAAGTTGTCTGGTTCGAGGGAATGACGCTCGATCCCCACCACATGCAGCAGTGGGATCGCTATCAGCGGAACCTGATCAACGCTCGTGTTCGAGGGATAACTCGCTATGACTGGGGGCTCGCCGACCTCCAGATCGATCGGGATGCGCTGCTCAACGGCGAGCTCCGAGTCCTTCGTTTTTCCGGTGTGCTTCCTGACGGAATGCCAATAGACATCCCTGATCATGATCCGTCGCCGCCGCCGCGCACTCTCCAGGATTCCTTTGCTGCAACTGCGGGCAGTCTGGCGGTGTTTCTCGCCGTTCCAGCTGATCGACGAGGGATGACAGTTGCTCGTGGCAATTCCGTTTCCGGAAGGCCGGGCCGGTACGTCAGCGCACCAGTTGCCCTTGTCGACGAGACAACCGGTGCTGATGAGCGGGAAATCGAGGCGGCCCAGCCAAACATCCAAATTCGGTTCGGGGGCGAAACCGATGACGAATACAGCATGCTCCAAATCGCAGAGATCGTCCGCGATTCAACGGGACTGTTTTCGGTCAACAACGAGTTTGTGGCGCCGGGCCTGACGACGCTTGGATCGGAGCGACTCAGCACGATTGTTCGCGCATTACTCGAACGTCTCGTTGCTAAAAGTTCAGAGCTGGGGATGCGTGCTGAGTCAATCAAGTCGCAACGGGAAATGTCGCCAGCAGACCTCGTCGTCATGGGGCTGTTAATGGCAGTGAACGCGCACATTCCGACGGTGGCCAATTTTGTCACAAACGGCGGTCATCCGGCAAGTTTGTTTGAGACCATGACCAGCCTTGCCGCCCAGTTGTCGGTATACGCACCAGGCTCACAAACACACCCCCGCGACTTTCCAGTTTACGATCACGCCGCCCCGACCAAAGCATTCAATACCATGGATGCGGTGCTTGGCCAGCTCATCGGCGGAGCTGCGCCGCCGACTAACTACGTGGAAGTGTCGTTGACGCAGGAGCGCGAGTCCCTATACACGGCGCAGGTTGACCGGCAACTGCTGGAGCACGCGCAGTTGTTCCTCGTCGTGCGTTCCGACACAATTCCTGAGCAACGGCTTATCGAGGAACTCCCTCGAATGCTGCGGATTGCTTCGCCCCAGAATATCGATGCCGTCCTTCAAAGCTACATCCTGGCGTTAGAGATCGAACACACCACACGGCTACCATCAGGAATGCCCGTCGACGGTAGTGCAAACTATATGCAGCTCAAGAAATCTGGTCCATTCTGGAGTGCGATTGTCGATGCGGCTGCGGTGTCTATATTTCTACCACAGGAATTCAATTCGGTCAGTCTTCAGTTCGTCGCAGTCGAGAAGAACTGAATACTGGAACCTCAACAGTTGACCCAAAGCCTCAATCTTTAATGCAAAGTCGCACTGATACCTCAAGTCGCACCCTGTTCGACACCAGGAGTGCTCGCCGGCTGTCCGAGGTCTTATCGCCGTGCTTTACGTTGATATTACAGCTTCGCGCCGCACGTGAATTTGGTCAGCCGGACGTGTTGCGGGAGCGTATTCAGGGCCTTCTCGCTACGACGGAGCGGGACGCATCTCGCGCTGGTGCATCGGCGAAGGAAATCGAAGACGCTAAGTTCGCCATCGTTGCATTGATTGACGAAACGATTCTTTCTTCGGATTGGGACGACAAGGCGCACTGGCTCGCGAAGCCGTTACAGCTGGAACTATATAACAGGTACGACGCCGGTGAAGCGTTCTTTACACGTCTTGAGGAGCTCAGGAGTCGGTCTGGCTCTGACGAAGTTCTCGAGGTGTATTATCTCTGCATGACTCTCGGCTTCAAGGGAAAGTATCAGATTCACGATACAGGCAAGCTGCGAATCCTGATAGAAGAGGTCCATTCCTCGCTGCAATCCAATCCTCTAATGAAGCCCGGTCGCCTGTCACCTCACGGTCGACCGCACGACCAGATTGCCGCCGAAGTCAAGAAGAAGCTTCCCATGTGGGTCGTTCTCGCGGTTTCGATCGCCGCGGGCTTGTTCTTGTATCTCGGTCTTCAAGTCCACATGTCGAACGTGGCATCGGACACGGTTTCCCAAATTGAAGCCGTTGCGTCCAGGCGCAACTAAACAATTCCCTCATCGGCCTCAAACGACAGTTCGGAACATGCGCAAGTTTATCAGGCTTCTCACCAATCCATCAGGTCTACGAGGGGTTGGTATTGTCGTCGTCATTGTGCTTCTGCTCACCGTGGGCCGACGGCTGGGATGGAATACAACGACCCAGCTTCTCATTATCATTGCGTTGTTGGTACTGTGCGTAGCCTGGCTGGCCGCGCGTTTCGCGAAGGCGAACAAGGGTGCCGCTGCGATCGAGGCTTCGATGAGCCAACAGGCTGAACAGCAACTGCTTGGCGCACGCCCTGACAAGCAGGCTGATATCGCTCGCTTGAAGGAGCAGCTAGAAGCCGCCATCGGACAGCTTAAAGAATCTAAACTTGGCAGGGGCAAGCGTGGAAAGGCAGCGCTTTATGCGCTCCCATGGTACATCTTTGTTGGTCCTCCGGGCTCGGGCAAGACGACAGCGATTGTCAATTCCGGCCTGAATTTCCCGATCGGTAATGATCGCGTGCGAGGTGTCGGCGGAACGAAAAACTGCGATTGGTTTTTTTCCGATTCGGCAGTGCTGCTCGACACGGCAGGTCGGTACATGACCGAACACGAGGACGGCGAAGAGTGGACGGCTTTTCTTGAGACACTGAAGGAGCATCGCCCGGAACGGCCGATCAACGGCGTAATTGTCGGAATAAGCGTGAACGATCTTGCTGATGCGACGCCTGATCAGATTGAATGGCACGCAGACAACATGCGCCGAAGATTGGACGAGCTCCTGAAACTGCTCGGAGTGAAATTTCCGGTCTACCTGGCGTTTACGAAGATTGATCTGCTGCAAGGGTTCACGCAGTTCTTTGGTGAACTATCCCGAAGGGAGCGCGATCAGATCTGGGGATGCACGTTGGATAAAGAACAGTGGGAGGGGCATAAACCACGGGCGACATTCGAGACAGAATTTGATCAGATTGCTGGGGCGCTTGTAAACCATCGATCCGAACGGTTGCGGGAAGCGATGAAGCGGGAAGACCGCCAGCGCGTATACGTGTTTCCTCTTGAATTTGCTGGACTGAAGGACAACCTTTCGCAGTTTGTAGAGCGCTTGTTTCGGCCGAATCCGTATCAAGAAACCCCGATATTTCGCGGGTTCTATTTCACCAGCGGCACTCAGGAAGGTGTACCGATTGATCGCGTGATTCAGTCCATGGCCGCCCAGTTTAATATTTCGGCGCCGAGCGATTCGTTCTTTGACGCGCAGGTGGAAGCAAAGTCATATTTCATCAAGGATGTCTTCTCTGATGTGATCATCCCGGATCAATACCTGGTCACCCAGACATCGAGGGCGGCCAAGCAAAAGGCCTTTGTCCAGGCAGGGGCAATTCTGGTAGCGGCGATCGGACTGGGACTCTTCCTCGTCGCGGCAACATTCGCGACGTTGAGCAGCAAGAAGAATATCCGGACTATTGCTTCCGCGACCGAGGCGGCTGCACTGGTTAGTTGGGAGAACTCCGACGACATGTCGCAGAAAGCACTCGCGATCGATTCCCTCAACCAGATTGTGGAACAGTTTGACAAATTTCCACCCGTGTACGAGATGGGCTTGAGTCAGCGTGGTTCTGTCGTTGATCGTGCCCGATCTCTCCTGGCAGAACGAGAACGCGAGTTCGTATTTAACCATCCGTTTCAGGAAATCCAGGCTCGTCTTATTGACGCTCGACGTACACAGACTATTACCAGAGCGATGCAGGATAGTCTGTTTAGTGACCTGAGGGCCTACCTGTTGCTTACCGAGCAGCCAGACAAGTTGGAGGACAAAGGTAACCGTGAGTTCATTTTAGAAATCCTCAACGATCGACTTGATGGTTGGCTGGATCGGCGCCAGGTGTCGGTTGGCAGCAGTCGAGCTCGAATGACGGGCTTCGTGGAGTCGTTCGTCGATGGACTTGCTACGGATGCGATAGCTCCCTTCGAGTCTGATGTACCACTTGTCGCTGCTGTCCGAAGCCTGGTTCATGAAACGCCCAGTGTTGCGTCCCTGTATGATCGGATTCGACGGGAGTCCGAGGCACTCCTGGATCCCGTCACGCTCGAAAGCATTCGAGGCGCGGATCGCGTCTTCGCTGGCTCCGCCTCCGTATCAGGTTTCTACACCCGTCGAGGGCTGGACGTGATGAAGGAGCGGGTGGAAAGCGAGAGCCAGGAGCCCGAGCGGTTGGATTGGGTATTGGGGATGGAGCAACAGGCAGTGCAAACGCGAACGCTTCCCGAAAAGGAGCAGCTTGTTGACGAACTGATGAATCGGTATTTGACGGACTACAGTTCGGCATGGAAACGCTTTCTGCGAAGTACGAGTTACCGAAGAGACGCTTTTTCGGATGTCGGATCGAGCAGCCGGACTCTCGAGTCCCTGGGCGATCCAACAGGGTCACCGCTCGTATATCTTTTGACTCGCGTTGCGAGCGAGACGCAGTTCGAACAACTGGCCCCAACAGAAGAAGCCGGAGCTTTTGCGGGATCGTTTTCCAGGATACTCGGCCGTATCCGGGGACAGCGTCCGACTGGCGACGAGACGCGCGTTGTATATGCCGTCGACCGATACTTTGAACCGTTGCATGCGCTCAAGCCGAATTTTATGGAGACCGGCGAGGCTGATCAACGTCTCGAGTCTGCGGTCGGTGCGTTTGATCAACTCGGCCGCGAACTGTCCGGACTTACGAATCCGGCCGACGCGTTTGAGTTTGCGCAGGTCGCGCTTGATGCTCGGGGCGACCGCGTTGGAGAGGCACTTCGCGCCGTTGAAAGCGCCGTCCGTCGTCAGGAGCCGGACGTCCGTCGGTTATTCGAGGTCCCAGTTGGTCGGGCCTGGGATGCAGTACTTCGATCTGCCGGAAGCCACGTCAATGATCGATGGAAGTCAGATGTCGTCGGTCCGTTCAATGACAAGATTGCGGGCAGGTATCCAATTTCCTCGACTAGTACAGAGGATATCCCGATCAATGACTTTGAAGACTTCTTTGGCCCCGACGGAACGCTGACCGTGTTCCGCGAGGAGGTGCTAAACGGGTTTGTCGACGAAAGCGGACGGGTTAAGTCTTGGGAGGGAGAGGTTTCGATTTCGCGGGAAACGTTCGCAGCCTTTGAAAAAGGACAACAAATCCGAGATGCGCTTTTTGATGGCCAATCGCTTGGACTACGTTTTGAACTGCAGACCGAGGAAGAGCAGAAGGAAGACCCGAGCGTGCAGATCGCTGAGATCACAATCGACATTGGAGGGGATCCCCTGCGCTGGGTGCTCGGAATTCCAGTCTCAAAAAGCTGGCGCTGGCCAGCTCGAGACGCCAAAATTAACGTAGACGTAGGCGGACGGAGATTGCCGGCTAAAGAACGCATCGGCGACTGGGGTTGGTTTCGGTTACTCCAGGACGCAAGCCGCATTGAACGGAGGCGCTCAGCTCAGTACGGAATCTCGTGGAAGTTCGATCGCGGCGTTACCGTGAACTATCGGATGACACTTGAGAGCTCGGACGTTCCCTTCGACGCCTTGAGCCGTTTCTTCGACTTCCGGCTCCCAGGCACTATCAACTAGACGACGACGGTGCAATTGAACGCGCAATCAATTATCTGTTATGGCAAGGTGCCGACTCAGGGCGACTTCGTTCGCGTGAATGCCAACGGTGACCTGATTCTCGCCTTCGATCAATGGATCCAACAGGGGCTGCTGCGAGACAAACCGCATGGTTTCAACGGACAGGACAACGCTACCTCAAACGGGAGCGTTGTTCAGTTCATTTTCGGGCCAGATCCGGGCACGGCCTTGACCGGTGTTCTGGGGGAAAGCCGAGACAGCGCTGGCCGGAAATATCCTCTGATAATCGCGTCGGAACCGGAAGAAAGATGGAGTGACCCTCTCGGTGTAGCTGAGCTGCCGGTGGCGATGGCAGGCTTTCTCTACCATGCCACCGAATACGTGGACCGCATCCGTTCGGGCTTATCGTCTATTGAACAGCTCCGCGTCGACTTGAGCAATCCGCCGATCGACGCGCCGCCGCCGGCGTCCTCCAGATTTGCCGAGATGTTTACGACGCTGTGGGGAGAATTTGATTCTCCGTCCAAATACGTAACGTTCGGGAGTCTGTATCGGGTGCTAGCGCCGTTGAGGGGCAAAATGCCTCCTCGCCTGTCCTTCGGGATCAAGTATCCGATCAGGAGCCACGCTGCACTAGCTGCGACGGATGTAGCGTTCTGGCTCAAGGTTTCTGCGCTGCTGACCGGTGACACCGCTTTCCAGCCAGTGTGTTTCTGGCAGACCGACTCCACACGTTCGAAGTCGTGGTTAGTGGTCTACTTTCGTCCCGGACCGTCGCTCGCAATGTCCTCGCTGTTCAAGGGCGGTGCAGGCGACGAAGATGTTTTTGATCTTGAGACGAGCATGACGGATTCGCCGGACGATCTACGAAAGGCGATTCCGGTTGAATTTGGCAGGCTTCTGGAAGAGGAGGACCTTCGATTGCAGACGATTGAGAGTCGAATGCAGGCGATATCCTATGTGGGTTGATGGCTTGATGGCTTGAGGGTTGATAACGACGAAGCGAGGAGTGAACAAGAAATGGAAGTGAACAGCGAGGCAGCAGCCGAGGATGCGGTGGAATCCGGCGACGCGGGATCAGACGCGCCAGCGGCGATTGAACCAGAAAACGACTCTGAAGCCAAAAAGCAGGAGACCGCCGATGGCACTGAAGGTGATACCACGCCGGCTGCGGAGCCGGTGCCAGCCGAGCCTGAAAAGATTACTGCCAGCGCCGATCTGATCGAGGATGTAAAGAAACCGATCTCTGCAGATGCGCCCTGTGGAGACGACGCGTCGTACGATGACGACTTTCAGCGAGTCAAGTCGGGCATAGAGCAGGCCACCCTCATATCCGGACACATTGACCATGAGAAGGCAGGAGCCGGCCGGGACAAGAAAGACAAGGGAAGTATTGTCGGCACCACAGAAGTCGATTACGGCGCCATCGCCCGGGAAAGCCGGTCTCTGCTTACGTCAAAAACCAAAGACCTGCGTTTGGCGAGCTACCTCACTATTGGACTCTACCACACACAGAAGCTGACGGGATTGCTCGATGGCCTGAGCGCGATTCATGCTCTAGGCGCGACGTTCTGGGACGATCTACATCCCAAACGTCCCCGGGCGCGCCGAGCGGCTATCGATTTGATGGTCAGCCGGGTTGGTGAGCCGCTGGAGGGTTACAAGCCAGGAACGAATGATGGACCAGTGCTGGATGCGATTTTGGAAGAGCTTACTGCTGCGCAGACGTTTCTGACAGAGTCGCTTGGACAGAATGCGCCAGTACTAAGTGGATTGAAAGCGAAACTGACCACTGCGCGCCGACGCGTTCCGGCGGTCAAAAAGGCGGAGCCGAAGCCCTCCGCTCAGCGTCCAGCGTCCGCCGGCGCTGGTCCGGCGAGGGCTGGTGAAGCGCCTGCCCAAGAGATTCGCAACCCGGCCGACGCCCGTCGTCGCGCCGTGAAGGCGGCGGATTTTATGCGAGCAGCAGACAAGAAAAACCCGCTGCCTTATCGTATGGCGCGCGTTGTCCGATGGTCGGAAATAACGGCTCTGCCACCCAATGAGAGTGGCAAAACGCCTATTGAGGAGCCGGACGCGACGAAACGCCTGTACCTTGAGGATCTGTTCGGGAAAGGCGTTTTCGAGACACTCCTGGAGCAGTGTGAGCTTGTATTCAATGAGCCCGGATTCTTCCTGTGGCTGAACCTGCAGCGCATTCAGGCGACCGCAGCCGCCGCGCTGGGCGAGCCCTATGCGAACGTTCATGAAGCGATTATTCTTGAAACGGCCGCATTGGTTCGACGCGTTCCGGGTCTGTTGGATCTAAAATTTATTGACGGCAAGACTCCTTTCGCTGATCCGTTGACGCGCGATTGGATAGAGACAACCGTGCTTTCGTCGTTTGGGAGTGGAAGCGGCTCCGGCAGCGGGCAGGGGCAGGCCGAATCGTTGATTGAAGAGCGATTCCAGGAGGCGCGGAAACTTCTCGGCAAGGGTGACCTAAAGGGTGCGCTGTCGGCGATGGATGAAATCGGCGGTGTGGATTCCGACGAAAAACGATTTCGGATTCGGTTCTACCGGGCGCTTCTTTGCGTAAAGGGGGGACAATCGTCGATTGCATGTCCGATTCTGGAGAGCCTTGATGGAGAGGTCGATCGCCGCGGTCTCGCAGATTGGGATCCGAAGCTCGCCCTTGAGGTTTGGGCGGAGCTTTACCGATGTTATGAAAACATGTCAAGCGTGCCCGGCATCGATCTAGTCGACCTTAAAAGCCGGGCCAAGAATATCTACAGCAAGATCTGCGAGGTGGACGCCGCGAGCGCGTTTGCGTTTACCGCGTTGTAGCGTAGATCCGCACAAAAAAAATTTTGGTTCTTGACATTGAATTCATCTGGTGTAACTTATCATTCGCCCTGCACTTGGCATCTCTAATCAGTCAACGTGCAGGTGACGTAACGGTCGTTCACCCGAATTCATTTCGTCGACCGGATTCACAGACTTCCGCCCGCATCATCACGATGCGGTCCTGTAACGCGACAAGAGGGTTATACGCATGTCACAGAGTTTTCAGAAGGAGAAGCCTCCTGCAAGAATCAATCTTTTCCTCGAAGTAGCGGGTTCCGATGGACCAAAGAAGGTTGAGCTACCGCTAAGGATGCTTATGGTCGGTGACTATACCGGGCGAGCAGACGAAACAGCGCTGGAAGACCGAGAGAACATCAACATCAACAAAGACAATTTTGATGCAGTGATGGACTCGATGGATATCTCGGCTGATTTCACGGTTCCGAACGCCATAAAAGGTGGCGACGAAGAGATGAAGGTGGACCTCTCGTTCGACAACATGAAGTCGTTCTCTCCCGAAGAGGTAGCGAAACAGGTTCCTGAGCTCACGAAACTTATGGCGATGCGAAACTTGCTTCAAGATTTGCGCAACCGAGTTGTTAGCGGACGCGAATTTCGCAAACAGCTCAACCAGATCGTCACCGACAAAGATACGCTTGACAAGATGACCGCTGAGTTGGACAAGCTGATCATCAGCGACGAGGGTGACGGTGACGCCGAGTAGCGGTCCGAAGCATAGCGATGACGAGTCGTAGACGTCGACTGGTCAATTTTGTGGATTACTTTTAAAGCAGATACAGAAAACAATGCCTGAAGCCAAAGAAAGTGCGGCTGCTGCGGAAGTCGTAGAGCCGAAAGATCTTCTCGCGAGCATCTTTGAGAAGGTCGATGTAAGCATGCCGGAAGAGGGCGTGTCGATTGGTCAGTTTGATGATGCAATCGCGAATGCCGACAAGCCCAAGAACTCCATGGTCGCTGCGGCACTTAAGGTGTTCTTCGACGCGGTAGCGACTCATGAGACCCCTATCGTACAGGTTGACAAGAATCTGCTCGATTCTCTTGTCGCGGATATCGATACCACGATCAGTCGTCAGCTTGATGCCATCATGCATCATGAGAAGTTCCAACAGTTGGAGTCTGCATGGAAGGGACTCAAATTTGTCGTTGACAGGACGGATTTCCGAAAGAACACGCAGATCGAATTGCTGAACGTCTCGAAGACCGATATGCTCGAGTCGTTTGAAGACGCGCCAGAGTTGATCCAGTCTGCAATGTATCGCAAGATCTATGTAGAGGCGTACGACCAGCCCGGAGCGGATCCTTACAGCACGATTGTCTCGAACTACGAGTTCACGAATAGCCCACAGGACATCGCGTTGTTGCAGAATGCTTCCAAGATTGCCGCAGCGGCGCACTGTCCATTCATGGCTTCGATTGGGCCGGAGTTCTTCGGCACGAAGAGCATGGAGGAATGGAAAAAAATCCCAGACCTCGCTGCGCACTTGCAGACGACCGACTACGTCAAATGGAACGCTTTTCGAGAGAGCGAAGATGCTCGTTACGTCGGACTCACGTTTCCGCGCTTCACGTTGAGACTACCCTACGGGCCGGACACGGTACCTGTGAAGTCCTTCAACTACCAGGAAGCGGTGACGGGTGCAGACCACGACAAGTACCTGTGGGGTAATGCAACCATGGCGTTTGCGGCTAACATGTCGCAGGCTTTCGCCGAAGACGGATGGACCACACAGATTCGGGGGCCTCAGTCTGGTGGGAAAGTTGCAGATTTGCCGGTCCACATGTATGATGTCGGCAAAGGTACGCAGGCGAAAATTCCGACCGAAGTTCCGATCGATGAGACGCTGGAGTTTACCGCAGCGAAGCTCGGGTTCATTCCATTAAGTGTATACAAAGGAACGGATTACGCTTGCTTCTTCTCTGCAAACTCGACACAGAATCCGGCCGAGTACGAGGACTCGCAGGCATCGGCGAATGCGAAGATCAACTCACGTCTACCGTATATCTATTTGGCTTCACGCATCGCGCACTACTTGAAGGTGTTGCAACGCGAAAACATTGGGACCACGAAAGATGCAGGGAAAATCGAGCACGAGTTGAACAGTTGGCTCGGTGGACTCGTAACCAAAATGCCGAATCCCGACGAAAAAACCATTGCCAAATACCCGCTTCGTGCTGGACAGGTCAATGTGCACGACATCGAGGACAACCCCGGTTTCTATCGTGTCGAAATGATGATCATGCCCCACTTCCAGATTGAGGGAATGGACATCAACTTGTCTCTGGTCGGAAAGATGCCGAAGGGTAAGTAGCAGCAGTTTTTAGTAAACACAGAATATCAACAACACGAAATAAGAGGATGTTATGCCGCTCGAATGTGCAGTTTATTACTCTGAAGGAATTGAGGGGACCAACCCTAAGGGTGGCCGAGACGCAAGCTCGAACGTGATCGAATTCAATCACGAGGTCTACCAACCAATCGACGTGCAGACGGGAGGCGTCACGGGCGCGCGCGTACACGGTTCGGTTGATTTGATTGCCGAAGCGGACACAGCGCTTGTTCCTCTCTACCAGGCGTTGTGCACGAACCAGAATCTTGACGAAGTCAAAATCGTTTGGTACAGGTTGACCGGTGCGGCAGAAGAAGAGTATCTGAGCATGCTGCTCTCAAATGCAAGGGTCGGTGCGATAGAAATGATTCTGCCGAATACAAAGGAAACGAAGAAGGAAAAGCTAAAACACCTGATGCGACTTTCGTTTGCGTATGAGTCTATCACGTGGGAGCATGTAGACGGCTATACTTGTACGGATGCCTGGAAAGAAGCATCCGTATAAAGTTGATCCTCAAATATAGTGGTGGCGACAACTTTTGAATGCCGGTCTGATCGACATTATTACGGGATGTTTTGCAGATGGTCGCCGTATTGAATCTGTTGCGGTGGACGACCAATTGACGCATAGCGTTATGGCCAACCTTGAACGGTTGTTCAACGCGCGGCGTGGAGAGGTCGTCCACCTTCCAGATTTTGGGCTTCCCGATGTCAGCGTGATCTATCGTGACAAATCGGATTCTTTGGGTTTGCTACAGGTGGCGGTGGAGGAGGTTATCAAGAAATACGAGCCACGACTTCGCAATCTTCAACTGGTGCCCAAACCGGCGGATCCGTATGCGATGCAACTTGTATTTGTGCTGACCGCTGAGTTAGCGAACAGGAAGAAAGTTCGGTTCGAAACGGTCTTCTCAAGCCATGAACTCGTCGATGTTAGACAGGGTCGAATGGAATGATTCGTCGCTACTTCGAGGATGAACTCCGATACTTGCAGGACGAAGGCCGGACGTTTGCGAAACGTCACCCTGAGCTTGCCCGGCAGCTCAACGTTGAGAGTCTCGCCGACCGCGATCCGTACGTCGAGAGGCTCTTTGAAGGGTTTGCTTTCCTGACGGGGCGTATCCGCGAGCGTCTTGAAGATGATTTTCCAGAGTACACGGAGAGTCTGTTCCGGTTGCTGCACCCCCACTTCGTAAAGCCGATCCCGTCGATGGCGATCGTCGAGTTGAAACCACGCCCAGGGATTCTGCAGCAAACGACACTGCTTGAGCGAGGCACCGAAGTTCGTTCAGAGCCCGTCGGTGAAGAGAAGACCACGTGTCGATTCACTACGGCATTTGATGTTTCGTTGCAACCAATCACGCTTAAGTCAGCCGCACTCAAGTGGCCCGACACCCGTTCGTCGGTTGCTACGCTTCGATTTGCGCTCGACCGTGGCGTAGAGCTTTCGTCCCTTGATCTCAACAAGTTGCGTCTGTTCTTCTTCGCTGAACCTTCTGTGGCATCGACGATGCGTTGGTTCTTTTCGTCGAACGTGCGACGAGTCACCTATCGCGCAGGTGGCAGCACGGTGGAACTGTCTGGTACTGAAGCGATCGGCAACGTTGGTTTTGCGCAAGACGAAGGATTGTTGCCATTTGGAAAATATTCGTTTGCCGGGTACCGCCTCCTGTTGGAGTATTTCTCGTACCGACCAAAGTTCTGGTTCGCCGACCTGTTGCAGCTGGGCCGACTCACACCGGAAGCAGGTCTAACGGAGTTCGAAGTGGAGGTTCATTTTGATCGCCCGTACCCGGAGGATCGGAAATTCTCTACCGAGAATATCCTTTTGCACTGTACGCCGGTTACAAATCTGTACGACGCCGCCGCCGAGCCGGTCGTTGTGAACCACAAAGCCTCGGAGTATCGGCTCATTGGCGATATTCACAGTCCGGACTCGGTCCGAATCTACGATGTGCAATCGGTGACCGGGCGCGTCCAAGCTACCGATGAACGACATACGTACCACCCCTATTTTGGGTTCGAACATCACGGTGCAGAAGCCCGGCACTTCACCGAGACGGCGCGAGTGGGGTCGTCAGGCAATCGCGATGTTTATGTGGCACTCGGAGGTCTGGGTGAGGCGGTGAGCGAATTGGAGCCAGAGACGCTTTCGGTCGAGGTTCGCTGTACCAACGGTGACTTGCCGAGACAGGAGCTGAAGGAAGGTGCGATAAATCAGTTTGCACCGGGCGTACCGAATGTCGCGACGGTTCGAAATATCACACGTCCGTCGGTCGAACGACAATCACCGGTAGAAAAACGCGACTCATTTTTGTGGCAGCTGGTATCGCACCTGGCTCTTAACAAGACCTGTACTGCTACTCCGGAGGCACTCGCTAGTTTGCTTCGCTTATACGATTGGGTCGACAGCGATGCCAATCGACTGCGTCTGGATGGTTTGAGAAACGTATCCTGGAACTCTGCTGAGCAGATGTTCAGGGGAGGTGTGATCCGGGGGGCGGAAGTCACTGTTGAAGTTCAGGACGGCCACTTCCCAGACGATGGCGATTTGCACCTTTGGGGCTCGGTACTGAGCGAATTCTACTCCATGTACTCGACGATCAACTCGTTTGTACATTTGAAGCTGGTCACCACGCCGAGTGGGAAGGAGTTCGTCTGGCGCCCCGAACGGGGCGTGCAACCGGTCTTCTAGAATGGAATCGCCAGCCCCACAGAACACGAATACCGACAGCACTGCTATTCCGGTTGCGAAGTCCGGAGGGCTCCTCGAGCAACTCCTTGCGGAAGCACATCAATTCGACTTCTTTCAGGCGATATGGATTCTTGAGAGATTATTTGGTGAGGGCGCGGATGGATCGTCCGGGCCATTGGATTCCCATATCAGAATCAGGCCGCACTCGACACAAGTCTTTCCTCCTGCCGATGTTCGATCGGTAGAGATGACCGACAACGGTGCACTCCTGACGGCGACCTTCATGGGGTTGTACGGAATCGGTTCACCGATGCCAGACGGATTTGACGGTGGAATCTCCAAGGACGCCGACGAATCAGTCGGACTGCGCGATTTTCTGGACATTTTCAACAACCGAATTTACTGGTATTTCTACCGTGCTTGGAGGAGGCACCATCTTGGGCACGATGTGGATGACGCCTCAAAACATCGCTCGGCGGCATTTCTTGGCCTTGCCGGAGTCGGCACAAATGGTTCCGGAGCGTACGGAAGTGATGGCGCGCCATCTATGCGCGTCGCGGCCTTTTCCGGACAACTCGGGGGCGTCGTGCGAAACGCGGAAGGACTTGCATCCTTCGTTTCAGAGATGCTCGAACTGCCCAAGGTGCGGGTCCTTGAAAATGTCCCCCGACGAGTGTTGATCCGTAATCGACCGCAAATGGGCGGATCGGATCGGTCGCCGATGCGCCTCGGAAAAACCTCAACAATCGGATCGACGGTGTTCGACGTTTCGGGAAAGTTTCGTATTGTGGTTGGACCGGTTTCGCTCGCCGAATACTCCAAACTACTCCCGGGGCACCCAGACGCGGTTCGTCTTGCTTCGACTGTAGCGTTGTACGCGCCAGATAATCTGGACTACGACGTAGAACTTCTTCTGGATGTTGGCGAGGTGCCCCGGCTGTCACTTGGCAACTCGACCGTTCGATTAGGGCGGAATACTTGGCTGGGGCGCCCGACCGGTCAGGTAGTGTCAGAGGTCGTTCGATATGACTGATGCCCTGGAAGAAAATACTCGAAAGCAGCATACCCTAAAGCAATTTCCCAGACAGGGTGTCACGAGGGCAACATACAGCCGACGCTAGTCGGTATCACCTGAAATATCCCGGACTAACCCGGTCGTCGATATGGTTACGAAAGAACTGCGGAAGCTTCTCGAAAAGCTCAACGATCATTGTACTCGATCCCTTGAAGCCGCCGCCGGCTTTGCGATCTCCCGAGGCCACTATGAGGTCGCGCTGGAACACTTCCTCCTCAAACTCCTGGAGGATGGGAGCGGAGACATTATCCGAATCACTGATGCGTTCGAGGTTGATTCGTCGCGGCTCTGGGTGGCGTTGGAAGCGCGCTTGAAAGAGCTCAAGACAGGGAACACGGGTCGTCCGTCATTCTCGCAGCTGCTCCTGCAACAGGTTGAATCCGCTTTCATCATTGCCACCGTTCATCACGGGAGCGCTGAGATTCGATCGGGTCACATTATTGAAGCGTTGCTCGACAGCGACGGCTATCGGCTGAACGAGGTCACCGAAGTGTTGGCACCGATCAGCAGCCAGGAACTGCGAGAGCGGTTTATGGACATCGTTGCCGGTTCGTCTGAAGAGCGGGCCTCGATTCGCGCTGGAGGGCCGAGGGCTGCTGGAGCGCCCGGGCGTGGCGGCGAAACAGCCTTGGACTTGTACACAACAGACGTTACGGCAAAGGCACGCGACGGCGAGATTGACCCCGTATTTGCCCGCGACACGGAGATTCGCCAGATCATGGATATCCTGAGTCGACGCCGCAAGAATAATCCGATCCTCGTCGGAGAAGCGGGTGTCGGTAAAACGGCGGTGGTCGAAGGCCTTGCCCTTCGAATCGCAGATGGCGACGTACCTGAAAGCTTGCGCGAGATTGAGATTCGTGCATTGGACCTTGGTGCCTTGCAGGCTGGGGCTGGCGTCAAGGGAGAATTTGAGAACCGGCTGAAGTCAGTGATCCAGGAGATCAAGGAAGCGCCGAAGCCAAACATCCTGTTCATCGACGAAGCGCATACACTGATCGGGGCAGGTGGTGCTGCCGGTACGAGTGACGCCGCGAACCTGCTGAAGCCGGCCCTCGCTCGTGGTGAACTGCGTACACTTGCCGCTACGACGTGGTCCGAATACAAAAAGTATATCGAGAAGGACCCCGCCCTGGAACGACGCTTCCAGATGGTCAAGATCGACGAACCCTCAGTTATTGATACCGCCACCATGCTTCGAGGTGTACGACTTAAATATGAGGACCATCACAACGTTCAGATTTCAGCCGAGTCTCTAGAGGCTGCGGCCAAGTTGTCTGACCGATTTATCTCTGGTCGACAACTGCCTGACAAAGCGGTTGACCTTCTCGACACGGCCTCGGCCCGCGTGAAGATGACACAGTCGTCCAAGCCGGGCGCTCTGGATGATGTTGATCGGCGCCTGCTGGGCCTTTCGATCCACCTCACCGGGTTACGACGAGATCTCGATACGGGCCTTCGATTTGATGAAGAAGAGTGGGATCGACTGAAAGCCCTCGAAGACGCACTCAAGATCGATAGGGTGGCGTTAGAGAAACGATGGAAGGACGAACACACTGTCGTAATGGCCATCGAGGGGCTTCGACGGCGAATTTCGGAGTATCCGGGCGGCAATGGACAGGCTCAGGAGGGTGGGGCCGATGCACTGCGGACTGAGCTTCAGCAGAAGCAGGCTGAGCTTGCGGAGCAAAGGGGCGAGGAAGAGGCCCTCGTGCATGCGGAGGTCAACGCCGACATCATTGCTCAAGTTGTTGGGGATTGGACGGGAATACCAGCGGGAAACATGCTGAAGGACGAGGCGCTCGCCCTCCTGGAACTCGACCAGCGTCTCGGCGGGCACATACGTGGTCAGGACGAAGCCATCCTCGAAATTGCCGACACGGTTCGCTCGGCGAAAGCCGGGATGGGGAATCCAGAAGCGCCGATCGCCGTATTCCTACTAGTGGGTCCGAGCGGAGTGGGAAAAACGGAGACCGCTCAGCAACTCGCCGAGCGATTGTTTGGCGGCGAGCGGTTCCTGACCGTCATTAACATGTCTGAGTATCAGGAAGCGCATACGGTATCCCAACTTAAGGGGTCACCTCCAGGCTACGTCGGCTACGGCGAAGGCGGTGTGCTGACCGAGGCCGTGCGTCGACGGCCGTACTCAGTGGTCCTGCTTGATGAAGTCGAAAAAGCTCACCACGATGTGATGGAGCTCTTCTACCAGGTGTTCGACAAGGGCTTCATGCGCGATGGAGAAGGGCGCGAAATCAGCTTCCGGAATACGGTCATCCTGATGACGTCGAACGTCGCGTCGCACGTCTTCATGGAAGCGTGCACTGAGGACGAGCGACCAACCATGGATCAGCTTCGAGAGGCGATCCATCCCTTCCTCGTCAAGGAGTTTCAACCGGCGTTACTCGGCCGAATGAAGGTCGTTCCGTTCTTTCCGCTACGCAAAGCGGCCATGGCCCAGATCACTCGGTTGAAGCTTGGCAAGATCGCAAAACGCCTCCAAGATGCACACCGAATGAAGTTTATTTTCGACGACTCGGTTGTCGACCAAATAGCTGAACGCTGTACGGTGGTCGATTCGGGAGCCCGAAATATCGACTTCATCATCGATAGAAACGTGCTACCAGAAGCATCGCGCGCATTGTTGTCCAGGATGCTCGACGAATCCATGCCTGAAGCTCTCACGTTGGGTATCGGTGAAGATGGCAACTTCACCTTTACCTTCGATTCCGAAATGGTTTCCGAAGCAGAATGATTCTTGCGAACACGACATTGATCGACTAACACCATGTTTCATCTCGAAGGCAACGTTTCGAAGTTCCTGTTCGAAACCGCAACTGTGGGGCCCGACGTGTTGCTGGTCGCCGACTTCGTCGGCGAGGAGCACGTTTCGCAATTGTTCAGATTCGAGATCAATCTCGTTTCGGCCGACCCTGCCGTGAAGTTCAAGGACGTGGTTAACCAGGCCGCGACGCTAACCGTATTTCGTAACGGCGAACGGGTGCCCATTCATGGATTTATCTCCCACTTCGAGCAGCAGGGGCGCACAGGTGAAATGTTCGGATACCGGGCTGTCATGGTGCCTAGAATGTGGCGTCTGTCGCTGAACTACCAGAGCCGGATCTGGGGTCAGAAGATGACGGTCGAGCAGATTATTCAGACCGTGTTGGACGAGGCAGGTTTCGACGGAGATGACTACGCGTTCAATCTTACCGCCAGTTACCCAAAGCGCGACTACTGCGTCCAATTCAAAGAGACTGACCTCGACTTCGTCCAGCGAACGCTCGAACACGAGGGCATCTTCTACTACTTCGAGCATGGCGATTCGGATGTGCTACATATTGTGGACGGCCCATCCGCCATCAAATTGATCGATGGCGAAAACGACATCCGGTATCATCCTGGAGCCGGTCTGGCACCGGGAGGTGACGAGGCAGTTCGGGAATTCATCTGCCGTGAGCACGTCGTGACCGGCAAAATCCAGTTGAAAGACTACAACTATCGCACTCCTGATACGGTCCTCAAGTCAGAGTCGCAGATCAACTCGGACATGCCGGGAGTTCGCTACGAATACGGACCACACATCGACGACCAGAGTCAGGGTGACAAACTCGCCAAGGTGCGAAACGAAGAGGTCGAATGTCGACGACGGGTCATGCATGGCGACGGCGACTGTCGTGGGTTCCGAAGCGGCTACACGTTCAACCTGAACGACCATTACCGCTCTGACCTGGATGGTGAGTACTTCATTACGACGCTGCGCCATTCAGGATCACAACGCTCGTCGATTCCCGGTCTTAGAGCGAGGACCGGTGAACATGAGTATTCAAATGAGTTTTCCTGCATCCCGGCGGATGTTGCGTTTCGACCCGAGCGGACGACACCCGTCCCCCAGGTCCCCGGCGTGATGACCTCTGTCACCGAGACGGCAGGCGGCGATTATGCGTTCATCGATGAGAACGGTGAATACCACCTCAAGATGCATTTCGACCTCACGAATGAAACCAATGGTGAGGCAACGAAGGCCATTCGCAAAGCGCAGCCGTATACGGGGCCTGACTACGGGATGCACTTTCCAGAACACGCAAACACCGAGATGATCTGGGCTTGCGTGAATGGTGACCCCGACCGACCGATGGCGCTGCTCACTGCTCCGCATCCGTCTCAGAAATCACCGTCGACCGCTGACAACAAGGCACAGAACGTCATCCGAACGTGGGGAAAGAATGAACTCACCTTCGACGATACGATCGACGACGAAAACATCTACCTGCACGCCACAAAGAA
>RCNE010000381.1_pt1 | contig 24029 bp, 24 predicted proteins | sample 2041361 | NCBI WGS metagenome assembly RCNE01 (sample SAMN09708229, study PRJNA481090) | Marine sediment metagenome, whole genome shotgun sequencing project. | reverse complement strand
GGTCTTGCGCTGAATAAGAATTGGCTTCGCGGATTTTGATGTTGGGTGTGAGCTGTTGATCGAGGTGATTTTGCCTCGATCAACAGAGGGTATTTCCATGAACATTCAGCATCCTACTCCAACGACGCCCCTTCGTGCGCGCATGATAAGGAAAACGGATATAAGCTTGGTCATTGGGTTAGTGTTCAGAGAAAAAACAAAGCCACTCTATCTCCTGAACGAATAGAAAGGCTTGATGCTCTTGGCTTCGATTGGAACGCTAGAAGCTAGTTCCTCGGGTCTCTAGACGTGAAGTCGAGGTAGTCGGGGTGCGTCCAACTGAGCAGAATTGCGGCAATACCGTCGCCTTCAGGTGATGAGACCATGATGCTCCGCCGGTGGATGTATAGCTTAGGTTGGCCTCCACTGAGGCCGGACCAGCCCGCAGATACCCCCAAGGCCCAAAACACCCCATATGTGCCCGCGCTCAAGGACATCATTGCTGCCCTTACTTCTTTGCGGCGCCTTCATCCTTCTGCGCTTCCTTCTGGTAACGTCAGAGCGGACAAGAAACGGCATAATTGACCAAACGAACCAGAACGGCTGGCACACCCCACCCCATCAAGACCCCGCCAACATCACCATCACCGCAGGAAGCACGGTATCGGGAACCGGGGCAATTTCATCCTCCCATCGATCGAGCACACCCACGTCGACCTTGAGAAAAACCGCCATTTGTTCCCGGGTGACGCCAGCGCCCAGACGCATTTTGCGAAGGCTTGCTCCTGTTCCGTATGGCGAACAGCCGGTGAAAGTCACGGCCGCAGATACCGCACGGCCATAGGCATCAAGAACAGCGCGCCGCTCCTCGAGCCTTGAGGACTTCTGATAGATGGACGTCACACCAGACGGCGTATGTGACAGCAGCAGCCCGATCAGGTCGTCAGACGCCCCCTCCTCGGCTGCCCATGTCGCCAGCGTCTTGCGAAGCGAATGGACGGGATAGGTCCGACCAAGCGGCGAGCCATGCGCAAATCTGTTAACCGACGACGCATGCACCTTCTTCGGATCACGCCGGGACGGAAACACGAACGGAGATGAAGTGCGCTTGATGCCGTCCAACCAAACCGCGCACGCGGCGGAAACAGGTTGCTCAAACGCCTTCCCATTTTTCATCCGGTCAGCAGGCCACCGGAACACCTCCGCATCCCTGTCCACCTCCTCCCAACGTAAGTCGGTGATCATAGTGCGGCGGGCGCCAGTGAGCGCGAGCAACGCAAGCTGTGTCGCTGCCATTGGCTTCTGGCTCCGACACCAAGCCAAGAGGTCCCGCACGACGTCTATGGGCGGAACGGGCCACGACGCACCCGTGGGCAGCACGACACGGCGAGGGATAAAGGCTCGGTCAATCAGATCACGATCAAGGAGCCACCCCTCGAAGTGTTTTAGCACGCGGTAAGGCGTGGCTTGCCCAGCCCCAAGGCCAGAGGCCACCCACGCGGACTGCAGGTCGTCGAAATGGCTCTTGTTGAGTGAGCCGAGGGCGATACCACCTACCGTTGGCTTGATATGTCGTTCAAAAGTCGAAAGATCAGCGGCCGGGTGCTTCAACTCGGATTGTCTCGTTTTCCAGTACCGACCCCACGCCGCGTCGATTGTCTCGGCCACGCCAGCAGGATCGCTCCCAGCATCAACGGACGCCATGGAGGTGGATGCCTTCTTGCGGGCATCGGCAAGGCTCATTTCAGGATAGCGCCCAAGCACGAACCGCTTTCGTTTACCATGAAGTGAGAACCGAAGTATCCAAGACTTCGCGGTGTTTGACACAACAAGGACCAGACCTCGCTGCCCGGCGTCGGCGTATTCTGACTGTGATTGGTTCGTCTTGGGCGAGCACGATTGCACGAAGGTGGCTGTTAATTTCATCGGTATCCTTTCTGATGCCCGCGTTCTAACGGGCAGTCAAAGGGCATAAGCCACTGTCAGGGAGGTTGCAAGGCAGGTTGTAAGGGTCAGGCGGATAAGCTAAACAGTGCCAACGGATTACAGGGGTTGAACAAATGCAAACGCACCGCAACACCCTGAAACAAAACGCTTTATTGCTTATCAAAGAAAAGACAGCATCACAAAAACAGGCGATTATAAGAGGAAATATGCGGATCGGAGAAAGCGCACTTCTGGACCCTGTACATCAAGATGCATTGACAGAGCGCCCCCTTGCGCCATTTCATGTTACACTAGCCCAGCAACGGAGCCTTGCCCATGCCATCCGAGACAATCGAGACCGACAGCCACACCCTCGTGACCATTGCCTGCCTGTCAGACAATTACGCCTTTTTGCTGCGCGACAACAAAACTGGTGCCGTGGCGTTGATCGACGTGCCAGAGGCAGCCCCGATTGCCGCGGAACTCGCGTCCCTCGGATGGAGCCCCAGCCAAATCTGGCTTACCCACCACCACCCCGACCACATTCAGGGTGTGGGAGAACTGACCGCACAGCATCCTGCGCCACTCTACGGTGCCGCCGCAGATATTCACCGCCTGCCCGACCTTGACGTTGTCCTGCGCGAGGGAGACAGTTTCACGCTTGGCGAGACGGCAGTTCAAGTGGTCGACGTCTCCGGCCACACCCTTGGCCACATCGCCTTTCACGCCCCCAGCGCGAAGGTTGCCTTTACCGCCGATAGCCTCATGGCCCTCGGCTGTGGCCGCCTGTTCGAAGGCACTCCCGATCAGATGCACGCCAGCCTGTCCAAAATGGCAGACTGGCCCGATGACACGCTCATCTGTTCGGGTCATGAATACACCGCGTCGAATGCCAAGTTCGCCCTCACTGTCGATCCAGACAACGCCGCCCTCCGGACCCGCAGCCGCGACATTGACGCAGCCCGTGCCCAAGGGCGTTTCACCGTCCCCTCCCTCATGGCGTTGGAACGCGCCACAAACCCCTTCTTGCGCGCTTATGACACAGACCTGCGTGCCACCATCGCAATGCAAAACGCCAGCGACACAGAGGTCTTTGCCGATGTGCGCGCCCGAAAGGACAGGTTCTAACCCCACATCACAATGCTCACCCCAGCTTTTGTCCCAAAAACTGAGCAAAAACCCTCATCAAGGATATCCGCCGCACCGCAACCAAATTTTCACCTGATAGTGTTGCACTGTTGACTCAAACCACGCCCAAAACCCGTCAACATCATGTGATAAAAATAAATGTGAGAACTTTCTTACAAAAAGGGGTTGAAGCTGGGCCACTATCAACCAAACTCTAATAGTATCAGGCCATGGTCGGACCGCAGGCGCTGGCATACCTCATGCACCGCACCGACCCCCTTCGAAAAGGAGCACACCGTGCCTTCATTCTCGACCACACTTGAGCAGTCCATTCACGCAGCCCTTGCGTTGGCAAATGCTCGCAAACACGAATTCGCCACGCTGGAGCATTTGCTCCTCTCGCTGGTTGACGAGCCTGATGCCCTACAGGTCATGAAAGCATGCTCCGTCGATGTAGACGAGCTGCGCGATACACTTGTGGAATTCATCGACGAGGACCTGAGCAATCTGGTCACCGATGTCGAAGGATCCGAAGCTGTGCCCACCGCCGCGTTCCAGCGCGTGATACAACGCGCGGCAATCCACGTGCAATCCTCGGGCCGCACCGAAGTGACAGGCGCAAACGTGCTCGTTGCTATCTTTGCCGAGCGTGAAAGCAATGCAGCCTACTTCCTGCAAGAACAGGACATGACGCGCTATGACGCGGTCAACTACATCGCGCACGGCGTCGCCAAAGACCCCGAATACGGCGAACCACGTCCTGTCTCCGGCGCGCCCGAGCACGAAGAAGAAGCCCAAGGCGTCACCGAAGGCGACAAAAAAGAATCCGCGCTTGAGAAATATTGCGTAGATTTGAACAAAAAATCACGCGACGGCGATGTCGACCCTCTGATCGGCCGCGACTCCGAGGTGGAGCGCTGTATTCAGGTCCTTTGCCGCCGCCGCAAGAACAACCCCTTGCTGGTGGGTGATCCGGGCGTTGGTAAGACCGCAATCGCCGAAGGTCTGGCCCGCAAAATCGTTGCTGGCGAGACACCCGAAGTGCTGGAAAATGCTATTATCTTCTCGCTCGACATGGGTGCCCTGCTCGCAGGTACACGTTACCGCGGGGACTTTGAAGAACGCCTCAAGGCCGTCGTGACCGAGCTTGAGGATCACGACGATGCGGTCCTCTTCATTGATGAAATCCACACTGTCATCGGTGCTGGTGCCACATCAGGCGGCGCCATGGATGCGTCCAACCTGCTTAAACCTGCACTCGCGGGCGGCAAACTGCGCACCATGGGCTCGACGACCTACAAAGAGTTCCGCCAGCACTTTGAAAAAGACCGCGCCCTCGCGCGGCGGTTCCAGAAAATCGACGTAGCAGAGCCATCCGTCGAAGATGCCCAGAAAATCCTCAAAGGCATCAAGCCGTATTTCGAGGATCATCACGGCGTGAAATACACGGCTGATGCGATCAAGACCTCCGTTGAATTGGCACATCGCTATATCAATGATCGCAAGTTACCGGACTCTGCCATTGACGTCATTGACGAGGCAGGTGCCGCCCAGCATCTTGTCCCTGTATCAAAGCGCCGCAAAACTATCGGCACCAAGGAAGTCGAGGCCGTGGTTGCCAAAATCGCGCGCATCCCGCCAAAGACCGTGTCCAAAGACGATGTCGTCGTGCTGCGTGATCTTGAAGCCTCCCTCAAACGGGTTGTCTTCGGTCAGGATAAAGCGATCGAGGCGCTGTCGGCGGCGATCAAGCTTGCCCGTGCAGGTCTGCGCGAGCCGGAAAAACCAATCGGGAACTACCTGTTCGCAGGCCCGACTGGTGTCGGTAAAACCGAAGTGGCCAAGCAGCTTGCAGATACGCTTGGTGTGAAGCTGCTGCGCTTTGACATGTCCGAATACATGGAGAAACACGCCGTATCGCGCCTCATCGGTGCCCCTCCTGGCTACGTAGGATTTGACCAAGGCGGTATGCTGACTGACGGTGTCGATCAGGATCCGCACTGTGTCTTGTTGCTCGACGAGATGGAAAAGGCACACCCCGACGTCTACAACATTCTGCTGCAGGTAATGGATCACGGCAAACTGACCGATCACAACGGCCGCACCGTGGACTTCCGCAATGTGGTGCTGATCATGACGTCCAATGCCGGCGCATCCGAACAGGCGAAAGAAGCCGTAGGCTTTGGCCGCGAAAGCCGGACTGGTGAGGATACTGCCGCGATCGAGCGCACCTTCACACCGGAATTCCGCAACCGTCTGGATGCTGTGATCTCCTTTGGCGCACTGCCAAAAGAAACCATTCTACAGGTGGTCGAAAAGTTCGTATTGCAGCTTGAGGCCCAACTCATGGACCGCAACGTTACAATTGAACTGAGCAAAAAGGCTGCTGAATGGATCGCCGACAAAGGCTATGATTCCAAAATGGGCGCACGCCCGCTTGGCCGTGTGATCCAAGAGTACATCAAAAAGCCGCTCTCCGAAGAGTTGCTGTTTGGGAAGCTCGCCAAGGGTGGCGTTGTCAAAATCGGCGTCAAGAAGGGCGAGTTGGACATTATCTGCGATGGTCCAGACAGCCCACGCCTGACTGATAACAAACCACCGCTGCTCACTGCAGAATAATGCGGTATGGTGTTTTGACCCTAATCTCCCTCGCCGTGCCAGTCACGGCGGGGGAGCTGTCGTTAACTTCTCCGATAGATTGCGACCTAACTGGTCCCTGCTACATCCAGCAATACGTCGATCACGACCCTTCCGACAAAGCGTCTGACTTCAACTGCTCAAGCCTCAGCTATGACGGCCACAAGGGCACTGATTTCGCGCTCCCCACTCATGATATGATCGCCCAAGGGGTCAATGTTCTGGCCTCGGCCCCTGGCACTGTGCGCGGCTTCCGCGACGGAATGGAGGATGTGCGCTATTCCTCTGATAACGCCGAGCAAGTGCAGGGAGCCGAATGTGGCAACGGTATTGTTATTGTGCATGAGGGCGGCTGGGAGACCCAATATTGCCACATGCGCAAAGGGTCGGTCGCCGTAACACAAGGGCAAGAAGTGGAGGCGGGCGATATACTGGGGCAGGTCGGCATGTCAGGGCGCGCTGAATTCCCGCATGTCCATCTGTCAGTGCGTCGCGATGGCGCTGTTATTGATCCATTCGATCCTGATGGCACCATCACTTGCGGTGAAGAAGAGACCGATACCCTGTGGGCCGATCTCCCGCCTTACCGCGCGGGTGGCATTGTTAGCGTTGGTGCCGCTGCGGAAGTTCCGGATTTCTCCAATATTCGTGCAAATACCGTTCCGTTGCCCGAAGCCTCCAGCGGTGCACTTGTGATCTACGCCTATCTTTTTGGCACCCAAAATGACGATATCATTCACCTCACCCTCAACGGCCCCGATGGCACAGTGGTCACACGTGATGTCCTCTTGGAAAGAACGCAGGCGCAATCATTCCGCGCAATCGGGACAAAGCTTAGAGGAGAGCGGTGGCCTGAGGGAGACTACAATGGAATCGCAGAATTGCGCCGCGCAAACAGCGTTGTGGAGCGGCAAGAATTCACGCTGACAATTCCTTAATTGAGGCCCCCCGTTACACGGATGGCACGCTCTACTTTTCGGTAAATTTCAACTCGATCCGGCGATTACGCGCGCGCGCCTCTTTGGTGTCCGCAGGGTCCACTGGCTGGTATTGTCCGAAGCCATTTGCGGCCAATCGGCCCGGCGGTATTCCTAGGAAATTTGTCATATACTTGACCACCGACAGCGCCCGCGCTTGGCTCAGCTCCCAGTTGTCTGCAAACTCACCCTCGCCTGACAACGGTACATTGTCCGTGTGCCCGTCCACACGTATCACCCAATCAATACCGTCAGGAATATCAGCTGCCACGTTGCGCAAGATATCAGCGACCTTTGCCACTTCCCCCGTTCCTGCCGGTGAAAGATCGGCTCTGCCCGGCGGGAACAATACTTCCGAGCTGAACACAAAGCGGTCTCCCTCGATGCGCACCCCTTCCTGCGCACCCAAAACCGAGCGCAATCGCCCAAAGAATTCCGAGCGGTACTGCTCCAAGTTCTTGGTTTCGGCCTCCAGCCGCTTGACCTCCGCCGCCTCCAACTCTGCCCGCCGCCGCTCCTCCGCGGCCACACGCGCCAGCGCTGTATTGAGTTGTGAGCCGAGCGACTGCAATTCAACGTCACGCGCCAGATCATCCGCCTCTGCACTGTCCAGTAACCCCTGCAAGTTGCTCAACTGAGCACGCAACGCCGCAACCTGTTGGTTCAAAAGTTCGGTCTGACGTTGCGCCTCAGCTGTGGTTTCTTGCTCTTGGACAAGCAGATCTTTGGCCTGCGCCAACAATGCGGCCCGACGCTCTGCTTCGGTCTGGGTCTCGTCGGCACTCCCCTGCGCCGCCAATTTCGCCGCCATCGCATCAGCCAACTGCGCACGCAGATCATCAATCTCTGCGCCCGTTTCCGTCTCAGCGGAGACCAAACGCTGATCCAATTCATCTTGCGCCGTGCGCGCGGCAGCGAGGAGGGTAAGCGTCTCCTCGGCGCGCTTTCGCTGCGCTTCCAGCGATAAAGTCATTGCTGTTAGCTCAGTATTCGCGTTTGCCAATCGAGCGCGCAGTGCTTCAGCAGCGGCAGCCTCCACAAGCGCTGCCTGCTCGCCCTCACTCAACGCCGTTTGAGCAGCGTTAATGTCCCCGCTGAGCGCCTCGATCTCACCCTCGGCCTCGGCATTGCGCGCTCTCAAATCAGCTGCCAGTGCTTCCAACGCCTCACGCCGTGCAGCAGCAAGCCGCGCATTCTCGGTCTGCGCATCTATTTCCTCACGGCTGATTGCCAACGCTAGATTAAGTGCCTCTTGCTCACTCAATAATGTGGCCTCGCGGGCTTCCAAATCGCGCACTTGTTCCTGTGCCAGATCACGCCCTGCAATTAATCCAACGACTTGAGCCTCAAAACTAGTGATCCGCGTTTTCGCTGCAACAAGCGCTTCTTCCTGTTCAGCGCGTTCGGACTGCAATCCGGCAATGAGCGTGTTCTGCTGTTCCGCCTGCGCTTGAGCATCAGACAGCGAAGAGCGCAGCGCACCCAAACGTGCTTCCAGATCTGTGTTTGTCCGCTGCTCCAACCCGAGGGCTTGCGCAAGTGCAGCAACGTCCGAAGACAGTTCATCCAACTCTGTCTCTTGACCAGAAATCTGCTCAGTAAGGACAAATTGGACGACCATAAAAATAGTCAGCACAAACATCAGTACCAGCAACAGGCCGGTCATGGCATCCACAAATCCCGGCCAAATCGACGCCTGAAACCGCGCGCCAGTGCGTCGCGAAAGCGCCACGGCTAGCGCTCCCCGCCGCCGGGCGGCTTACCTTTGAGCCGCATGCGGCGCGGCTCAGTAGCGTTGCGGGGAGACGACAACGCCTTGCTCAATTGGGAGAGTTCGATGCGCAACTCGGCCATGGTTTCCTGCCGTCCCGCCGATATCTCTTCAAGGATGCGCAGCATTTGCACATCAATCGAACGCAGGCGCATCCGGCTCTCCGCGTCCAATCCTGTACTCTCCAGCTGGGTATCACGCGGCTGTTCCAGCGCTGTAATCATTCGCTCTTGCCCATAGGCAATCCGGTCTAATGCGTCGGACGAACTGCTTTGATCGCCCATCTGCACGGCCATACGCTCAATCGCAGAGGCAAGGCTTGCAAGGCGTTGTTCAACCTCGGCTCGGCTTTGCTCCGAGCGGCCAAACATATCATGCATCCTCTCCATCTGATCGGCCATGTGATCCACCATACCTGCTATGACCGCTTGCTCTGGCGTGCTTTCATCACCCGCTGCAAAACCCACCCGCGTGATCGAGCTGAGCCAATCCTCAAGTTCTTGATAAAAGCGGTTCTGCCCGTGGCCCGCAAACAACTCAAGCAAGCCCACAATTAACGATCCGGCAAGACCCAAGAGCGACGAGGCAAAGGCCACGCCCATCCCCGACAGTTGTGATTCCAATCCCGCCATCAAGCGGCTGAAGACGTCCGTACTGCTCTCTCCAGCTTGGGGAGCAAGACTTCGAATTGTATCCACGATTGCAGGCACCGTGGTTGCAAGCCCGTAAAATGTACCCAAAAGGCCCAGAAAAATAAGCGTATTGACGATATACCGGGTAATCTCTCGCGCTTCATCAATGCGGGTCGAGACTGAATCGAGGATAGAGCGGGTGGAAGATGCATTTACCTGCATCCGTGCGCCGCGTGTGCGCAAAAGAGCCGCCAAGGGCGCCAGCATTTGAGGCGGCGTATCGCTCGGTTCATCATTGTCAGCGGCGAAATTCTCGATCCAGCGGACTGAGCCGATAAGCTGAAGCACCTGATAGAAACAGGCAACTACACCAATCAAAAAGACAAAGAAAATAAAGCCGTTCAAATACGGATTTGCCTGAAACACCGGCAGCACCCGTGGCAGTGCCACAAATACGCCAAAGCCTGACAGGCCCAGCACCAGCAACATCAATGTGATCTGCCGGACTGGTTGAGAGAATTGTGGTTTTGCCTCGCGGTCTGGTTGCGCCATGCGCTCCTGCTCCTGACCTTATTGTTATTGGCGTTTACCCTAACCCGAATTCACGCCAAGCTAAAGGATTTATGCAGCAATTTCACGAACCCGTTCCGCAAGCCACTCCAACGCGGGATCATGCAGGCCTACCGATGCCAAATGCTCTGCCGTATTATAAAGATATTCCGTATTCGGCCCACGTCCGCCCACGGCGTGCGCCATAATCTGCGCCTGTTCCTCAAGCGGTAAACCACCGCAATACTGCTCATGCGCTTCATCGATGACATAGACCAGCGCGGTCACGTCTTGCCCGTTCGTCAGGTGCACATTCAGCTCTTTTTCGACATAGGCAGACGAGATCAGCTCCCGCTCGCGCAGATAGGCCAGCGTTTCTGCCTCCTGCCCCGCAACAACCCTGAGCGCGACACCTTCGCACGCTTGTGTTTCCTGCTGATCGAGCGCCAGTACAAGCCCCGGATTCTCGCTCGAGCCACGGTGATGGATCGAGCGCATGCAAAACGAACGCGCATATCCCGGCAGTGTCCCAATCACACTTTCCGCAACATCAAAGCCCGGATTCCAAAGCAGGCTGCCATAGCCGAATACCCACATACTCATCTGGTTCTCCTGTGTTGACGCAGGTAAACCCCAAAGGCGCGTCATTGAAAAGGGGGCTTTGCCCATGGGTCGGTTTGCTGTGAGAATACTGGTAGGTTTGGCCCTGATCTGGGGCGCGTGGTGGTATATTGCCACGGGCGGAATGCAGAGCAGTATAAATGCCTGGCTGGAAGAGCGCCGAAGCGCGGGCTGGCAAGCGGAGGTGCGCGGTATGGCACGCGCAGGTTTCCCACTTCGCATCGGTGCGACTGTGGACGGCCTGACATTGGATGATCCCGCAACACAATCCGTGTTGCTGGTCCCTCAGATTACCCTAACAACCCCCATCTATTGGCCCGGCCACGCCACCGTCCGCCTGCCGGCCGAGCCTGTGACACTGACAACACCTCAGGGCGTTATGACCCTAACAACAAGCGGTGCCGAGGCAACTTTGCGCCTCCATCCCGGCACCATGCTCCAGCTTGAGGAAATGCGGGGGCAAGCCAGTGACATCCAACTTGATTTGGTTGAAGGGCGCTTGTTCAGTATGAAATCGCACACAACAACGGTGCAGCAAACAACCAACCCGCAAACCTATGACATCGATTTTGTCGGCACGGAGTTCGCCCCCGGTAGTTTGATCCGTGAAGCCCTGCGCCTGCCCAATGCGTGGCCTGACGCATTCGAGGCACTGGTTGCGGATATGACCGTGACATTTGAGCGCCCATGGGACCGCAGCGCTTTGGAGGATAAACGCCCTCAGCCCCGAGCCGTGAGAGTAGACCGCGTGGAAGCTGTCTGGGCCGACCTACGAATTTCGCTCGAGGCAGACCTACAGGTGGCCGAGGGTGGCGTTCTGAGTGGCAGTGTAGAAGTGCAGGCGGAAAACTGGCAGAGGATGCTGGATCTGGCCACGGCCAGCGGTGTCTTGCCCCCCCAGATGCGTCCCCAGATTGAGAGCGGGATAACCCTACTGTCTGGCCTGTCAGGAAACAGCGATACGCTTGATTTGGACATCACCATTGAGAACGGTCGCATGCGGATGGGGTTCATCCCACTCGGGGCTGCTCCCTTGCTGATACTGCCTTAACGACAGTAACTGCCTGAGCGGTAGCGGGCTGTGTCAAAGTGGAAATGATCGAGATGAAAGCGGTTTGCCTTGGGTCCAAGGACAGTTCCGAAGGGACCGCAGGCATCTTTGTGCATCTTGCGCATCGCTTTGCGACTGCCCGCCGCGTTCCACCCTTTGAGCACTGTGATCTCACTCCCGTTCATCAAGCGAAACGCCGAAATATCAATAGCGCGGCCCTTGCCATGCTCGGAAATCTTGCCCGTTTTGGAGTTATTACGGCGACGACAGGCGTAGTGCGCCGCGACCTTGATCTCGCGCAATCCTCCGCCTTTTCGTGACAATGCGGGTTTCGCGCTGCTATCTACCCAAGATTTGAGCGCGCGCGCGGTGCCGCAATCCATCTTGGATTTCGTGCTGAGGCTCACCCCTGAGACGGAAGCAACACTCACAGCATTCTCGATCCCACAACCGGATATGCGCCCCGGCACCCTCCCAATCGCTTTGCCTTGAATGGAAGGATCGCCACAAACCGACCCCGCCACAAGAGCGGCTTGTTGTTTGCGCAGTTCACGGCTCGCCTGAGGAGAGCGAAAGATCGGCCGTAGGGATTTGAAGAGTCCGCCCTGCTTGTTCTCAATCGCTGAGCGGTCAATCGTCGCGTCCCCATTCAGATTTGGCCGTGCTTCAGGGCGGGCCGATGTATCAGGACCCGCGCAGGACAGTGTCGCCATCGTGCAGAGCAAAATGGCCAAACGCTTCATGACTTGTTTCCCCCGCCACGGCCGAAATCGGGCGCATCAGTGTCTTGGCCTGCCTCGATGATGCCGCGCCGGATCGCGCGGGTGCGCGTAAAATAGTCGAACAGGTGATCCCCGTCGCCCTGACGGATCGCACGCTGCAGCGCGAACAACTCCTCGGTAAAGCGACCCAAAATTTCCAGTGTCGCGTCCTTATTGGTCAAGAACACATCACGCCACATGGTCGGATCAGAGGCCGCGATACGGGTGAAATCCCGAAAACCGGCAGCGGAGTATTTTATCACTTCACCATCCGTCACGCGACCCAGATCATCGGCAACCCCCACCATCGTATAGGCAATCAGATGCGGCGCATGAGACGTCACAGCCAGCACCAAGTCATGGTGATCGGCGTCCATTTCTTCCACGTTGGACCCCATCCCCTCCCACAAACTACGCAATTTTGCGATCGGCTCGGGTGCGGTTCCATCGGCGGGAACCAGCAGACACCATCGGTTGTCGAACAACTCGGCAAAGCCCGCACGCGGGCCGGAATGCTCGGTCCCCGCCAGCGGGTGACCGGCAACGAAATGAACACCCTCGGGAACATGCGGCAGAACCTTGTCAATGACATCACGCTTGACCGACCCCACGTCCGTGACCGTCGCACCGGGGGCAAGGCTGCCTGCGATCTGCGCCATCACCGGCCCCATCACACCTACAGGTACACAAAGCACCACCAAATCAGCCCCGCGCACAGCATCGTTGATGTCGTCATAAACGGTATCGCAAAGGCCAATTTCGCGGGCTGTCTCGCGCGTCTCGGCGGAGCGGGCAAAACCGGTGACTTCACCTGCCAATCCCCCACGTTTCATTGCCCAAAACATCGACGACGCAATAAGGCCAAGGCCGATCAGCGCCACACGATCATAGATTTGCGCCATACTCAGGCTTCCTTGAATTGGCGGATCGCGTGCACCACACGGCGGCATCCGCTCTCGTCACCGACCGTTATCCGCAAACATGCCGGCAGATTATATCCCGCCACACGGCGTACGATGAGCCCTTGGGATTGCAGGTACGTGTCACATGCCTCTGCTTCGCCCTGCGATGTAAACCGCGCAAGAATAAAGTTTGCGAGCGACACGTCAGACGGCACACCAATCTCGGCCAGCGCATCAGCGAGCCACGTGCGGCAGCGCGCATTCTCGGCACGGCAATGATCTACGTAAGCCACATCACGCACGGCGACCTCAGCTGCGGCGAGTGCTGAATTGCTCAGGTTGAACGGTCCGCGCACACGACCCAGCACGTCCATCACATGCGCAGGGCCATAGCCCCAGCCGATGCGCAAACCGCCCAGCCCGTAAATCTTGGAGAATGTGCGGGTCATCACGACGTTCTGGCGCGCATCCACCAAAGCTGCGCCCCCGTCATACCCTTCGACATATTCCGCATATGCACCGTCGAGCACCAATAGCGCCTGTGCGGGAATCCCCTCCGCAAGCCGCGCCACATCGGCGGGTCCGATCATCGTGCCCGTGGGATTGTTCGGGTTGGCGATAAACACCAGACGCGTTTTGTCTGTGCAGGCCGCAAGGATGGCATCCACATCTGTAACGCGTTCATGCTCCTTAACTTCGACCGGCGTGGCACCCGCCGCCAGTGCAGAGATACGGTACATGGCGAATCCGTGCTCGGTGTGGATGACTTCAGAGCCCGGCCCTGCATAGGCCTGACACAGAAAGGCAATAATTTCGTCCGAGCCCGCTCCGCAAATAATGCGTTCAGAGTCAAGGGCGTAGACCTGCGCAATCGCACCCCGCAGCTCTGCATGATCCGAGCTGGGGTAGCGGTGCAGGTGACGGCCCGCTTGCTCGTAGGCTTTGGTCGCCGCTGGGGACGGCCCAAACGGGTTCTCGTTCGAGCTGAGCTTGAGCGCATTTTCATGGCCTGCCACATGAGACGCACCGCCCTGATAGAGGGCGATATCCATAATACCGGGCTGGGGCGTGATCATCTGTGTCATATCGGGTCTCTTTGCTGGTTGCAGCCCTTTTAGCGGCTGAACACCCGCACAACCACCCGCGAATTGCATCCGCGCGCATCTGTCCTCTTACAGTAAGGCGCCGAATAGAAAACGCCCCGCCGGTAAACCAGCAGGGCGCATCTGAAATCGTATCGTGTTGGCGGCGAAGATTAGTTCTTCGCGTAGAATTCCACAACGAGGTTTGGTTCCATAACAACAGGGTAAGGTACATCGCCAAACGCTGGTGTGCGTGTGAATGTCGCTGTCATCTTGGAGTGGTCCACGTCGAGGTAGTCAGGCACATCACGCTCGGCCAGTTGTGTGGCTTCGATCAATGCGACCATCTGCTTGGAACGGTCACGTACTTCGATCACGTCACCCTCTTTTACGCGGTAGGAGGGGATGTTCACGAGCTTGCCGTTCACACGGACGTGGCGGTGGTTCACGAACTGGCGTGCAGCAAATACAGTGGCCACGAACTTGGCACGGTACACAACCGCGTCAAGGCGACGCTCGAGCAGACCAATCAGGTTTTCACCTGTATCGCCTTTTACACGCTCGGCTTCGCCGTAGATGCGGCGGAACTGCTTCTCGGTCAAGTCGCCGTAGTAGCCCTTGAGCTTCTGCTTGGCGCGCAACTGGATACCGAAGTCGGAAATCTTGCCCTTACGGCGCTGACCGTGCTGGCCGGGGCCATATTCACGACGATTTACTGGGGATTTTGGACGGCCCCAGATGTTTTCGCCCATGCGGCGGTCAATTTTGTGCTTGGCAGCGGTGCGTTTAGTCACGGCTGTTCTCCTTCAAGTGGCCCACAAAGGGCGGTAAAGGGCGTTGTCCTCTGAGTGTTCACTCCGACAGAGACCCCCTCGCAGGGCTCACCAACACCAACAGATGCGGCCATACTATGTTCCGCAAAGAGGAGTCAATGCACACAAGCGCACAACAGGAAAGACAACCAACTTCGCGACCCAAAAGATGAATCGGGCCGGTGCCAAAGAGACCTAAACTACACCACGGACAAACAAGCGCATTTTGCCAGCTTGTTGATGCTCGAAGACGTGCTTCCTTGCACCAGTGCACCAAGGCTGCCCAAGCCGCGGCGTCCCGTCACGATCAAATCAGCTCCAATTTCTTCTGCACACTCAACGATCAGACGGGCCGGATCGCCGACTTCCATATGGGTTTGCGTGATCGGCTGGTTGCACTCACTGGCTATGGCACGGCCCTTATCCAAAATCTTCTCGCCGCCCTCCATGACTTCGCTATGCGACGGCATCGTTGACACCAGATGGTAACTCGCAACAGCGCCCATCGCAAAGGCAACCGTTTGGGGCTGAGGCGTATGGACCAAGTGCAATTCCGCCTTGTACGTTCCAGCAAGGTCACAGGCGATACGCATGGCGGTTGCAGACGTGTCGGAGCCATCGATACCGACAACAATTTTCTTAAACATCTCGTGTCCTTTCAGGTTCTAAGCACCATCAGGCTAACAGAAGGAGAGTATTGTACATTGACCTACATCAACTCTTTAAAGTGGCAGCGCAGATGTCATGCCTGTGGCATCCGACCAAGTGATCATTAACCAACCCACACGCTTCCATCCACGCATAGACAATCGTGGGGCCGCAGAACTTGAACCCCGCCTTTTTCAAATCCTTCGAGACCTGTTCGGACAACGCAGTCTTAGGCGGCACATCCGATTGTACCTCAAACCGGTTTTGCAGCGGCGCACCGCCAACGTAGTTCCACATAAAGGTGTCAAAGCCCTGCTGCTCTTCCATCCGCAGCCATGCTTGTGCGTTGATGATAGTCGCCTCTATCTTTCCTCGGTGACGAATGATGCCGGCATTGCCCAGCAGACGCTGCACATCTTCCTCGCCCCACTGCGCAATTACATGCGGATCAAAGCCCTCGAATGCCTCGCGAAAGGCGTCACGCTTTTTCAAAATGGTGATCCAGCTCAGCCCCGCTTGAAACCCGTCCAAGATCAGCTTTTCCCACAGTGCGCGGCTGTCATACTCCGGCACGCCCCATTCAGTATCGTGATAATTGATGTAGATATCTTCAGGCCCTGCCCATTCGCACCGCGTCATGTCCGGCCCCCTATTCGTTAAATTCTGCTTCATTATGTTTGCCACAAAATTGGAGATTTAACACCTTTTTAGGCGCTGCCACGCAATGTCATCACAAACCTCCGCAAGACGTACGCACAAGACAAAGGACGCCCCGATGAACGGCATGCAAAAACGCAAGCAGCCCCCCCAGCACCGTGGCACGCTCAGCCCGCTTGATTTTGCGGTCACAAAACACGCGCAGGGAACGATGGAAACGGTGAAGGAGGCGATTGCACATAATCAAACGCTTCTTGCGTTTCAGCCGATCATGCGCAGCGATGCATTAGGGCAGGTCGGATTTTACGAGGGGTTGATCCGTGTGCTGGATGCCACCGGGCGTGTCATTCCTGCGGGTGAGTTTATGGGGAAGATAGAAGACAGCGAAACAGGACGCGAGATTGATGTTCTTGCGCTGCGCCACGGGCTTAACAGTCTCAAGCACAATCCAACCCTTCGCCTGTCGATCAATATGTCAGCGCGCTCTATCGGCTACCGGCCTTGGATGAATTGTCTCAACCGGTTCCTGACCACCTCCCCCGCTTTGGGAGAGCGGCTTATTCTTGAGATATCAGAGAGTTCAGCAATGCTGGTGCCGGAGCTCGTGATAGATTTCATGCAACGGTTGCAGCCTAAAGGCATCTGTTTTGCCATGGATAATTTCGGATCAGGGCAGATGGCGATCCGGTATTTCAAGGACTTTGATTTTGATATTCTAAAAATCGATGGGCAGTTCATGCGTGGCATCGCGCGCAACCCAGACAACCAAGCCGTGGTGCGTGCGCTTTTTGCAATTTCAAATGAATTTGACATGCTGACCGTCGCCGAATCCATCGAATCTCATGAGGATGCATTGGTGGCTCAACAGATCGGCATTGATTGCTTGCAGGGCTACTATTTTGCGGCCCCCACAACCCAGCCAGACTGGCTTCGTAGCAAAGACGACCAACAGCGCGCCTGATCTGAACCTATCGGTGTTCTTGCTGTAGGCTGCACCATGGGATAACCTTGTTGACATGGTGGGGAAAGATGGCGCGATCCACGCGTTTCGTCGATGATATCCCCCACCCTCGTGTCATATCAAGAGGACCGCATTCCATGACCAATGTTGTTATCGCCTCCGCTGCCCGCACTGCCGTCGGCAGCTTTGGTGGCTCATTCGCCAATACGCCTGCCCATGATCTGGGCTCTGCCATGCTAAAAGAAATCGTTTCACGCGCCGGTGTCGACGCCGCCGAGGTATCCGAGACGATCCTGGGTCAAGTCCTCACCGCTGCGCAGGGCCAAAACCCCGCGCGCCAAGCACATGTGAATGCAGGGCTGCCCATCGAATCCTCCGCATGGTCCATCAATCAGGTCTGCGGTTCCGGCCTACGCGCCGTGGCCCTTGCTGCACAGCACATTCAGCTGGGCGATGCCGATATCGTCGCGGCAGGCGGTCAGGAAAACATGACCATGTCACCGCACGCGCAAAACATGCGTGCAGGCCAGAAGATGGGCGATATGAAGCTCATCGACACGATGATCAAAGACGGCTTGTGGGACGCGTTCAACGGCTACCACATGGGTCAAACTGCGGAGAATGTCGCGGGCAAATGGGAAATCACCCGCGAGCAGCAAGATGAATTTGCAGTCGCTTCTCAAAACAAGGCCGAAGCAGCCCAGAAGGAAGGCCGTTTCAAAGACGAGATTTTCGCCTTCACAGTACCGGGCCGCAAGGGTGACACCATCGTAGATGCCGATGAGTACATCCGACACGGTGCTACAATGGACTCCATGGCAAAACTGCGCCCCGCATTTGCCAAGGACGGCTCGGTTACTGCTGCCAACGCATCAGGCTTGAACGACGGTGCCGCCGGTGCTCTGTTGATGAGCGCCGAGAACGCAGAAAAGCGCGGAATTGAACCACTGGCCCGCATCGCTTCTTACGCCACAGCGGGTCTTGACCCTTCAATTATGGGCGCAGGCCCAATCTATGCCTCCCGCAAAGCGCTGGAAAAAGCGGGCTGGAGCGCCTCCGATCTGGAGCTTATCGAGGCCAATGAAGCCTTTGCCGCCCAAGCCTGCGCTGTGAACAAAGAAATGGGCTGGGATCCAGCAATCGTAAACGTCAACGGTGGCGCGATCGCGATCGGTCACCCCATCGGCGCATCCGGGGCGCGCGTTCTGAACACGCTGTTGTTCGAGATGAAGCGTCGCGGCGCGAAAAAAGGTCTGGCGACTTTGTGCATCGGTGGCGGCATGGGTGTTGCCATGTGCCTCGAACGCCCCTAAACCCAATCAGGCGCGCAAGATAATTGCGCGCCTACGCATATCGTAGCAACAACATTACTTTTGGGAGAATCATATGTCGCGTGTCGCACTTGTTACCGGAGGCAGCCGTGGAATCGGCGCTGCCATTTCCAAAGAGCTGAAAGAAAAAGGCTATACGGTTGCCGCAACTTATGCAGGCAACGATGAAGCCGCAGCCGCGTTCACCGCAGAAACCGGCATCAAGACATACAAATGGAATGTCGCGGACTACGACAGCTCGAAAGAGGGCATCGCACAGGTCGAAGCAGACTTCGGCCCTGTCGAAGTGGTTGTGGCGAATGCCGGAATCACCCGCGATGCACCCTTCCACAAGATGACCCCCCAGCAGTGGAAAGAGGTGATCGACACCAACCTGACCGGCGTGTTCAACACCATTCACCCGATCTGGCCTGGAATGCGAGAGCGTAAGTTCGGCCGCATCGTAGTCATTTCTTCGATCAACGGTCAGAAAGGCCAGTTCGCTCAAGTGAACTACGCCGCGACAAAAGCCGGCGATCTGGGCATCGTGAAATCCCTGGCCCAAGAGGGCGCACGCGCCAACATCACCGCCAACGCAATCTGCCCCGGCTATATCGGTACAGATATGGTAATGGCGGTACCGGAGAAGGTTCGCGAGAGCATCATTGCTCAGATTCCTGCGGGCCGCTTGGGGGAGCCTGAAGAAATCGCACGCGCAGTGTCCTTTCTTGTGTCTGATGATGCGGGCTTTATCAACGGGTCTACAATCTCAGCGAACGGTGCACAGTTCTTCGTTTAACTGCCAACGTTACATCATGCGAAACGGGGCCGGTGGAGTGATCCACCGGCCCCGCGTCATTCCCGTAAGGCGGCATGCATACCGCCAGCGGAAAACCTTAGCCGCGCATTGGCGCGCGCAGCCATGAGAAAAAATCAGCCATCATGCGGCCACGCTCGGCATGGGCGGTGTTCATTGCGGCGCGGGCGGCGGGGTTTGTTGTTGCTTCAAACATAATCTAGCTCCTCTAAGCGATCCGGCTCGGATCAATGTGTCTTTCTTGATCCCAATATGGGCATCCCAAACGTTGCTGACAAACGAGACTTTTCAAACCTTCAGTTAAATTGTACTTAACTGAATATGCCTAACCGCCTCCCTCCTCTCACGGCTCTGCGCGCCTTTGATGCCGCCGCCCGACATATGTCCTTTGCCCAAGCTGCGGCTGAGCTGAGTGTTACCCCTGCCGCGCTTTCGTTTCAGATCAAATCTCTTGAAGAGCATTTGGGCGCGCCACTCTTTCGCCGCCTGAATCGGGCGGTCGAGCTAACTGAGGCTGGTACCGCATTGTCGCAAGGCGCAGCCGAGGGCTTCCAGACTCTTGCAACGGCATGGCGGGCGGCGCTGCGCACGCAGGACACCCAAACCCTGACCGTCACTGCGGGCCCGGCGTTCACAGCCAAATGGCTGGCTCCGCGCCTTTATGAGTTCGCCCAAGCACATCCCGATGTCGAGTTACGCTTTGCCGCGTCATTGTCGCGGATGGATTTGATGCGGGACAATGTTGATGTCGCGATCCGCTTTGGCACAACCCCTTCACCCGATCTTTATGCGCTCCCACTTGCGGAGGAATGGGTCATGCCAGTGATGACACCCACCCTCGCCGCGCAGTTTCAAACGGTTGAGAGCTTGCGTGATGCGCCATTAATTTTTGACGATTCGATCAACTTTCTGAAAACACCTGTCGGTTGGCCAGAATGGTTTACCGCCCTAAACGCACCATTCACCCCAACACACGGCCCACGCTTCTCACAATCCGACCATGCAATCGATGCGGCATTAGCAGGGGTGGGCGTGGTGATGGGCCGCCGCGCGCTGGTGATCAAAGACATCGCAGAGGGGCGGTTGGTTGCCCCCTTCCCCACCGCGCTGGCAACCGGTGCACGCTTTAGCTTTCTGTGCCTCAAGGGGATGGAAACGCGCCCCCAAATCGCCGCGTTCCGCGACTGGATATTGGAAGAGATCGATAAAACTGCCCATATTACTGACGAGCTCACCATTCTGCCTGCAGGTGACCCATGACCCGCGCAAAAGCCACAACCATCGGATTTATTGCGGTGCTCTTATGGGCCCTGCTTGCTCTCTTCACCGTCGGCTCCGCCCCAACCCCGCCTTTACTATTGAATACACTTAGCTTCGGGATCGGCGGGATTGTCGGGCTCATATGGGCTTGGGTGACGGGCAGCTTCGTGCAAATGCGGCTTGTCCCGCTGCGGGTCTACATCTTTGGTGCGCTTGGACTTTTTGCCTATCATTTACTGTATTTTTCCGCCCTGCGCTTGGCTCCGGCTGCGGAGGCGGGGCTAATCGCATATTTGTGGCCCCTGCTGATCGTCGTATTCTCCGGTCTGCTCCCCTCTGAGCGCCTGCGCAGTGGTCATGTTATTGGCGCTCTATTCGGCTTTGCGGGTGCTGCACTGATCATAACTGGCGGCGGCACGGGTCTTAGTGGGGATTATATCGAAGGGTATCTCTTGGCCCTGTTGGCTGCCTTCACTTGGGCCAGCTATTCGGTCCTGTCGCGGCTTGTCGGTACCGCTCCCACGGCAAGCGTGGCAATTTTCTGCCTCGCGACCTCTGCCTTATCGCTCCCTCTTCATTTTGTGTTTGAGGAAACACTCTTGCCTGAAACGGCACTAGGCTGGGCCAGCATCGTAGGCTTGGGCCTCGGACCCGTGGGATTTGCGTTTTATGTCTGGGATATCGGGTGCAAGCAGGGAGATATTCAGCTCTTGGGCACCAGCTCATACGCTGCCCCGCTTCTCTCTACGCTTGTGCTGATTTTGGCGGGCTTTGCCGCACCAAGCATGACACTGCTCTGGGCAGCTCTGCTGATTACCGGCGGCGCGCTGATTGCAGCGCGCGCCAGCTTTTTATCGAAATAGCTATTCCGACAATCGATTAATTTCTTCTTTCAGGCGCATCTTTTGTTTCTTCATATCGGCCACTTCCAGGCCATCAATGCCGGGCGCACGTTGGGCGGTCTCGATCGCCTCACTCATGTCACGGTGCTTTTTCTTCAACGTCTCAAGATGTGCGTTAAGGGACATACTTCCTCCAGTTGTTAAAAGTGCAAGTTCAGTGAAGCATGATCGGAATCCGAAGTCACGCCGCCCTGCAGCATAACGCCCACGGTGGTAAACAAATGCTTAAAATTGCCTAAAAACTTAGCGCAGCCCCTGAACGCAAGGCATCTCGGATTGACTGTGTATACTGGTCACCATCAATATGGGCATCGCCGCGGTGCAGAATGAGAGGCGCATGTAAGCGGAAATCCGCCCGTCCAGACTTTCGCGCCCGTACAATAACACGCTCGGCTGCGCGCCCCTGCCGCGCAGCAATAGGCAACACTTCAATACCACCCATATCGTGAGGAAGTGCGGCCAGAATATCGGGCAAACGCTCGGCGCGGTGAATAATATGCAGGAGGCCTTTTGGCGCCAAACGCTTAGTCCCTATCTGGACCCACAGGGCCAGCGGAGTCTCTTCACCCAAAGCGGCCTCCCGCACCGGATTGCCCGCCGCAATCGATGCCTCGCGCCGCCAGTAAGGCGGGTTGGCGAGGACATGGTCAAATTGCCGCTGCCGCAACGTCAAGGGGAGCGCTGCGATATCGGCTTTCACCACTTCGAGCGTACCCGCACCATTACGCTCCGCCAGCTCTGCATAAATGGCCTCACGCTCCACACCGGTGAGTCCAAGCCCCTGCACCCGTGCGCCCAAACACAAGATAGCCGCCCCCACACCGCAACCAAGTTCCAGCACGCGCTGGCCAGAAACCGCAGGTATAGTGGCAGCAAGCAGCACGGGATCAACTCCGGCACGGTAACCCTTGCGCGGCTGCCACAGATGCACCAGCCCTCCGAGGAAAGCGTCACGCGTCAGATCATCGGCGGTCACTGTCCCAGATCAATTTCATTGTCGCGCATCACAATCAAAGCGGCATCATGATCATTTTCATGCACCATCAACCGACGCGGGAAAATTCCGATACCACCCTCAAGGATGCTCATGTTTACGTCCATTTGAAAGCAGTCTATATCCTCCCCTTGCAACAGAGCTTGGGCAAAGGCCATGATCGTCGGGTCGGTGCTACGCAAAAGTTCTTTCATGACAATGATGTAATCTGGGGCCACTGCCCTTGTCGAGCGCTAGGATGCGGGAAAAATGAGCAATCAATCGAGCCAGAAACCCCACGACCGCCTTGCGGAGCTCCTGCGCGACGATCTGGACGCCGTGAGCGCGCTCATTCGGGAGCGTATGGCCTCCGAGCACGCCCCGCGCATCCCAGAGGTGACGGCGCATCTGGTCGAGGCGGGCGGCAAACGTTTGCGACCCATGCTGACACTCGCCGCAGCGCAGCTGTGCGGCTATGATGGCCCGTACCACATCCATTTGGCGACTACGGTAGAGTTTATTCATACCGCCACGTTGCTTCATGATGATGTGGTAGACGAGAGCAAGCAGCGGCGCGGGCGGCCCACGGCGAACCTGCTGTGGGACAATCAATCTTCCGTACTGGTTGGCGACTATCTTTTTGCCCGCAGCTTTCAGTTAATGACCGAACCCGGCTCCATGCCAGTGATGAAAATTTTATCCAATGCTGCCGCCACGATTGCCGAAGGCGAAGTGCTGCAGCTCACTGCTGCACAGAATTTAGCGACAACTGAGGCCGTATATTTCCAAGTTGTTCGTGGCAAAACCGCAGCTCTGTTTTCCGCTGCGACGGAAGTGGGCGGCGTGATTGCTGATGCACCTGACGATTATGTGCGCGCGCTGTTTGACTACGGTGACGCACTCGGGGTCGCCTTCCAGATCGTAGATGACTTACTCGATTATCAAGGCATTGCCGGCGAAACTGGCAAGAACATTGGCGATGACTTCCGCGAGCGCAAGCTGACGCTGCCCGTGATCAAAGCGGTTGCACTGGCCGACGACGAGGAGCGCGCCTTTTGGGTGCGCACAATCGAGCGTGGCAAGCAGGAAGACGGCGATCTCGAGCATGCCTTGATGCTGCTGAACAAGCACGGCACGCTTGCCGCGACTCAGGCTGATGCGCTGGAATGGGCAGATAAGGCCAAAGCGGCCCTCGCCCCTCTGCCAGCGCATGAGATCAAGGATATGTTAAGCGATCTGGCCGACTATGTCGTGGCGCGGATCAGCTAAGCAGCCGACCTGCGGCCACCCACCACGCAGGGTGCGTCTTTGCTATGCGCTGTGCTGCTTCTTTTGCGCCGCTTTGATAAAGGCCAAAACATGTCGCACCAGAGCCGGACATCCGCGCCAGTAAAGCGCCGTCTATTGCCACCAAAACCTCACCAATCTGCGGTGCGATTTGGCGCGCGGGGGTCTCCAGATCGTTACGCTGCTGCCCTAGCCATGCACAGAAGTCACCAGCATTCTGGAACGTCGGGATCTTGTCAGTCATCGGTGTATTATCTTTTGACGCAAGCGCATTAAAGACCGGACCCGTTGGCACAATCACATTCGGGTTCACGAGTACAATTTCCATCGCGGGCAAGGACGTTAGCGGCTCAAGCACATCGCCAATACCGCGCATCCGCTGAGGG
>RCNE010000379.1_pt1 | contig 24103 bp, 17 predicted proteins | sample 2041361 | NCBI WGS metagenome assembly RCNE01 (sample SAMN09708229, study PRJNA481090) | Marine sediment metagenome, whole genome shotgun sequencing project. | reverse complement strand
AGGGGATGTTCGATTTCGATCGGTATTATCCGTTAATATTTCCGGAATTTTACCAACAACATTTAGTTTAAGTTCTGTTTTTTCTTCTGGGGATAACTTTCCTTTTGAAACTCCTTCTAATTCATCTAAAACATGACTTAATTGGGTTCCAATAAAAATGGACAAAATAGCTGGGGGTGCTTCATTAGCCCCTAAGCGATGGTCGTTACCGGCAGATGCAATTGATGACCTAAGCAGTTCTTCATAAGTGTCAACTGCTTTAATAGTATTCACAAAAAAGGTCAAAAACTGCAAATTTTTCATCGGCGTAGAACCCGGACTCAAAAGATTTACACCAGTATCTGTTGACAATGACCAATTATTATGCTTACCAGATCCATTTATACCTGCAAAAGGTTTTTCGTGAAAAAGAACTTTAAAACTATGTTTGTCCGCAATTTTGTCCATGACATCCATCAACAATAAATTATGGTCTACGGCTAAATTTGCTTCTTCAAAGACCGGAGCCAATTCGAATTGATTAGGTGCAACTTCGTTATGTCTAGTTTTTACTGGAATACCCAACTTCGTACATTCCTGTTCTAAATCACTCATAAAACTTAAAACGCGACCTGGTATAACACCAAAATAATGATCGTCTAATTGCTGTCCCTTAGCAGCGGCATGACCTACCAAAGTACGTCCTGTTAGACTTATATCTGGTCGTGAATAAGCTAGGGCTTTGTCTATTAGAAAATACTCTTGTTCCCACCCCAACGTCGCGTTTACTTTTGAAACCGTTTTATCAAAATATTTAGCCACCGCGGTCGCCGCTTCATCAACAGCATGTAACGCTCTTAAAAGAGGTGCTTTATTATCTAAAGCTTCACCCGTATACGACACAAAAATAGTCGGAATACACAAGGTGGTTTCATAAATAAAGGCGGGTGATGTTGGATCCCAAGCAGTATAGCCTCTAGCTTCAAATGTATTACGAATGCCGCCGCTAGGAAAGCTTGATGCGCCGGGTTCTTGTTGAACCAATTGACCTCCTCCAAACTTTTCTAAGGCACGACCATCGGGTAATAAATCGAAAAACGCATCGTGCTTCTCGGCGGTAGAACCGGTTAATGGTTGAAACCAATGTGTGTAATGCGTAGCACCCATTGTAATTGCCCAGCCTTTCATTGCTTCAGCTACCTGATCTGCTATTTTGCGATCGATTTTAGAACCAGAGAATATAGCACTTTGAACACTTTCAAGTGCATCTTTGGTCAAAAATTGAAGCATTCGCTCTTCGTTAAAAACATTTTGACCGAACAATTCTGAACGCCTTCCTTTTTCTTTAATGCGTATTCGGTCTCTACCTCGGCTTTCTGCAATGGCCTCAAATCTTATTCTTGACATAGTTTTGGTTCTAAAAGTGGTATTGCTACATTAATAATATAACAAAATTAGCACCTATAAATATATTATTCACAATTTACCCCATAAAAAATAGGGGTATTTTTAAAAATAATAACTTTTGATAAAAATACCCCCTTAATAATTACTATAATTCATCAAAAAACATATTTTTGCTTGTCTTTTAAAAATTAAACGATTCCTGTTATGAGCAAATCAAAATTAGAATACATCTGGTTGGACGGTCATGTACCAACGCAAAACATGCGAAGTAAAACAAAAGTTGAAAACGATTTTAGCGGCAAACTAGAAGATTGCCCTATTTGGTCTTTTGACGGATCTTCAACGGAGCAAGCTTCTGGTGGCGCATCAGATTGCCTATTAAAACCTGTAGCTATTTATAACGACCCTGTTCGTAAAAACGGTTTTCTAGTTATGGCTGAAGTTTTAAGCGCTGACGGAACACCACATGCTTCAAACGCAAGAGCTTCTATTGATGATGATGATGGTGATTTCTGGTTTGGATTTGAGCAAGAATACTTTTTGATGGATGCAAAAACAGATTTACCATTAGGTTTTCCACGTGGTGGATTCCCTGGCCCTCAAGGTAAATACTATTGTTCTGTTGGCGGAAGATATACTTGGGGCAGAGATTTTGTTGAAGAACATGCCGATTTATGTATTGAAGCTGGATTAAACTTTGAAGGCATTAACCAAGAAGTTGCACCAGGACAATGGGAATTTCAATTGTTTGCGCAAGGAGCAAAAAAAGCTGGTGATGAAATTTGGGTTGCTCGCTACTTATTAGACAGACTAACTGAAAAATATGGATACTACATAGAGTATCATCCAAAACCTGTTAAGGGTGACTGGAATGGTTCTGGTATGCACGCCAACTTCTCTAATACTATGTTAAGAACTTGTGGTTCTAAAGAAATTTATGAGAAAATATGTGAAGCTTTTAGACCTGTTACTGACGAGCATATGGAAGTATATGGTGAATTTAATGATGAGCGTTTAACTGGCTTACATGAAACAGCCCACGTTTCTGATTTTTCTTTTGGAGTTTCAGATAGGGGTGCTTCTATTCGTATTCCAATAATCACCGTCGAAAAAGGCTGGAAAGGTTGGTTAGAAGATCGTAGACCTGCTTCAAACGGAGACCCATACAAGATTGCTGGTAGAATTATCAAAACTGTTAAGACTGCTGACGTATAGCATTAAATTCATATTGTTGTAAAAACCGCCTTCAAATTAAATTTGAGAGCGGTTTTTAGTTTTTAACGGATTGTAGTGGTGTATTCATCCAATAATCGTCCAAGTTGTCAATTTTCACAAGGGGCTGATCTTTGAAAATAGGAATTCCCTTATTCATAAAAAGATGATCTAATGGTGCTTGTGCATCTGGCTTCAATTGCTGCACAAAATACTCCCGAAACTGCAGATATTCCACTTTTTTCTGATCAAATAGCAGCGTACTATATTGCTCACCTTGTGCATTATAATCAAGAATTCCTTCGACTTTAGTTTCCAACAGTTCGGTAATTTTACGTTTTGCTATTCCGGCTGAAACAAGCTGACTGAACATATCGTCTGCCTTTTCATCTGACATAGCAGGAAATAATCGAACGGCATCCTCAAAAACCACCACCGTCTTAAATCTTATTTTTTTTCCTAAGAACTTAAATTTATAATTTTTATTTTTTCCAGCAGTAGCGGCATCAATCGCTTTATTAAAACGAACCTCAAAACATCCACTTTGTATATTTGCGATGATCTCATTAACAATAAATTCAGGAGGTCTAAGCATTTGAAAACTGTTTTGAAAAGAAATATAATTTAGATACATTTTATTATTCGTTCTTTTGTATTCGGTGACCACTTTAAAAACAAGTTGATGATCATTCTTGGGATTATTTAAGGTGCTTATGGCCTTTTGTTTTTTGATATCGTAAACCGCATATTCCATTTTATGAATAGAGAAATCACGTTTCGATATAAAAAATCGACCCTGTAATTTATGATTTGGTAGATCTTTAGAAATCTTTACGGTATACAAAACTTCGTCTTCCGTATAGGTGTCACGGGCTTTTTTAAAATTATGATTAGCAAAGAGGTCCGTCTCTAAATTATTTACAAAACTGTAACTATCTATTTTATAGTTACGTACAGCATTATGCACCCTTAAAATTGTAAATTCGTTTCCTCCGTAACTATCCAAATAAGCATGCTCAATCACTTTTTTATGATTATCATAACTAATTGCAGATAAGCTATCTCTCACGAATTCTAAATTCTGCTTATAATCATAAATTCTCACCTTGGTGTTTTCAAAATCTAACTGATCAAACCCTTTGTCAAATACTTCTAAGATTGCCTCATTTAGATTTATATATGCTTCCCCTTTCATTTGGTAATCGCGATAGTAGCCTAAGGTTGAAAAAGAATTATTTGGAAAATTTTTCGATATAGCAGCAACGGCCTTCTTTACGATCTGCTCCGCAGACAAAACTTTTCCTCGCTTACGCTTTGCAGTCACAACTGTTTCGTCTAATTCTAATACTGCGGGTTGTAATCTTAGTGTAGTTATATCATAAACCGAAAGGTTATGTATCAACACTTCTAAACTCTGATAGCCCATAGACGATATTTCAATAATATCACCGTACTCTTTGTACTTTAAGGGGATTTTAAAACTACCATCAATATTTGAAATAATGCCGACTGCTCTATCCTTTATTCTAATGCTGGCAAAAACAACCGGTTCTTGCGTTTTGGCATCAAGCACCCTACCAACAAGGTATTCTCGTTGTTGTGACCAGACTGAATTTAAAGCCAGAAAAAACAGAAGAAAAAAGAGGTTTTTTGTAGTACTTTTTTTCATTAATTGGTTTGGTTTTTAAGGCAAATAGAAATACTGACTCCACATAAAAACCGCAAAAATCATACCACCACCAGCCCTAAAGCTATTGTATCGTAAAATAAACGAAAGTGAGGTAAACACCAAGCAACACTAATCCATCACGCCAGCCTAATCGAAGTTTATTAGGAATAAACACCAACGGAAGTATTAGGAAAGAAATACCCAACATCCAAAAGATATCATTGCTTAAAAGCCCTTCATCCATGACCCGAATTGGCGTTATTATAGACGTAATACCTAACACCGCTAATAAATTAAAAATATTGGAACCGATTAGGTTTCCTAGTGAAATGGCTTTTTCCTTTTTAATAACCGCAATTACAGATGCTGCCAACTCGGGTATACTTGTTCCTATTGACACTATGGTTATTCCTATTACTCGTTCACTAACTCCGGAAGCCGAAGCCATACCTACAGCACCTTTTATTAATAACTCAGAGCCTCCCCAAAGTCCTAAGCCACCTAATCCTAAAAACAAAGCTGTTTTATAAAGCGGTAAGGGTACATCATCCTCAGGTGCCTCATCAACCACAGCGGTTTTCTGAAAACGAAGAATATAGACTAAAAAGGCAAAGAGTGCCACCACCATAATTATGCCTTCAAACTGTTTTAACTCACCGTCAAAATAGATAAAACCGAAGAACAAAAGAGAAGCTAACATCATCACCGGCCAATCGGTTTTATAAAAACTTTTATTTACATCAATACTACCTAATAGTATCGTAACCGCTAAAACCAAACCAAGGTTAGCAATATTTGAGCCGATTACATTACCCAAAGCCAAATCAGGAGAACCGTCTAACGCAGCTTTAATACTAACGATTAGTTCTGGGGCAGAAGTGGCAAAAGACACCACCGTCATACCAATGACAATTTTGGGAATATTTAGTTTAAGAGACAGGGCAACCGCAGACTTTAAAAGCCAACTGCCACCGAGAATGAGCAGAACAAGACCAGCTAATATGAATAGGGGATTTTGCATTGGTTAGTTTTCACAAAGATACATGGAAGATTTTGATTTAAATATGAACAAAAAACCACCTTTTGCTATCTAAATCATAGTTTTAAAATTAACCCTTTTTCAAGTTTGATTTTTTCATTTTCGGAATGAAAAGGTCTAAAAACATCATTTTTAGCTCCAAAACCGCCTTGCAAATTAAAATTTCATGAAAAACATCCCTACAATTGTTACAAATTGAAATATAACTATTTAGTTATACTTACTATTTATAACTATTTCTAAGAGTCATACTAATAATTAGAAATCCAAATCGTCTTTTTGATTTCAATAGTGCATTCACATGCATCGATTATGGTCAAAATACTTGCAAATGAGTATTTTAAATATATATCTTATCTGTATAATCGATTAATAGCAACTATTTATTAACCTTTAAAAACCCTCCATTATGATTACACTAGCTAAAGTTTTATTGTTCTTGTTGTTATCCTTGATCATGATAATAGCTTAAGTAAAATCATAATGGCCTATATATTTCTTAGAGCAAGACATAAGTTCGCAAAGCTCTTAGACAAATTTAGATCCAGTCGAGCGACGGGATTTATTATTTCACAATACCAATGAACATGCTATATTTGTTAAAACCCACGGAATGAAAAAAGCGTTCTTTAAAATTTTGGCAAAAGTGAATAAAGCACTGCTTCCTTCCTATTCCAAAAAAAGACTGAATCTAGCAAAAGCTTCAAAGTTTCAGTTGGCTATTATTGGCTGGCGCTATTTGGTTACGACCAAAGCGCTAGACTAATGCCTATTTTAAGACTTTTGTATTTTTGAATAGTGATGAATTAATATGAAAAGAAAACCCTTCTTTCGGAAATCTTTGATACGTGTATGTAGGTTTTAAAATCCAATTCTTTTGTCTTGAGATATTTTGCGTTAAAAGTAAAAAGAAATATATTTGCAGCCCTTTACAAGGGAGTATTAAGGCCCTGTGGCGCAACTGGATAGCGCATCTCACTACGAATGAGAAGGTTACAAGTTCGAATCTTGTCAGGGTCACTTAAAGCTAGAAGTCTGCACGGAAGTGCGGACTTTTTTTGTTACCGAAAGCGTCAAAAGTGTAAAGCTTTTGTAAGAGATCGGGAATAAAAAATGTGCATCGCTATTTCTGCGATGCTGACTTTGCATTTTAAAGCGAGAGCCTAAAAGAAAACCGAAGGTAATCTTGTCAGGGTCGCAACACTAAAAAAATCACACTCTTCTTCAAAGTGTGATTTTGTTTTTATGGGAATGTCAAAAGTTGTAATATTTTCATCAAAAAAACAGAAGGGATGACTTTTTTATAAGTTACAATGACTTGTGCTTATAGGCTGAATCCTTAAAATAATCTTTTAGTCAACAATAACCTCATCAGCAAAAATCCATGACGGAAGACCAGCAGCATGATGCCAATATGGTGTTTTGGTCTTTTTTGCCTTAACTTTTAAATAACGTACTTCTTTAGCATCGAATTTCAAATCAAAATGTTGAATATCGTTGACCTTGCTTTTCTTGTTCAAAGGATTTTGGTTCTGCACAGTTCCTAATTCAAAAAAGTCGTTGCCGTTGGCTGACCCAAAATAGGTAACTTGACTAGGCAAAAAGACAATATGATTGGTAACTTGTAAAAATGCCATTGAAACTGTAGTGATTTGTTGGGGCGATCCAAAATCAATTACCACCTCCAAATCATTTCCTTCATAACCTAACCAGTTGGAATAAAAACTACTACCCCCTAATGCTCCATCAGTCAACACCATAGGGTCTTCATTAGCATATTTTTTAGGGTTTGTCAATGAAGTAACCTTTTTACCTAATGCCTTATTTGGTTTCTTAGCGATCTCAAGTGCTACTAAATAATTAACATAATACTCATCAACCGTGAAACCCATTTCGTTCATCAAAGTAATGTTCTGTTTCTTGCAGGTAGATATAAAATCATCTAGAAGTTCTTTTACCATTGGGTTTTCCACTAAGCTACCCTCTTCAACTATTGTCAAGCTAAATGCATTGGTCAAGTTTTTTCTACTGGCTTCCAAAATCGCATAATCGACACCCATACGTGCGGCCTTCACCCGCTCTAAAACATCTGTTTTAGAGGCTACTGCAGCTTCCGCTTGGTCAAATATCGTATCATATTCACTTAATAGCTCGGGGTTCAAATACGAATCGAATGCTTCCGAAGGATCTCCATATAAAAATAAAAAGAAATCATCATCCTCTTCAAGTTTAGCATGTATGAGGTCAATGTATTTTTTTACCATTGGCCCTGCTTCTTCATAGTAACCATTGGTAAATTCAGTAACCAATCCATCAAAATTAGCATTGGGATTCCAAAGTAATTTTGCCGTAACATACGAACGCAATTCAAAAAGCTCACTCGGATTATTACTATGTTGTTCAAAAATCCATTTGGCATTGTTGTCTCTAAAAAGTTCAATATTGGGTTTCAAGGTTTTCAAATTTGGAAAAGGAGCCAAGAAATTCGTAAACTGAGTGGTGTAATCCCATATTCGAATGTTATCCGTCAGCTTTCCCCAGCCTTTAAGGTCCTCCGCGAAATCAGTACATTTTTCAACAATCGGCGCACTTCTATCGCATTCTATAGAACATAAAGTAATCAATACATTTTCTGCCGGTTTGGTTATGCAGGGTTTTCTAGTATGCTGATAGGCCAAAGTCGATATCGTTTTCTCAGGAAATGCAGCCGCAACCTTATTTACGAATCGAACCATTGTACCCGCCGGACTACCTTCCTCTGTATCAATTTTGGCACAATCATCACATTGACAATGTTGTTGGTTATCATCTTGGCTAACAGAGATAACTGATGCCTCAGGATATCTTTTAAAAAGAGAAGCCACAGAATCTTTTACAATTTGAAGGACTTTCTCATTGGTCAAACATAATTGTGTGGGCAACCGTTGTTTACTGCGAAGGGCAAAATACTCTGGGTGCTCTTCATAAAAATTTTCTTCTGGCAAAAATTTATGAAAGGTATGCACCCTCGCCTGAGGCACATAGTTAGGAAAGGCTTCGTAGGTTACTTTTTGTTTGTCTGCAAACTCTTTGTTCTCATAAAATAATCTGGAATGAACGGTACGCGTAGTAACCTCAGGAATGTAAGAGTACTTAGGAACATCTAGAGACATGCTTGGTTGAAGTGGGATAGTTTCCACTCCAGGAGCAAACCATTTACAATCAAAATACTTTTCTAAAAACACATAGACCACATTTCGAACCGCGGCATCAGATTGCCCTGACAAATAAATATTTCCGTTTTCCTCGTGTATTGAAATCTGTTCGTCTTCTAGTTCGGTTTTCTTAATATTGCCTAAATAGATTTTCTTTTTGGTACTCGATTGTGAGCTCTCATCAACCAAACTTAATTCAGCTCCACTAATCTTTTTGATATACTTAGACAGTTCGGTAGCAGATTTGTATTGTGATTCAGAGGCATTACCCATAAACACAATCTCATAGTTGGATTTTCCGTTTACGGTGATTTTTAATTGCTTATCTACTTCGCCTTTACAGGAAATCAAGATTATTATAAGTATGAATAAATATCGTATCATAGGATTAGTTTTTTCGAATGGTGCTCTTATTCTGAATAAATACTTGCGATCTCTGATTTAAATTTTTCGCGAATCACACGACGCTTCAATTTGAGTGTTGGTGTCAACTCCGCATCTGAACCATCTTCATGAAAAGGCAACCATGGAGCAGCAATTAAACGAAACTTCTTGATCTGTTCTACATGACTAAATTCAGGGTTGTATTTATCAATGATCTTCTGAAAACGTTTAATAACCTTTTTATGAGTTACTATATCTTCTAATCTAGTCCATGGAATTTCCTTTTTAGCACAATAGTTTTTCAAAGCCTCTTCAGCAGGGACTATGAGCGCCGAGACAAATTTCTGTTTATCCCCTATGACCATCATTTGCTCTACCAAAAACTCTTCTTTAATTCTATTTTCAATGGGTGCAGGCGCTACATACTTACCTCCAGAAGTTTTGAGCAATTCTTTCTTTCGATCCGTTATCTTTAGAAATTCCCTGCCATTTGGCCCCTTTACCAATTTACCGATATCACCTGTGCAGAACCATCTTTTTTTATCTATTTCGCGAAATACCTGAGCATTGATTTCTGGCTTTTTATAGTAGCCCAGCATTACATTGGGTCCATGCGCTAAAATTTCACCTTCCCCTTCTTTGTAATCACCCCCGGTTTGATCTATTAATATTTCAACGCCTTCAATTACCGGTCCAGCAGTTCCTAGCATAACTCCCTCAAGTTCCATGGTGTTTACTGTTAGCGTTGGTGAAGTTTCTGTTAGGCCATATCCTTCTCGAATCGGTATACCTGCCGCACAAAAAACACGCATTATTTTAACAGGACATGGTGCCGCCCCGGTAACAATTCCTTTTACATTACCCCCTAAAGCTTCCCGCCATTTACTAAAAATCAACTTATTAGCAATACTCCATTGGAGCTTTTTTCCAAGAGACATATTTTGATGTAAATCATAATCATCGGTTAGGCTTAGTGCCCAGAAAAACAATTTCCTTTTGACTCCATCTAAAGTCAACCCCTTATTATATATGGCTTCATATATTTTCTCAAGTAGTCGAGGTACGGTAGTAAAAGTGACCGGTTTTACTGCAGATAAATCTCCGTTAGGTCCACTTAAATTATCAGTGCCTGCGAAATAAGTCTCGCAACCTTTATAATAATATGCAAAGGATGCAGACCTTTCGAAAATATGACACAGGGGAAGAAAACTAAGTATCTTATCCCCTGCATTTGCCGCCATTAACGGAGCAACTTTTAGAACTACATGCATAATATTGTTATGCGTCAACATAACCCCTTTCGGATTTCCGGTGGTTCCTGAGGTATAAATTATTGTTGCTAAATCTTCAGCTGTTATCGTTGATTTTATTTGTTCAACATCTTTTTTATGGTCGGTATCGAATATTTCCTCCCAAAAAGGTTTTCCTTCTTTTCTATCAAAAGTGTAAATATTGCTTAAGCTGCTTACACTTTTTTTTGAGGTTGTCAACTTATCAAATAAATCGCCAGCGCCACAAAAAGCAACTTTCACTTCTGCTTCATTTAGAATATACTCATACTCCCCAACACTAATAGTGGGATACAGCGGAATACTAATCAAACCAGCCATTTGCATGGCAAAATCCATGATCATCCATTCAGGACGATTTTTGTAGACAACTATGGCTACTTTATCACCTGGATCTAATCCTAATTTCACCAAGCCCGAAGCCGCTTTTTCAGCTGCATTGACTACCTCTTGAGAACTATAAGATTCCCATTGACCTGAGGTATCACGCGCATTTATTGATTTTTCTAGAGGATGATTTTCTAATTGGTAATAGAGCAGGTCAAAAATTCTGGTCATTGATTCGGTCTTTTGGTTATGGAGGTATAATGTACGAAATAATCGTAATTGAAGGAACCAAAAGAACTACTTAAGGGAAAGATGGGCTTACTCGAACATCAAGCTAATGAATTCAGCTACACATGCTGGTTTTTCTTGCCCCTCAATTTCAACCTTGCAATTCCATGTAATTTTCAATCCCCTTTCACCATAATCTTCAATAGTAGTGATACTACAATTCAATCGAAGGCGGCTGTCAACCAAAACAGGATTCGGAAAACGGACTTTATTCAGCCCATAATTCACACCCATGATGGCAGATTTTACTTGAACCACATCTCCCAATAACTTGGCCAGCAAGGAAATCGACATAAAACCATGCGCTACGGGCTTTTTAAAAGGGGAAAACTTTTTTGCTTTTTCAACATCAATATGAATCCATTGAAAGTCCATCGTGGCCTTTGCAAAATCGTTTATCATTTCTTGTGTTACTTCTAACCAATCTCCTGCAGGAAGATCTTTCCCCTCTAACTTGCGAAAAGCTACAAAATCTTCAATTTCTAATTTAGCCATTGTTTCTATTTTTTAATTGGAAGTACGAACAATCAATTTCCCTTTTACTTTTCTATTGGTCATTTCCTCCAATGCCTTGGAAGTATCTGCCAACTCGTAAATCGCATGGATATGAGGTTTCAACTTTCCTTCCGCATGCCATTGCATCAAAATCATTGTATTCTGCATATTTGCTTTGGGATTTTTCATCGCGAAAGCTCCCCAAAACACACCAACGATTGACGCTTCTTTTAACAAGGGAAGATTCAAAGGTATTTTCGGAATATCACCGGCAGCAAAACCTACTACCAAAAACCTTCCGTTTCGGGCTATACCTCGCAAGGCAGCTTCTGAATATGCCCCTCCAACTGGGTCATAAACCACATCGACACCTTTACCTTCAGTTAACTCTTTTATGGTTGCTTTTAAGTCTTGTGTCGTATAATTTATAGTTTCATCGGCACCATATTCTTTACACAAAGCTAACTTCTCATCGGTTGATGCAGCAGCAATTACCTTTGCTCCCATCAATTTACCCAGTTCTACAGCTGCTAACCCAACGCCTCCTGAAGCGCCTAAAACCAAAAGGGTTTCTCCTTCGGCCAAACCACCTCTATCTTTTAAAGCATGGTAAGAAGTACCATAAGCCATTAGAAATGAAGCAGCTGTTGGAAAATCCATTTGCGGGGGTTTGGGAAAACAAGCATTTGCTGGCACAAGAACTTCTTCTGCCAAGCCACCATGCGCCACAAAACCAAAAACTTCTTGACCAACTTTTAAATGGGATACTCCTTCTCCTATTTCCTTTACAATACCTGCCACGTCACTTCCTGGCGTGAAAGGTAGTTCAGGTTTAAACTGATACAATCCCTGAATGATAAGGGTGTCGGGGAAGTTGAGTCCGCATGCTTTTACCTCAACTAAAACCTCTTTGGCTTTCGGTTTCAAATTCTCCACTTCTTCCAAAACTAGAGAAGATGGTGGACCGTATGCTTTACATCGTATTGCCTTCATTCTTTTTGCTTTGCACTATTATTTTCTATTCTTCAATTACTTTCAATACCAGCTTCCCCATTTTGTCTCCAGAGAAAAGTCGGTTGTAGGTTTCTGGGAAATTCTCAATACCTTCATATACATCTTCACGGCTTTTCAGTTTTCCTTGGGCCATCCATCCACCTAAAATCTGCGCGCCTTCTGCATACCTATCAGCATAATCAAAAACAACCATGCCAGTCATGCTCGCCCTATTTACCAAAAGAGATAAATAATTACTTGGGCCTCTCATGGCTTTTTTATTGTTGTACTGAGAAATAGCACCGCAAATCACAATTCGAGCATGCATTCGTAAGCGACCTAATGCGATATCAAGAATTTCGCCCCCTACGTTATCAAAATATATATCTAATCCTTTAGGGCATTCTTGTTTCAGTCGTTCTTTTACATCTTCGTTTTTGTAATCGATGCAAGCATCAAAACCTAATTCTTCAACTACATATTTACACTTTTCAGCGCCTCCGGCAATGCCAACTACTTTGCATCCTTTTATTTTGGCCACCTGTCCAACAATACTTCCTACGGCACCAGCAGCACCGGAAACCAAAACCGTCTCTCCTTCTTTGATTTTACCAACCTCGGTAATCCCAAAATAAGCAGTCATACCTGGCATTCCCAAAGTTCCAATATACATTGGCAAGGGCGCGAGTTTGGGGTCAACTTGGTAAAAACCTTTTCCATCAGTTGCTATATACTGCTGTACTCCCGCATAACCCACAACAAAATCACCAACTTTAAAATCTGGATGATTTTTGGAGTCGATTACCTGCCCAACAGAACCTGAGCGCATTACCGACCCAATTTCCATTGGTGCGATATAGGATTTTCCTTCATTCATCCAACCGCGCATAGCGGGATCTAAAGACACGTAATGTTGTTGAATTAATACTTCTCCTTCTTTAATCTCAGGAATAGGATTCTCCTCTAATGACCAAGTGGAAGCATCGGCCTCCCCCTCTGGTCTTTTTACAAATAATAATTGTTTGTTCATGGATAAATTTTTATAATGTCATTCCCTCGGAGGAGGGAATCTGTTTGTTTAATAGTTTAATTTTTAATAATGGCTCCTTCCTTTTTCTATTACTTGAGCTTTCAGACCCCTCCGCTTTTCCAAACTAAAGTGGAAAACCACCTCCCCTCATCTGAGGGGAGGAGCTTTTACCTCTTTAGCTTTTTTAACTCTTTATCTTTTTTCAACTTTATACTTTATACTTTATACTTTGTACCTCGTACTTTCTTTATTTCTTTTTACTTGAAAAACTTTCTACATACCCTTTCATTTTGGTTCGTATTTCCGGCTTCCACCAAAGTTCGGATGCTTCTTTTAGGGAATTTTCTGCATTCAAATCTAATTTATCTAAGAGGTGTTTTCTGATTTTGCTTTTTGTGTTAATTAAAATTTCTTGGTCTGCTCTCAAATAAAGCTTCATTTGCTGTTCGGCTCGTTCAAGTACATTTTCCAAAGGAACCAATTCATCTACTAACCCAGCTTTTAAAGCTTCTTTACCTGTTAATAGTTTTCCTTCTAAGATGTATCTACTTGCTAATCCGTCGCCCATCCAAAAGGCATAAACTTCGGTCAGGTTTTGACTAATTTGGATGTTTACCGCCACTTCATTTAGTCCAATTACGTACTTGTCGCCTTCTGCCATGTAGCGATTATCACTTGTGACCGCTAGAACGCATCCTCCGGCTGGGGAATGTCCTGTGATTGCTGAAATGAAAGGTTTTTTGAATTGCACCAGTTCAAGATATAATGCACCAAAAGAGGTAAAAAAATCTCGGATTTGGTCTTTGTCATATTGAAACAGTTCAATCAAATCTAATCCCGCAGAAAAATAATGCGGTTGTCCGGTAAGAATAACCCCTTTTACCTCAGCATTCTCTTCCAAGGCATGGAAAATATCCCGCAATTCCTGCACCATTTCAAAATTGATGGCATTGACCTTGCCTCGATTCATTTGAACTATGGCATATTCATCTTTATAATTTACTTCTAATGTATTCATATTTAGCTTTATAGGGATGTTCCTCCGTCTAAGGTTATCGTTTGTCCTGTCATGAATTTAGAATTCTCAGAAGCTAACCAACAAATCGCTTCTGCAATTTCATTAGCTTCTCCAAAACGTCCCATCGGAATAAATCGTTTCAATTTATCTCCCATATCAGGACTCACAGACAATAATTGGTCTAAAAGTGCCGAATGCGTGAACCCTGGACAAACGGCATTAATCCGAATGTTTTTTCGACCGTATTCTAGCGCCGCTGATTTTGTCATTCCGACAACTGCAAATTTACTTGCACTGTAGGATAGGTTGTTTCCTGATGCTTTTAATCCAGCCAAAGAAGCTACATTCACCATACTGCCATGACCTTGTGCGAGCATTTGTTTGATGGCAACTTTCATGCAATAGAAAACTCCAGTTTGATTTACTGCAATTACATTATGCCAATCATCATGCGTATGGTCAGCGGTCTTTAGTTGGTGCTTACCTCCGATGCCGGCGTTGTTGACTATTATATCAAGTCTGCCATGAGTTGCAACTGTCGTTGCAATAAGGTTTTCCACTTCTTCAAATTGGGTTACATCAGTTTTTATTGCGGATGCAGTACCGCCAGCTTCTCTAATTTCGGTGGCTATTTTTTGAGCGTTTTCTAGGTTAATATCTGACGCAATTACATTTGCTCCATGCGTTCCAAAAAGTTTGGCTGTGGCTGCGCCGATGCCGCTTCCTGCTCCTGTTATTATTACTATTTTGTTTTCTAGTTTCATAATCTTTTGTCATTCCCGAGTGGGCGAGAATATGTTTTATGTCGGTTCCTATTTTTATTTTAGTTCGAGGTTTCAATTATGGCTTGGGCTTTTAAACCCCTCCGCTTTTCCACACTAAAGTGGAAAACCACCTCCCCCCGTCTGAGGGGAGGAGCCCTTTACCTTATTTCCTCTTTCAACTTCTTAGCTATTTTTCAATTTCGTACTTTTTCTTTTTTAAACTTTGTACAACTCATCTCGTACTTTTCAACTGCAATGAATCAATCTTGAATCGTTTAAAGCCTGAGCTCTCAAATGAGAAGGATACCCTTCTGCCTTCACCATACCAAGAAAACCAGCAATCGTATTATATTTTATTAGTAATATTTTGTCCCATAGACCTTCATCTTTAGGGCCAATAAGCATGGTTTTTGGTTTCCCCAAAAACAAAACTTCTGCATTTGCCTTCGCAAAAAACGGAGCCGCTTGACGCATATATTCTTTGTAAGATGCCACTCCCGACAATCCCGTTTCAGGAACTGTATTTTTAAATTTCAATAAATTCATCATCACAACTGGCGTATCCATCGCCAATTGCATAAAGATCTTGAATTGTTCTGGATTGATTTCTAAATAAGATTGCTTTTCCATACGATTAAAACAAGTTATCAATTTGGTTTTTTTGAATGGCTTGCCACGCCGTATTGCAACATAGTTCTGATGCTTTATTAAGATAAGCAAACTTAGGGTCACTCGTATGACCATGCTTGAATCGGTAATAAATTTGCTGGGCGATAACCGCTATTTTAAAGAGTCCGTAGGCGTAATAAAAAGTCAGGTTATCTATGTTTCGTCCACTTTTAAGAGCATACTGTTGCACAATTTCTGTTCGCGATGGGTTGCCCTCCATTACGGTTGGAGATTGCAAACCTTGTTTCATAAAATCAGGATCCGCTATAGTGGTCCAATACCCCAATGATGTACCTAAATCCATTAGAGGGTCCCCTAAAGTACACATTTCCCAATCTAAGATGGCAGCGATTTCTTTCCATGAATCATCCTTGAACACTACATTATCGTACTTAAAATCATTATGAATTATCGTATGGTCGTATTCTTTGGGCTGGTTGTCTTGCATCCAAGCCATTACTTTTTTCGCAGCAGGCACGTCATCGGTAGCAGATGCTACATATTGTTTACCCCAATTGGTTACCTGACGTTCTACATAACCTTCAGGGTGACCTAAATCATCTAGACCAGCAGCTTTGTAATCAATGTTATGAAAGGCTACAAAAGTATCTAACCAAGTATTTGAAATAGTTTTAAATTCGTTAGGAGTAACTTGCCTTGCATGAGCTTCCTTTGCTGTCAAAATCTCTCCAGCAACTTTACTCATAATATAAAAAGGAGCTCCAATGATATCAACATCCTCAGAAAAAGCAAATGCTTTCGGGGTTTTATCAAACACCTTATTTAAGTTTTGAATCACCTTGTATTCCCTACTCATATCGTGCCCTCTTTTTGGTGCCGCGAATGGAGGGCGTCTTAAAACATATTCCTTGTCTTCTATATTCAAAAGATAGGTTAGGTTTGAAAATCCGTTTGAGAATTGACCAACAGTCAACTCGCTATGCACATCAACAATTAAACCTTGTGAAAGCATGAAAGTTTTTAAACTCTTCTCGTTTAACCCCTCCCCCTCTCGAACTGGTTTAATTTGTTGATTTTCAGCCATTATTATGCTTGATTATATTTTTTGATAGTGCTTTTGCCTAATTGACTTAAATGCACTTCATCAGGGCCATCTGCTAGCCTTAACATTCTGCCTGCAGCAAAAAAGTGAGCCAAAGGCGTATCACTACTAACTCCTCTACCACCCATAATTTGCATTGCTCTGTCAACAACTCGTAGCGTCATATTTGGCGTTACAATTTTAATCATAGCAATCAAATCTTTGGCTTCTTTATTTCCTAATCGATCCATCTTATCGGCAGCAGAAAGAACCAATAAGCGTGTTTGTTCTATCTCACAAGCTGAATTACCAATATCTTGACGAATACTACTGTAGGTATCTAAAGTTCTTCCAAAAGGCTTACGCTTTGTGGTACGCACTGACATCAATTCTAAAGATCGTTGTGCCATTCCAATTAAACGCATACAATGGTGTATTCTACCCGGACCTAAGCGACCTTGCGCTATTGCAAAACCTTGGCCTTCCCCTACTAATAAATTTTCTTTAGGTACTCTTACATTATCTAAATCTATTTCTGCATGCCCTTCTGGGGAATCGTTATACCCGAAAACGGTCAATGGTCTCACGATTTTCAACCCAGGTGTATCCATAGGAATCAAAATCATACTTTGTTGCAAATGTCTTGGAGCATTAAAATCAGTTTTTCCCATGACAATGGCAACCTTACAGTTCGGATCCATAGCCCCAGATGACCACCATTTCGTGCCATTTACGACATATTCATCATCTTCTAACTTAATCGAAGTCTCAATATTTGTTGCATCGGAAGAAGCTACATCAGGTTCCGTCATTAAAAATGCAGATCGAATATCACCTTTCATTAATGGTTTTAACCACTTGTCTTGTTGCGCAGGCGAGCCATACTTTGCTAATACTTCCATATTACCGGTATCTGGAGCGCTGCAATTAAATATTTCTGAAGACCATAAAACGCGACCCATGATTTCTGCAAGGGGCGCATATTCTAAATTAGTAAATCCCGGACTTAAATCGCCATATGCTTTTGGAAGAAAAAGATTCCATAATTCGGCATCCTTAGCTTTTTGCTTCAAGCCTTCAAGCCCCGGCCACCTTTGCCAAGCATTCGAAGGGTCTCTGTGAAATGCTTCTACTTCCTTTTCAACAGGCAGCACATGTTCGGCTATAAATTGCTTTAGTTTTTCCTGAAGCGCTATTGACTTTTCGCTGTATTCGAAATTCATATATCCTTTCTTTTATCCTGAAATTAAGTAACCGCCATCCGCAGCATATACACCACCTGTCATGTAAGAACCTGCATCTGAAGCTAAGAGCATAACTACTCCAGCCATTTCATCAGGTTCTGCCATCCGTTTCAATGGTACCATTTGATTATAACCTTCAACCAACTTTTCATTAGACCAAAGGCTTTCACTAAACTTCGTTTTTATAAGCCCTGGGCAAACAACATTCGATCGAATTCCGTAACGACCCCATTCCTTTGCTTGGTTCTTGGTCAACATTATCAAAGCTGATTTCGTCATACTATAAAGACCTAAACGGAAGCCTGGATGTATACCTTCTACAGAAGAAATATTAATAATACTTCCGCTGCCTTTGGCTTTCATATGTGGTTGTACCAAGTTAGAAAGTAACCAAGGTGCTTTTACATTTACATTCATTATTTTATCAAAAACCTCCTCACCTGAAGTTTCTAGAGGGCCATAAAAGGGATTGATAGCAGCATTATTTACCAAAATATCAATGCGGCCAAACTTCTCTATCGTTTTTGCAACTAATGCTTCACGTTGTGCCGCATCACCAATATGGCAAGCGATTCCTATAGCTTCTAACCCTGCTTCATTGAATTCTTTGGCAATGGCATCAACAGCATCTTGTTTTCGACTGCTGATAACCAACTTAGCTCCGTTCTCTGCCAATCCTCTTGCAATCGACAATCCAATTCCTTTGCTAGAACCTGTTACGATAGCCACCTTTCCGGTGAGGTCAAATTTTTGTTTTATGCTACTCATATGTTGTTTCTTATTTTTATGCAAAAACCTTTTTATCAGTTCCGATGGTTAAGGCTTGCTTATTGTCCATTAAAATTTCTGCTAGTCCGGTTGTTTTTGGCAGTTCATATTTGAAGTAGAATTCCATCGCATGAATTTTACTTTCGTAAAAATCTGTGCTATTCTCTGTACTTCCAGTTACTAGTGCATTTTGTGCTTCGCGGGCCATATCTAACCACAACCACCCTATGAGAATGTTACTGAAAAATTCCATGAACGGAGTGGCATCTGCTAAGAAGCGTTGATAATCGCCTTTCATAGCAAAGCCCATTAAGGCTTGTAGCACTTGCTGCGTCAACGCTAATTTTGCACCTAATTTTTGAGCGTAAGGCGCTAACGATTCATCAGCCATACTTGCTTTGATAGAATTCATGATTTCTTCGGATAACAATTGCAAAGCCTTCCCATTTTCCATGGTTACTTTTCGACCTAATAAATCTTGTGATTGAATTCCTGTTGTTCCTTCGTAAATCGCAAAAATTCGGATATCTCTTAAGTATTGTTGTAAAATATAATCAGAACAGAAACCGTATCCTCCTAAAACCTGAACTCCTGTATCAACAGAAATTTTACCCATTTCTGACGGATACGTTTTTACAACAGGTGTCATTATTTCTAAAAGTAATCTGTACTTTTCACGTTCATCAGCAGTTGCACTAGCAATAGATAGGTCATGGTATTTCGCTGTCAAAAGGATAAGACTTAAAGAACCTTCGGAAACTACTTTTTGCAGCAACAACATTCTCCGAACATCGGGATGATTGATGATTAAAGTCTGCTCTTGATTTGCATCTTTTTTTCCTGTGCTTGTCAGTTCACGGCCTTGTGGACGTTCATTGGCGTAGTTCAATGAAGCCTGATATGCAGCGGTGGCAATTGCTGCTGCACCTCTACCGACTCCGATTCTAGCACCATTCATCATTAAGAACATATATTTCAATCCTTGATTAGCCTCACCTACGAGCCAACCTTGGCAATTTGCTGCATCTCCAAAGAACAAATGCGTAGTGCAATAACCGCGCTGACCCATTTTCTGAAAATCGGCAACTGTCTGAACATCATTTGGAGTTAAACTTCCGTCAGCTGATGGTCTATGTTTAGGAACAACAAATAGAGATATTCCTTTTGTACCTGCAGGCGCTCCCTTAATTCGTGCCAAAACCAAGTGTACAATATTCTCCGCACCTTGATAATCTCCACCAGAGATAAATATTTTTTGTCCGTGAATCTTATAAGAATCGCCATCAGGAGTTGCAGAAGCAACAATATCAGATAGCGAACTACCTGCTTGCGGTTCAGTCAGACACATGGTACCGCCCCATTGCCCTGATAGCATATTAGGCACATAGGTGTCGTTCAATTCTTGGTTGGCAAAATGTGTAATTAGTTCGGCTGCACCAACGGTCAAGCCAATATAACCTGGCATATGATTGTTGGCTGCATCTTGAATGAAAGCGGAGGCGTGCGATACCATCCCCGGCAATTGCATACCACCATTTTCATAAGGGAAAGACCCGGCAATAAAACCCATCTCACCGCCAGCTTTCATATATTTATTTACCTGCGGATGCACTACAATCTCACCATTTTTGAAATGAGCAGGATTTTCATCCATCTCTCGGAAGTACGGAAATAGCTCTTTATCGGAAAAATCTTTTACCGAATTCAACAAAAGGTCTATAGACTCTTTATCATAGTCTGCATATCTTTCTTGATCAAGCACGTCTTGAACGCTATGTACATTATACATTAAGAATTTAAGCGTTTCTATATCTACATATTGGTTTGCCATGATGCTTCTTCTCTTTAAGAATTATAGTTCTTCAAGTTAGAATTATTTCAGGGGAAACTCATTAAACTAGTTTAATAAAACTTGCTTTCAAGATAATCAGCTCGTCTAAGAAGGCGAAATCAACGTAGGTAGCTTTTCGCTAGACTTTCAACAATCTTTTTCTAATTTTAGAAAGACCTACTGGAGTTAAGCCTAAGTAGGAGGCAATAAGATACTGGGGTACCCTTTGTAAGAGACCCGGTCTTTTCTCCAAAAGCCGTAAATAACGTTCTTCATTTGTTCGGCTATTCAGACGTTCTACACGGCTATAAGATTTTATAAATGCTTCTTGCATTGATAACCTTCCAAATCGTTCCAATTGGTGTGAATCATCAAAGGACTTTTCTGTATCTGTCTTTTTAATGGCATAAACCGTCGTGTCTTCTGTTGCCCTGAGAAAATACCTTGATGGAGAGCTTTTTACATAAGATGGTAAATCCGTAAAAAAAACATCCTCGGTATAAAATTCTAACACCTTGGTTTCACCATCTTGCATTTTGTAAAAGTAGATACAGCCTGAATCTAAATAATAAAAGTGGGTTACCACTTGCCCAACTGTAATGAGTGCTTCTCCTTTTTTTAGTTCGATTTTCTCATAAAATGACAACCAATAATCCAAAGACTTTTCATCTACTTTCGTATACGAGAGAATTTTGTTTTTGAGGTTTTGTAGAGCGTCCACTTTTGAGATTGAATTTATAGCGATCCAAAATGTTTTGGGGCGATCATAAATATAGGCATTTTGTTAAAAAAGGATTGTTAATATCTAATCAAATTCACAACCTTATTACGGTAAAAAGCCATATGATCAAAAAGTAGTAACTTAAGGAAGTTAAAAGCATATTTCTGATACAACCGATGACAGACCAAGCTTTAAATTCTACCACCAAGTATCGCAGATATACACTCTTAATGTTAACGGGCGTATATGTTTTCAACTTTATCGACCGTCAAATTTTAGTCATTTTACAGGAATCTATAAAACTAGAATTAGGCCTATCGGATACCCAACTTGGTTTAATGTCGGGATTCACTTTTGCCATTTTCTATGTTTCCTTCGGAATACCTATTGCTCGCTTGGCTGATAAGGGAAACCGGCGAAATATAATTGTTACTTCATTAGCCGTATGGAGTGCAATGACTGCACTTTCAGGAAGCGCACAGAATTTCATTCAATTACTCTTAGCTCGTATCGGTGTTGGTATAGGGGAGGCTGGCGGAAGTCCTCCAGCTCATTCAATCATCTCAGATTTATACCCTCCAAAAAAAAGGGCAACAGCCTTAGCCATTTATTCCACAGGTATCTCCATCGGCATATTATTTGGTTTCCTGCTCGGCGGTTGGATCAATGAATATTTCGGTTGGCGGACTGCCTTTCTAGTGGTGGGTATCCCTGGAATTCTTTTCGCTGTGATTCTGCGTTATACCGTTAAAGAGCCTCCTCGAGGACTTTCCGAAAAGGGCAAGGATGTTGTCAATCAGCATCATTCCATGAAAGACGTATTCCGACTTCTTCGTAAAAAAAAATCATTTCGTTATATCGCTATAGGAGCAGGTTTAGCGGCCTATGTTAACTATACCGCCAATTCATGGTTACCTCCATTTATGGCTAGGGTTCATGGCATGAGTAGTGTTGAGATTGGTACTTGGCTCTCCCTAATTATCGGAATAGGAAGTGGGCTTGGTTTTTTCATGGGAGGCTATGCGACGGACCGTCTTTCAAAAAAAGATAAGCGTTGGTACCTTTGGCTTCCGGCGTTAGCACTTTTATTCGCAATTCCGTTCTCGTTAGTAGGTAATTTCGCTTCTGGAAAAAACACTATGCTTTTGTCTATAGTGCTTCCTGCTTTTTTGACTACTTTGTATTTGGCACCTTGTATTGCACTTACACATGGCATTGTAAATGTTCGTATGCGCGCTTTAGCTTCTGCTATTTTATTTTTTGTACTTAATATAATCGGACTTGGACTAGGCCCTTTCATTGCTGGTGTTTTGAGCGATGCCCTTCAACCCACAATGGGAGTTGACGCTTTACGCTGGGCGCTTAGTAATACGGTAATCGCTAGTATTCTTGGTGCGATTTGCTTTTATATGGCGTCAAAAACCATTCGTAAAGACTTGATGGTTGAGGTTTAAAATCAATAAACTAAGCCGTTCAAAAAACTTTTAAACCAGAAGGAGCTGGGTCATTTTTTTTTGGAATATTCCAGCAATTCCTCCTCTGTGTATTCAGCGCCACTTTTCGGTATCATAGCTCGCAATTTTGACACTTTTTCCTTTTTCAAGAACGTTGGTCTGTCTGAAAAGGCATTAGACACATAAGCGGCAATATCAGCTATATCTTTATCGGAAATAGTTTCGTTGCGAATAAGCCCAGGCATGGCAAGATTGAAGTCATATTGCTTTCCGTTAACTGAAACAGGGCCTTGGAGTCCGTGTAGCATGATAAGGACTAACCTTTGTGCATCGGCAACATGTTCTGATTTCATTAAAGGTGGAGCTAGTCCATCAATACCGTCGCCATTTGACCCATGACACGATGCACAAATTTGAAAGAACATCTTCGCTCCGGCCGTTCTATTGTCTTCGTTTAGTGATTTTCGTGAGAAAATTGGGTTTACTTTTTCCGCCTTTTTATTCTCTATAATTTCCGCCAATTGAGCTCTAAAATCAGGTTGGTCAAGCGAAGACATTAAATCAATGGACCCAATAAACCTTACTTCATTCCCTGATACTGCACTTAAAACTGCTTCTCGGTGTAATGGGTTATTCTCGTGCTTGTTGAAAACCTGTAACAGCGAGCCTAAGAACTTGTCATAATCGAGCCCTAACCAATTTCCAATAGAATTACAGATATACAAATCAATAGTGGCGCTATTTTTAGCTGTCAACTGTTCAAAAAATACTTTAGCCCTGTCACTATTTTCTGCGGATGCAAATGATTCAAGCAATACAAGTGTAGTCGCTATTACATAGTCTGAACTTTTAATGGCGACTTGCGTTAAAAAGTCAAAACTCAGACCGTCTAAACCCTCTAGTGTATAAAGAGCGTGAAGTTGTGCTAACTCATTTTCTGGATTCAAAGCCAATTCTTTCAATTCAGGAAGCACTTCTTTCTTGTCCTTGAAAATCAAATAGTGTTGTGCTCGATCACGTACCCACCCGTTTTTATGTTTTAAAAGCTGTACTAAATCAGTTCCATTTAAAGCATCGAAATCAGGTATAGCTTCTAAAGTATTTGCTTTGCTTTTCACTTTCAAAATGCGACCTAAATCGACAATAGTATCTAATCTGGTTCCTTCTGTCTTTTTCTTCAAATACGGACTTAAATAAGCATGATGACCTATCATACCGCGATGCATGTCTACAATATACATGCTTCCGTCTGGACCATTATTTAAACTAACCGGTCGGAATCCTTC
>RCNE010000378.1_pt1 | contig 24103 bp, 22 predicted proteins | sample 2041361 | NCBI WGS metagenome assembly RCNE01 (sample SAMN09708229, study PRJNA481090) | Marine sediment metagenome, whole genome shotgun sequencing project. | reverse complement strand
AGAGCCTGCCTGCCAATGGGCTCGTTAAAGAGGCGCAATGCCCGCATCGGAATTTCATCATCAACGGCCACGACAAAATCTGTTTCTTTGCAATCGTGCACCCAGGGAACGTGCTTATCGCCAATGCCTTCAATGCGATGCGCACCGAAACCATTGTTCAGGAGTGTCGGGCACTGCAGCGCCTCAGCGACAACTACCTGTGACCGGGGGTATTTCTGTTTCAGGTAATACCCTGCCCCAAGGGTCCCCCCTGAGCCTGATGAAGAAACATAGCCTGCCAACTGCCGGCCATCGGCAAGATAGTGCTGCAACAGTGTTTCAATGGCATGTCCAGTAACAGTATAATGCCACAGCGGATTGCCCATTTCGTCAAACTGGTTAAATATCCTGAGATCCTCACCTGTATTGCGCAGTTCCCAGCATTTATCAAATATTTCCTTAACATTTGATTCACATCCCGGCGTGGCTATGACTTGTCCTGCGATACTTTTCAACCATTCAAACCGCTCCCGCGACATCTCTTCGGGCAGGATGGCAATGGCGTTGCACGCCAGTAAGGCTGAAATATAGGCTCCTCCCCTGCAATAATTGCCGGTTGACGGCCAGACAGCCTTGGTCTTACGAGGGTTGAACTGGCCGGTAACCAGAGTAGGGGCCAGGCAGCCAAAGGTAGCACCAACCTTATGCGCGCCTGTAGGAAACCAGCGGCCGACAAGCATAATAATCGTCGCTTTACAGCCGGTAAGCTCTGGCGGCAGAACAATATGATTTACCCCGTTGTAAAGGCCACCTGATTCTTTTGGTTCATTTTTCCAGGTGATCCGATAGAGATTGGCAGAGTGAAGATCCCATAACCCGGTTGACTCGAGCTGAGACTTTATTTTTTCCGGAACGGTCTCCGGGTTCTTCATCATGGAAAATGTGGGCAGGGTAATACCCTTTTCCCGGCAATAGGCAATATTGCTTTCGAGTGTTTCAGAATGGATAGTTAAATCAATCACTGGTTATTCCTTTGTTATGGTATATCTTCAATTGCTTCTACCAGGGTCTCAGGCATATCGATGCCAAGCGTTGCCGCTGTGCTGTCTTTTAGACCATTTCCGGTGGTAAGGACCACGACAACCGCTTCCGGGTTCAGATTGGGTGCGGTTTTCTGGAACCCGGCAAATGCTGCTGCACCCGCTGGCTCCGTAAATAAACCTGTAGAACGGGAAAGATATGACTGAGCAAGAATAATCTCAGAATCTGACACCGTCATCATCTCACCGTTAAATTTTTTGAGCATGGAAAGGGCATGAACACCGTTACGGGGAACATCGACACAGATAGAATCGGCCACGGTTGATGTCGGAATATTCTCAAAGGTTCCGCCGGTAAAGGCGCGGTAAAGGGCATCAGACGTCTCTGCCTGTACCCCGATGATTCGTGGGACCGATGAGATTACCCCCAGCTGGACAAGATCCCTGAATCCTTTGTAAACCCCGGACAGGATACAGCCATCACCCACGGAGACAAAAACAATATCAGGCGGCTGCCCGAGCTGACTGAATATTTCCAGGGATACAGTCTTTTTCCCCTCAATGGTCAATGGATTGTAGGCCGTATTACGGTTCATACCGCCTTTTTGCTCTGAAAAGGCAATAGAGAGATCGTAGGCCATATCGTAATTGCCGTTTACCCGAAATACCCGGGCGCCGTATTGTAAGGCCTGGACCAGCTTGGCAGATGGCGCCGATTTCGGCAGAAACAAGGTGATACGCTGCCCGGCCGCAGCACCAACACCTGCCATTGAGGAACCGGCGTTACCGGTTGAGGCAAGGGTTATATCTTGAATATTGAATTTTTTTGCAGCCGCAGAAACCAGATATGAGGCCCGGTCCTTGAAAGAGGCAGTGGGGTTCGAACCATCATCTTTCAGGTATAGATTATTAAATCCCGTTGCTCTCCGAAGATTTTCCGGTTGCCACAGGGGTGTGTTTCCCACCGGTATGGGTGGAAAATATTTCGATTCAATCGGAAGCAGATCAAAAACAGTGTAAGGATGCTCAAGCGTTCCATGGAGTTCGACCTCGAGAATGCCTGTCAGGGGCTGATCCGCACGTTGGTTTGGCGAACAGCCGGGACAGACAGTCAGATCGGGGGCGATCTCATAGGTCGCGCCGCAAGTACTGCAGCGATAATTAAACTTCATTAATCGTTTCTCCAGCCGATTATCCAGGTTGTTTGTCAATCGGCTAATGATGTCTGCTTCAATTTCAGGCTCTCAGGCCAGCTACGGAATTTGGATAACGGTTCCGCAGCCTTTGTGGCACTGGATATACCTGATTAATTAACCGCCTCAAGAAATGAACCGAGCGTCTCTTCACCTTCGGTAAGAAAACAATCGAGCCTCCGCCGCAGTAATCTGACCAAGAGGTCTATTCTGCGTATTTATTAACATAGAGTGATGGAATTACAGCATACATGGCATAGGCCTTGACCAATTCATCCTTCCAGGTAACTTCATTGGGGACATAGGCCTGATCCTCATGACCGGGGCCAAAGCCAATGCACGGAATTCCATATCTCCCCATGATAGAGACACCGTTGGTAGAGAAGGTCCATTTTTCAACTATCGGGTTCTCTATTAAAAAGCGAGGTAAATGAGTGCACCAGGGTCTTGCAGACTGCATGATCCTCTTCAAGAACCCAGCTGGGAAAATAGCATTCTGTCGGGTAAACCAGACCGGTGTATGAAGGTCGGTCATAGTTATACATGGAAACCGTTCCCCCTGCCTTTTTCACCGACGGCAGTCGCCGGATTTCTTCCAGGGCTCCTTCCCAGGTCTCACCCCTCGTGAGACGTCTGTCGATGGAAATTGAGCAGCCATCTGCAACCGCACACCTCGAAGGTGATGAATAGAAAATTTCAGATACCGTCAGTGAGCCCTTACCCAGAAAAGAATCGTCTTTGAGACGGAGGTGCAACTGCTGAAGTTCCATGAGAATCGGAGCCATCTTGAAGATAGCATTATCACCCCGTTCCGGGGCCGACCCGTGTGAACTGACGCCATCCACAGTAACGAGAATTTCCATACGCCCACGCTGGCCCCGATAAACACCAAGAGACGTGGGCTCAGTGGAAACGACAAATTCGGGACGGATTTTACTTTCTTCAATGATATACTGCCAGCAGAGCCCGTCACAGTCTTCTTCCTGGACCGTTCCGGTGACGAGCAGGGTGAAGTCACCCTCAAGCCCCAATTCTTTGATCATTTTCCCAGCATAAACCATGGAAGCCATCCCCCCTTCCTGGTCGCTGGCTCCTCGGCCGCAGATAACCTCGTCATCTTCAAAACCGGTATACGGGTCGTGATCCCAATTGTCCAGATTTCCAATACCTACGGTGTCGATGTGCGCATCCAGGGCAATAAGATGAGTACCAGTGCCTATATAGCCCAGGACATTACCCATGGGGTCGATTTCCACCCGGTCAAAGCCAACAGCCTCCATCTCCTGTTTAATGCGCAGCACAACCCGTTCCTCCTGGCAGCTTTCACTTGGTATGGCCAGCATATCTCTTAGAAACGCTACTATCTGGGGACGGTATTCCTCAGCCTTTTTTACTACTTCTTTGAAATCAATCGTCATTAATCGTACTCCATTAACTGTCTGATAAGGTTATTTAGGGCCTTACTCCTGAAAACCTGTCATAAAAAACAAGAAATCGGCAGAGTGTTTTGAAATTAGAAAGTTAAAGATACCACCAAGGGACTTATCCAGTGAATCTAAAAAGTTTTCCGGCTTGTCGGGTTAGTTCTGTTCTCAATATTTTTTAGTCGCTTCAAACTGCTCTGCCAGTTTAAGCGGATCGCGGCCTGGGCCCCGGCCAGATCTCCGGCCCTCAGGGCTGCAACAATTCGGTGGTGTTCATCTAAAGAATATTTTGCACTGGCATATCCTTCAAAATAGGTAACCTCCACGCGGCGATACTTGATTTTCAAATCCCGAAGTATCGACATCAGCTGTGGGTTATCGGATCGTTTCAATCGTAATTACCACTATTTTATAAAAACCGATTCCATGAAAAAGTCATCGGGAAACAGTTTCAACGCTCAGTTGTTTTTCTATCTGATTAAACCAGGAATTTTGTTCGTCCTGATCGAAAAACATTGAGGTGTCTTCATCGAAATCTGTGTGTGTGTTGAGATCTGCTTCTATAATTTCATGAGCGGAATCAAGAAGTACTTTCATTAAATCTTCCTTGACCTCAACGTCTGCTCCTCCCACTGCAGTGTAATCCTGCATTTTTCTCGTTAACTCGACAGTAACTCTACGCGCAGTTAATTCTGCAAGAGCAAAATGAATTTGTTCATGCTGAAGAACATACGCTGTCTTTTTTTCAGAAACAGCCTGATTCCACCATGAGCATGAGGGAATAAAAACTGCCTCAAATGAGATGTGTGTGAAGTTGGCGACATAGAGCAAATTCCCATAGTAAGGAACCTTTGAGATTTGAGCGTTTGTCAGGCGAGACGGACGAATACTGAGACAAGACCGAGCATTGATGGACTGATGGTATTGCTGGTAATCCGGCGGCAGTGTTTCTGCCTTGAAATCGTCGATCTTCAGATCCCGATAACTGAAACCTGTCTCCCATGCCTTTGCTGTATCTGGATGAGTGTAAAATTTTGGCCGGGCATATTCTGGTAACGGGGCGCATGAGGAAATAAAAAGAACAGAAACAAGGGTAATAATAATTTTGAACAGGTTAGGAAAGGCGGATACCAAGAAGCCCATCAGTTATAATACCGCCACTGTTTTGGATGCAGGAGATAACATCGTATCTTTAAAAAATCTTCGAACCGGCAGCCCCCAAACAACCAAGTCCCGTATGCAGCACCACAATGCCAGAGCAAGATTCTTCCGGATATGTTCGCTCATCTGCTCCCTGACAAATTGGCGTTGATCTGGCCACCAAAAAATCGAATGCTCTTTAGAGGAAAATCGGATCGCTGATATCAATACTTTCGTGAAAAATAGTTGATGGGACCACCCACAAGAAATAGATACATTCCTGCGATAATGAGTGATAATCCCATATAAACGCTAGCAGGTAAAAGCAGAATTCCAACTGTTCCCACAATAGCACCGAAGGTTGCGTATATTATGCATGACCTCATCGTATCTGCCCCATGTTGAAAACTACCGATGGTAATGCTTTTTTTCGGAGTATCAGGTATATCAACTCCACTTCACACTATAAAGTAAGCATTAAATTCAAAAATGAACCCTGAACCTTCGGTAGTTCCGCAAGACAAATGAACATACTTGATTTTTTACTAGTAATATTTTTCGGTTGTAAATGATATTTTTTTACCTGCTGCCCTATATAATCAGAAAAACGGCATGTGCAGGAGACAAATATCAAAAAAAGGCGGGCGGAACGGGCAGGTCCCCGGTAATTTTTTTTTAGAAAAAACGATACCGTTTATAGTACGCATCAGGTTGCTTATTGACAATTCTGTCTTCGTTAAGCATGAAATACGGTTGATGAAGCCAGTAAGAGACAAAGACGATCGATTTAGTCGGTACATTATCGAGGACCCTGTGAATCTCCCCATGCTCTTCGTACTTTGACCGTGAGTATGATGAGCAGGAGGCTTAAGCCGGCAGTAAGCGCGATCATCAGATATGAGTTAGCAACGGCGACTCCGGGAACCAGCCAGAGACTGTGTAGCGGAGGATATCGTGACAGCCAGCCCACATCAGCATCCTGTATGATCATCCGATGCTGCATGGTACGCCCGAAAGGAGGTGCTTCCCGGGCAATCAGTCCATCAAAAAAATTGTTTGCCTGAAAGAGACGTAACTCCCCTCATCTGAGGTTAAAAAGGAGTGGTGAGAAGCCTTCAAGCCCACTTGGTAGCAAAGCAATACACCCCACTGGAATGTTCCCATCTTTATATAGAAAGTATTTCTCACCTCTTTCAAACTCTGAGAGTACCCAGGATGTTGTACAAAAAGATGGGTGTTTCGGAGCATTTTTTATTTTAATATTAAACTGTTGGGCAATGTCCTTGTTTGCCTCACTGACAATAAAGGCAATAGATTCGGCGTCATGAACCGTGGTGGGGAATACAGCGGACATTATACTTCAGCATCATATTCAGGTATGGATTCCTTTTCTTTCACTGCTTCAGCAACCCATTTTTTCATGGAACCCAGCGACATCATTGCCTCCATATAGGCGCGAGAGATATCATCAACCTTGATGCTGTAGCTGTTAAATCGCAAAACAATCGGAGCGTACATGGCATCAGCAATTGAGAACTCACCGAACAGAAAGTTTCCCGCTTTGGAAAAAAGGTGCCGGCATGATCTCCATATTTCGCAAACACGATCGATTTCAGACTGAAGTTCTAGGCTGATTTTATCCATTTCGGTCTGTTTTCTGCAGTTCATCGGCAGACTGTTTCGTATTTCAAAGAAACCTGAATGCATTTCGTGGCTCACACTCCTAGCCATAGCTCTTGCTGCCATGTCATGGGGCCAGCAGCTTTTTTCGGGGTATAATTCTCCAACATATTCACAGATAGCCAGAGAATCCCATACTGTTAGACTTCCATTGCAGAGAGCAGGGACTTTTCCTGAAGGCGAATGTTTTAATATTTCACGCTTGTAACCGGCTTGAAACAGCGGAATTCTCACTTCCTCGAAGGCAATACCGACCTCTTTCATCAAAATCCAGGGCCGTAACGACCATGAAGAGTAGTTCTTATTTCCAATGATGAGCTTATTCACGACATCCCCCATTCAAGTGATAAAACGTTTATACACTAAATAAATTCTGCTCCAGCATCAGCAACTTTTTCTTTGCACTGAGCCCTCCCGCATAACCGACAAGATCACCCTTACGACCGATAATCCTGTGGCAGGGAATCAGAATCGAAATGCTGTTGGCGCCGTTTGCGCTGGCGACAGCCCGCACTGCTTTTTTATTGCCAATTCTTTCTGCAAGCTCCAGATAACTCGAGGTTGCTCCGTAGCTGATGGTTAGAAGTTCACGCCAGACATGTTTCTGAAAATCAGTACCTGTCATTAAGAGCGGTATCTCGAATTTTTTTCTGCGGTAGGAAAAATATTCTTCCAGTTGCATGCGGGTATCTCTCAATAACTGGTTATCTTTCGGTACAAATACAGCTTTCAGATGTCGTGCCAGTCGCTGGTCTATGGCGGAGCGCATTTTCCTGTAGCGCCAATCGCACAAACAGAGTCTTTCATCAAAACAACCGAGGATTAACTCTCCGTAAGGGGTTTTAAAGGACTGGGTATGAATCTGATTCAAAATGAAACCCTTTGAAATTTACTTCAAATTCGAGCAGACAATGGTTCCACAGCTGTTTTTTTAATAGTTTGCCGACACTGTTCTTTGTTTTCAGTTCAACCAGGGCAACGTTACCAGGATAAAGCTGTATTGCAAGAACCCCCTTATTGCAACAGAAAATCCGATAAACAATAGAGCAGATTTACCCCGGGAGTTTGCCACCTTTATCGTAAGACTCAGTCATCGTTGTTCCCTCATCAATCAGTCCGCACGCTCGAGGGGTTCCGCCCCTGTTTCACGCTTTTCAGAAAAAAAACCATTTTTCAGAAAATGAAGTGTTTGATCCTGGACATACTCAGCGTTCATGATAAAGGAGTGACTCTGAGGAACAACGATAAAATCTGTCATTCCTTCAACTTTGGCACGTTCGACAGAAACCTTGCCATCGTTTGCGCCCCGAAAAAATGAAAGCAGCCAGGTATCAAAAAAGGCCTGCTCATTACCTGCAATAATACCCACCGGATAGTCGACGGGTCCAAGCCGGTTGGGAACCGAGTCCTCATCTGTTGACAGTTGCTGACCGGCAGGGCCGTTGACCCAGCTGAAATACCACCGCTCTTTGAGGTCATCGACCGCTTCGCTGCCACCGTTCGGAGGGCTCAACATTACAATCCGGCCCAGCCTCTCAGGTCTGCTTTGTTTTAACGCCATTCGCACCACGATCCCCCCCATTGAGTGCGTTACGAAATGTATTTTGTCGGGATTAAAATATGCGCACTCCTCGAGTACCGGTGGTATATGGTTTTCTGCCAGCTTCTCTATAGTTTGTTTTCTTGACGGGTAGTCAAGATTGACCGTGTGGTAGCCGACTTGAGTTAGTTTGTTCTGCATTTTCTTCATGGAATGATAGGTCCGGCCGAGACCATGAATCAATATCACACACTCATTTAATCCAGGCTCTTGCGGAATCATGGTTTTTGATTTGCTCAGCGTACCACAGCCCGACAATACCAGAAAAACTGCGCAGAAAACGGCGAGCATTTTGAAACTGTTTTTTAGCCGACGAACCATACGCTGGACGAACATTACAAAAATCATTTAACCCTCAGGCACATATCATCAGGGTGGGACGCCCTGTTCTTGATCATCCGTGTACACCAGATCCGATTTGTCATGCAAACAATTTTCACTTCAGGACTATAGCTGACCCTCGATCGGCAAAAATGCACCGAAAAAATCACCCAGGCTCTGAAAGAGTCCACGGGACGGCTGACTGCTGAGAATCTTGTCTTTGGCCTGCCAGTGGATTTTATTATCATCTGTGCGAAATAAGCGATAACCATTTTCAGGCTTCATGATCTCTTCGAGGAAATCCGCAAGCGCTGAGGAAAGCTCAGGTGAATCAATGAGCAGACCATTTTCTGAATTAATCACCAGCGCTCGAGGATCGAAGTTTAATGATCCGATAAAACATTTACTTCTGTCAGAGACAAGCACTTTTGCATGCAGTGAGATAAAAGGAGCTCTCACCGGTTCCACATCGGCCTCAGCTCGAAGGCTGCTCGACGGCTGATGCTGAAACTCATAGAGCTCGGCACCGCTATCTAAAATCGGCCGTCGATATTTTTTATAATGACTGCTGACCAGTGTATGGTTGGTAGAAGCTAAAGAGTTGGTTACGATCTTTATAGTAACGCCATCCTCATGTATCGCTTTCAACTCATCCAGCATATCTCCTACAGGGATAAGGTATGGGCTTGCCAATATTAATTCATCTTCGGTGGGATCTGACAGATACGCAATCATATCAATCAGACGATAATCCTGGCCATGGATCTTTACCGGGTCATCTTGGAGAAAGTGGGCCTCTCCAGTAACCATGCTGTTCTGCAGTTCCTGAAGCCATGGCTGCCAGTCAACAGGCTCCAGGGGATAAGAGACGAGTTGACTCCTGTTCTCTTTAAGATATGTTGAAATTGACTGGCGCATGTCATAGAAACTGCTTGGGGGAAGGACCACCTTCCAGCCGCTGACGGGATATGCTGCCAGATTGTTCCAGTAGTCATCAAAGGCATGAGAGCTTTCTTCAATAACTGCCCCGACAGACAGGACATCTATATCAACAAAATTATAGTCCCCGCCCAGACCGAAATATGAATTCCCTATGTTGCGTCCACCGGTAATTGACAGGTGATTATCAACGATCATCAGTTTATTATGCATCCGCCTGTTGAGTTCTTTCATACTGGCAAGAAAATTAAGCGCACCACCAATCGCATAATCGCGTGAAGGATTTGGATTAAATAGCCTGATTTCCAGATTGGGATGGGAGTTAAGAGCGACAAGGTTTCTGGTACTTGCAGCAATACCTATATCGTCAACCAGGAGTCGAACTTTTACGCCCCGATCGGCAGCTCTTAAAAGACGATCGAACAAAAGTGTTCCTACCGCATCACCCTGCCAGATAAAATATTGAAGATCGATAGAACTTATTGCCAGATCTGCAAGTGCCAGTCGGGCCTCAAGGGCTTCCTGACCATTGGTAATCAGCCTGAAACCTGACTTTTCAATTCCATTCTTCCGATAAAATTCAGCTGATAACGCTGCAAACGATCCTGACATGGCAGGTGGTTGTGCAGCCTCATGCGGCAGCTCCGGTCGGGACGGTAACGAGGCACAACCTGAAACCAGAAGAGAAAGAAAACAGCCAGTCAGTAAATAATTAAAAATTCCAGGTAATTTATTTTTCATCAGACATCCATGGGTACGTTGAATTCTACAGAGTCGCTATATAACTCAAAACAGCACGTTTTTCGCTTCAGGATAACAGAATGTATAATTATGTGAACCCCATTATGAGTTATCCTGTTATGCTCTGGCAGCACTCTTTATACCATAACAGCCATCATCAATATAAAAGAAGCGGCAGGACATCAGGTTTGCGGGAAGAAAACTTCCAATAATTTATTTTTAGGACACGCTCACCTTCCTGAAAAAAGAGTGAGAATTTTACCCACCGGGTATAAATAGATAGGAACAAGCCCATAATAAAACAGTAATTAACACCTGATCGGTAACAACCTTTGAGGAAGGAAGACACCATGCACACTCTGACATCCGAACAGCAACAGCAAATTAAGGAGATCGTCGGCGACCCAGACGACCGTGAAGACTGGCTAAAACTTGAGCACCCAACGAGGTATGATCTGAGGAAAGAGATAAAGATGTTGCTTGGTCCCAAAAATGTAATGGCCCTCGGGAACATTTTTATCTGATCATCATTTCATCACAACTGTTATATCATGATGTTATAGAGTTCTTATGGCCTTACCCACATCACGGCGTCTTGTTGTTCAGGTTATTGTAGCAACACTTCTCAAGTTACTTCTCAATACAGGGCGTCGGTTTATCTATCCTTTTGCACCGGCTCTTAGTCGGGATCTGGGTGTCCCCCTCGCCGCCGTTACTTCAATTATCGCCTCCAGCCAGGCCATTTCCTTGCTGGGCCTGTTCAGCGGACCCCTGGCAGACCGGATGGGTTATCGGCTCATGATGCAGTCCGGTCTTGCCATGCTTGCCCTGGGGATGCTTATCTGTGGCCTTCTTCCAGAATACTGGCCACTGTTTTTCGGTCTCATTCTAGCGAGCTTTGGCAAGACGGTCTTTGACCCTGCGATTCAGGCCTTCATCGGACACTCGGTACCGTACGCAAAACGTGGCCGTGTAATCGGTTTTCTGGAGATGTCCTGGGCCGGAAGCACACTGATCGGTATTCCCGCTTTCGCACTCATTATAGACCAGGCTGGATTCCGGTTTTCATTCTATTTCCTGGCGATTTTAGGAGCCGTCGGCTGGCTGAGCGTTGCTCGAATCATTCCTGTCGACACATCAACAACCCCTTCTCAAAAAACAAACCTGGCGATATTGCCAAGTCTGAGAGAGCTCTTTGCCAGTCGTCCGGCTGCAGGTATGCTCGCCTACGGATTCTGGATTTCACTGGCGAACGATAATCTGTTTGTCGTTTACGGGGCCTGGTTTGAGAAGGATTTTCTTGCAACCATCATGACCCTTGGTTTCAGCACCATTGCAATCGGCAGTGCGGAATTACTCGGAGAGTCGATGACTGCAATTTTTTCCGACCGATTAGGGCTTAAAAGAGCAGTGGTGGCAGGGCTGATATTGACCACAGCTGCCTACCTTCTCCTTCCGTTGATTGGCAGCACCCTGCCTCTGGCAATGTCTGGCATGTTTTTCATCTTTATCGCCTTTGAATTCACCATGGTAACCAGTTTTTCTCTGTGCACGGAACTGATGCCCGAACGAAGGGCAACGATGATGGCCGGTTTTTATGCAACAGCAGGTATTGGCCGCATGATCGGTGTACTCATTGGTGGCTTTCTCTGGGAAATTGCAGGAATTACTGGTGTTTCATGGATCTCAGCAGCCGCAACACTCCTGGGGCTGGCATCGCTTCTCTGGGGACTCAGTAACTGGAAACAGGGATCAGTTTAAAAACTGATGCATTTCCATTCCAGGTCCGTTTCAGAATAAAGCAGTATCAGGGACGAAGCAGCTTCAGATCATACGGTTTTTCTGCTGCACGCACGGCACCGGTATCAACTATTTCTGAAATAATCACTTCCATTACATGCCAGACAGCAACTCCTTCGCGGATGCATCCGGTAATCGTCTCTTCTTCTCTGCCGCAGGCCATATGCATGTGAAGAAGCGGTTGCTCATCATCCCAGAACAGGGTCCCGACACCACACACCTCGTGAGCATTTTCAAGGACACATTTCATCGGTTTCAGCACCTGACCACGGTCTTCCGCCGGGCCGACTACCAGGGAGCTGCCATTATCAGCACCACCGACAATGACCAGTGAGGCGGCCATAATATCGTGATCTCTGGCAAATTGTTCAATGACTTCATGAACAATCTCTCCATCTTCGAGACGTAGAATAAAGACCCTGCCCTGCTTTCCTTCACTGTATTTCATCAGCCGCCCTTTCCTAAGAACGTGATTATTTCATCTCGAGAACCAGGAAAAGATCGCCCCGCCCCTGCTCACCGACCTTGCCTTTACCCCGGATTCTCAATTTCTGCCCATTTTTACTTCCTGGAGGGATGGTAACTTTCAATAATTCCTGGCCAGTTGGCCCTGTTGTTACCACCTGAATCACCGTGCCGATGCTCAGCGCATCCGAACTTATGGGAGTGATATAGGTGATATCATTACCAGCGGATGGTGGTGGCTGAGTATTATCAGTTTCTAATTCACCAGAACCGCCACCAAGAAGGTTACTCAAGGTGCTTCCCACTGTTTTTAAAATTGATTTCTGCTTCGGCAGAGATTTCCTTGCAGTACGCATCAGATGCGGACCGGCAAGTGAACCAAAGAGGAAAAGTCCACCGAATATCATGCCCCCTTTACCACCAAAGAAGCTTTTTCTAATAAAGTTCGGGTTCGCCCTGAAACCGGAACGCTGAAACTCCCTGAGCAATCCCTGAAAGAGCTGCTGAAACCTAGGGTCACCAAACAGGTCTTTCAAAATTTCTTCCTGGCTGTACTCAAAACCGCCATTACTATTGCTCTGAGAGTGGGTGCCGCCCATTTTTTTCCAAGTGTCGAAATCCCTTCGTTTAACCGGATCGGTCAAGACCCCGTAAGCTTCGGCAATTTCTTTGAACTTTTCTTCTGCCTGGGGATCATCTGGATTTCTATCCGGATGGTATTCCATGGCAAGCTGTCGATATCGGGATCGAATCTCATTCTCATCAGCGTCTTGCCCGACACCCAGTATCTGGTAATAATCTTTCATATCCCTGCGCCAGGGGCAATGTCAAAACTCTTGCCCTCAATAAAATGATGGGTTGAGAAAGAATACTCTATGCATAAATGATTATGCCAGCAAATAGCACCGGCTCTGTTCATTTTCTGCTCTCATAAACCATCAGTGTAATAACGTTGGTATGATTGATTACATAGCTCACCCTCCTTTATCTCTGTTCCTGACAAGCACACTCCTTGAAAATAGTTCTCTCTTCGCTTACATTTAAACAAGTCCGTCAATAATCATTTCTTAACACTGGAGGATCAATGGTACCAAAAAAACAGGTTAAGCAACCACAAGTATTTGATCTTGACAGTTCGGAATGGTACCTGAACCGGGAACTGACCTGGCTCTCATTCAACAAGAGAGTCCTGGCAGAAGCCAAAGACGAACGGGTACCGCTGCTTGAGCGCGTCTTCTATATTGCTGTTGTTGGATCCAATCTTGATGAGTTTTACATGAAGCGCATCGGGGGGCTCAAACAACAGGTTGGTGCAGGGGTTAAAAAAAAGACGGTAGACGGGATGCTGCCGCAGGAGCAGATTGATGCCAGTTACGTGATCGCCCAGGAGATTCTTGGGGAACAAAGGATCATTATGGCAGATCTGAGAAAATTACTGAAAAATGAAGGTATTTCATTCTGTTCCTATGAAGATCTCACGGTCGCCCAGAAGAAAGAGATGGACCTCTATTTCAATAAAGAGATATATCCACTCCTGACCCCCCAGGGTATAGACCCGGCCCATCCGTTTCCTTTCATCTCAAACCTGTCCCTGAATCTCCTCGTTGCCACCAGTGAGAAACCGAAGGGTACTGTTTTTCTCAACAGGGTAAAAATTCCGCACGGTGTTGGTGTACCACGTTTCCTTAAAGTTGGCAGTAGCCACCTCTATCTTACATTTGAGGAACTTGTCGCCCATAACCTCGAAGATCTGTTTCCCGGATTGCATATTCACAGCTATGAATATTTCAGGGTGACAAGAAATGCGGTTACCGACAGGATGGAAGAACAGGCCAATGACCTGCTCATTATGATAGAGTCGGCATTACGTGATCGCAAATTCGCAGATATTGTACGTTTGCAGATCAGCAAAGATTTTAACGCACACCACCGTGGCATGCTGGCCGCAGAGCTTGGAATCGATGAGCAGGAAGACGTCTACGAAGCACCGGGTATCCTGGGCAAATCGGACCTGATGGAGATAGCCAAGATCGATCGTCCGGACCTTCATTATCCTGTTCACCACCCTTGGGACCACCCGACACTCCTGGTTGATGAGCAACATATTTTTCATATCATCCGGCAACAGAAGTCTATCCTCCTGCAGCATCCATATGAGTCATTTGATTCATCCGTAGAACGATTCCTGAAAGAAGCGAGCAGAGATCCGAAGGTGCTTGTTATAAAAATGACACTTTATCGAACAGGAGCTCACTCACGCATCATCGAGTACCTGATACATGCCGCCCAGAACGGTAAGCAGGTTGCCGTTGTTGTTGAGCTGATGGCCCGGTTCGATGAGTCTGCAAACATAAAATGGGCTGAGGCTCTTGAAGAAGTTGGTATCCACGTGACTTTCGGGGTCGTAGGGCTCAAGACCCATAGTAAGGTTATTTTTGTTGTCAGGAGAGATTATAACGGTTTGCAGCGCTATGCCCACATTGGAACAGGAAATTACCATGCAGGCACTGCCCGGCAATACAGCGATTTAGGAATGCTCACCAATGATCCGATTATCTGTGAAGATCTGACCGAGCTTTTTAACTATCTTACCACCGGTTATGCACCGGCACGTAAATATCAGAAAATATTGCCGTCTCCCAATATGCTGAAGCAGGCCCTTCTGAAAAAAATAGATCGGGAAATAAACATCCACAGCACTGAGAACCCGGGATTAATTCAATTCAAGAGTAACGCTCTTGAAGACAAGGATATTACCAGAGCGCTCTACCGTGCTTCTCAGGCAGGCGTCAAAGTCGACCTGATTATACGGGATAGCTGCCGTCTTCGTCCTGGTATAGACGGTCTCTCAGAGAATATTTCTGTGATTTCAGTTGTCGGCAGATTTCTCGAGCATACCCGAATATTTTATTTTAAAAATGGTGGCGATGAAGAATACTTTATTGGCTCAGCTGATCTTATGAAGCGCAATCTTGAGTCACGCGTCGAGGTAGTAACCCCGGTGGAGGAGAAAAACCTGCAGAATCGATTGCGGGAAATTATCGATGTGCAGATTCAAAACAGACGCAGTGTCTGGGAGATGCATCCGGATGGTTCATATACCCAGCGCCAACCCGGCAAGGATGATGACCCGAGGAGTGTTCACGAAATTTTAATCACCATGGCCCAAAACAGGCTGGCAGCATCGCCGATGGCGAAAAAGAAGAAAACAAAGAAGAGAACCAAATCACAAGCTCGGAAAAGAAATTAAGGAGTCAGGTTTTGAGAGAGTGTCACCAGAATTATGCCCATGGACCAATGAAGCTCAGAACAAAGCTGGTCCAGGTCGAATATCGAGGAGGAGAAATTACCTGTGAAAAGACGGTCTATGGATGTGATCACTGTGATTTCGAACTTCATCTTGACTGGATGAAAGAGAAAATGCAGCAAAATCTAACCACAGCCTATGAGCAAATGAAACGTATCACCTGAGGAATCGAAAAAATTCATGTGAGCCACCTGATAAGCAGAAAGTGAACTCGAAGCCAACTAGTTTCATCCAGTCACCCGGTGGGCAAATAACTCCATATTACGAAAATTGACACCAGCCAAATCCTGACATATTATAGTACTTGAATCAGTTCCCCGGTCAGTATCCAGACCCGATCTCATCAGATGTTAAAAACTCATAAGGAGGATGTCATGGCAAAAAGTGTTTATAAAGTCATCGAGCTTGTTGGAAAAAGCCCAAAGTCTTGGGAAGATGCTGCTAAAAATGCGGTAGAAACTGCCGGCAAATCGTTAAAGGACCTTCGCATAGCTGAAGTTAAGAAACTTGACATGCAGGTTGACCAGGGAAAGGTTGTTTCCTACCGGGCACGGGTGAAGATCTCGTTTAAATTTAAACACGAATAATTATCACCCCTCTATTGCTGTGGTGGGATCGATGATTTTATTCATCATAGATCCCACCAGAATTGATTACAGGACCTCTCTCAGGCGAGCTCATCAAACCGGCAATTGAGAATCAGTTCGCCATCTTCCAAGCGTTTCTCCACCTTGTATGGCAATGTCTTAAACAGGTTGATCATCGCCTGGTTTGTTGGAAAGGTATAGGCTGTCAAGCCGGCGATACCACTTTCCCGGGTGGCATCTGAAAGTTTTCGAAGAAACAGTTTTCCAAGCCCTTTTCCCTGAAAATCGGGGCTCACGGAAAAAGCCACCTCAGCCATATTGCAGGACTTCAACCTCATACTCTCGGCAATGGCGACAATGCGGCCAAAACCGAACTCTCCGACCACTGCCACCAGGGTCAGGCTGTTCACATAATCACCTTGAGATCGAACCTCCACGTCTTTTCTGGCAAAAATCGTTTTCTGACCAAAGAAACGGGATACCACATCTTCCTTCGGCAGACTGTAATAGTGCTCCTGAATTCGCCGTTCATCAACAGGCTTTGCAGGCCTTATCGTTACCTGCTGCCCATCGATTTCGATATTTTCTTCAAGCTGCACGGGGTAAACTGCCTTGACCGCTTCACCAAGGCTGCGCTCGGAACCGATTAAACCCTGTTCCTTGGCAGCTGCAAAAAGTTCTTCCCTGAAATTGGGGTGGGCAATGGTAATCATGGCCATAACCCGTTCCTGCAAACTCTTCCCGAAAAGATTGACCGCTCCATACTCTGAAACAACATAATGAACATCACCTCTGGGAACGACCACTATCGTATCTCCAAGGCTTGGGACGACACTTGACAGCTGCTCACCGTCGGACCCTTCTTTCGTTGAGCAGAGCATCAAGATCGACTTGCCTCCCGGCGAACGATTCGATCCACGGACAAAATCGGGGATTCCGGACACCCCGGCAAAACGTGTTGCCGCCGAGGCTTCAGCAGATACCTGGCCGGTAAGATCCATGGTATTCGCAACGTTAAGCGAGACCATGCGGTTGTGCCGAGAGATAACAAACGGGTCGTTTACATAATCGGACGGATGAAAATCAATTGCCGGGTTATCGTTAAGGAACTCATACAAGTTGTGACTGCCAACGGCCATTGAGGCCACCATCTTGCCGTCATTGTAGCCTTTTTTGCGATTGGTGATATTGCCCCTGGCATAGAGGTGCATGATGTCATCGGTTAAAAACTGTGAATGGATTCCAAGGTCATTTTTTTCTGACAACCCCTTGACCGTTGCCTGGGAGGCTGCATCCAGACCAATCTGGAGCGTTGAGCCATCTTCTATCAAGTGGGTAATATGGCTGCCAATCTGAGATGGTGCTGCGGACAGGGATTGTGTTGGCGGCACAAAAAGCAGTTCCTCCTCGTGCTCGACAAACAGGTCAACATAATTCACATGCAGAAAGCTCTGTCCCATAACCCTCGGCATCAAAGGATTCACCTGGGCAATAACAAGATCTGCCGACCTGGCCGCTGACATGGTTACATCAACGGAAATACCAAGACTCATCCAGCCAAAATCATCAGGAGGAGAAACCTGGATTAAGGCAACATTGAGCGGCATTTTCCGGGTAAGAAACAAGCCGGGCACATCGGACATGTTCATCGGTGTAATAAACCGTTTGTGCTTGGCAATAGATGGCGACTTTGCCGAGCCAAGATAGATGGATCGAATATTTAAACTGGTATCTTCTGTGCGATCGGCAATGGCGGTTAATGAAGCAGTCTCACGGCCGAGCAGACGAACTATTTCAAGCCCGCTGAAGCGGTTGGCCCGTTCAGTCAGGGCCTGGACCAGATGCTGGGGCTCCCCACAGCCTGAACCAATAAAGACCCGCCCTCCAGATTTTATTCTGGCAATTGCATCGTCAGCACTTACCTTCTTTTGCAGATAACTGTCCGCCCAGTATTGAGACGTCGGCATAATACACTCCTCAGACAACCCTTAATCAAGAATTGAGACTATGTTTTGATAACTCCGGTATGTTACAATTTTCTTGTGCTAAGATAGCATAAATTATCAGCTAAGGGCACTTTTCCCTTGTAATTTTAACATTTTTTTTGCCCCATATGACTACTATGGATTTAGGCTTCGGCTGAAAACAATGGTTCGTTTTAAAAGAATGTACAGGACCAGCACGGTTGGTTTTTCCCGTTACCGGAAAAAGACTGAAGATAAGGCCGGCAGAGATACGCCAGAGTTGCTGCCGACCTTGATTGGACCTTATTTCAAGAGAATTCCTGAAGGATTGAACGGGAAATAATCAACCGCTGTATCTCGCTCGTCCCCTCATAAATTGTAGCTATTCGAGCATCACGGGCATACCTTTCAACAGGATAGTCACGGGTATAACCATATCCACCGAGTATCTGCACGGCGTCGTAACAGGCCCTGTTTGCAGCCTCGGTAGAAAATACCTTGGCCATTGAGGCCTCCCGCGCGAACGAACGCCCCTGCTCTTTTTTATAGGCAGCATTGAGGAGCAAAAGCCGCGCGGCCTCAAGCTCAGTGTAGCGATCTGCAATCTTCCACTGGGTTGCCTGAAATTCAGCAATTGGTTTACCAAACTGAGATCGTTCCAGCGCATACTTTGTTGCACAATCCATGGCAGCCAGACCGAGGCCCAGACCGAGCGAACCAATACCAATCCTACCTCCCGCCAGTTCGGTGACCGCCACGCGGAAGCCGTCATGAAGATCTCCCATCAGGGCGTCGGCAGGTATCCGGCAGTCCTGAAACAGCAACTCATTCGTCGGCGATGCATGCTGCCCCATTTTCTTTTCCGGCTTTCCGATGGTCAACCCTTCGATCTCAGACTCTACAAGAAATGTGCTTATTCCTTTGCCTTTCGGAGCCTTGGGATCGGTTACTGCCCAGACAACAAAAACACCGGCGAACGAAGCGCTGGAGATAAAAATCTTCGAGCCGTTCAGAACCCAGGAATCACCATCACGTACGGCTGATGTCGTCATTGCCGCCGGGTCTGAACCTGCTCCCGTTTCGGTAAGGGCAAAGGCGCCGGCAAGATACTGGGCACTGCATATCCTGGAAATATATTTATTCTTATGATCTTCACTGCCAAGTGCCTGGATCACCTCGTTGACCATATTGTTCACCGACACGGTTACTGCAGTAGACGCACATGCCCGGGCAATTTCTGTTATGGCAAGGCTGAAAGCGACAACACCAGCTTCTGAGCCACCATATTGATCTTTGATATTCAACCCCATAAAACCAAGCTCTCCAAGTTTTCTCAGGTTTGAATAGAATATTTCCTTATCGCCGCCATTATCAAGCTCAGCGGCTACAGGTTCCAGTTCAGCACGGGCAAAATCACGAGCGGTATCCTGTATCAGTTTCTGCTCTTCTGTTAAGTCAAAATTCATAATCTTCCTTCTCTACCCAATTTATTGTCCTTTAAAATCCGGAGATCGCTTTTCCAGAAAGGCGTTCATCCCCTCTTTCTGATCCCCGGTAGCAAAACACATTCCGAACAGATCAGCTTCATACATGCAGGCCCTGGCCAGATCCATCTCCATGCCGCCATTGACCAGCTCCTTGCAAAGTTTTACCGCTACCGGCCCCTTGGCAGAAATCTTTTCTGCAATACGGATACATTCAGACATCAATTGGGACAGCGGAACAACACGGTTCACCAGCCCGATGCGGCATGCCTCTCCGGCATCAATAATATCACCGGTGTAGAGCAGTTCGCTTGCCAGCCCTTTACCCACCAGGCGAGGTAAACGCTGGGATCCGCCAAAACCGGGGGTAACCCCAAGACTTACTTCAGGCTGTCCGAATTTTGCGTTTTCACTGGCGATCCGGATATCACAGGCGAGAGAAAGTTCACAGCCTCCTCCAAGGGCAAAACCATTAACAGCGGCTATAACCGGGCGTGAGAAGGTCTCAACTACCGCCATCGCCTTCTGCCCGAGCCTTCCGAATTGCCGCCCTGCAAGCACATCAAACTGGTGCATGTAGGAAATATCGGCTCCGGCGATAAAGGCCTTTTCTCCAGCACCTGTAATAATTACTGCCAGGACAGTGCTGTCCTTATGGAGTTCACTGAAGCAGCAGATAAGCTCTTCAAGTGTTTCTCTGTTCAATGCATTCAGCGCTTTGGGCCGGTTGATGGTAACGGTGGCAACCGATTTTTCTATCTCACATATGATATTGGTAAATTGCATAGTACTCTCCACACTGTTAGTAAATTTTGATCACTCCTCAATAGTGAACTTCCAGGCACAATACCAGTCGGTCGGATGTTTATCGGGTGGACAGCCAAGGCATGAGGTTTTAATACGACTGTCGATAGCCGTGGCGAAATAGGTATACTCAACAAGCCCTGCAGACTTGCATGGATAATCATCCAACCCCTTTCGTTCCCGTGCCTCCTGGACACGGCACTGGTTCATTTGAAAAACAAAACTGTTTTCCGTTTCATCGGTAATCGACTGGACATTAATACTTTCATAGACCCGAAACCCAAGTGCTCGCTTTAAGCCATCAAGTCCCCCATTCTCCGGTATCCCGAGCAGCTGTTTTATAGAGTAGGCCTCAAACGGGGAGAAGTGCGCCCAGCATGAATCATTGCATCGCTTGGCATCATTCATACCCTCTGAAAATTCTATCGCCTGAAACCAGACGCCGTCGTTAACCAGCCAGTTCTTGGCAACCCGTTCTTTCAGGCTTTTCAAATCATCCTCCTTCATGGCCAGGAGCGGAGAAGGAATACCGTCCTTCATCTCAAATCCAAGAACCTTACCCAGGTGCTTCATCTGAATATCGTAGCTTTTTCTGGAGGCCGTCTGCAGAATTTCAAGTGCTTTTTCCATACCCATCTGGTGCTTGACTTCGGTAAACCACAAGGCGTGATGGATCATGATACGATGAAATAGATCGACGATAAACCTGGCGGTATCTTCATGGTTCAGCTCTCCAGCACTCCTGGCATTCTCATTCATCCCCTTCCTCCGATTAAACAATCTTCATCGATTAGATGAAGGTGATTTTATCACTCATTCTTGTCAGCGGTTCAAGCCCCTGCTCTGTAACAACATGAGTATTTTCTATACCGACCACTCCTTTGCCAGGCAGGATCGCCTTGGGTTCAAGGGCAATTATCATCCCTTTTTCAAGTACCATCTTCTGTCCTTTTGCCAGGAATGGAAACTCATCAAGTTCCAGTCCGATTCCATGACCGGTAAAACGTATTTTACGATCACCGGTGCCCATAAAATTGTCACCAATACCCCGGTCAGCAGCCAACGATATCATCTGTTCATAGATATCTCCGGTGACTGCTCCCGGAACCGCCACAGCTTTTGTTTCCTCCTGTATTTCCAACATACATTCATGCGCCTTGAGCAGCTCATCTGGTAGACTTCCAATGCAGAAGATACGGGTATGGTCAGAGAGATATCCCTTCCAGCCGAAGACGTAATCAAAGAGAATTGTCTCATCCCGTTCAATGGTTTTAAACCCGGCACCCTGGCCGATTAACGGGCTGACCCCCTCACCGCCTGTTGGCGACGCCAGATAACTTGGAACTGCGGCTGCGGGGCCTGAAAGCAAATGGCCATAAAACAGTTCACTTCCCCACAATCGCATTCTGACAATTCCCTGATGTCCAAGGCTTCTCGCGTACCCTTCAAGCTCACCTGCAAGCGTTACCTCACTCTTGCCCACTTCAAGAAATTCGACAACTTTGGCCGCCACCTGGTCCGAATAGCGTGCCGCCTGTCTTATAAAATCCAGTTCGTAGGATGATTTCACCGCCCTGACCAGTCGTATATCAATTGAGATATCAACAATTTCAGTTTGAGGGAAAATTGTTTGATACAGGAAATAGAGATTTACCGGCAAAACGTCAAGCTCCATTCCAAGCCTTACAGGAAGCTGGTATCCGCCTTCAGCCAGGGTTTCCGGAATTTTCTTCGGACTGACAATAGAGCATACCTGCTCCAGTGAGGATTCTGCCTGGGCGCGATCGAATTCTTTGAAGATCATCAGCAGCGGCTCTCCTTCCGCCGGTATATAGAGCCACCCCTGCTGTGACGTTCCTGAGAAATAAAAAAGATCTGTTTTCTGTATAATAAGGCTGCCGGCAATCTCCTTGTCCTGAAGGATCTTCTGGAATTTTTTTATGCGTTCCTGCAACTCACCGGCAGGTGTAGATACATTGTAACCGATCACGGTCGTCCCTCCCTCAGATTTAAGCATCTGCTCAGTGGAGACATCTGCGGTTCAGCAGCCATTCGGCTGAGAGCTAATAATCATAAAAACCTTTACCGCTTTTTCTGCCAAACCACCCTGCTTCCACATATTTTCTTAACAGGGGACAGGGTCGATACTTGGAGTCCTTAAAACCGTCATAAAGCGTCTCCATGATTGCCAGGCAGGTATCGAGTCCGATCAGGTCTGCCAGGGCAAGCGGCCCCATCGGGTGATTCATTCCGAGCCTCATCACCGTGTCTATGTCCTCTGCTTTTCCCACCCCCTGGTAGAGGCAAAAAATTGCTTCATTGATCATCGGCATCAAGATCCTGTTGGCGATAAAACCCGGATAATCGTTTGCTTCTGCTGCAGTTTTCCCGAACTTTTCACAAAGCTGCCAGGTTACATCAAATGTCTCCTGAGATGTGGCAAGGCCGCGAATCACCTCAACCAGCTTCATTATCGGCACCGGGTTCATAAAGTGCATGCCGATTATCTTCTCTGGCCTGTTTGTCTGGGCAGCGATCCTGCCAATGGGAATCGAAGAGGTATTTGTTGAGAGTATCACCTGCTCGGGGCAGGCTGCGTCAAGCTCACGGAAAATATTGAATTTCAACTCTTCCATCTCAACAGCCGCTTCAACGACAAAATCAGCAGCTGCCATATCGGCAAGCGAGGTGGATGTCGTGATGCGTGCCAGTATTGCGCTGCACTCATCTTCTGAGAGCTTTCCTTTGCCAACGGAGCGTTTGAGATTCTTCTCAATAGCGGCCTTACCCCTGGCTGTACACTCTTCGTTGATGTCATTCATTAAGACATCAAGCCCGCTGGCAGCCGCAACCTGGGCAATACCTCCCCCCATCTGTCCGGCGCCAATCACCCCAAACGTTCTGATTTCCATACTGTCTCCCCGGCTCTAAGATAACCGTTATTATCTGTTGAGAACAAGCGCAACGGCCTCACCGCCGCCAAGACACAGGCAGGCCAGTCCTCTTCTCACATCCCGTCGTTGCATTTCGTACAACAGCGTTGTCAGAATCCGGGCGCCACTGGCGCCTATTGGGTGACCCATAGCCACGCTGCCGCCGTTGACATTGAGTTTTGAGTGATCAATATCCAGCACTTTGTTAATGGAGACCGATGTGCCGCTGAAGGCTTCATTTATTTCAAAAAGGTCAATATCCGCCAGCGTAATCCCCTCCTTCTTCAGCACTTTCGGAATCGCAAAAATCGGAGCCATCAAACAATATTTCAAATCATACCCATAAGACGCCTGAGCGCCAATCTCTGCCATGACAGGACAACCCAGCTCTTTTGCTTTCTCTTCACTCATGACCACTACAGCCGCCGCACCATCGCTGATAATTGAAGAGTTTCCTGCAGTGCTCACACCACCCTTTCTGAAGGCAGTCGGCATGGCCGCCAGTTTCTCATAGGGTGTTTCGGTAACACATTCATCCGTATCAAAAATTTTGGGTTCCCCCCTTCTCTGAGGAATTGACAGGGGTGCAATCTGATCTTTGAAAACCCCGGATTCAACAGAAGAAACAGCTCGCCGGTAGGATTCTTCTGCAAACCTGTCCTGTTCTTCTCGGGTTACCTCCCAGCGCTCACAGATATGTTC
>RCNE010000447.1_pt1 | contig 24168 bp, 15 predicted proteins | sample 2041361 | NCBI WGS metagenome assembly RCNE01 (sample SAMN09708229, study PRJNA481090) | Marine sediment metagenome, whole genome shotgun sequencing project. | reverse complement strand
GAATCTTTCTCAGAGTTCAAAGATGATAAGTTCATTGATAGGGTAACTTTAATGGCAATTTTGGAAGATGTATTTCGAAATGCCTTAAAGAAGAAATTTGGATCAGATGATAACTTTGATATTATCATTAACCCTGATAAAGGGGATTTAGAAATCTGGAGAAACCGTATCGTTGTAGAAGATGGTGAGGTTGAAGAACCTAATGAAGAGATATCACTTTCAGAAGCTCAAAAAATTGAACCTGATTTTGAAGTTGGTGAAGATGTTTCTGAAGAGGTTAAGTTGATGGATTTAGGTAGAAGAGCCATTTTGGCTTTGCGTCAAAATTTAATTTCTAAAATTCACGAGCATGATAATACTACCATTTATAAGCAGTTTAAAGATTTAGAAGGCGAAATTTATACGGCAGAAGTTCATCATATTCGTCACAAAGCGATTATTTTGTTAGATGATGAGGGTAATGAAATTATCCTTCCAAAAGACAGACAAATACCTTCTGACTTTTTTAGAAAAGGTGATAATGTTCGTGGTATTATTGAGAGTGTTGAATTGAAAGGCAGTAAGCCTTCTATTATTATGTCAAGAAGTTCTCCTAAATTTTTAGAACAGCTGTTCTTTCAAGAAATTCCTGAAGTTTTTGATGGTTTGATTACTGTTAAAAAGGTTGTGCGTATTCCTGGTGAAAAAGCAAAAGTTGCTGTTGATTCATATGATGATCGTATTGATCCGGTAGGTGCTTGTGTAGGTATGAAAGGATCTCGTATTCACGGTATTGTTCGTGAATTGGGTAATGAAAATATTGATGTGATTAATTGGACGGCGAATCCGCAATTGATGGTGACAAGGGCATTGAGTCCGGCTAGAGTTTCAACTGTGAAGTTGAATGATGAAAAAATGACTGCTCAAGTATACCTAAAACCTGAAGAAGTTTCAAAGGCAATAGGTAGAGGAGGGCACAATATTAGATTGGCTGGTCAATTAACTGGTTATGAGATTGATGTGTTCCGTGAAGGTGTTGAGGAAGATGTAGAGCTTACAGAGTTTTCGGATGAAATCGATGCTTGGATTATTGAAGAATTCAAGAAAATAGGAATGGATACTGCTAGAAGTGTATTAGAACAAGACGTTGCAGACCTCGTAAAAAGAACTGATCTTGAAGAGGAAACAATTACGGAAGTTGTACGTATACTAAAAGCAGAATTAGAAGAATAGCTATATATTAGCAGTGATTAAAGAGTGTTTTTTTAAAGATTAGGAATACGAATTTATGGCAGAAAATGCAACAATAAGGCTTAACAAGGTTCTCAGAGAACTTAATATTTCATTAGACCGTGCGGTAGATTACCTATCGTCTGAAGGTCATGAAATTGAAGCACGCCCTACCACCAAGATTTCCGAAGAGGTGCATCAAGTACTTTTGGACGAGTTTCAGACGGATATGAGCAAAAAAGTTGCGTCTAAAGAAGTTGGTGAAGAAAAGCGGAAAGAGAAAGAAGCTATTCGCGTTCAGCTAGAGCAAGAGCAGGAAGAGCGAAGGTTGGTGAGAGAACGCAGAGCTGCAGCTTCAGAAGTTATAAAGGCAAAAGCGGAACTTGCTGGGCCGAAGACTGTTGGTAAAATAGATCTTAGTCCGAAGAAAAAGAAAACGGCAGAGGCTCCGAAGACAAAAGAAACTCCGAAACCAAAAGAAGTTGAGAAGGTTGTAGCGGAAACACCACCTGTAGAAACGCCAGAAGCCAAAGCTAAAGAAACGGTAGCGAAAGCAACGGAAGCTAAAGTTGAAAAAACTGAAGAGGTCAAGAAAGATGAGCCTGCTGAAGAAACTGCCCCAGAAGACGTAAAAATTGAAACACAGTATAAGAAGCTTTCGGGTCCTAAAATAACAGGAGCTAAGATCGACTTAACTAAATTTCAAAAGCCGAAGAAGAAGAGAGATGATGTTAAGCCGGCTAATAGTGGAGATTCTAAGAGAAAAAGAAAACGTATTGTAAGCAATAAGCCAGGTTCAGGACCAGGTTCAGGACCAGGCAGAGGTACTGGCCCAAGAGGCGCTAGTTCTGCTGGTGCTCGTAAAAGTGGACCTCGTTTTGGCGCGCCCAAAGTAGAGCCTACAGAAGCAGATGTTCAAAAACAAGTACGTGAAACACTAGAGAAATTACAGGGTAAATCGAAGAAAGGTAAAGGAGCTAAATACCGAAAAGATAAAAGAGATCAGCACAGAATGCAAACTGAGGCTGATATTGAAATTCAAGAGATAGAAAGTAAAACGCTGCAGGTTACGGAGTTTGTTACGGCAAATGAAGTGGCTACGATGATGGATGTTTCTACAACCGAAATTATTTCGGCGTGTATGTCTTTAGGTATCATGGTAACTATGAATCAACGTTTAGATGCGGAAACGCTTTCTATTGTTGCTGATGAATTTGGATATGAAGTTGAGTTTGTTACTGCAGATATTGATGATAGTATTCCTGATGAAGTAGACGCACCTGAAGATTTAAAACCAAGAGCACCGATTGTTACCGTAATGGGTCACGTTGATCACGGTAAAACATCGTTGTTAGATTATATTCGACAAGAAAATGTAATCGCAGGTGAGAGCGGTGGAATTACTCAGCACATTGGAGCTTACGGAGTAACATTAGAAGATGGTCAAAAAATAGCCTTTTTAGATACACCAGGTCACGAAGCTTTTACAGCGATGCGTGCTCGTGGGGCGCAGGTTACTGATATTGCTATTATTGTAATTGCAGCCGATGATGATATTATGCCACAAACAAAGGAAGCTATTAGTCATGCTCAGGCAGCTGGAGTTCCTATTGTTTTTGCAATAAATAAAATGGATAGGCCAACCGCTAATCCTGATAAAATTAAAGAGGGACTTTCACAAATGAACTTGTTGGTTGAAGATTGGGGTGGTAAAATACAATCACACGATATTTCAGCGAAAACCGGTGATGGTGTTAAGGATTTATTAGAAAAAGTGCTACTTGAAGCTGAATTGTTAGAGTTAAAAGCAAATCCTGATAAACTAGCAATTGGTACTGTAGTTGAGGCTTTCTTGGACAAAGGAAAAGGATACGTTTCAACTATTTTGGTGCAAGCCGGAACTTTGAAAATAGGCGATTATGTTTTAGCTGGTACCACTAGTGGTAAGATCAAAGCTATGCAAGATGAGCGTGGTAATATTGTTATGGAAGCAGGTCCGTCACAACCTATTTCTATTTTAGGATTAGACGGAGCACCGCAAGCAGGTGACAAATTCAATGTTCTTGAAGATGAACGTGAGGCGAAGCAAATTGCTGCAAGACGTTCGCAATTGCAACGAGAGCAATCTGTTAGAACACAGCGTCATATCACTTTAGATGAAATCGGACGACGAATTGCCTTAGGCGACTTTAAAGAATTGAACATTATCTTAAAAGGTGATGTTGATGGTTCGGTAGAAGCCTTGACCGATTCTTTCCAGAAATTGTCTACTGATGAAATTCAGGTTAATATCATTCATAAAGCAGTAGGGCCTATTACAGAGTCTGATGTGCTTCTAGCTTCGGCATCTGATGCGGTTATTATTGGGTTTAATGTTAGACCGATGGGTAACGCGCGACAGGTGGCTGATAAGGAGGAAATCGATATCCGAATGTACTCTATCATTTATGATGCAATCAATGATCTGAAGGATGCGATGGAAGGAATGCTTTCCCCAGTAATGAAAGAAGAGATTACTGGTACGGCAGAAATTCGTGAGACCTTCAAGATTTCAAAAGTTGGTACCATTGCCGGATGTATGGTAACTACAGGTAAAATCTTTAGAAATTCAAGCATACGTTTGATACGTGATGGTGTGGTTGTCTTTACGGGCGAGTTGTCTTCTTTGAAACGATTTAAAGATGATGCTAAAGAAGTTGCTAAAGGCTATGATTGTGGTATACAAGTTAAAAACTACAATGATATTAGAGAGTTAGATATTGTAGAGGCTTTCCAAGAAGTAGCGGTGAAGAAGAAGTTGAAATCGAAATCATAGTTCATTTCGAAGAATAGAAATAATAAGTCAAAAAAAATCGAGCTAATTAGCTCGATTTTTTTGGTTTTAATAACATTGCTGCGGGATACTTGCGCCGTACTTCTTGTAGCTTTCGCTCGCCTTCTAATTTGGTTTTAAATCGACCTAATCGCACCCTATAGGTAGGTGAGTCGAAATCTATTTTAGAGTACATGCCCGGAAAGTCAACTTCTACATTTGATTTAATGCTTTGGGCTTTGGCGTGAGAACCAAATCCTACCTGAATTCTATAGTATTCTGTTTCCTTATTATAGTCTTTATAAATCTTAAGAAGTGTAACTAATTTTTCGTCTTGTTCGATATTTATAGTGCCATCTTGAGCACTTGCAAAACTTATGAAACATGCAATGAAAAGGAAGCTAAATAAGGTTTTCATAGTATTTTATTAAGGGCTTATCACCAGAGGTTACAAAAGTAATTTTTTATAGATCACGAAAAATAGCAATAATCTATTTAGAATAATTATAAATTAGAAATTATCAATACGTTAACATTTTTCAAATAAAGTCAATGTCGTATTTTTGCATCCAATTTAGGAAGCGATAATTCCAATGGTATTTCAAGTATATAAATTATCGTGCCAAGATTTAGATTGAAATATTCTGTATATGAAAAAGGTTACTTACCGCAATCAAATTTCTAAAGTTTTAGGTATCAGTCTAGTAGTTTTTCTACTCTCTTCTATTTCGCTTTTTGCACAAGACGAAGTTGCGGCTGAAGAGCCAGCCGTTGCCGAATCTGCATCTGGTGGAGATGCAGTAAAAGGAAAGGCAATTTTTAATCAAAATTGTGCTGCGTGTCATGCCTTAAATCGTAAAATGACCGGTCCAGCATTGGCAAACGTCGAGGCAAGATTGGCAGAAGATGAAGGTTTAGATCGTGAATGGTTGAATACATGGATTAAAAATAGTCCGAGTATGATCAAATCTGGGGATGCTTACGCTGTCAAAATTTACAACGAGTATAATCAAGCGGCAATGACCGCATTTCCAACCTTGTCAAATGGTGATCTTGATAATATTTTAGCATATACGGCTGCTGCGCCAGCTCCAGTTGTTGCAGTTGCTACTGGACTTCCAGGAGATCAGCAGGAGTCTAAATCTTCTGGAATATCAAATGAAATCGTTCTTGGTGCTTTAGCATTGGTTTTTGCGCTACTCGTATTTATGTTGTTTGCAGTAAACAAAACCTTGAGAAGGGTGATGCATGCGAACGGTGTCGATGTGGAAGCTGAATCTCCAAAAAGTTTGCCAATCTGGAAAGCTTTTGCTAAAAATCAATTCTTGGTTTTGGTAATCGCAATTTTTTTGCTTTTAGGTAGTGCTTATTTTGCTTATGGATGGATGATGCAAATAGGCCTTGATCAAGGGTACGAGCCAATTCAACCGATTCACTATTCACACAGAATTCACGCTGGTGATAATAAGATTGAGTGTAAGTATTGTCACTCTTCGGCACGTAAGTCAAAACATTCAGGTATTCCTTCGTTGAATGTTTGTATGAATTGTCACAAGTCGATATATGAGGTTGCTCCAGCAACGTTAGCAGAAGGCAAGCAATATGGTATTGATTACAATGAAGAAATAGATAAGTTGTATGCTGCTGTTGGTTGGGATGAAGAAAACCAAAAATATATAGGAGATACCAAGCCTGTCGAATGGATTAGAGTGCATAACCTTCCTGATTTTGCATATTTCAATCACTCACAACATGTTGAAGTGGGTCAGATAGAATGTCAAACCTGTCATGGTCCTATAGAGGAAATGGAGATTGTGTCTCAATTTTCGCCTTTAACTATGGGTTGGTGTATCAATTGCCACAGAGAGACCAATGTGAAAACGGAGGGCAACGAATACTATACTAAGATTCATGAAGAGCTTTCTAAGAAGTATGGAGTAGAAAACCTAACCGTCGCTCAAATGGGTGGTTTGGAATGTGGAAAGTGTCACTATTAATACAAACGAAAAGTAGCTAATTACAGATATACGTATGGCATCAAACAAAAAATATTGGAAAAGCGAAGCGGAGTTAAATCCCAACGATTCCATTGTTGAGACGCTAAGGCAGAATGAATTTATTGAAGACATTCCTGTTGATGAGTTTTTGGGTGATAAAGAAACTTTAGAATCCAGTAATACTAATAGAAGAGATTTTTTAAAGTACGTTGGTTTTAGTACGGCAGCTGCTTCCTTAGCGGCATGTGAAGGACCAGTTATTAAGTCCATTCCTTATGTGGTTGCTCCAGAGAATATTGTGCCTGGTGTTGCAAATTTTTACGCTACTACGATTGCTAACGGTTTTGATTTCGCAAGTATCCTTGTTAAAACTCGCGAAGGCAGACCGATAAAAGTTGAAAATAATAAAGAGGCCAAAGTTGCTGGCGGTGCTAATGCACGTGTTCAAGCATCTGTTTTGTCTTTATACGATAGTACAAGGCTGCAAGGTCCAATGGAAAATGGCGAGCCCGTTGAATGGGATGCTATTGATGCGGCAGTTAAGTCGAAATTGAATTCAGGAAAGCAAATTGCTTTGTTGACACAAACCTATGCTAGTCCATCTACCTCAAGATTGATTGCGGAATTTAAAGTAGCAAACGCAAATGTAATTCATGTCACTTATGATGCGATAGCAGAAGAAGCGGCACTTACCGCTTTTAATAATAAATATGGTGAGCGTGCTTTGGCAGATTATAATTTTCAAAATGCCGAAATTATTGTATCCTTCGGTGCAGATTTCTTAGGAGATTGGCAAGGTGGAGGTTATGATAGTGGTTATTCAAAGGGCCGTGTACCAGCGAATGGTAAAATGTCTAGACACGTTCAGTTTGAGGCGAACATGTCTTTGACTGGTGCTAATGCTGATAAACGCGTTCCTTTAAGTGCTCAATTTCAAAAGGTTGCTTTGGCTTATTTGTATGCTAAGCTAAACGGAACAAATGCTGGTGGTGAATTACCAGGTGGTGCTCAAAAAGTATTAGATGGCTTAATCGCTCAGATAAGAAAGAACAAGACTGGAGCAGTTGTTGTTTCTGGTATTGATGATGTCAATGTGCAGACTGTTGTATTGGCCATCAATGATATGTTAGCTAGTAAAGCTTTTGATGCAAAGGCTCCGAGGTATACGAGACAAGGAAATGTAAAGGCAGTACAAACGCTTATCGCTGATATGAAGTCAGGAAAAGTAGGTATGCTAATCGTTGATGGTGTAAACCCAATGTATTCTTTACCTAATGCTGCTGATTTTAAAGAAGGTATCGAAAAAGTTGATCTTTCTGTGGTATTTTCAGCCAATTGGAATGAGACTGCCGCTGTAGCAAACTACGCTGCTGCATCGAATCACTATTTAGAGTCATGGGGCGATGCGCAAATTAAAAAAGGACATTATAGCTTAATGCAGCCGACCATCAAGGAGTTGTTTGATACGAGACAGTTTCAAGCATCTGTTTTAAAATGGATGGGTAATGACAAGACGTATTACGATTACATAAAAGAAACATGGAACACTTTTGTTTTAGACGGAGGTGATTTCAATAAAGCAATTCATGATGGTATTTTCGTTTCTGGCGGAGATGCAATGATGGAAACGAGTGAAACTGCAGATCCAGCAATTATGGCTGCAGCAGCAGATAAAGAGCAATTAGATCAGCTCATCGTTGAAGAGGCGGTTTCTTCAGGAGTATCAATTACTTCGGCGGTACGTAGTTTGGCGAGTGCTACAAGTGAAGGTGGAATGGAACTAAACTTATACTCTAAAGTGGGTATGGGTGATGGTCAACAAGCTAACAACCCATGGTTGCAAGAATTTCCTGATCCAATAACAAGAGTTGCTTGGGATAACTATGTGACGGTTTCTAAAGCGGATGCCGAAACCTTAGGCTTCGAAAATTGGAATGTTGCAGATGGTGGAATGGACGGAAGCTATGCGAAATTGACTGTAAATGGGGTTTCCATAGATAACGTGCCAGTAATTGTGCAGCCAGGTCAAGCAAAAGGTACCGTAGGCTTGTCTTTCGGTTATGGTAAAAAAGAAGGAATGAAGTCTGAAATGCAAACTGGGGTGAATGCCTTTGCTTTGTACCAGAACTTTAATAATATACAATCGGTCTCTATTTCAAAGGCCGAAGGAAATCATGAGTTTGCCTGTGTTCAGTTGCACAAAACCATGATGGGTAGAGGAGATATCATCAAGGAAACTACCTTAGAGATTTTCAACACGAAAGATCATGCGGAATGGAATCATGTTCCGCAAGTATCATTAAACCACCAAGAAGTTCCTGCAACATCGGTTAGTCTTTGGGATGATTTTGATCGCTCTATTGGGCATCACTTTAATATGTCAATCGATTTGAATGCTTGTACCGGTTGTGGTGCATGTGTTATTGCTTGTCATGCAGAGAACAACGTTCCTGTCGTTGGTAAGGCAGAAGTTAGAAAGTCTAGAGATATGCATTGGTTGCGTATTGATAGATATTACTCTTCTGAGGAAAGCTTTGAAGCAGATAATACCAAGAAAAATAATTTTGATGGCTTAACTGGCGAGAAAGGCTCTTTAAGCGGCTTTGGTGAGTTGGAAGATCCTTCTACAAATCCACAAGTATCTTTTCAGCCTGTAATGTGTCAGCATTGTAATCATGCGCCTTGTGAAACTGTTTGTCCGGTTGCGGCAACTTCACATGGTCGTCAAGGTCAGAATCAAATGGCCTATAACCGTTGTGTGGGTACAAGATACTGTGCGAACAACTGTCCTTATAAAGTACGTCGTTTCAACTGGTTCTTGTATAACAACAATGACGAGTTTGATTTTCATATGAATAATGACTTGGGTAAAATGGTTGTCAACCCTGATGTGAATGTTCGTTCTCGTGGAGTTATTGAAAAATGTTCCATGTGTATTCAAAAAACACAGAAGACAATTTTAGATGCAAAACGAGATGGTCGTTTAATCGTAGACGGTGAATTCCAAACAGCTTGTTCATCTGCATGTAGCAACGGAGCGATTGTTTTCGGAGACATTAACGATAAAGAAAGTGAAATTACGGAGTTGAAAGAAAGTGATCGTATGTATCATTTGTTAGAAAGTGTAGGCACCAAGCCAAATGTTTTCTATCACGTGAAAGTAAGGAATACAACAGAAGCATAAACAAACCAATACAGTAAGTAACTATAATATAAATCTATGGCGTCGCATTACGAAGCACCTATACGAAAACCCTTAGTAATTGGAGACAAAAGCTACCACGATGTAACTGTGGATATTGCTGCTCCGGTTGAGGGTCGAGCGAACTTGCATTGGTGGATTGTTTTTTCCATTGCTTTGGCAGCATTTCTTTGGGGAATTGGGTGTATAATCTATACCGTTTCAACAGGAATTGGCACATGGGGTCTGAACAAAACCGTTAACTGGGCTTGGGATATTACCAACTTCGTTTGGTGGGTAGGTATTGGTCACGCCGGTACTTTGATTTCAGCGGTACTTTTATTATTCCGTCAGAAATGGAGAATGGCAATTAACCGTTCTGCAGAGGCGATGACTATCTTCTCGGTTATACAAGCAGGATTGTTTCCGATCATACACATGGGTCGACCATGGTTGGCTTATTGGGTATTGCCAATTCCGAACCAATTTGGTTCTTTATGGGTAAACTTTAACTCACCTTTACTTTGGGATGTATTTGCGATATCAACCTATTTATCGGTTTCCATGGTATTCTGGTGGACAGGCTTGCTTCCTGATTTTGCCATGCTACGTGATCGGGCTGTACTTCCCTTCCAAAAGAAAATTTATAGCCTTTTGAGTTTTGGTTGGACAGGGCGTGCAAAAGATTGGCAACGTTTTGAAGAAGTTTCTTTGGTTTTGGCAGGTTTAGCTACGCCATTGGTATTGTCCGTACATACTATAGTATCTATGGATTTTGCTACTGCGGTAATTCCTGGATGGCATACAACGATTTTCCCTCCTTACTTTGTGGCAGGTGCCATTTTCTCAGGTTTTGCCATGGTAAATACGCTATTGATTATCATGCGTAAAGTGTGTCATTTAGAAGATTATATCACCGTACAGCATATTGAATTGATGAATATTGTTATCATGTTGACTGGTTCTATTGTAGGTTGTGCCTACATTACTGAGCTCTTCATGGCCTGGTATTCTGGAGTTGAATATGAACAATATGCATTTTTAAATAGAGCCACCGGGCCTTATTGGTGGGCCTATTGGTCAATGATGACTTGTAATGTATTCTCTCCACAGTTTATGTGGTTCAAGAAATTGCGTACCAGTATTATGTTTTCTTTCTTTATTTCAATTGTAGTGAACATTGGTATGTGGTTTGAGCGATTTGTAATTATCGTGACTTCCTTGCATAGAGATTACCTTCCGTCTTCATGGACGATGTTCTCACCTACTTTTGTAGATATTGGAATATTCATCGGAACCATTGGCTTTTTCTTTGTCTTATTCTTATTATATGCAAGAACCTTTCCCGTAATTGCACAGGCTGAAGTAAAATCTATATTGAAATCTTCAGGATCGAAATACAAGAAGTTAAGAGATGCGGGTCAGCCCTTGTTTCAGATAAGTACACAAGCACCAAAAATCATAGGTGCTAGTTCGTCGAAGACAGAAACTGTTGAAAAAATTGTTGAAGAGAAAGTAGCGGCTCCAATCGCAAACGTGGAGAAAGACGCATCTAGTTTATTAGCTTCAATAGGAACATTTGATCCGGCAACGGAAACAGCTGATGATTTGAAAAAAGTAAAAGGTATTGGTCCAAAAATGGAGCAAACTTTGAACCAAATTGGAATCTTCACTTTTGCTCAAGTATCCAGAATGACTTCAAAAGAATACGATTTGTTAGATTCTATTACTGAGGCTTTCCCAGGGAGAGCGCAGCGTGATGATTGGGCGGGTCAAGCAAAAACTTTAAATAACAACAAATAGATATGGCATCTAAAGTTATACAGGCATTTTATAATGATGACGATGTGTTGATGCACGCTGTCAAAAAGGTGAAAGCAGCCAAACATCATATTGAAGAAGTGTATTGCCCTTTTCCAGTTCACGGATTGGATAAAGCAATGGGCTTGGAGTCAACTAAAATTGCTATTACTTCTTTCATGTATGGTTGTGTTGGTTTGATTGTGTCGATTGTTATGATGAATTATATTATGATCTCCGATTGGCCTCAAGATATTGGTGGTAAGCCAAGTTTTAGCTATATCGAGAACATGCCTGCGTTCGTACCTATCATGTTTGAGTTGACCGTATTTTTTGCGGCTCACTTGATGGTGATTACTTTTTATTTAAGAAGTAGATTGTGGCCTTTTAAAAAAGCTGAAAACCCTGATGTTAGAACAACGGACGACCACTTTTTGATGGAAATTGAAATACATGATAATGAAGCAGAATTAATTAGCTTGTTATCAGAGACGGGTGCAGTAGAGATTAACATATCAGAAAAAGACCTTCATTAATATGAACAGTTTTAAGAAAATAGGATTTGTATTCGGATTGCTCGCTGTTTTGGTTTCTTGCCAAGATAATAGCAAGCCTAACTATCAATACATGCCAAACATGTATGAGGCTGTAGGTTATGAAACCTATCAGCAAGTTGACTTTTTGCCAAGTGGGCAAGAAGCAATGCTTCCGCCAGCGAACACCATCCCAAGAGGTTGGATGCCGTATAGTATAGAAAATACTTTAGAAGGTAAGGACTTAGCGCGATTACTTGTTAGTCCATTAGATTCATTACAAAGTGAAGCTAACTTAAAGAAAGGTGCTGAGTTGTATACTGTTTATTGTGCTATCTGTCACGGGCCTAAAGGCAAGGGGCAAGGTACTTTGGTGAAAAGAGAAAAAATATTAGGCGTTCCAAGTTATGATGATGTAGCTCGTAATGTTAGTGTAGGTACAACTTTTCACACCATTCAATATGGTTTGAATTCCATGGGTTCTTACACATCACAAATGAATACTGAAGAAGCATGGCAAGTTTCTGAGTATGTGATGCAATTGAAACAAGACTTAACTAAATAATACATAGATACTAGATATGTACACGGTTTCGAACAGATTAAAAATTGGCTCCATTATATTAATGGCTTTAGGGGTATTAGGTATGGGCTTTGGCTTTTATTCCGCTCCTAGTGATATTGCTGCGGCAAAGGAAATGGTTGCAAGCCATGATGATGGACACGGAGCAGCTCATGCTGAAGAAGCGATTCATGCGGTAGCTGAAGATCACGGAGAAGAAGCTGGTGGTCATGCGATGACAGAAGCGGAACATGATGAGCATGTATTTCATCAACTGAGTAACAAACCTTGGGCAGCATTATACGTAGCCGCTTTCTTTTTCTTTATGATAGCGTTAGGTGTTTTGGCATTTTATGCCATACAGCGTGCTGCACAGGCAGGTTGGTCTCCCTTGCTGTTTCGAGTAATGGAAGGAATCACCTCTTATTTAGTTCCTGGTGGAATTATTGTTTTTGTAATCTTAGTTTTATCGGTAATGCATTTTAATCATTTATTTGTATGGATGGATGCCGATGTAGTTGAACATGATGCTTTACTACAAGGAAAAAAAGGATACTTAAACCCAACTTTCTTTTTAATAAGAGCAGCTATTTTCTTAGCAGGTTGGATAGGGTACAGAGAGTATTCTAGAAAATTATCACTAGCTCAAGACGAATCTGATGACAATTCAAATTTCAAATTGAACTTTAGAATATCAGCGGCATTCTTAGTATTTTATTTGATTTCTGAGTCTATCATGTCTTGGGATTGGATTATGAGTGTTGATCCGCATTGGTTTAGTACTTTGTTTGGATGGTACATCTTCGCGAGCATGTTTGTTTCTGGTATTACGGTGATTGCAATGGTAACCATTTACTTGAAATCAAAAGGCTTATTGCCAGAAGTTAACGATAGCCATATTCATGATTTAGCGAAGTTTATGTTTGGGATGAGTATTTTCTGGACGTATTTATGGTTCTCTCAATTCATGCTGATCTGGTATGCGAATATTCCAGAAGAGGTGACCTATTACATTACGCGAATTGAAGATTATAACTTACCATTTTTTGGAATGGTAGCTATGAACTTTTTATTCCCTGTGCTGTTGTTGATGAATAGCGATTATAAACGATTAAACTGGTTTGTTATAATGACCGGTGTAGTCATACTAGCTGGACATTATATGGATATTTTTAATGCCATCATGCCAGCAACAGTTGGTGACCAATGGTATATTGGCATACCTGAAATAAGTGCCATATTGTTTTTTGCAGGCTTGTTTATATTCTGGATTTTTAGAGCCTTGGCTTCAGCGCCGTTGCAGCCTAAGCGCAATCCATTTATAGAAGAGAGTAAGCATTTTCATTACTAATTAGATTTAACGTATAACAGTAAAACATACGATGACAACATTATTAATATTTATTGTTCTAGGGTTGGTGTTCATTGCAATTTGGCAAATGACCAAGATTTTTGAGTTATCTCAGTTGAAATCAGAACAATCTCAGATTGCGAATGATACAGATAATAAATACAACGGGTATTTGTTGTTCGCCTTTTTGATTTTTATTTATGGGATAACCATTTTTAGCTTTTGGAAGTATGGCAAGTTCTTGTTGCCAGAAGCAGCTTCTGAACATGGAGCCATGTATGATCAATTAGAATTGGTTTCTTACATTATTATTTTTGCAGTACAGACTTTAACTCAGTTCTTATTGCATTATTTTGGTTTTAAGTATAGGGGAAGGAAAGGCTTGAAAGCCTTGTTTTTTGCGGACAACGACCGATTAGAGTTCATCTGGACTATCATACCTGTTATTACGCTAGCAGGATTGATTCTTTGGGGGTTATACACATGGACAGATATTATGGATGTCAATGATGAAGATGACCCGCTAATCGTAGAATTGTATGCACAGCAGTTTAATTGGACCGCTAGATATGGTGGTTCAGATAATGTCTTAGGAGAGGCCAATGTTCGTATGATAGATATTGATAAGGCAAATATTTTAGGTCTCGACGAGTCAGATAGCTACTCAAGAGATGACGTTATAGTTAAAGAATTGCACTTACCAGTAGGCAGAAAAGTTAATTTTTACTTTAGATCTCAAGATGTTTTGCATTCGGCATATATGCCGCATTTTAGAGCGCAAATGAATTGTGTGCCAGGTATGATAACAGAGTTTTCATTTACGCCTATTACCACAACGGTTGATATGAGGCAAAATCCTGATGTTATTGATAAAGTGAATCGAACAAATAAGATAAGAGCAGAAAAGGCTGCTGCTGGTGCTGAAAATTCTGATCCATGGGAGTTTGATTATATTTTGCTATGTAATAAGATATGCGGCAAATCACATTATAATATGCAGATGAAAATTATTGTGGAGACCCAAGAAGAATATGACGCTTGGATCAAGAGCCAGCAAACATTTAGTGATACCATGGCTTCGGTACAATAGATAGGTTTTTAAAAGAAGATTAATAAAATTAAAGAATAATCGAATATGTCAGCAACAGGACACGAACACGGAGATGATCACGGCCACGATGATGGGCACCATCACCACAAGGAGACCTTTGTTACCAAATATATTTTTAGTCAAGACCATAAGATGATTGCTAAACAATACCTAATCACGGGTGTTTTAGTAATGGGCTTTATTGGAATCGCAATGTCCTTAATGTTCAGAATGCAATTGGCTTGGCCTGCAGAATCATTTGCCATTTTTGAAACACTTTTAGGTAAATGGGCTCCTGAAGGAGTAATGGATGCGGATATTTATTTGGCACTAATAACCATGCATGGAACCATTATGGTGTTCTTCGTGCTTACCGCAGGATTGAGTGGTACTTTTAGCAACTTATTAATTCCGTTGCAAATAGGTGCACGTGATATGGCTTCGGGTTTCTTGAATATGCTGTCGTATTGGATGTTTTTCATTTCTTGTGTTATTATGGTGATTTCGCTCTTTGTTGAAGCGGGCCCTGCAGCAGCAGGTTGGACGATATATCCACCACTAAGCGCATTGCCAATTGCACAGCCAGGTTCTGGCATGGGTATGACCCTATGGCTAGTTTCGATGGCGATATTTATCGCATCTTCACTTTTAGGCTCACTTAATTATATTGTTACGGTCATTAATTTGAGAACCAAAGGAATGTCTATGACAAGACTACCTTTGACCATTTGGGCGTTTTTTTTAACGGCTATTATTGGTGTAGTTTCTTTCCCAGTACTGCTTTCTGCAGCATTGTTATTAATTATGGATAGAAGCTTTGGTACGTCTTTCTTCTTATCTGATATATTCATTCAAGGCGAGGTTTTACATTACCAGGGAGGTTCTCCTGTATTGTTTGAACACCTATTTTGGTTCTTAGGACACCCTGAAGTATACATTGTTATTTTACCGGCCATGGGTATTGTCTCCGAAATTATGGCGACTAGCTCACGAAAGCCGATTTTTGGATACCGAGCCATGATTGCATCCATAATAGCAATTGCATTTTTATCAACCATTGTTTGGGGTCACCATATGTTTATTTCTGGGATGAATCCATTCCTTGGTTCTGTATTTACGTTTACAACGCTGTTGATTGCAATTCCATCAGCTGTTAAATCTTTTAATTGGATAACGACCTTGTGGAAAGGTAATCTGCAGCTCAACCCTGCCATGTTATTTTCAATAGGATTGGTATCTACTTTCATTACTGGAGGCTTAACAGGAATTATTTTAGGTGATAGTACCTTAGATATTAATGTTCATGATACTTATTTCGTAGTAGCTCACTTTCACTTGGTAATGGGTATTTCTGCTCTTTATGGTTTGTTTGCTGGTGTATATCATTGGTTTCCAAAAATGTTTGAGGGTAAAATGATGAATAAAAACTTAGGGTATGTGCATTTCTGGGTCACTGCAGTCTGTGCGTATGGAGTATTCTTCCCAATGCACTTTGTGGGTATGGCAGGTGTACCTAGAAGATACTATGAGAATACAGCTTTCCCGATGTTTGATGAATTAACTGATGTGCAAGTATTAATGACAGTATTTGCATTGATTGCAGGAGCAGCACAATTGGTTTTTGTCTATAACTTTGTAACCAGCATTTACTCTAAGAGAATTGGTCCTAAAAATCCGTGGAAATCAAATACATTAGAGTGGACTGCCGAAATGAAGCACATACATGGTAACTGGGATGGACCTATACCTGAAGTACACCGTTGGGCGTATGATTATAGTAAAGTGGATGAGAACGGTGAATACATAATTCCAGGTCAAGATTTTATACCTCAAACGGTACCTTTGCAAGATGATGAGGAAGAGATGAATCATTAATATACCATACTAATTCAAAAAAATATGCTCAGCTATTACAGTTGGGCATTTTTTTTGATATATAGGTAGTGAAAGTGTGTTTTGACTTTTAAGTATTATATTTAGAACACCATCTATAAACAAAGAACATTATTATGAAAAATATTGGTATTGTACTGGCCTTGCTCTTTTGCATTCAAGCTTTTGGACAGCGAAAACCCAAAATCAAGGGAAACAAAAGTGTGGTTGATGTTACAGAAAATTTGCCAGCCTTTAATGCTATTGAACTAAATGATGATCTAGAAATTGTTTTAGCAAAGTCCAACCAAGAAGGGTATACGCTAAAAGCGGATGATAATCTCATTGATGTTTTGAAATTTAAGGTAGAAGACAGTACCTTGGTAATTAGTTCTTTTTATAAAATCACCAGTAAAAAGAAATTGGATATTACCATCAACTACTATGAATTATCAAGAGTAATTGTTCGTGATGGTAGAATAAAAATGAAAGATGTCATCGAGACTGAAGAACTCACCATCGAAACTTATGGTTCTGCCAAATTGGAGTTAAACGCAGAAGCTGAATATACCAATTTAATAATGGAAGGGAATAGTTCTGGAGATTTCAATCTACAAAGTGATTCACTAAATATTATCTTAAAGGATAGGGTTGATGCCCGAATTTATAGCGTTTCAGAGATCACTAAAATTCAAATGAATACCAATTCAGGAGTCAGCATAGAAGGAACAACATATGCCTTGAGTGCACATCTCTTTGATAATGCAAATTTAAAAGCCCGTAAATTGCAAGCGGAAGGTGTAGAAGTTATAGCAGAAGGCTCGCCAAGTGCAAAAGTATATGCAAGCAAAGATTTTGAGCTTACGTCTCGAGGCTCTTCTAAAACATATCTAAGTGGTGATGCCAAAATTGATATCATCGAGTTTTTCGATACTTCTGAATTACACAAAGAAAAGTAATTTCGCTCAACGCTAATTAGCTATTGGGGCACTCATGCATTGCGAGGGTATTCCAAAACCATCTACGAGTACTTCGATATGTGGTCTCAACTCCGTGCATAAACGCTCCACGCGTTGTCGTAACGCTTTAGATTTAGAGCTTCCTAAGTAACCATGTTCAAGATACCATTCTGCATCTTTTCTAATTTCTTGTAACGCGTGGAGCGTACCTATTTTCTGGAATAGATCTTTGTTCTTTCCTTCAGGCATTTCCGTAACAAAATCAGAATAGGTTTGGTAGGCAAGTTCAGCGGCATAAGCTTTTCCTAAAGCTATTAGATGTGTTTGGACTTTCATGAATGCTTGGTAAGATGGCATTCCTTTTTTGATGTACCCACGAATTCGCATGGCAAGCGTATAGGTTAATCGACGAGTTCGGTAATCCAGAGCATGTCTATGAAATTTCGGATTGTATAAGTGCTCTTTATCTACCTTATTGGCGTACAACGGATTTATGGTGGTCAACTTATCGCTCAATTGAGTCCCCAATAATTTTAATACTGCCGAAAAACCTGCACTATTAAACTCCGCTTTGAAATCGGATAATACTCCCTTGGCAGCTAATAATAATAAGACGGTATTGTCACCTTCAAACGTGGTGAAAATATCAACGTCACCTTTAAGGTCGGCAATTCGGTTTTCAATCAGATAGCCCTTGCCACCACAGGCTTCTCTACATTCTTGAATAGTATCGTTAGCATACCAAGTAATTATTGATTTCAAGCCTGCCACTTGAGTCTCTACAACACGCTTGTCGGGTTGGCTATCATCACAATAGTTTTTCATCATTTTATCAAGGGTGATATGATAAACATATGCGCTCGCTACTAATGTTGTCAGTCGTAATTGATGGCTGGGGTAGTCCATCAAAAGGTCTTCTTGTATTTTTATACTATCGTTAAATTGTCTTCTTTTTAGTGCATGCTTAATCGCAACGGTTAAGGCCATTTTTGCGCCTCCTAATCCGGCTCTTGCTACACAAATGCGGCCACCCACTAGGGTACCTAACATGGTAAAAAACCGTTTATTCGGATTTTTGATATCAGAATGATAACTACCATCTTCACGAATATCTCCGTACTTATTTAGTAGATTTTCACGAGGAACAACTACTTGGTTAAACCAAATTTTACCATTATCTACCCCATTCAAACCTAGTTTGTAACCGTTATCTTGAATGGTTACGCCTGGTAGTAATTCATGAGCTTCGTCTCTTACAGGGACTAATATGGCGTGCACTCCTTCATTTTTACCATCTACAATGAGTTGGGCAAATACGGATGCCATTTTTGAATGTAAGGCATTGCCAATATATTCTTTGTTGTCATTCTTGCCCGGGGTATGAATGATGATGCTATCCGTTTTTTTGTCGAAAGTTGCGGTGGTTTTAACACCTCTAACATTAGATCCGTGACCGGTTTCAGTCATAGCGAAACAACCCAACAGTTTAGCCTCTCCTGTTTTGCTTAGATATTTGTCATGGTGTTTTTTGGTGCCAAGTTTTTGAATGCTTCCTCCGAAAAGACCAAATTGCACTCCGAATTTAATGGTAAGACTTCCATCGACATACATCATGTTTTCAAACATATATGCATAGCCTTCCATATCTCCAGTTCCGCCATAAGCTTCTGGATAGGCAAGTGCTCCATAACCTTTGTCAGCCAGATATTTTACCTGATTCAAAACCACTTCACGGAATTCTTCTTTGTTTCGATGGATACCCCACTTAAAAATAGGATCCTTTAAAACATCCCTGAACGCATTAATCACCTTCGAATGTTCTCCTTTTAAGATAAGATCGATTTCAGAGGCCTTATAGTAATCAGAGGTTTTTTCATGTTCGACTGCTACATCAAACAGATGGTTATAATGATTAGGCTGAATGCCGAGGTTGATTTCAATATGCTTTAGTGCATCGTTAAATGGGCATTCTTGTTTGTAATGACAAACTACATTCTGACTAAATGTAGCAAGAGGATAGGTGTCACTCTCGACGAGCTTGACTTGTGATTTCGAAATAGTTTGTTTCCATTGCTTTAATTCTACATCAGCAGGCGGATGTTTCGCATCTAACCAAGAGAGCAAGGTCTTCTTTTCATCTGCGGATAAAGATTCATCTTGTTCAATAGCCTTGTCTACTACGTTGATTTCAGAAGCTGATACCAAATCATCGGACCAAATCACATAAAAAAAAGGGATGTATTGCAAAATTCCAGAGGAGTACGTTTTCTTATCCATGGTTTGAAATTACGACTTTAGCCCGAAAATTAGAACAAAAAAAACCCCAACACGTTTCTGTGTCAGGGATTATCTTAGCAAAATGGACGTTGCTAGGACTGTAACTTATAATTATTTGGTCCGGCCGCAACGATGGCTTTATTTACATTGGCTTCAAATTGTTTGAAGTTTTCATTGAAAAGCGTAATTAGCTTGCCTTTTACTACTTCATATTTTTCTTTATCATCCCAAGTATTCTTCGGTATCAGAACTTCTGATGGAACATTCGGACAACTAGTTGGAATCTGGAAGCCAAATGCTTCGTCTGTTACAAATTCCACAGTATCGAAATCCTTATTGTGAATAGCATCGATCATCGCTCTGGTATATTTCAGTTTCATTCGAGAACCTACACCATAAGCTCCACCTGTCCAACCTGTATTGACTAGCCAGGCTGTAACATTATGTTGTTTTATTTTTTTTGCCAATAGTTCTGCATATTTATTCGGGTGCCACATCATAAAGGCAGCTCCAAAGCATGCACTAAAGGTTGCCTCAGGTTCGGTTACGCCCATTTCGGTACCAGCAACTTTAGCGGTGTATCCTGAGATGAAATGATAGCTGGCTTGTTCAGGAGTCAATTTACTTACAGGAGGTAACACTCCGAAAGCATCACAGGTCAAGAAGATAATGTTCTCTGGATGACCAGCAACACATGGCATTTGTATATTGTCAATAAAATGAATCGGATAGGATGCTCTAGTATTTTGAGTAATCGACACATCAGTGTAGTCTACTTTTCGATTATTTTCATCGTAAACTACGTTTTCTAGAACGGTTCCGAATTTGATGGCATTGAAAATATCGGGTTCGTTTTCAGCAGAAAGGTTTATGGCTTTCGCATAGCATCCGCCTTCGATGTTGAAAGTTCCGTCGTCCGACCAACAATGTTCGTCATCACCTATTAATTTTCGCTTGGGATCTGCACTTAAGGTTGTTTTTCCAGTTCCTGATAAACCAAAAAGAATGGTTACGTCATCTTTTTCACCAACATTCGCAGAACAATGCATAGGAAGCACATCTTGTAAAGGCATCAAATAGTTCATAACTGAGAAGATCCCTTTTTTCATTTCCCCTGCATATTCGGTGCCCAATATCACAATTTCTTTTCGTTCTAAATTTAGGTCAACACTGGTTTTAGAAGTCATTTCAGAAGTATATCGGTTTGCTGGAAATTGACCTGCATTGAAAATCACATAATCTGGTTCCCCAAAATCAGCTAATTCTTCTTCGGTAGGCATAATCAGCATGTTCTGCATAAAAAGCGCATGATAGGCTCGAGTACAGACAATTCTTGTTTTGATACGATACTTTGGGTCCCAACCTGCATAGGCATCGACTACATAAATATGGTCGCAGGTATTGAGGTAATCGAGTGCGCGTTCGTGGTTGACCATAAAGGTATGCTCATCCAACCCTATATTGATTGAGCCCCAGTCGATATTCTTTTCAGAATCAGGGTGGCGAACAATTCGCTTGTCTTTTGGACTGCGACCTGTTTTTTCTCCGGAATATGTCATCAGTGCACCTACATCTGAAATTGCGGTGCCTTTTTCTAACCGAAGTCCTAGTTCGTATAAAACTGGAACGCTTGAGTTTCTGTAGATTTTTTCGGTTTCTATACCGTATTTATGAAGGTTGAATGCTTTTGCCATGTCCACTAGTTTAAAATTAATATTTGCTTAAGGATGAATAGTTTCACCGCTAATTTTATGTAAAATAGCTAATAATTAATTGCAAAAAAAATGACAATTATCATGCTTTGGGAAGTAGTGCTGAATACCTTGAATTCCACCTCTTGATTTCACTATCTTTGTGTAACAATGAATGAATATTTAGACCCATCTGCTGACGGAATTTCCAACGAGGAACTCGATATCGAGAGAGCCTTAAGACCTATCAGTTTTGATGATTTTACCGGACAAGAACAAGCCTTGGAAAATCTAAAAGTATTTGTTGAAGCAGCTAACCAGAGAGGCGAAGCTTTAGATCATACCTTGTTTCATGGACCTCCAGGATTAGGAAAAACAACACTTGCACATATTTTGGCCAATGAATTGGGCGTTGGTATCAAAATCACTTCTGGACCTGTATTAGATAAACCAGGTGATTTAGCAGGATTGCTCACAAATCTTGATGAACGTGATGTGCTTTTTATTGATGAAATTCATCGGTTAAGTCCCATAGTAGAGGAATATTTATATTCGGCTATGGAAGATTACCGAATTGATATTATGATTGAGACTGGGCCTAATGCACGGTCTGTTCAAATCAATTTAAGTCCGTTTACGTTGATTGGAGCAACAACTCGCTCGGGATTGTTAACCGCACCCATGCGCGCGCGGTTCGGAATACAAAGTCGACTTCAATATTACGACACAGAATTACTTTCAACTATTGTACAACGTAGTGCAGAGATATTAAAAGTTCCTATTACAAATGATGCGGCTATTGAGATAGCGGGAAGAAGCCGAGGTACACCTAGAATCTGTAACGCCCTTTTAAGACGGGTGCGTGACTTTGCTCAAATTAAAGGGAATGGAAACATCGATATGGAAATTTCCAAATTCAGTTTGAAAGCATTGCATGTTGATGCCCACGGATTGGACGAAATGGACAATAGGATTCTGGCTACCATTATTGATAAGTTTAAGGGAGGACCTGTTGGAATCACGACATTAGCTACAGCAGTTTCTGAAAGTGCAGAAACTATTGAAGAAGTCTATGAACCCTTCTTGATTCAGCAGGGCTTTATTATGCGTACACCTAGAGGTAGGGAAGTCACAGAATTTGCATACAAACATCTAGGAAGAACCAAAGGGGGAACTCAACCTGGATTGTTTTAATGAAAAACATCCCCACAGTTTCTACCTACAAAGTCTTTAAGAATCGCAAAAGCATTCTTAAAAACCCACTTCCTTTTCATAATGCTAATTTTGAAAGGTTAGGCGATATCTTTAATGTTAAGATAGGACCAAGCGGAACGATTCTTTTTACAAGGAGTCCCAAGTTTATCAAGCAAATACTTCAAAAAAATCATAAAAAGTATCACAAGTCAACCTTGCAAACAGAGGACTTGGCTAAGTATATTGGAAAAGGTTTACTCACTTCAAACGGAGAACATTGGCGTACGCATCGCAGAATGGTGCAGCCAGCGTTCCATAAAAAGAAATTGGAAGGGCTTCTAGGGATTATGAATGGAGCCATTCGAAAAGAATTGGAGCGCATACACCCGAACGAGGCACAAGACGCACTTCCGTTGATGGGCGATTTGGCATTTCAAGTAGTAGCACAGTCACTTTTTAGTAGGGATGATATAAAAAGTGAAATGGCCGAGTTAAAAAGAATTACGGAAACCAATCAGCAGATGCTTATTCGTGAAATGCGACAGCCTTATATGAATTGGTGGTTCAAACTAAGTGGTGCAATTAATCGTCATTTGGGATATTCAAGGGAGGCAAGAGAAATACTCAACAAAATTATTGAAGAACGTATTGATTCAGATATCGAGAAAGATGATTTGTTAGATATGTTATTAAAAGCTCGATATGAAGATGGCACTCCTATGTCTCGAGAACAATTGATTGACGAAGTATTGATTCTTTTTACAGCAGGTCATGAAACTACAGCAAACGCTCTAAGTTTCACCCTTTTTCTGTTAGCAAAAAATAAAGACGTTCAACAAAAGGCATTTGAAAGTATATCAAAAGTTGATTTGGAAAATGAAAATCATCTTGAAAATATTATTGCTCTTTCCTATATCAAACAGTCTGTTGAAGAAGGTATGCGTTTGTATCCACCGGCTTACTATATTGACCGCATGTCAATAGAGGATGACCAACTAGGTGAGCATACGATACCTAAGAATACTATGATATTACTTGCGATTTACGAGCTTCACCGCAATGCTGATTTTTGGGATTCTCCTGAAGCTTTCCGACCAGAACGTTTTGACCCAGCCGGTAAAAAAGACTTTCAAGAATATTATTACCCTTTTGGTGCTGGCCCCAGAATGTGCGTAGGTAATAATTTTGCGATGTATGAGATGGTTTTAACCATAGCTGAAATCCTTAAAAGGTATCAACTAGATACAACAACCGATGAAGTAGAAATCAATCCGCTGATTTCACTTAGGCCTAAAGAGGCCATCTTAAAGTTTATTCCAAGATAAAAAGGCGAAACAGTATTACACTACTTCGCCTTCAACATATTTAACCACTTAATCTATTTTAAAATCGCATTCTCATCAGAGAATCTTTTATAGCTGAAATAAATCGCAGCAACGGCAAATATAATTAGCGAAATAAGCATTGCGGCATACATACCCATGTTAATCGTGCCTGCCATGATTTCCTTTACCCCTAAACCGATATTAAGCACAGGAACGAATACCGTTGACCACGTAAATTCAATACCAGGTAATAAGGCCATAACCAATGGAATAATAATAACAATAATCAATGGAGAAGCTTTGCTCTGTGCTTCT
>RCNE010000374.1_pt1 | contig 24180 bp, 22 predicted proteins | sample 2041361 | NCBI WGS metagenome assembly RCNE01 (sample SAMN09708229, study PRJNA481090) | Marine sediment metagenome, whole genome shotgun sequencing project. | reverse complement strand
TGCTGTCGCGAGGCCGAAAGTGAGTAAACGCCCCCTCTTGGTAATGGCCGCTGGCGGCACGGGTGGGCATATGTTCCCCGCCCAAGCCTTGGCTGAGGTCATGCTAGCGCGGGGCTGGCGGGTCAAGTTGAGCACCGACGCGCGCGGCGCGCGCTACACGGGCGCATTTCCCGATGCGGTCGAAATTGAACAGATCGCGAGTGCGACCTTCGCCCGTGGCGGTTTGTCGGCCAAGGTCATGGTGCCGTTTCGCATTGTCCGCGGCACACTGAGCGCGGCCTTTCGCATGTTGCGCGACCGCCCTGATGCTGTGATCGGATTTGGTGGCTACCCTTCGATCCCTGCGTTGGGGGCCGCAACGATGCTGCGCCTGCCGCGGATGATCCATGAGCAAAACGGCGTCCTTGGTCGCGTGAACGAGATTTTTGCGCGCCGCGTTAACCGCGTGGCCTGTGGCACTTGGCCGACTACCCTGCCTGAGGGTGTTGGGGGTGTACATGTGGGCAATCCGGTGCGCGGTTCTGTGCTTGAACGTGCAGGGGCATCCTATATCGCCCCGGGTGATTATCCGATGGAATTGCTGGTGATGGGCGGCTCCCAAGGGGCGCGCATCCTGAGTGATGTTGTGCCCCCTGCGATTGCAGCGCTGCCGATGGACATATTGCGCAACATTCGCGTGAGCCATCAGGCCCGCGACGAAGACGGTGCCCGCGTCGCCGAGTATTACGCTGAAAATGGCATCACCGCCGATGTGCAGCCGTTCTTTCACGATGTCCCGCGCCGCATGTCCGAGGCGCAGCTCGTGATAAGCCGCTCGGGCGCGTCTTCTATTGCCGATCTCACCGTGATTGGCCGCCCCTCGATCCTGATCCCCTATGCCGCCGCCGCGGGGGACCATCAGGTCGCCAATGCCCACGGGCTGGTCGAAGCTGAAGCGGCAATCTTGATCCGCGAGGATGCGGCGAACCCGGAAAATCTCACCAAACACATTCAAATGATCCTATCCGATGGGCCCGCCGCTCTTCGCATGGCCATTGGCGCACTGTCGTTGGGCAAGCCGGAGGCAGCGGAAACGCTGGCCGATATGATCACCGATCTCACGACGAAGGAACTTACGACATGAACGCTGCAACCAAACTGCCCGGTGATGTGGGCGCCATCCATTTCGTAGGAATTGGCGGCATCGGCATGTCCGGCATTGCCGAAGTGCTGCTCAACCATGGCTATACTGTGCAAGGGTCCGACCTCAAATCCACGCCCATCACCGACCGTCTGGCAGAGCTGGGTGCGACGATTTTTGAGGGCCAGCGCGCCGAGAACATCGGGCATGCGCAGGTCATCGTGATCTCCTCGGCGATCAAGCCGGGCAATCCCGAACTGGACGCAGCCCGTATGCAGGGCCTGCCCATTGTGCGCCGCGCCGAGATGCTGGCCGAATTGATGCGCCTCAAATCCAATATTGCTGTGGCGGGAACGCACGGCAAGACGACAACCACGACGATGGTCGCAGCTTTGCTGGACGGTGGTGGCTTTGACCCCACAGTTGTGAACGGCGGGATCATCCACGCCTACGGCTCAAATGCGCGCAAGGGCGAGGGCGAGTGGATGGTCGTGGAGGCCGACGAGAGTGACGGCACCTTCAACCGTTTGCCCGCAACCATCGCCATCGTCACAAACATTGACCCCGAGCACATGGAGCATTGGGGCACCATCGAGAACCTGCGCAAGGGCTTCCTCGATTTCACCTCTAACATCCCGTTTTACGGTGCCGCGATCTGCTGTACCGATCATCCCGAAGTGCAAAGCCTTGTGGGCAAGATTACCGACCGCCGTGTCGTGACCTACGGGTTCAACGCACAAGCGGACGTGCGCGCCGTGGGCCTGCATTACAAAGACGGTATTGCGCATTTTGACGTGCATCTTCAAAGCGAGGAGATCGTGATTGAGGGTTGTGAACTTCCGATGCCCGGCGATCACAACGTGTCCAACGCGCTGGCGGCGATTGCCGTAGCGCGGCATCTGGGGATGAAGGGCGAGGAAATTCGCGCAGCGCTCAAATCATTTGGCGGGGTGAACCGCCGCTTCACGCGTGTGGGTATCGTGGACGGTGTCACCATCATCGACGATTATGCCCACCATCCGGTCGAGATCGCGGCAGCCCTCAAAGCCGCCCGCCAATCCACCGAAGGCCGCGTGATTGCGATTCACCAGCCCCACCGCTACAGCCGCCTGAGCCACCACTTTGACGAATTCTGTGCCTGCTTCAACGACAGCGATGTGGTGGGCATCACAGAGGTTTACGCGGCAGGCGAAGATCCCATCGAGGGCGCTGACCGTGATGCGCTGGTTGCAGGATTGATCCAGCACGGGCACCGTCATGCACGCCGTATTGATGGACCCGAAGACATGGCCCGCCTTGTGGCCGAGCAGGCGCGGTCAGGTGATATGGTGATCTGCCTCGGGGCAGGGACGATCAGCGGTTGGGTCAATGGCCTGCCAGACGCACTGCGCGCGCTGAAAGGTGAAGCTGCTTGACCTGGCTCACTACTCAGAGGTGCGCGGCATGATGCTCACCTGGTTCTCTATCGCTTGGGTCTTTGCCTCGGTGGGCGTGGCGATGCTGCCCGTGCGCAGGCAGTATTTCCCTGCGCTAGTCTTGCTGCTTGCGGCGCCCGTCCTGATCATCATGGCGGGGATGCAGCATGGCTGGATGTACGCGCTCTTGGGCTTCGCGGCCTTTATATCAATGTTTCGCAATCCGCTGCGCTATATAGCAGCGCGGCTGCGCGGTGAAAATCCGGAGATCCCCGAATGATAAGCATGTCCCTCACACTCGCCTGCCTTTGGGCGCTGGTTGCCAATGTTCTCGCCATGACGCCGAGCCGTGACCAACATTGGCGCAATGCCTATATTCTGGTTGCGGTGGGTATTCCCATCGTCGGCTACGTGGTCATGCAGCACGGCCATTGGGTCGGCTTGCTGGTGCTGGCGGGGGGCTGTTCGGTGCTGCGCTGGCCGGTGATTTATCTGGGTCGCTGGCTGCGTCGTGCGGGGCGGAACACTTAGGCGGAGTAAGAGATATGGTTTATATTCTGGTGCCTGGCTTGGTTTTGTGGATGTTTGGCTGCGCCTACGCGGGCTATCATAAACGCTTTGGTCTGTTCGCAGTGATTGTTCTGATTGGCTTGGTGTTGAACACGCTCTGGATGGTCATTGGTCTTGATGCCAAGCCGTTGTCGCCCAATGCAATAGTCGCCCATGCAGGAATGGTGCTCTACGCGATCTCTGCGGTGGCTCTGGGCTTTTTCACGGGACGCATTGCCCGCGCATTTCGCGCAAGCAGAGTTGAAACGCATGACTGACCTGCCCACGCCGCGTGGCAGGCTGACGCCGCAGCGCAGCCTGTCTGATTTGACGTGGTTGCGCGTGGGGGGGCCTGCGGATTACTTCTTCCAGCCCGCCGATTTGGAGGATTTACAGAGCTTTTTGCGCGACCTTCCGGCCTCTGTCGCACTCTTTGCGATGGGTGTCGGGTCTAACCTGATCGTGCGTGATGGCGGCTTGCGTGCTGTGGTAATCCGGCTGGGGCGCGGGTTTAACGGGATCGAGATCGCCGAGGGCGAAGTTACCGCAGGAGCTGCTGCCCTTGATGCCCACGTGGCACGCAAAGCGGCGGATGCAGGACTGGACCTTACATTCTTGCGGACAATTCCGGGGAGCATCGGTGGTGCGATACGGATGAACGCAGGGTGCTATGGCATCTACACGGCGGATCATTTTGTGCGCGCACAGGCGGTGACGCGGGCAGGGGAGCTGGTCACGCTCACGGCGCAGGATTTACAATTCGAGTACCGCCAGAGCGTACTGGCTGAGGGCGCCGTTATCATTAACGCGACATTTATGCCGCCAGCGGGGGAGTCTGCCGCCCTTCATGCCCGTATGGAAGACCAGCTGGCCAAGCGCGATGTGACACAACCCACCAAAGACCGCAGCGCCGGCTCCACCTTCCGCAATCCGGCGGGTTACAGCTCAACTGGACTGGCCGATGATGTGCATGACCTCAAAGCGTGGAAGGTTATCCAAGACGCTGGAATGAAAGGGGCGACACGCGGTGGCGCACAAATGTCGTCCAAACACGCCAACTTCTTGATTAATACCGGAGGTGCGACTGCCGCAGACCTCGAAGGATTAGGCGAAGAGGTGCGAAAAAAGGTTTACGATTCGAGCGGTATCACGTTAGAGTGGGAGATAATGCGAATAGGCGAAAAATAAGCGTCGAATTTGCGGTGTATTGACCACGAAAAGTGGCATTAAAATTCTACAAGGGCCGAAAAGGCCCGCAAAATAACAATAAGAGCCAGAAGGCTCGGGACATTGAAGGCGCACGGGTATGTCGAGCAGGACAAACCCCACAGTTGCAGTACTTATGGGCGGCCCCTCGGTAGAGCGCGAGGTCTCTCTTAATTCGGGGCGCGCATGCGCTGATGCACTGAGGGAACATGGGAATTATAACGTGGTCGAGGTCGATGCAGGCCCCGACCTTTACGCTGTCTTGGTAGATCTTAAACCTGACGCGGTGCTGAACTGTTTGCATGGCCGTTGGGGTGAGGATGGTTGCGTTCAGGGCATCCTTGAATGGCTCAACATTCCCTATACCCATTCTGGTGTGCTGGCCTCTGCGGTGGCAATGGACAAGCAGCGGTGCAAGGATATTTTTCGGGCCGCGAACCTTCCTGTTGTGGACAGTGTAATCGTTCCCGCAGACCAGGTGCGCAGCGGCCATGTGATGATCCCGCCGTATGTGGTGAAGCCCAACAATGAGGGCTCCTCTGTTGGCGTCTATCTGGTTAATGGCGAGAACAACGGCCCGCCGCAGTTGGACGACGACATGCCCGAGATGGTGATGGTCGAGACATTTGCGCCGGGGCGTGAGCTTACGACAACTGTGGTCGGGCAACGCGCATTGACCGTGACGGATATCGTGACAACCGGCTGGTATGACTATGATGCTAAGTACAAAGAGGGCGGATCGTCCCACATCATCCCTGCGGATATCCCCAAAGAGATTTTCGACCTGTGCCTCGACTATGCCCTGCGCGCACATAATGCGCTGGGATGCCGTGGCCTGAGCCGTACTGATTTTCGCTGGGATGAAGCGCGCGGAGTGGACGGGTTGATCCTGCTTGAGACAAATACGCAGCCGGGCATGACCAGCACATCGCTGACGCCAGAGCAGGCGCAAGCCACCGGCATGAGCTTTCCCGAGCTGTGCGCGTGGATGGTGGAGGATGCCTCATGCGGGCGATGATGCGGAAGAAACCCCACGCTGGGCGCGCTGATCCCGCGCCGTCACGCTGGGCGTGGCGTTTTCAACGATTGATGCTGACGCCGGGCATACGTCTTGCCTTGCGGGCAGGGGTGCCGTTTTGCATCACGCTTGCCGCAGGTACGTGGTATTTGTCAGACGAGGGGCGTCGCGGCGCGATAGAGCAGGCCGTCGCCGAGACCCGCGCCAGCATAGAGACGCGTCCCGAGTTCATGGTTAATTTGATGGCCGTCGACGGGGCCAAGGACGAACTTGCCACCTATATCCGCGAAAGCTTGCCGCTGGACTTCCCGATCTCGAGCTTTGATCTGGACCTTGATGCAATGCGCGCGACTGTCTCCGAGATTTCCGCCGTTAAATCCGCCTCACTGCGCATCCGCCCGGGTGGCGTGCTGCAGATAGATGTGGAACAGCGCAAAGCTGTGGCGCTGTGGCGCAACGATACCGGCCTTGCGCTGGTGGACGAAGGCGGCATCTACGTGGCCGCCGCGACCAGCCGCTATGCCCGCCCCGATCTGCCGATGATCGCAGGCGAGGGGGCTGATGCGCATGTGCCAGAGGCGCTTGAGCTGATACAGGCCGCAGCCCCGCTGGGGAATCGTTTGCGCGGTTTGGTGCGCATGGGCGAACGGCGCTGGGATGTGGTGCTGGACCGTGACCAGCGCATTTTGCTTCCGACCGAACAGCCGATGCGCGCGCTGGAGCGGGTGATCGCCCTTGAGGGCGCTCAAGATATTCTGACACGTGATGTTTCACGGATAGATATGCGGCTGGCACGCCGACCAACAGTGCAAATGACAAATGAGGCCGCCGAAGAACGGATGGCCCAACAGGCAGCGTTTAGGGCAAATAACAAATGAATGATCTCTATAACAGCCAACGTATCATGCGGCAGATGCGTAAGGTCGCAATGCAGCGCGGTGTGGTGGCGATCCTTGATGTAGGCAGCTCCAAGATTGCAGCACTTGTGCTGCGGTTTGACGGCTCGTCAAAGATTGAGGATGAGGGTGAGTTCGGCTCGCTCGCAGGGCAGTCCGGCTTTCGCGTGATCGGTGCAGCTACGACCCGTTCGCGCGGCGTGAGCTTTGGCGAAGTCACCGCCATGGCCGAAACGGAGCGCGCCATCCGCACCGCGTTGCAGGCGGCGCAAAAGATGGCAGGCATCCGCGTAGATCACGTGATCGCGTGCTTTGCAGGGGCGGAGCCGCGCAGCTACGGCCTTGATGCGCAGGTTACGCTGGAGGATCAGGTCGTCTCAGAAGGAGATGTGGCACGTGTACTGTCGTCGTGTGATGTGCCGGAATACGGCGAGGGACGTGAAGTGTTGCATGCGCAGCCTGTGAATTTTGCCCTTGATCACCGCAGCGGTCTAATTGATCCACGCGGTCAACTGGGCAACGAGTTGAGCGTTGATATGCACATGCTGACCGTGGATGCGCAGGCCGTGCAACATCTGGCCTATTGCATCAAACGTTGTGATCTGGAGCTGGCGGGGATTGCGTCGTCGGCCTATGTTTCAGGCATCGCGGCTTTGGTCGAGGATGAGCAAGAGTTGGGCGCGGCTTGCATCGATCTGGGTGGCGGGGCGACTGGTGTCTCGATTTTCATCAAAAAGCATATGATCTACGCCGACAGCATCCGCATGGGCGGTGATCACGTTACCTCCGACATCTCCCTTGGCCTTCAAGTGCCGATGGCCAACGCCGAGCGGATCAAGACATTTTATGGCGGCGTACATGCCACGGGTATGGACGACCGCGAGATGATCGAGATTGGTGGCGAGACTGGCGACTATGAGCACGACCGCCGCACTGCCAGCCGTGCGGAGCTGATCGGCATCATGCGCCCGCGCGTGGAAGAGATTTTCGAGGAAGTGCGCGCCCGTCTGGACGCCGCAGGATTTGACCATTTGCCCAGCCAACAGATTGTGCTGACCGGTGGCGGCAGCCAGATTCCGGGCCTTGATGGGTTGGCGAGCAAAATTCTGGGCCAACAGGTCCGCCTTGGCCGCCCCTTGCGTGTGCATGGATTGCCACAGGCGGCCACAGGGCCGGCGTTTTCCTCTGCTGTGGGTCTGGCGCTGTTCGCGGCGCATCCACAGGATGAATGGTGGGATTTCGACATCCCCGCCGATCGTTATCCGAACCGTTCACTCAAGCGGGCTGTGAAATGGTTTAAAGACAACTGGTGACCCCAAGATGGGGCGCTGGGTACGAGATGCGGTAAAGAACGGCGAAAAATTGCCTATATTTAGCGCCAAAAAGCCCTTTTTTGCGTGACGTCAGGTACCATGGTGTCTAATGTCAGGTAAATTTGGGACAAAAATGACCCGCGTGGTGCGGGCTTAGGAACAGGCGGAACCAAGATGACTTTGAACCTTTCGATGCCGGGACAGGAAGACCTCAAGCCACGTATCACCGTTTTTGGTGTTGGTGGGGCTGGTGGCAACGCGGTCAATAACATGATCGACAAAAACCTTGATGGCGTTGATTTCGTCGTGGCCAACACGGACGCACAAGCGCTCCAACAGGCCAAGTCGGACAGTCGCGTACAGCTGGGCATCAAAGTCACTGAAGGTTTGGGTGCAGGGGCGCGCGCGACTGTTGGTGCTGCTGCTGCCGAAGAAAGCATCGAGCAAATCGTTGATCACCTCGCCGGTGCGCACATGTGCTTTATCACGGCTGGTATGGGCGGTGGCACGGGGACGGGTGCGGCACCAATTATCGCGCAAGCTGCGCGTGAGTTGGGTGTTTTGACCGTCGGTGTTGTGACCAAGCCATTCCAGTTTGAGGGTGCCAAGCGCATGCGTCAGGCTGATGAAGGCATCGAGGCCCTGCAAAAGGTTGTCGATACACTGATCATCATTCCGAACCAGAACCTGTTCCGTTTGGCAAATGAAAAGACTACATTCACCGATGCCTTCTCCATGGCAGATGATGTTCTGTATCAAGGTGTCAAAGGCGTCACCGATCTGATGGTCCGTCCGGGCCTGATCAACCTCGACTTTGCTGATGTTCGCGCCGTGATGGACGAAATGGGCAAAGCCATGATGGGGACAGGCGAAGCCGAAGGCGAAGATCGCGCAATTCAGGCAGCAGAGGCGGCGATTGCCAACCCGCTGCTTGACGAGATTTCGCTGCGCGGTGCCAAGGGTGTACTTATTAACATCACAGGTGGTGCGGATCTTACACTGTTCGAACTCGACGAAGCGGCAAACCGCATTCGCGAAGAAGTGGATCCAGAGGCGAACATCATCGTTGGCTCCACACTGGACGAGGACCTTGGCGGCTTCATGCGCGTGAGCGTTGTTGCAACCGGTATCGATGCGCTGGACGTGAACACGGATATGCCAGTGCCACGCCGCTCTATGTCAATGAACCGTCCAATGAACATTGAAGCGCCAGCAGCGGCCATGGCGGACGATCAAGCACCTGCTCCGGCACAAGCACCAGAGCGTGCACCAATTGCAGCGGAAGCACCCGTAGCAGCTCAGAGCGAGGAGCCGGAAACACCTAGCTTCTTTGACGATGCGCCACAGGAAGCCGCCCGTGCCGATACTTCGCGCGATTTGTTTGCTGGTCGTCGTTATGAGCCGCTTGATCAAGAGCATGATGATCTGCCCGCACCTGCATACACCCCCGCGCCAGACGCCTATGAAGCCCAGCCCGAAGCGCTTGAGGCCGAGCCGGAAGCGTTTATCGCACCGCGTGCACCAACGCCAGGTACACCGTCACCCGAAGCCATGGCGCGTCTGCGTGCCGCTGCCCAGCGTGCAACACCTGCTGAGCGTCCTACCGCGGCGGAGCCCGCACCAGCGCCGCAGCCACAAGCTGCTGCGCCTGCACCAGTTCAGGCTGAGCGCCCACGCTTTGGTATAAACTCGCTGATCAACCGCATGACCGGATCTGAAGGTGAGGCGCAACCGCGTGCCGCAGCCCCAAGCCAGCCCGCGCGCCAGCAGCCACCGGTCCAGCGTCAGCAAAGTGCAGCCGCTCCGCAGCCGCGTCAGGAAGCAGATCCAGAGCAAGAACGGATCGAAATTCCTGCATTTCTGCGCCGTCAAGCCAACTAAATCACGTTTCACCGTGATGTAAGAGGTCGCCTTCGGGCGGCCTTTTTTGTTTTACTATAGGAGGTTAGAGCGAGAGTAGCGACAATGCGCCATTTTGTTACAGCCATGTTTCAGTCCGTTGCAATCCTTGATTTGTGGAAACGCAACCGGATGCGTAGTTAAGGGTTAATCAAGTGTGTACTTGAACCAGAAGCGAGGACGGCATTGTGCAAAACACTGTAAGAACAGCGATTAGCTTTGCAGGCAAAGGTCTGCACTCAGGCAAGCCTGCAACCGTGACAATTGTACCTGCGCCGGTAGGCTACGGAATCTGGTTCAAACGCACAGACGTACAAGTCGGTGATCGCATGATCCCCGCACGCTGGGACGCGGTTAACCGTTCCCCCTTGTGCACAAAAATCGAGAATAAAAGCGGTCTGCAGGTCTCCACTGTCGAGCATTTGATGGCGGCCCTCGCGGGCTGCGGCATTCACAATGCTCTGGTCGAGATTGATGGACCCGAAGTGCCAATCCTTGATGGCTCTGCCGCACCTTTCGTGCGCGGCATTATGGGGCAGGGTGGCGTGCAGATGCAGGCCGCACGCGTCATGGCGTTTGAGGTGCTCAAGGAAGTGACAGTAGGTGATGGAGATGCCTCTGCGACGATCGCACCGTCCGATACATTGCGCATTGATTTCGAAATTGATTTCGACGATGCGGCCATTGGGCATCAGAAAAAATCGCTGGTGATGAATAATGGCTCATTCGCACGCGAGTTGTGTGACAGCCGGACATTTTGCCGTCAGGCCGATGTAGACACGATGCAAGCAAACGGTCTGGCTCTTGGCGGCTCTGCTGGTGAAAACGCTGTCGTATTTGACGGCGACGCAGTTTTGAGCCCTGGTGGCTTGCGTCATGCTGATGAACCCGTGCGTCATAAGATGTTAGACGCATTGGGTGATCTGGCCTTGGCCGGTGCGCCGTTGATCGGTCATTACACCGGTATTCGTGCAGGCCACTCGCTGACGAACACATTGCTGCGGGCATTGTTCGACACGCCCGGTGCGGTACGTTTGGTTCAATGCGATGCTGCAATGGCTGCTCGTCTGCCGGGCCATGGCCTCGTCTGGGATGAAATTCCTGCCGTCGCCTGAGGAGTGATTTGGAAATTAAATGAGGGTGGAGCCTGAGGTGAAAGCCTCGGGCATTTTTTGTAAACTGGGAAATGAGCGTTTTGCACCGCGAATTATTGTGCTAACACGAGCCACAACAGGGGCTAAACCTCTGAAAAAGATAGTAGCGGTAAAAGAATAAGGATAGCCTAGGATGGGATTTGGAGGGTCTGCAAGACGTCTTTCCGTCACGCTTGTGGCTGTAGCGACCCTGAGCGCATGTGGTGGCGGCGGCCAAGACACTGGCCGCTTCACCCAGAACTTTTTTAATCCCGAGGAAATCCCCCTTGAGACCTACACGCCGGAGCAAATTTTCGAGCGTGGTGAATTTGAACTTACCCGCCAGCGCCCATCCGAAGGAGCCTTCTATTTTGCTGAGGTTGAGCGGCTTTATCCCTATTCCGAATGGGCCAAACGGGCGCTGATCATGCAGGCGTTTGCCTATCATCAGGATGCCGACTACCCCAACAGCCGCTCGGCGGCGCAGCGGTTTATCGATTTTTACCCCGATGACGATGACGCAGCCTATGCTGCGTATCTTCTCGCGCTGAGCTATTATGATCAGATTGATGATGTGGGCCGCGATCAGGGTTTGACCTTCCAAGCGCTCCAGGCACTCCGTGTCGTGATCGAGCAGTATCCCGATAGCGAGTACGCCCGTGCGGCGATTCTCAAATTTGATCTGGCGTTTGATCACCTTGCGGGCAAAGAAATGGAAATTGGTCGCTATTACCTGCGCCGTAACCACTACACCGCCGCGATAAACCGCTTCCGCGTGGTCGTGGAAGAGTTTCAGACAACCACCCACACCGCAGAGGCGCTGCACCGCTTGGTTGAGGCTTATCTAAGCCTTGGTCTCACGGACGAAGCGCAGACGGCGGGCGCTATTCTGGGCTTTAATTACCGATCTACCGTCTGGTACGAGGACAGCTATAAACTGCTTACGGGACGTGGTTTGGAGCTGAAATCCTTTGGAGATAACTGGCTGTCCTCCATTTATCGCCAGACGGTGAAAGGCGAATGGATCTAGCGTGCACATGAGCACTTCTGCGACGGAACGCCCCTAATGCTGCGCGGGCTTGATATATCTGACATGCTGATCATTGAGCGGCTGGAACTAAGTTTCCAGTCGGGCCTCAATGTGCTCACGGGTGAGACCGGTGCGGGCAAGTCGATTTTGCTTGACAGTCTCGGTTTTGTGCTTGGCTGGCGGGGGCGGGCTGATCTGGTGCGCCAAGGGGCGGCACAGGGTGAAGTCACTGCATGGTTCGATCTGGCAGAGGGGCATCCGGCCCATGCTGTGCTCGAAGAGGCGGGCCTGCCGGGGGGAGATGAGCTAATCCTGCGGCGGATCAACACCGCTGAGGGACGCAAGACAGCGTGGGTCAATGACCGCCGGTGTTCGGGTGAAGTGCTGCGGCAGCTGAGCGAGACATTGGTGGAATTGCACGGCCAACACGATGACCGCGGATTGCTGAACCCGCGCGGCCACCGCACGATCCTTGATGCCTTTGGTGCACTGGACGGGGCGCGTGCAACAGTGCGCAGTGCATGGACCGAGATGGCGCGCACCCGCAAGGTCGAAGCCGCCGCTGCAAAGGCCCAAGATGAAATTCGTGCCGAGGAAGAGTTCCTGCGCTACGCTGTGGCGGAGTTGGACAAGCTGTCTCCCGAAGAGGGGGAGGAGGCGATCCTCGATACCACGCGGCGCATGATGCAATCGGCAGAGAAAATTCGCGGTGACGTGGTCAATGCCTATGAAGCGATGGGTCAAAGCGGTGCAGAGGCGCAGATGGCAGATGCGTTCCGTTGGCTCGACGGTGCAGCGGCGCGCGCTGACGGGATGCTCGAAGAACCAATGGCAGCGCTTAACCGCGCGATGGTCGAGCTTGACGGTGCGATGGACGGCGTTGTCCGCGCAATTGAATCCATGTCCTTTGACGCAAGTGAGCTTGAGGATACCGAAGAGCGTTTATTCGCCATCCGCGGTTTGGCCCGTAAACACGATGTGCAGCCCGATGCATTGGCAGGGTTTGCCGATACTCTGCGCGCGAAATTGAATGCGCTGGATGCGGGCGATGCTCAGCAAGCCCAGTTGCGCGCTGATGTGAAGGTCGCCGAGGCTGCTTACGAGACTGCCGCCACTGCCTTGAGTGCCGCACGCAAGAAATCAGCGACAAAGTTGGATAAGGCCGTCAGTGCAGAGCTTGCTCCGCTTAAGATGGAACGCGCCGTCTTTGCAACCCAGATCACGGCGGAGGCCGAGGGGCCGGAGGGGCGCGATGAGGTGTCCTTTACCGTAGCAACCAACCCTGGTGCACCTGCCGGACCTCTCAATAAAATCGCTTCAGGCGGCGAATTGAGCCGTTTTCTCTTGGCGCTCAAAGTATGTCTGACCCAAGGGCAGCCGGGCCTGACGCTTATCTTTGACGAAATTGACCGGGGTGTGGGTGGGGCGACTGCCGATGCTGTGGGCCGCCGTTTGGCCGCGATTGCGGCGGAGGGGCAGGTTCTGGTCGTCACCCATTCGCCACAGGTCGCAGCCCTCGGCGCGCATCATTGGCGGGTGGAAAAGTCGGTGACCAACGGCATGACCACCACCAACGTCGTGCCGCTGGACCCTGACCAGCGCGTGGATGAGGTGGCCCGGATGGTCGCAGGCGATACAATTACTGAGGCCGCGCGCGAAGCCGCCCGCGCATTGCTTGGCACCTGACGGGTTGAACATGCGGGCGCGATATGGTTTCCGCGAAGGCAACATTGCGCCGACCCTCATACTACAGACGCTCCATATCCCGAGGCCTACATGACCGAGCCTTCCCGCTCTTTTCTGTCACAACAGATGACCATGGCTGTCACAAGCTTCCGTGATGGCTGGCACGTGCTGCGCCACAAGGGCCCAAGTAAGGTGACATTCTGGTTCATCGCATTGCTCATTGGCATCGCGGCGGGGTTTGCCGCACTTTTTTTCCGCAAGGGCATCAACCTGCTTCAGGAGACCCTCTATGGCACGGATGATGTTCAGCATTTACATAGTTTTATCAGTGGGTTGGACTGGTACTGGATCGTTCTGATCCCGACATTCGGTGGTCTGGTTTCTGGCCTGATCCTGCACCGTTTTACCCCTGATGCCCGCGCCCGTTCTGTGGCCGATGTGATCGAGGGGGCGGCCCTGCACGATGGGCGCGTTGAGGCCCGCGCAGGTCTTGCCTCTGCCATGGCGTCGATGGTCACACTTGGTACGGGTGGGTCGTCGGGGCGCGAAGGGCCGGTGGTGCATCTGGCTGCTGTGGTTTCCACATGGGTCAACCGCCGCATCAATGCGGACGGGATTACCGGGCGCGACCTGCTGGGCTGTGCAGTCGCCGCTGCTGTCTCCGCGAGCTTTAATGCGCCGATCGCTGGCGCACTTTTTGCGCTCGAAGTGGTTTTGCGCCATTTTGCTGTGCACGCCTTTGCACCTATCGTGATCGCCAGCGTTGCCGGCACCGTGATCAATCGCATCGAATTCGGCGGCGTAACTGAATTCAAATTGCCCACGACGGGTGAGTTGCAATTCTACGTCGAGCTGCCTGCGTTCCTGCTGCTGGGTCTGACCTGTGGCTTGGTCGCTGTCGTGCTGATGCGCGCCGTGTTTTGGGCGGATGACATTGGCAATGTTATCCAAGCGCGCACCAAACTACCGCGCTATTTCCGCCCCATGGTGGCCGGATTACTGCTTGGTATCATCGCCTTATGGTTTCCGCATATCATCGGTGTCGGATATGAAACGACCTCGCTTGCCCTAACGGGCGAGTTGGCGTTGCATGAGGTGACAGTGTTTGCGGTGCTCAAAGTGCTCGCTGTGGCGATCACGCTGGGTGGGCGCATGGGTGGTGGCATTTTCTCTCCTTCGCTGATGGTCGGGGCGTTGGTGGGGCTGGCCTTTGGCCTGATCGCCACTGGGATATTGCCCGATGTCTCAGGCTCTACTTCGCTTTATGCGCTTGCAGGGATGGGCGCTGTGGCGGCGGCTGTCCTCGGTGCGCCGATCTCGACCACGCTGATTGTGTTCGAGCTTACGGGCGACTGGCAAACGGGTCTCGCTGTGATGGTGGCCGTGAGCATGTCCACAGCGCTCTCGTCCAATCTGGTGGATCGCAGCTTTTTCCTGACCCAGATCGAGCGGCGGGGCATCCACCTTGCGGCAGGACCGCAAGCCTACCTTCTCACGATGTTCACGGCTGAGAAAACAATGCGTACGGCCGAGCATCCGCGCGCCGCAGATGAAGCGCGCTGTTGGGAGATGATCGGGGAGGGGCTCTATATTGACGGAGCTGCCACGCTGGAAACCGCGATCCCGATTTTCGAGAAAACTGGTGCGCCGTTCCTGCCTGTCGTCACCCTATCCGCAGATGCTGCCCCGCCAGAGCTGCTGGGCGCACTTTTTCACGTCGATGCACTCAAAGCCTATAATCGCGCATTGGCGGCCACGGCGGCTGAGGAACATTCCTAGCGGGAAGGGGCTATATCTCTTCCACAGTGACTTCGTCGACGTTGTGGAACGCAAGATAGTCTTTGACCTGTGCAGCGGCTTCTTTTGGTGCTTCATAGGACCACACCACATTTTCCAACGTCCTGCTTTTAGTAACAACGCTGAAATACCGCGCATCGCCTTTGTGCGGGCAGTGTGATGTCTTGTCGCCGGGATCGAGGAAGGCCATGGCAATATCGCTGCGTGGGAAATAGATCACTGCAGGGTAGTCGCCCTCAACCAGTTCCAGCGCATTAGCACTTTCACCCAAAACTGCACCGCCTGCGCGGACCGTCCATGTGCCTGCCGCTTTGCGGATTGAGATATGATCAACCATTCAATTTCCCTAATATCATGCGCCCTAAATCAGGGCTGTTGCGGTATCTAACCACTCTTTCGCCTCTGGTGAAACCCGTGGCCCGATTTTTGCGGCGACTTCAGCGTGGTAGGCATTGAGCCATTCACGCGCTGCCGGGTCAAGCATGTCAGCGATGATCAGGCGGCGGTCAATCGGTGCAAACGCCAGCGTGCGCCAGTCGAGCATGTCACGGTGGGCATCGCTTGAGGGCAGTGCAGGTGCCTCTTGCACCACGAGCAGGTTCTCAAGCCGGATGCCAAACGCACCCTCGCGGTAATAGCCAGGCTCATTGCTCAGAATCATTCCCGGCTCAAAGGGGACATTACTCACGCGGCTCAGGCGTTGCGGACCCTCGTGAACACTCAAATACGCCCCCACACCGTGGCCAAGGCCGTGGTCAAAGTCCTGCCCTGCAAGCCAGAGCGGCATACGTCCGATGGCCTCGATATGCGCACCGGCAAGACCCTTGGGCCAGCGCAGCCTGCTCATAGCAATCATCCCGGCCAGCACGCGGGTGAAGGCTTGGGCAGCCTCTAGGGGCGGTATGCCGATGGCGATGGTCCGCGTGATATCTGTGGTCCCGTCAAGGTATTGCCCGCCACTGTCGAGTACGATCAGATGACCATCCTCCAGCACGCTGTCGGTCTCCTCGGTGACGCGGTAATGCATGATGGCGCCATTGGGGCCAGTCCCTGCAATCGTCTCGAAACTGATGTCTTGCAATGCGTTATCGCGGCGGCGCATGTCCTCAAGCTGGCGCACAACTTGGGTCTCGGTCAGGCTGCCGGGGGCTTGTGTATCCATCCAGCACAGCATCTCAACCATCGCGGCACCATCGCGCAGATGCGCTTGGGCCGCGCCTTCGACTTCTGCTGCGTTCTTGCAGGCTTTGGGCAGGGCACAAGGTTCCGCACCGCTTGTCGCCATATCGCCCAATGTATCGGCCACAATTTGCGGCACAGTGGAAGTATCAATGCGCACCGGGCCTTCAAGCTCGACCAGCGCAATCAAAAAGCCGCTGGGTGGGTACACTCGCACATCAGATCCCAGATGCTCTTCCAATGTCCCGTATTTCGATGGCTCTGAGAACAGATCGACACTGCCGTCTGCATGCAGCACTGCAAACCCGTGCACCACGGGATTACGCTCGATATCTGCGCCGCGAATGTTGAGCAGCCAGCATATACTATCAGGTAGAGTAATGATGGCGGCACGTTCGCCTGCGTCCTTCAATGAATTGGCCAGCCGCGTCCGTTTGTCCAAATGCGTCTCGCCCGCAAACTCAATGGGATGCGCTTTTGCAGGCTCCATTGGCGGCGGAGGCTGATCCTCCCAAATCGCATCGACCAGGTTTGCGCATTGCACCAGTTCAACGCCGCTCCCGATCAGAGCTTTCTCAGCTTGTGCGATCTGGTCAACGGTATGCAGCCATGGATCAAAGCCGACGCGGCCGCCTTGCGGCAACTGCGTGCGCAACCATTCCGCCATCGACACTTCTGGCCATGGCACAGGAGTGTAGACATCTGCCACCTGCGCCTTGACCTGTGTGCGGTAGCGCCCGTCGATGAACACGCCCGCCACATCACGCAAAGCCACGCAAAACCCGGCCGAGCCTGTAAATCCGGTGAGCCATGCAAGCCGTGCATCGCGCGCCGCGACATACTCACCCTGATGCGCGTCTGCACGTGGGATCACAAAGCCATCCAAGTTTGCCGCAGACATCTGCGCGCGCAATGCGATCAGGCGGGGGGGGCCTTGCTCAGGCCGCGCTGTCACCTCAAATGATTGAAACACTGACAAACACCTTCATTACTATTTCGAATAAACTCAACTTCAGCAGGTTCAGCCTGTGCGACGCATGCCCATAACGCGTGCCCGTTTGCGCGGGTCCGTGTCGAATAGCGAGGCCAGCTGCTCTGTCATGGCACCGGCCAACTGCTCCACATCGGTGATCGTGACCGCGCGGTCATAGTAGCGGGTCACGTCATGCCCGATCCCGATCGCCAACAGCTCCACAGCTTTCTTTTTCTCCACCATCGCGATCACATCACGCAGGTGTTTTTCGAGAAAATTCGCGGGGTTCACGGACAGGGTGCTGTCATCCACAGGCGCGCCGTCAGAGATTACCATCAGGATTTTACGCGATTCAGAGCGGGCCATCATGCGGCGGTGCGCCCATTCCAGCGCCTCCCCGTCGATGTTTTCCTTGAGCAGACCTTCTTTCATCATCAGCCCCAGATTGGGCCGCGTGCGCCGCCATGGCGCATCAGCAGATTTATAGATGATGTGGCGCAGGTCGTTGAGGCGGCCAGGAGCCGTAGGGCGGCCATCGCCTAACCAATGCTCGCGGGCTTGGCCACCTTTCCACGCGCGGGTGGTAAAGCCGAGGATTTCAACCTTCACGTTACAACGCTCAAGCGTGCGCGCCAAAACGTCGGCGCAGATCGCAGCGATTGATATCGGGCGGCCGCGCATGGAGCCGGAGTTGTCCAGCAGCAGCGTCACAACCGTATCGCGGAACTCGGTGTCCTTTTCGACCTTAAAGCTGAGCGGGGTAGTGGGACTTGCCACGATCCGCGCCAGACGGCCCGCATCCAGCGTGCCTTCCTCCAGATCAAATTCCCAACTGCGGTTTTGCTGGGCCTGAAGGCGGCGTTGCAACTTATTGGCCAAACGGCTCACGGCGCCTTTGAGCGGCTCGAGCTGTTGATCGAGATAGGCGCGTAGACGCTCAAGCTCGACAGGTTCTGCCAGCTCTTCCGCGCCAACAATCTCATCATCATCCGTGCGGTAGACGGTGTAATTGGGATCAGCGTCCGAGACAGGCTGTGGGGCAGGCGGCTCCATCGGGGCTTCGCCCTCGGGCATCTCGGCCTCGTCGCCCATTTCCTGATCGGCCATCTCGTCCATCGAAACTTGGGCTTGAGAGGCATCCTGCTGCTCTTCTTGCGACTGCTCGGGGGAGGCGTCTGCATCCTCCTCGTCCTGCTCGTCGCTGCCGGTGCTGTCCGGATCGTCTTCTTCCTCAGCGCCTTCTTCGGCCTGATCTTCCTGATCATCGTCCACGCCATCAGGATCATCGCCCAATTGATCGGCATATCCGAGGTCAGTAATGATCTGGCGCGAGAACTTTGCGAATGCAGCCTGATCTTCCAGGGTGTTTTCCAGATCCTCCAGCGTGCCGCCGCAGTTATCCTCGATATAGCCGCGCCACAGCTCCATCACGTTTTCTGCACCCGCGGGCATGTCGCGTCCTGTCGCCAAATGGCGCACCAGATAGCCCGCAGCCACGGCCAGCGGCACGTCAGAGGCCGATTTCGCCTGATCATACCCCTTGCGCAGAGCCTCGTGCTTGATCTTGGCGTCAATGTTGCCAGCCGTGCCGGGCATGTCGCGCGCGCCTACAGCCTCACAGCGCGCCGTCTCCATTGCTTCATAAAGATCACGCGCCATTTCGCCCTGTGGCTCATATCGGGCATGGGTCTGACCATTGTGATAGCGCCGGTTCAGTGCCAGCGCATCTGCCGTGCCGCGCGCCAGCATCACCTCGTCGCGGGTCATCCGGCGTGTGACCTGAGGCAGACGCATCGCATCGCCGGAAAGACCCGATGGATCTACAGAATAACTGACCGTCAGGTCGGGATCATTGGCCATGACCTTGGAGGCTTCGGCCAATGCCTTTTTGAACGCGTCTGCGGGGTTGTCACTTGGTTTAGACATCAAATAGCCTCCATACCCATACCACGGCAAATAAGCCAAACGCCTGTCCACAAACTCTTCGCCAATGGCGTTGTCGTTCGTGGTTCAAGGTTTCTGGCGCTGTCTTTTTCCATCCTACACGATCAAATAGCCACAAGGCGTCAAAACGACCCAAAGTGACGATGTGATAATGAACAGCGTCACCCCAAGCTGACGCTTGCAGCACTCTCCGGCAGTTCTTCGTTGAACAGGCGCTGGTAAAATTCAGCAACTGTCTGGCGCTCGAGCTCGTCACATTTGTTGAGGAAACTGAGCCGGAAAGCGTAGCCTACGTTTTTGAAGATTTCGGAGTTTTGCGCCCATGCAATCACGGTGCGTGGGGACATTACGGTGGACAGATCGCCGCTCATAAACGCCGTGCGCGTGAGGTCGGCAACTGTAACCATTTGCTTGACGATCTTGCGGCCCGATTCTGTATTGAAGTGCGGGTTCTTCGCCAAAACGATCTGGGTTTCTGCGTCAATGCTGAGATAGTTCAGGGTAGAGACCAGCGACCAGCGGTCCATCTGACCTTGGTTGATCTGCTGGGTGCCGTGATAGAGGCCGGTCGTGTCGCCAAGACCGACAGTGTTGGCAGTCGCAAAGATACGGAAGTATGGGTGCGGCTCAATCACTTTGTTCTGGTCGAGCAGCGTCAGCTTACCGTCCACCTCCAGCACGCGCTGGATCACGAACATCACGTCCGCGCGACCCGCATCATACTCGTCGAATACAATCGCAGTTGGCGTGCGCAGGGCCCAAGGCAGGATGCCCTCTTGGAACGCCGTGACCTGCTTGCCGTCCACCAGCTTGATCGCGTCCTTACCGATCAAATCGATGCGGCTGATGTGGCTGTCGAGGTTGACGCGCACAGTTGGCCAATTCAGGCGGCTTGCCACCTGTTCGATATGGGTAGATTTACCCGTGCCGTGATACCCTTGGATCATAACGCGGCGGTTGTGCGAAAACCCTGCAAGGATCGCCAGCGTCGTGTCGGCGTCAAACTTATAGGTGCTGTCCAGTTCTGGCACGCGGTCGGTGCGTTGCTCAAAGCCCTTGACGGTCATGTCTGAGTCGATGCCAAACACCTCGCGCACCGAGATATCTTTGGTGGGGGTTGCGTTGAGATCCAGTCCGCCGTCAGCCATGTGTCATTTTCCTAATTTTATCTGCTCCATGCAGGAGCGCGTTTCGCGATTACCGCAACATATAGCGGGAGGCATTGAGGGAAAGGGCTAAATTGTACCAGTCGATAACGCCAGTTGCATCTTGAGGGGAAAACAGGTGAAAATTTGCCGTCCGAGCAGGCTCAGGCCCGGAAAAGGTTGATCTGCGGTAGGCACCTATATGTTTCCATTATGTCGGAACCCGCGCCTTACTTTCTTTGTTGCCAATGCCGCTAAACAAACTCGCCGCTTGGCTGAGAAAGAGTAGGGCCGATCCCTTTGATCGCCCCCGTGCTTTATCAGTCTTTAAAATTCCGGCTGGATTTCAGTTGATCCCATGCCCAGACAACCTGCTGTAATTGCTCTTCTTGAGAGCGGTCGCCACCGTTCATGTCAGGGTGAAGAACCTTGATCAACGACTTGTAAATTTTGCGGATTTCCGGCTTGGTCAGGTTGTCTTTTGCGTCCAACACCTCGAGCGCTTTACGCTCTGTCGGCGGTAAACGGCGGCCCGCTTGCGGCCCTTTGCCGGGGTTCTGCGTGGCGTTTGCTCCCAACACCTGATGCGGGTCCTCGATGCCCAAGCGCGCCCAAGCACGGGCCTCGGGGTCGCCCATAGGTTTGGTAGGGCGGTCCCAGACCTTATCCTCTGAGAGTTGTGCGTTCAGTTCAGCCTCTGTAGTACCGTGGAAGAAGTTCCACTTGGTGTTGTACTCGCGCACGTGCTGCTGGCAGAACCAGAAGAAATCATCCAGCACATCGGGCGCTTTGGGTGCGCGGTATTTGCCCGCCTCTTCACAACCGTCATGGTCACACAACCGCGTCGATGTCTCGGACGCGCCGGACATGCCGCGACGCCCGCGCGGATTCTTCTTTTTTGCGGAAGATACTGACATATCAAAACCAAATGGATCGTTCTTTCGCATGGGCACACCTTTCCGACTCAAGGCGATCATACTAGACGTGTGACAGTCAGAGGGAAGGGGGGGATTGGAAATAATCGCCCCCATAGGAGGGTTTATGTTGGTGAAAGACGAAATAGAGAGCGCACTGCGGACGGCATTTACGGCTGAGCGGCTTGAGGTAGCAGATGTGAGCGAGGCGCACCGGGGCCATGCAGGCTTTCGCGAGGGGGGGCAGACGCACTTCGACGTGGCGATTACGGCGCCGGAATTTGCAGGGCTAAGTCGTGTGGCAAAACACCGCGCTGTGCATAGTGCGCTGGGGGCCGATTTGATTGGCCGTATCCACGCATTGTCACTGGATATCGCGCCTTAAGTTTTTGAGTTGGGGTCTTTTTCCGAATCATCTTCGGTCGGCTTTTTCGTCACGCTGCGGGCGCGGGCGAGGATGCTGAGGGAGGCGCCAATTTTAGTGTCTGGCTGCGTTTCTTCGACGCCGTTGTCGGGCAGGGGAGTGTTGTCTGGCTCCTCCCTTTTTGATGGCATTTCAGGTGCTTCACCTTGGTCCTCAGGGTCCGCTGAGGGGGCGGGAAGCAGTTCTGGCTGGAACTCGGAAGTGTCCCCTTCGCGCAAGCGGCGGAAGACCAGCACATTGCGCCACTCCGTTGTGGTACCGGTAAGGCCGGACCGCTCAGACGAGGGCAGAGTCTCGGCGCGTTGATACTCCCAGCCGTAACCTGCCATACCGTTCATAAGTTCCTGAACAGCAAAGGAAAACTTCGCCTCCGCGCCACGCACACCTTTGCCTTTGAGACCCTTTGTCGGGGCAGGAACGACCTTGTATTCGTAACGGGGCATGGGCAAACTTTCGATGATTTAGAGCGTTTTAGCGCGGGGGGGGACGAAAGGGAACAGTCCGCGTGGGATTGGGGGTTGCCGTGGGCGCGCAGGCTGTTGCACGCGGATGTACGATGGGCTGCGCCAACTTAGAGGCGAAACTGCTCTGTTGAAAATAAACATGACAAGTTTTCCAAATACTCCCTGGCCACACAGTTGTTTGGATGGACTGTCAGAGGCTATTCGGAAACGCATCAGGCCATAGCTGATGCCAACAGGGTTCTGACATCATTGCTTAAGGCTCGAACTTCGATTTTAGCCAGTTGAGGACTTCTTTTTGATCGCCCGAAGTCGCCCGTCTGACCTGAACGAGTAATTTATGCAGAGATGGACGGTCCAACGTAATATTCGCGGCCCCTTCATTGCAAACAGAACACAAAGCCCGAAGATTGCTTGGCTCATCGTTGCCGCCCTGAGATTTGTCTATGACATGGCCAATTTGCAACCGCGTCTTGCGTGCCTGATCGTAAGGGTGGGTCTCTCCCGCAACTGCGCCGCACTGCTGGCAAGTAAATCCATCGCGATCAAGAACAAATGCTCTGGTTTCTTTGGAGATGTCACGCTCGAATGCTGGCTGGGGCTTGGGGTCGCGCAGGACATATTGACCGGGCTTTAACTCGGCCAGATCATTATGGGTCAGGATCCGGTAGCCTTCCTCAGTGCGGAGCTCTCGAACCCGTCTTGCCCATTCTGTGATACCGCCAGCGACACGCCTGAGTTCATCGGATTCCATGACTTGCCCGATGTTGTCCAAAAAAATGCAGGCGAAGGCGGGTACGTGCACCTACCTTTTTCTCTGTCATTCAGCAGCTGCCAGAATGGACAGGTCTTTGTCGGCTTGCGTGATAGCGTCACGGATAGCAACGCCAAGAGCGCACGCCACTGGTGGTGGAAAGGCATTGCCAACCTGTCTGTAGGCGGCAGTTTTCTTTCCTGTGAATTGCCAGTCGTCGGGGAAGCCCTGCACGCGGGCCACCATTCTATTGGTAAGGCGCGGTAAGCCTTCAAAGTCTGCATCTGGAGCGGTTTCAGCGATTGAGCTGCCATTTACGCCCAAATTCTTCCATGCAAGCCGGGCGCGTGTTGGTCCTAAGTCCGGTCCGCCATGTTTCTTGGAGCCACCAACGATTGTTGGAGCAGTGCTATTTGCAGCTTTCTGCCACTCTCGTGCTACTGGCCATCCGTTTGCAGACATCAGGTCAACGAGTAAATCCCCAACGGTCTGTGTGGATGTCCTTGTAGGTTCTGGAAACGAAAAATAAGACCAATCAGCACGTTTCGCCGCGACGATCGCAACGCGGGAGCGGTTTTGGCATACATCAAAATCTCTGGAGTTATAAAGCCGCCAATCGACTTCATACCCGAGACTATTGAACGCTTCCTTCAATTCGTTTCGGTAGGATGAAAATGATTTTGCAAGAAAGCCGCGAACGTTTTCGATCAAGACGAAGCGGGGTTGAGTGGCCTCAATAAGGCGCAGAGCAGCAGGAAACAGGTTCCGTTCATCTTTTGCGCCGAGTTGTTTACCTGCGACGGAGAAAGGAGGGCACGGCAAGCCTGCAGCAAAGAGGTCCAAGTTCTCAATAGTGTCAATCTCGTAACTGTCCATGTCTCGGCATTGGACGTTCCACCCAGAGCGGTTGGCGCGCAGCGTGTTGCAGCAATCTTTATCGTTATCTACCAAAAGAAGATGTGAAAACCCGGCTTGTTCAAGCCCGAGAGCCTGTCCGCCAGCACCGGCACAAAATTCGATCGAGGTAAGGCTTTTGTTCAATGTCATCTGCAATACATATCCGATCAATCGCGGGCTGTTCAACTATATCTTGTTTATGATTTTGCGTTCGTGTGCTCGGGACTATTTGCTCTGTAGCGATAAAACGCTCTCAGTCGACTGAGATAACAAAGGCCCAATAAAATCAGATCTTGGGTGGATTTCCCCCAGACCTACTTCCGCACAATCCCGATCTTGCGGCCCGCACGTTCGGGGATGGGCAGGTGGGCTTGGGCTTGCTTCATAGCTGCCATGTTGGCCATGATGTCTTCGGGCATAGGGGCTA
>RCNE010000371.1_pt1 | contig 24313 bp, 25 predicted proteins | sample 2041361 | NCBI WGS metagenome assembly RCNE01 (sample SAMN09708229, study PRJNA481090) | Marine sediment metagenome, whole genome shotgun sequencing project. | reverse complement strand
AAGATTCCGGTAATAAATGATAAATCAATATAAACAACCAATAGCAAGGTCAATATTGAGAGAGCTCTAAAAAGATAAAAAAATATAAATCAAAGTTTTCTACTTAAAAGAAGCATGGCTTACAAGCCTATATCTATCGTGTTGAATTATTCCTGATAAGTCAAAAGTAATCCATTGTTCCGCCAAAGTACTATCCGGTGTAATGGAGCAATAGTCTATTTAAAACGTAGCTACATATGTAGCAGTTTCTGTTAAATGTAAAAATGGAAGCTAAAACTATTCCAAGCCCAACCATTGCTTTCTTTGTTTCAGCATCTTTTTGGTAGGAACATTGACTGTTTTTTCTAAAAGAGTAATCGTGTAGTTCGGATCCGCTTTTAGGATAGCAGTGGTGCTCATGGCTTGGCCATATCTTTCAAAATTTAAACGAATGGTGTCACCCACTTTAAAGCTTTTTAGATATGCCGTAAATTTCTGATTTTTGGGTAATGGCTGTCCATTAAATAGGGTAATGGCATCTCCCTTCATTAGTTTTGCATCGTACGCAGGTGAACCCTTAAGCGGATTGCTATCAATAAAGCCATGCCCATCATTCTTAATGGTTACGAAAGCACCGAAATAGGATATGTCTGGGTTTTGAGAAAGGGAAACACCGACATTGGAAAGTAGTTCTTGGTAGTTAGGCATTTGACTTTGGTAAATGTAGTTTCCGAAAAACATATCTGCAAACGTAGTTCCTGCATATATCCCCAAGGTTTTTTGTAGGTCTGCTATGGCGTACGGTATTTCTGTTTTGCCATAGGTTTTCCAGACCAACTTCATATAATCGTCCAAGTTGAGGCCTTGTTTTCTAAGAGACAGATCTAGGGCCAAGCCAAGCACGCTACCATAGGAATAATAGGAAATAAAAGTATTCTCCCTATTTACAGGGTCTACAGAGGTAGACGCATCTACAAAAGGTGCTTGAAAACTCATTTCAATTGGATTAAAGAATTGTCTAGCAGGCGAATTCCAGACATAATTAAACGTACCTGATAGCCCTTCAATATATGCTGCTGGCTGCATTAGTCCGGCACGGCATAAAATAAGGTTGGTATAGTAGCTCGTAAACCCTTCTGCAAACCAGAGGGCTCCGCTCATATTCGCTTCTTCAAAATTGAACGGTTCTAAGGTTTTTGGGCGAATACGCTCCACGTTCCAGGCGTGAAAAAATTCATGGGACACCGTGCCTATGTTCCGCTCCATACCGCCATCTGCCAAACTTCTGGTACTGGTTAATATGGTGGAGTTTCTATGTTCCATACCATCGCCAGAGGCGTTAGGGATATAGCAGGCCAAAAAGGTATATTCGCCATAATCGAAACTAGGCAATTCGCCATACACTTTCTCTTGTTCGAGCACCACTTTTTTAACTTTTTCAAAATAGGTATCCAGTTCTTCTTCGGTACCATTTTGGTGTAGTGCCAATCGCACGTTTTGGCCATTTACCATAAATTCCCGCAATCCAAAATTGCTGATTTCTGTAGGACTGTCCATAAAATAGTATAGGTTGGGTGCTGAATATGTAGTTCCTGAAACCAAGGGTAGTTGCGTGGCTATCTTCCATCCTAAATCATCACGCACCCTAAACTCGACCTCAATTTTTCGCTCACTTAGTGTTGGTGCGTACATAAAAGTAGCAGGAATATTTAGGTGGGCATGTGTTTCGTCAACTTGGGCATAGGTGCCATCACCATGGTTGGCAAACAAGGTATACGTTATATTTACCATCCCTTTATGGTCTAACACATACCAAGAATATGGGTCTTTTCTATAAACGTTCAATGGGTTTCCTTTGCTGTCCGTTGCCTTAAAGTCATAGATATTTTTTGCGAATTCGTGCACCGCATATCTTCCTGGAGAAGTCCTGCTCATTCGTACTTCAAGGGTATCAGTTTTAATGTCTGGAAAGTTGGCCGTGACACTAGCTTCATGATGTACAGCATTCTCAAAGGAAATACTGTAGGAGTTGGTCTGTGCGAAAAGACCTGTAGCGAATAGCGATAGGACAAAGAAAATAGAACGTTGCATGAATCAAAATTTTATAAAAACGAATATACTATTTAATCAGTGTAAACACTAAATTTGACTTGATGCAAAAACTACCAACAAACCTCCAGCAAAAGATAGCCAAGCGAACCAAGGAAAAGGCTTTGCGCTCTTTGGAAAAAACAGCTGGGCTCATAGATTTTTCCTCGAATGATTATTTGGGATTTGCCCATAACGAAACCTTATTTTCCAAAACCTTTCAGTTGCTGTTAACCGAGAATGTAGCCCAGAATGGTGCAACAGGATCTCGGCTTATTTCTGGTAATCATAAGTTATACCCACAATTAGAGCAACTTTTGGTTCATTTTCATGAGTCGGAAAGTGCCTTAGTGTTTAACTCGGGCTATGATGCGAATATTGGTTTTTTTGGTTCGGTGCCACAACGGGACGATATTGTGTTTTATGACGAACACATTCATGCTAGCATACGAGATGGTATCAAAATGGGCAATGCGAAAAGTTACAAATTCAAGCATAATGATATTGAGGACTTAGAATCAAGATGTAAAACCGAACAAGACCGAAGCGCAACGCAAACAGTAATTTATGTGGTAACCGAATCCGTTTTTTCTATGGATGGCGATACGCCCGATTTAAAGGCGCTAACTTCTTTTTGTACTAAAAAAGGGTATTGTCTGGTGGTGGATGAAGCGCATGCCTTAGGGGTTATGGGGCCAAAAGGGGAAGGTGTAGTGCAACAACTGGGTTTGCAAAACGAGGTTTTTGCAAGGATAATTACTTTTGGTAAGGCCATGGGCTGCCATGGAGCCGCTATTTTAGGCGCAAGTGCCTTGAAGGAATACCTTATTAATTTTGCACGAAGTTTTGTCTATACTACTGGCCTTACGCCACATACGGTAGCAACTATTATTTCGGCCTATGGATATTTACAAAACGAGGGTATTTTCGAGATAAAGCGCCTTCAAGATAATCTTGTGTTTTTTAAAGAAAAGTACCGCGCTCTTGGGCTAGAAAAGTATTTTATTCCAAGTAGTTCTGCCATACAATCCTGTATCGTTGAAGGCAACGTAAAAGTGCTGAAAATCTCCAAAACATTATTGGACAAAGGTTTTTATGTCAAGGCTATTCGCTCACCAACGGTACCAGAAGGTAAAGAGCGACTCCGCTTTTGCTTGCATAGTACAAAGAGTAAGGAAGAAATAGGCCTTGTATTGGAACTTTTATCAAAACACTTATAATCGCTATGGAAAAGACCTTTTATCAAGTAGCATCCTTTGAGTATGCAGCCGATGTACAAATTCTTAAAGGGAAATTGGAATCTGAGGGTATTCCTGTGTTCCTAAGGGACGAGAATACCTTAAATTCCGATCCGCTTATAAGTAATGCCATTGGGGGTGTAAAATTACAGGTGTACACTAAGGATAAAGAAAGGGCCGTGGCTATTTATGACGAGGTACGAGCCTATGCCTTGGATGCCAACGATAATCCTGTCATGTGTCCCAATTGCAAGGCCACCAAATCCGAAGCATTTTATAACAGGAAGGGTATTTTTTATAAACTTTTCCCATTTTTTGAAAAAAGAAAATATAAGTGTTTAAATTGTGGTATAATCACGAAACCAAGTTAGGCATGCAAAAGATTTTCGTTACCGGAATATCCACAGAAGTAGGTAAAACAATAGCGTCGGCAATAATTACCGAGGCTTTACAGGCTGATTATTGGAAACCGATACAAGCAGGCGATCTGGATAATACAGATAGTCATAAAGTGGCGAGCCTTATCTCCAATACCAAAACGGTAATACACCCAAGCAGCTATGAGCTTAAAACGCCTATGAGTCCACATGCGGCCGCGGAGATAGATGGGTTACGCATAGATCGCTTTCATATAAACGAACCAGAAACGGAGAATCATTTAGTAATAGAAGGTGCTGGGGGTATTTTGGTTCCCTTAAACGAAGAGGATACCATATTTGATATTATTATGCCTAGCTATAAGGTAGTCGTGGTTTCCAGACATTATTTGGGTAGTATAAATCATACCTTGTTAACCATTGGCTGGCTGCAACAAAAGGGTTATGATGTTTCGGTCTTGTTCAGTGGAGATGCCAATCCGTTTACAGAGGATATCATTCTGCATAAAACTGGGGTTTCATTGATAGGTAGAATCAATGAAGAAGAAAAATTCGATAAAAGTGTGATATCAGGGTATGCCAAAAAGTTCAAGCACATTTTAGAAACCCTCTAAGCGTTGTAGTATTTCTGCTTTTTCTACCACAACATGTACTTTATAATGCTTGGCCAAATATGCTTCAATATAGTCGTTTTCCTCGATTTCTTTCTTGTCAAAGATACGTCTGCCTTTTCTGAGTACTACTGTTTTTGGCTGAAGGTCTTCCATGATGTATTTTAATTCTTCTACGGATGTTTTTCTAGGGTTGTCAAAGAACTCAAACATTTCGTCCTTACAAATATTGCTGGGATGCGTGGCTATTTTCGTGGGCGGATTCACATTAAGAAACCAATACCCGATTTGATACTCTAGGAAGAAGATATTTTTTTTATCAAGATTATTTTCTATTACATAAGCCGGGACAGAAATTCCTTCTCCATTGAAGAACGTTCCCTTGGTTATTTTATTTTTAATAATATTACCGTATTCAAGATAGGTTTCTACGGGCATCAGTAGCGCAAGAACCCAAAGTAGTTTTTTAAATCGTAGGGTTCTGGGCCAACTCATTTTGGATATTACGATACCAACAAAAACAATAAGCAAAGGGTGTAATTGAATTAAATAATGTCCGTTTACTCGACCACCCTTTATAAAAGAAAGCACTACCCCAAAGATTACTATAAAAAGAATCTGAACTGTTGGATTTTTAAAATCGATGTATCGTTTTTTCCATACAGCAAAGAAGAAAGCACTCAAGATAACTAGAATAGGTATCAATTTTAGAATGGAATAACGTCTTGCCTCAGAGTACTCCAATGGTGCCTTTACGACCGAGTTATACCAAAGTTCCAAATGGTTCTCTAAAAAATAGGGGAGTATGGTGAGGCCGATGATAAGGAGTATTCCCACACCGTATGCCAGCGTGTTCCAAAACCCTTTTGTATACTCTTTTTCCTTACTATATTGAAACAAAAGGTAGAGACCTATAAAGAGAACGGCATAGGCCATATTTAACTTTACCATTAAAGCAATTCCCATAAGCAGGCCGGCAATAAATACCATGAAAAAGCTTCGGTTTTTCATTAAGATATAGGTCGCCGGCATAAAGAATGCCATGGTAATATGTTCGGACATCACACCTTGTAGGCTACCAAATAAACTTTGTAGTACTACAGCTCCTACAGCGCACCAAAACCCTATTTTTTTAGTAGATAGATGTGACCCTATTTTATAAGTAAAAAATGAGCTGATGGCCACGAGTAAAACCCCAAATAGGCGAATGGTAAAAATACTCTTACCAAAGGCGTAAATGATGCTGGCAAAAAAGAAAAAGGTAAGTGGCGGTTTTACGTCCCAGAGTTCCGTGAATGGTAAATGACCTTCTACCCAAGATTGCGCGACAAGTATAAAGGTACTTTCGTCGCGGTCTATATAATCTCGAAAAAAAAAGGGAAATCGAATAAAAAAAGATAGTAAGAAGAGGATTAAGAAGGTCGTCTTGCTTTCAAATGCTTTGCATTTTTCTATAATTGCAGAAAGAAAGCCATTATTCATGTAAGCTCAAATTTTTTCTATGACTACTCCAAATACGAAACAAATCTACCCATAACCGAAAGAAGTAGGATAGCTTAACTTTAGAATCGCCTTTATCTATCCATTTTTTTACGGGAATTTCATCCATAAGTGTTAAGGCTTTCGGTTTCCCATAATGAGTAAGGATTCTACTAAAGATTTCAACATCAAAAAGCCACTTAGAAATAAAGGGTTTGTCGAATGTAAGTTTGGCAATATCAGCCGTAAACAACTTACAGCCGCATTGGGTGTCGTATACTTTTATGTCCAGAATATTTGATATAAAGGATGCGATAACACGGCCCGACAGAAATCTTGAAAATTTACGTTCTACAATAGACCCTATTTTTAATATTCGGGATGCAAAAACAAAGGTTTTCCCATCTTCTAAAAATTGTAAATACGAATAACATTCTTCTAACGAGGTGGCTAAATCAGCATCTAAATAGGCGAAATTTTCTCCTATGTTATGGGCTAAGCAATAGCGCACTACTTTTCTAATGGACTCTGCCTTACCTAAATTTTTTGAATTTGATAATTTTAGCACTTTAGCGGGAAATTGTTTTTCCAATGCTTCTATGCGACCTATAGTATTATCAGTAGAGGCATCATCAATAAAAAATAGCGTGGCCTTTGTTTCTTTTGTTAGGAAATTTTGAATTTCGGAAAGGGGTAATCTACTATATTCATTATAGCATGGAATGATAATTAGTAGTTGTCCAAGGTTTTTATTTCCCATCTTTGCAAAATACGTAAAACCCCGTCCAACAAAATAGCTTCAATTGAAAAATCTTTCTGAAAGAGATAAAAAACACCTCTGGCACCCGTTGACACAGCATAAAACGGCAGCAGCCCCTTTAGGTATTGTAAAAGCAAAGGGCGCGCTGTTCTGGGACGAAGAAGGTAAGGAATATATAGATGGCATTGCTTCTTGGTATACTAGTATGTACGGTCACGGCAATGAATATATTATCAATGCCATGACGGCGCAAATGAAGCAGTTGGATTTTGTGCTTTTTAGTGGTTTTACCCATGAGCCAGCAGTACAACTATCCGAAAGACTAATACCACTTTTACCAAATAATCAAGTAAAGATCTTTTACAACGACAATGGTTCTACCGCTGTAGAAGCGGGAATAAAAATGGCTTTACAGTACCATCATAATCAGGGTGAAAAGCGTGATATGCTGATTGCCTTTGAAGATGGTTTTCATGGCGATACTTTTGGAGCCATGAGTGCATCCGGACTTTCATCTTATAATGGCCCATTTGAAGATTTTTTATTAAAGGTGGAACGTATCCCAGTTCCAAAAGAAGATAATTTAGATTCAGTCCTTTCGCAGCTCCAAGATATTATTCAAAAAAACGATTGCGCCGCTTTCATTTACGAACCCTTGGTGCAGGGTGCGGCAGGAATGAAATTCCATTCCATAAAAGGATTGAATGCACTTTTGGAACTTTGCAAGAAAGCTGGAATTCTTTGTATCGCTGACGAAATAATGACCGGATTTGGTAAAACAGGCAAAAATTTCGCTTCAGAAAATATGGAGCATAAACCTGATATTATGTGCCTGAGCAAGGCATTGACGGCCGGCATGTTTCCTTTAAGTATTACCAGCTGCTCGCAAGAAGTGTACGATCGGTTTTTAAGCGACGAAGTGTCAAAAGGGTTTTTTCATGCACATACCTTTAGTGCGCATCCCATTGGATGCGCTGCAGTATTGGCAGGGTTGGATTTATTGGAATCGACCGAAATATTGGAACGGCGACAGTATATCAAAAATGCCCACGAACAATTTATAGCTGAGGTTCAAGATCATCCAAAAGTCGGGAATGCCCGTTCTAAAGGCGTAATACTGGCCATAGACCTAAACATAGAAATGGAACGCTACGGTAATTTGCGTGATAAACTTTATCAGTTCTTTATGCAACGAGGCGTTATCTTAAGGCCTCTTGGGAATACGGTGTATGTATTGCCGCCTTTTGTGATAACAGATGAGCAGTTGAGAACCATTTATGATACTATAAAAAGTATGCTAGAAATTATTTAGGTATGCTTTTTGTTCTACAAAGTAAGAATTGCTAGTGTTTATAGAAAGAGTTTCACTTGTATCACAATAGTATGTTGTCTAGGATGTACGTCCGACACTGCAAAAGGAAGATTTGTAAGGCTTTTTTTAAGCTTGACTAGAATTCTTCTGATTCCTATTCCAATAAATCAATATTTTCATTGTCTTTAATTTCAACTCGAATGACATTATAAGTCCAGTCACCATTTTCTCCTGTGGCTTCTACGAACAATGTTCCTGAACCCTTGGGGCCTGAGATAGGAATTTTCATATCTGCTGTTTTGTTGCCATTGTTATTATTATAACTGCCTTGTATCATTCCATCTTTTTCTATGGGTGAACCTAGTGCATTTGTAATTTCTTCGTCTTGGTTTATTTTTTCAAGCGCATACTCATAAGGTTGCGATTCTTCAAGTACAGTTGTTACCCCATAGAATATAGACCCAATAAATATGATAAACACAACTATTAAGCTCACACAACCACCTAAGGGTACTGCCCATTTCCAGTTTCTTTTCCACCAACTCGGGTATGCTACCAATTCGTTGTTCATTGTTTTTTATATGGATTTGCTTTCATGAAGATAAGAACTTTTACTTTTGCTCGATAATTCATTTTACGTGATTCAATCTATTTCTATTACCGCCATTAGTTCTATTTCTGCTTTAGGTACTTCTCTTGAAGAAGTGTGGTCAAACTATAAGAAACCAGAAAACCTTTTTGCTCAACGAGAGTTTAATGATCATCTAGAGTGGGTCGGAGTTTTGAATGGAATTACAAATAACGAAATTGAAGCACTTCGAAATTCAGATTCGAAATACAAACGACTGGATGATTCTGTTTTGTTTGCCATTTATGCATCCAGAAAAGCGATTGAGCAAGCAGGCTGGAAATCTCTGGATAATTTTGGAATCAACATTGGGTCTTCACGCGGGGCCACGGCGCTATTTGAAAAATATCATAAAGAGTTTTTACAAGATAAAAAGACAGCTACGCTAGCTTCTCCCACTACGACGCTTGGGAATATTTCTTCTTGGGTAGCGCATGATTTACAAACCCAAGGACCAGAAATATCACATTCTATTACCTGTTCCACAGCATTACATTCAGTTTTGAACGGTATTGCATGGTTACAAAGTGGTATGGCCGATAAATTTTTGGTTGGCGGAAGCGAAGCACCCTTGACATCCTTTACCATTGCCCAAATGAAAGCCTTAAAAATCTACGCTCAAAATAGGCTGGGCGAAAGCTACCCGTGTCGCGCCTTAGACCTAAAAAAGACTGAAAACACTATGGTTCTGGGAGAGGGAGCTGCCATGGCCTGCTTAGAGATTGGGTCTGTATCTAATGCTTTAGCTATGGTTATTGGCGTAGGTTACGCCACGGAGCTGCTAGTACATAATGTTTCTATTTCTACAGATGCCGTATGTTTTCAACGCTCTATGTTAATGGCTCTAGGCGCTAACGCGCCAGATGAGGTAGACGTTATTGTCATGCATTCGCCTGGAACTATAATAGGAGATGAGACTGAGTATCGCGCAATAAAAAAAGTTTTCTGTAACAAAATACCATTTTTGACTACTAATAAATGGAAAGTGGGTCACACGTTTGGAGCGTCTGGCATGTTAAATATGGAATTGGCCGTGTTAATACTACAACATCAAAAAGCTATTTCAGTTCCATTTATCAAGCTTCAACATCCGCCTAAAAGCATAAAAAAAGTACTAGTAAATGCAGTGGGGTTTGGAGGGAACGCGGTAAGTATTTTGCTTGAAGCGCCTAACAATCTATAATCTTAGTATTTTTTTCTATTCCTATTGTTTTTAATGTGAACCATATTATGATAAAATAGTATCTTTCAAGTTACCAACTAAACCTAATTGTTATGGAACAATGGTTCGAAGCTTTATCGCTTTTTGAAAAAATTTACTGGGTCGTCGCACTCATTTCTTCCGCTATATTCGTAGTTCTAATCGTTATGACCATATTGGGTGGTGATGCTGATGACTTAGGTGGAGATGTTGATGTTGAGATAGAAGGTGATGCCGGGATAGGTTTTCAATTTTTATCATTTAAGAACTTAATGGGCTTTTTAACCATATTTGGCTGGTCTGGAATTTCATGTATAGATGGTGGGCTTTCCAAAACTGTTACTGTAATTATTTCCGTACTATGTGGACTTTTAATGATGACCGCAATGGCGGCATTGTTTTATTATTTAGCGAAGCTGCAAAGTAGTGGCACTTTAAAACTTAAAAATGCACTCAATCAGATTGGAGAAGTGTACTTAACTATTGGTGCAAACCGTTCTAAAATAGGAAAAGTAAGCATCACAGTGCAAGGAACGCTGCGTGAGTTAGAAGCACTTACCGATGAGGAGCATGATTTAAAGCAAAGTAATGTGGTGCGTGTCAAGGACATTACCGCTAACGGAATATTAATTGTTGAACTCTTAAATAAATAACCCTATGCTATTACCATTACAACTTGGTGGAGGTGCCTCTTTATTGGCTATTGGCTTCGCTATTCTTTTCTTTTTCATCATTATTATCTCCTTTATAAGAAGGTATAAAAGGTGTCCCTCTGACCGTATTTTGGTGGTTTATGGTAAAGTTGGTGGTGGTAATTCCGCAAGATGTATCCATGGTGGTGCTGCATTTATCTGGCCTGTAATTCAAGATTATCAATTTTTGGATTTAACGCCTATTTCCATTGAGGTTAACTTGGTTAACGCCTTAAGTAAGCAAAATATACGAGTAAACGTACCTTCAAGATTTACCATAGGTGTATCTACTGAACCCGGTATTATGCAAAATGCAGCAGAGCGTTTACTTGGATTAGGACAAAACGAAATTCAGGAATTAGCACAAGAGATTATTTTTGGTCAGTTACGTTTGGTTGTTGCTTCTATGGATATTGAGGAAATTAACTCGGACAGGGATAAATTTTTGACTAATATTTCCCAAAGTGTAGAATCGGAATTGAAGAAAGTAGGACTTAAGTTGATCAACGTAAATATTACAGATATTGTTGATGAGTCTGGATATATTGAGGCACTAGGTAAAGAAGCTGCTGCGCACGCTATAAATGCGGCACGTAAATCAGTTGCAGAAAAAAATAGAGATGGTTCTATTGGTGAAGCCAATGCAGTACAGGATGAAAGAACACAGGTTGCCGCTGCAAATGCAAAGGCAGTGGAAGGAGAAAATGTCGCAAAAATAAACGTAGCGAACTCAGATTCGCTAAGAAGACAGCGAGAAGCAGAAGCGGAACGCACGGCAATAGCTTCTGAGAAAGTACAATCTGCAAAAGCATTACAGGAATCTTATGCTGCCGAACGTGATGCGGAATTAGCGAGGGCGGAACGAGAACGTAGTTCGCAGATGGCGGATATTGTAGTTCCGGCTGAAATTGATAAGAAAAAAGTAGAGATTGATGCTGAAGCTGATGCAGAACGTACAAGACGTATTGCAAAAGGTGACGCAGATGCCATATTGTTTAAAGCGCAAGCAGAAGCACAGGGTATTCTAGAAATCTTGACCAAGCAGGCAGAAGGTTTGGATAAAATAGTACAAGCAGCAGGCGATAGTCCCAAAGATGCTGTATTATTATTGGTGGCAGATAAGCTACCAGAATTGGTTAAAACGCAAGCTGAAGCGATTAAAAATATTAAGATTGATAAGGTAACCGTTTGGGATTCGGGAACTAAATCGGAAGATGGTAAAAATTCTACCGCCAACTTTATTTCAGGATTATACAAGTCGGTTCCTCCATTACAGGATATGTTCAATATGGCCGGGATGCAGTTGCCGGAGTATTTAAAAGGGAAAGATATTACTATTGAAGAAGAATCCTTAGATGCTAAGAAACCAACTTCTACTAAGAAGAAGGTGGAGTAGATTTATTTCGTAGTATGATGAAGCAAATTGGCCATTGAACTTTTGTTCTTTGGCCTTTTTTATAAAATTTATAAGTATCCACAAGCATTAGAAGTATTGACTTTTAAGTTTTAGTATATTTAGCTATCATGAATAAAATTGAAATCCGTACAGTAAATGTTGTTCAATATATAAAACCTTTAAGGGAAGGAGGTTCGCTTCCTGCTATTGTAAAAGCAGATGATGGATTCTTATATGTGTTAAAATTTCGGGGGGCAGGTCAAGGAGAGAAAGCTCTTATAGCTGAATTTATTGGAGGAGAACTCGCGCGTTCAATAGGATTAAAAGTTCCAGAACTCGTATTTATGAACTTAGACGACTCGTTTAGTAAAACGGAACCAGATGAGGAAATTCAGGACTTGCTTAAATTTAGTGTTGGTCTAAATCTAGGATTACATTTCTTGTCAAGTGCTATTACGTTTGATCCTTTGGCGTCGAAAGTAGATAGCGTAACAGCTTCAAAAGTAGTGTTGTTGGATAGTATTATTAGTAATATAGATCGAACAGCCAAAAATACAAACCTGTTAAAATGGAATGAAGAATTATGGATTATAGATAATGGCGCAAGTTTTTATTTTCACCATAATTGGGAAACTTGGGAAAGCCATTTAACAAGAACTTTTCCACTTATTAAGGATCACGTACTATTAGCTAAGGCAACTGATTTGCAACAAGCGGCTATAACAATAAAAGGACTATTGGATGAAAAGAGGGTTATTGATATTGTATCTTACATACCCGTGGACTGGCTTACAAATGAAACCGATACCATGTCGCCTCAAGAGATTAGGGCGGCGTATGTACGTTTTATTATGATAAGATTAGCTAAGATAGATGTACTGGTTAAAGAAGCGGAGGATGCAAGATAGATGTACATTTGAATATGCCATTATCAGAGTCGTTCCTAAAGTGGAACGCGAAGAATTTTTTAATGTAGGGGTTATCCTTTTCTCCAAGCAAAAAAAATTCCTTGGTGTAAAGTATAAAATAAATCAGAAGCTTTTAGATGCGTTTACTGACGAGATAGAAGTAGAAAATTTATTGGAATACCTAAAGGCATGGAAATTAATTTGTGAAGGCGCAGCTTCAGGAGGGGCTATTGGAAAGCTCGAATTATCCGATAGGTTTCGTTGGTTGACTGCAACGAGAAGTACCATTATCCAAAGCTCTAAAACCCACCCAGGACTATGTGAAGATCCAGAAAAGGAGCTTCAAGATATCTTTAAGAAGATTGTTTTGTAAATATTTATATTTTACAGAAACAATAAAATACGAGCTGATGTTAAGATGTAGTTTTAGGAATTTCGTATAAGTGTAGGCGACAAAATTCTAAGTATATTTCAATTCGTTAAATTATTATATGTACCCTAATTCAGCTATTTTTGAGCTTAGTTACAATCAAATTTTTTATGAGCGAGGCAAGACACAATTGGACCAAACAAGAAATTCTTGATATCTACAATACCCCTTTGATGGAGCTTCTTTATGATGCAGCTACCATCCATAGGAAAAACCATGATCCTAATACGGTTCAGGTATCTACCTTACTTTCCATAAAAACAGGTGGTTGTCCGGAGGATTGCGGCTATTGTCCGCAAGCGGCGCGTTACCACACCGATATTGAAGGGAATGATTTAATGACCGTACCTCATGTAAAGGCCCAGGCTTTGCGTGCAAAAGCATCAGGTAGCTCTAGGGTGTGTATGGGAGCCGCTTGGCGAAATGTAAAGGATGGTCCAGAGTTTGATCAAGTACTTGAGATGGTACGGACCATCAATAAACTGGATATGGAGGTCTGTTGTACTTTAGGTATGATTACAGAAAATCAAGCAAAACGCCTAGCTGAAGCTGGACTATACGCCTACAACCATAATTTAGATACTTCAGAAGATTACTATAAAGATGTGATTTCCACTCGTGCTTTTGAAGATCGCTTAGACACGATAGAGAATGTTAGAAAGACCAACGTTACGGTCTGTAGTGGTGGTATTATAGGAATGGGAGAAAAATTAGAAGATCGCGCTGGTATGCTCGTTGCGCTTGCTTCTCTAAGTCCGCAACCAGAATCTACTCCTATTAATGCTTTGGTACCTGTGGAAGGTACACCTATGGAAGATATAGAGCCAATAGCTATCTGGGATATGCTGAGGATGGTGGCAACGACACGTATCGTACTTCCAGAAACTCAAGTTAGGCTATCGGCAGGAAGAACAGAGATGAGCAGGGAGGGTCAAGCCATGTGTTTCTTTGCAGGTGCAAATTCTATTTTTGCAGGAGATAAACTGTTGACCACACCAAACCCGGATGTGAATGATGATATGGAAATGTTTAAGCTTTTGGGTCTTAATCCACAAAAACCATTTACAAAAGTTTCTCAACCTAAAACAGTAGAAGCTTTGGATTCCGAGTTTAAAACACTCGGAGAAAAGCCAAAATGGACAAGACCAGGACATAAGATTGAACGTAACGAAGTAGCCAAACAAAAGGCTAAATTAACGGACTAAACCTACATTATTTCTTTTTTAGATTCGTTGTTTTCTATAGGTTGCCTAACTTTGGTCTTCCTAAAAAGCTATGCGCCATTGAAGTTAGTTGAAATTCCAAGGGTAAAGTCGATTTCTAAGCAAGACTTTGTTGCCTCCTATTTAAAACCACAGATTCCTGTTGTTATAGAAGCCTTTGATGGTAACTGGGCAGCGCATTCAAAGTGGTCCCTAGACTATATGAAGGAAGTAGCTGGGGAAAAGATGGTCCCGCTCTATGATGATCGTCCAGTGCAACATGAAGATGGATTCAATGAGCCACATGCTACCATGAAAATGTCAGCCTATGTAGATCTGTTAAAAAAGGAACCTACAAAGTTTCGAATTTTTCTTTGGAACGTTTTAAAGGAAGTCCCGGTGTTACAAAAGGATTTTAGTTATCCAGATTTTGGTATCCGTTTATTAAGGCAAGTGCCTATGTTGTTTTTTGGTGGGGAGAACTCCCATACCTTTATGCACTACGATATTGATTTTGCTAATATCTTCCATTTTCATTTTGAAGGGGAGAAAGAATGTATTCTATTTCCTCAAACACAAAATAAGTATCTGTATAAGGTCCCTCATTCGCTTATTACACACGAGAGTATTGACTTTTCAAATCCGGATTTAGAAAAATGGCCTGCGTTAAAAAAAGCGAAAGGATATAGCACCATTTTAAAGCACGGCGAAGTGCTATATATGCCGGAGGGTTATTGGCATTATATGAAGTATAATACGCCTGGGTTTTCAATGAGCCTGCGTGCTTTGGCCAGGAGTCCGAAGAATTTTACCCATGCCGCATATAATATTTTTATAATGAGACATTTTGATGTGCTGATGCGAAAATTAAAGGGTCAAAACTGGATAGATTGGAAGAACAGGAAATCAATAGAAAGAACTAAGGTGTAATTTGTTCCGTACGTGATTGGGAAATAATATCTTTGTATTTATTAAACACTAATTATAATTTATTGCATATGAAAAATTTAGGATTACTTGTTATATTGTTTTTTGGCGTTACTGCTATGAATGCACAAGCTTTTGATGGTCAAGGAGATTCAAAATTTCAAGTAGGTGCTAGCTTTCAAGGAAATGGTACCGGGATTACGGCAACCTATGACTACGGTCTTGGTGAGAACTTTTCGATTGGAGTTTCAACTGGATATGTTTTGGGTGTAAATGAGGATATTGGAGCAGATTTTGGAAATCGGATTAATTTAGTAGCGCGTTTTAACGCTAATATTGGAAGCGTCTTAAATATAGGAGATGCTGTTGATATTTATCCGGGTTTAAACTTATCGCTTAAACAATTTGGTGGCCATTTGGGAGGACGTTATTTCTTTAGCGATGGTTTCGGAATTTTTACAGAATTCTCTGTGCCCTTTGCAAAATATGACAATGGTACCTTATCCAATGCAGAATTACTGAACAATCAGTTTGTGTTTGGATTAGGGGTAGTATTTAATCTATAAACGGTTCATTTAAAAAATTAAGGTACAAGCCTCTTGGTTATTTCATATACCAAGGGGCTTTCCCATCCTCTATATAAAAGGTAGTCGGCTAATTTTTTACGTTTCTTGAACACGTTGGTCTCTGTAAGTTGTCCTACTCGTTTTTCAGCAAGCTGCTCTAAAGTTTCTAAATAGATTTCGGCATCTATTTCCTTTAGTGCAACCTTGACATTGTATTTTGTAATACCACGCTGTTTAAGTTCGTTTACAATTCTATTTTTCCCCCACTTTTTTATATTGAATTTACCTCGGGCAAAACTGCAGGCGAATCGTTCTTCATTTAAAAAATTCTCTTGTATTAAGTGTCCGATGATTTCATCTATGGCAATGGGAATCATACCCATATCGCTTAGTTTGGTCCTTACCTCTTTGTGGCAACGCTCTTGGTAAGCACAGTAACCTTTAAGTTTTCTGGTAGCTTCTTTTACGGAGTAGGCAGTGCTATTGTTCCTTTTTATATGCAAGTTCTTTTTATTTTTTTAACCAGTTATATCTAAGACGCGATGCTGTTGACAAGTTAAACAATTAGCGAGGACTGATTACGCTACAAACAAAAAAAGCGACCTCCTTTCGGGGTCGCTTTAAAATTTTAATAGATTGTTTTACCGTCCTTATTCTTAAAACGATATTCAAGATACGTATACGCATCCCTTGGTTGTATTTTAATCCATCTTTTATGCTCCAAAAACCACTTGGTACGCATAGATGGGAAACCTTTTGTGATATAGGCTGCAATGAATGGGTGTATATTCAATGTTATACTCTTGTTATCCTTTGCAGGGCCTTTCAAAAGTCGCTCTAGATCTACGTTGATTTTGTCTATCAAAACAATGGGAGCTTCTACTTCCTGACCTTTTTGGTTAGGGTTTTCTTCCGTTGTCTTAATATTCATTTCGGGTCTAACACGTTGCCTGGTAATTTGGATAAGACCAAATTTACTCGGCGGCAAAATCTTATGCTTGGCACGATCGTCTTTCATTTCATCCCTTAGATGTTCAAAAAGCTTTTTTCTATGCTGTGCCTTTACCATGTCTATAAAATCTACAACAATGATACCTCCCATATCTCTTAGGCGAAGTTGCCTTGCGATTTCGGAAGCTGAGATTAAATTTACCTCTAGTGCGGTATCTTCCTGATTTTTTGCTTTATTGGAACGGTTACCGCTGTTTACGTCTATTACATGCAAAGCTTCGGTATGTTCAATAATCAAATAGGCACCCCTACTCATTACCGCTGTGCGGCCAAAAGAGGTTTTTATTTGCCTATCTATTCCAAATTTTTCAAATATTGGAACCTGTGAATCATAATGATTTACAATCGACTCTTTATCAGGAGCAATTTCTACCACGTAATCTTTTACCTGGTTATATAAATCCGCGTTATCTACATGTATTCCTGTAAAGCTGTCGTTGAAGACATCTCTTAAAATGGAGGAAGCTCGGTTGAGCTCCACTAATACTTTAGATGGCGTTTGCGCGCGATATAATTTTTTACACATTGCGGACCATTTGTCCAGCAAGTTTTCTAGGTCTTTGTCTAATTCTGCTACTTTTTTGCCTTCAGCAACTGTTCTTATAATTACCCCGAATCCTTTTGGCTTAATACTCTTTACGAGTCTTTTGAGCCTATCTTTTTCTTCGTTGCTTCCAATCTTTTGAGATACGGAAACTCGATCAGAAAAAGGGACCATAACCAAATAGCGCCCTGCTATAGATAGCTCGGAACTAATTCTTGGTCCTTTGGTGGATATGGGTTCTTTGACAATTTGCACTAAAAGAGATTGATTGGCTTTAACGACATCCGTTATTACACCGTGCTTATCAATATCTTTATCACAAGGAAAGTCCTTAAGGGAGTAATCCCTAAGTTTTCCGGTACTCACTTGTTTAATGAACTTTAGCATAGAGGATAACTGTGGTCCTAGGTCATGGTAATGCAAAAATGCATCCTTCTCATACCCAACGTTTACAAATGCAGCGTTGAGTCCTGTTACCGGCTTCCTTATCTTGGCTAAAAAAATATCGCCAACGGAAAAATCGTTATTGTCCTCTTCTTTATGTAGTTCAGTGAGTTTTCCGTCCTTTAATAAGGCAAAATCGACGGCATCGGAACTAGATCTTACGATTAATTCTCTATTCACCTGAATGTATTTATACTTATCTGGACTTACGTAGGTAAGTTTAGATAAATTGATTAAACAATATCATAAACAGGTTTCTACAAACCTGCCGAGGTTCATCTTTGGAACCTCTATGTCAAGGAACGTTATAAAATGAAAAAGTAGTTGTTAAAACTACTTTTTCTTGTGTCGGTTAGCTCTTCTGCGCTTCTTGCGCTTGTGTGTAGCTACCTTATGTCTCTTTCTTTTCTTACCACTCGGCATAGAATTATTCTTTTAAGATTATTATTTAACTTGTACGTTGCTCTTTACTCCTTCTACAAAAACCTTTGCAGGCTTGAACGCCGGTATATTATGCGCCGGTATTTTAATAGTTGTGTTCTTGGAAATATTTCTTCCGGTTTTTTCGGCCCTAGTTTTAACAATAAAACTTCCAAAACCTCTAAGGTACACATTGTCTCCGCTTTCCAAAGAAGTTTTTACTTCTTCCATGAAGGATTCAACCGTTGCCTGAACATCTCCTTTTTCAATTCCCAGCTTGTCTGAGATTTTAGATACAATTTCCGCTTTTGTCATCTTTCGTTATTAGATTTTCTGTATTTTTTTCGGGTTGCAAATATATAAATTAAATTCAATCTTTCTTTCTAAAGGGTTAATTTTAAGTATATAAACTGCTACTTTTATCGCTTAGTATTAAAGTTGATGGTTTTTTCGGATATAATTCTAGATTGGTACGGGAAAAACAAGCGTGATTTACCGTGGCGCAAATCAACTGATCCTTATAAAATTTGGCTGTCAGAAATTATTCTACAACAGACCCGTGTAGCGCAGGGAACACCTTACTATGTGAGTTTTATAAATGCCTTTCCCAAGGTAACCGATTTGGCGAATGCTAATGAGGAAACGGTTTTAAAATTATGGCAAGGACTAGGATATTATTCTAGGGCACGTAATTTGCATACCGCTTCAAAAATGGTAGTAGATGATTATAAAGGTAAGTTTCCAGACACGTATTTGGAGCTTATAAAACTTAAAGGTGTTGGCGATTACACAGCTAGCGCTATATCATCTATCTGTTTTAACGAACGCCAAGCAGTTGTAGACGGCAATGTGTACCGTGTATTATCTCGGTACTTTGGGGTGGCTACGCCCATTAATAGTACAGAAGGGATAAAGTATTTTAAAAAGTTGGCCCAAGAACTCTTACATAAAACCAATGTTAGGGACTATAATCAAGGAATAATGGAATTTGGGGCAATACAGTGTACACCCAAAAATCCTGGATGCACGCTTTGTCCTCTCCAGGACGGATGTATGGCACTAAAAGAAAGGAAAACGGATAGTTTGCCAGTAAAATTGAAGAAAACGAAAGTCAAAACCCGTTATTTTAATTATTTAGTACCGGTATTTCTAAATGGGAATGGTGTCACATCTACCGTATTAAAACAGCGTAAGGGAAAAGGTATTTGGCAAAATCTATGGGAGTTTCCATTGTTAGAGTCGGAAAAAGAGGTCGATTTGAGAATCATAGAAGAGAAATGTACCCAAGTTTTAGAGGTTGAAAGTCAAACAAATATTACCTTGTTCAACACGGAAGCTATAGTGCATAAATTATCGCATCAACATTTATTTACTAAATTTTGGATTATAGAGATTGATGCGCCAATAGCGGAAGCGGTACCAGTTGCAGAATTAGAAAAATATCCTGTTCCGGTTTTAATCTCCAGCTTTATGAAGGCATTTAAATTTTAGTATTTTTGAACATTATAATAATACTATGAGCGGTACATTAAATAAGGTGATGTTAATTGGGCATCTAGGCGACGAGGTTAAGATGCATTATTTTGAAGGTGGTGGAAGTATAGGCAGGTTTCCAATAGCTACTAACGAGTCTTATACAAATAAGCAAACGGGTGAGCGTGTGACCAATACAGATTGGCATAATATTGTGGTTCGCAATAAAGCAGCTGAGATTTGTGAAAAATATTTAAGCAAAGGAGATAAGGTATATGTTGAGGGCAGACTCAAGAATAGACAATGGCAAGGTGAAGATGGAAATACTAGATATACTACTGAGGTTCATGTACAAGAGTTTACTTTCCTTTCTACCAAAAAGGAAAGTATGGCCAATAATCAATCACAGCCCTCAGGTAATGCCAATACACCCGTAAGTCAACCACCACAACAAAATACAAACACCACTGCTAGTCCCAGCGAACCGGAACAAGAGGACGACCTTCCTTTTTAAACAACTATTAAATGGTGACTATTGAATCCTGACCCCTTGAATTACATGCTAAGTTTTATGGTGACGGACGGTGCTTTTGTGCTTAAAATTGCGGTCCTTGTTATATTGTTGATTTGTTCGGCAATGATTTCTGGAGCGGAAGTGGCCTTTTTTGGCCTTTCCATAACAGAGGTGAACACAATTGATGAGCAAAAGACACCACAAGCGAACATAATTATAAAGTTATTAGAGAGGCCTAAAAAACTATTAGCCACTATACTTATCGCAAACAATGCTATCAACATTGGTATCGTACTGCTTTTCAATGTTATTGGAGATACCTTATTCTCCAACATTACCAAGGTTCTTTTCGGGGTGGTTTCCCTTCGGTTTTTATTGGAATTGGTCGTAGCTACTTTTTTGATTCTAATGTTTGGGGAGATATTACCCAAAGTGTATGCTAACCGAAACCGGATGAGTTTTTCCAACTTTATGGCATACCCTTTAAGGTTGTTAGATTTTCTTTTTACACCCTTGAGTTTGCCCATGCGTTCGGGAACTATTTTTCTTTACAATAAGTTAGGTAAAGAAAAATCTAGCCTAAGTGTAGATCATTTGTCCCAGGCCCTAGAGCTTACTTCCGATGGGGATACCACGAAAGAGGAACAGAAAATATTGGAAGGCATTGTAACTTTTGGCAATACGGATACAAAACAAGTAATGCGCCCTCGTATCGATATCTTTTCTTTAAACGACCAGATGAAGTTTCGAGAGGTTTTGGAGGAGATTAAGAAGAACGGATATTCTCGAATTCCAGTTTTCTCTGAGCATATAGATAATGTCATGGGTGTCTTATACGTCAAAGATCTTTTGCCTTATCTAGATCGTAAATCCTTTAATTGGATGACTTTGATACGTGAACCATACTTCGTTCCCGAAAACAAAAAATTGGATGATTTGTTAGCTGAATTTCAAGCTAAAAAAAACCATTTGGCGGTAGTTGTTGATGAGTATGGTGGTACTTCAGGAATCGTTACTTTAGAGGATATCATCGAGGAAATTGTAGGGGATATTAGTGATGAGTTTGATGATGAGGACCTTATTTACTCTAAATTGGATGACCTTAATTATGTTTTTGAAGGTAAAACCACGCTTAAAGATTTTTATAGAGTAGTAAAAATAGAGGACGAAACCATTTTTGAAGATAACAAGGGGGAGTCTGAAACCATTGCTGGTTTTGTGCTTGAGATGGCAGGAAGTTTTCCAAAACGGGGAGAGGAAATTTTATTCGGAACATATAGGTTTGTTGTAGAAAGCCTTGATAAAAAGAGATTGAAACAAATAAAAGTTACCCTACCCAATGAATTATAAATACTTGGTTCCATGTTTTTTTTGTGTGTTTTTTGTTATTGGTTGCAATGAAGAAACCCCAATTCCAAAACCAAAGGCGCAGATACGCTTGGAATATCCACAGGGTAAACTCGCAACGCTTGAAACTGCTAATTTTTCAATAAACTATAACCAACGCGCTAAGCCAAAAAAGAATAAGGATTTAGCTTTTACTTTGGAATATCCAGAGATGAAAGGAGCTATTTTTTTAAGTTATATGCCTATCGATGATAACCTAGACAAGTTGATCCAAGATGCAAAACGATTAAGTTATGAGCATGCCGCAAAGGCAGATAATATTGTGGAACAACCCTTCGTGAACCCCGAATCGAATGTGTATGGTTCTTTATTTGAAGTTCAAGGTAATGCAGCTTCGCAGACGCAGTTTTTTGTAACGGATAGTACCAAGCATTTTTTAACGGGGTCCGTTTATTTTTATACCAAACCCAACTACGATTCCATTTTACCTGCTGCTGCCTATCTTCAAAACGATATTCGAAGCATTATGGAAACCCTTAACTGGAAGGATTAGGAAAAAATCTTATGCAAAAACAAGACCTTTTGGATGTGCACGATAGAATAGAGCCGTATATCCATAATACACCTGTGCTGTTTTCTAGTGCTATAAACAAGATGGTTGGGGCAGCGGTTTTTTTTAAATGTGAAAATTTTCAGCGAGCAGGAGCATATAAAATCAGAGGAGCCACCAATGCCATGTTACAGTTGACTGATGTACAGCGAAAGAATGGTGTAGTTACACATTCTTCGGGAAATTTTGCTCAAGCTGTAGCTCTTGCGGCAAAGAGCCTAGGGATAACGGCCCATATTGTAATGCCGTCTTCCGCTCCTGAAATCAAAAAAGTTGGAGTACTGGAATATGGTGGAAATATTTATGTATGTGACCCAACATTAGCCGCTAGGCAGGCTATGGCAGATCAATTAGGACTTGAAACAGGCGCCACTTTTTTACACCCTTCCAATGATGAGAACGTTATTATGGGTCAAGGTACCGCTGCATTGGAACTTTTAAAGAAAGTGCCAGATTTAAAAGCTATTTTTTGTCCTGTAGGAGGCGGTGGACTAATAGCTGGATCTTCATTAGCTGCAAAGTATTTTGGGAATAATTGTGGTGTTATAGGTGGGGAACCCTTTGAGGCAGATGATGCTTACCGCTCCTTGCAAAGTGGGAAAATAGAAGGAAACCATACTGTAAATACCATTGCGGATGGACTTAAAACAACTTTGGGTGATAAGAATTTCCCTATTATTAGGGATAATGTTTCCAAAATTGTGCGGGTCACGGAAGATGAAATTATCTCGGCAATGCGCTTGGTTTGGGAACGTATGAAGATTATTATTGAACCTTCTAGTGCAGTAACTGTAGCAGCCTTGCTTAGAGATGCATCGGATTCTCCAGAGGTTTATCGTAATAAAAAGGTCGGGATTATAATCTCTGGTGGAAATGTGGATTTGAATAACTTACCCTTTTAAAGAAGAGTATAAGTGCTATCATCTCCGAAATAATAAGGATAAAATTTATCCAAATAAAATCATATAAACCATTGAAATTAAAACCTAAAAAGGCACTTAAAAAAATGATACAATTTCTTGTAGGTTTACTATTGATTCTAATAATTGGTGCAGCATTATTCGTTAATCTAAGTCCTGAGTTTGGTGGTACCCCAACCAAAAAACAAAGAGAAACCTATGCTCAATCTTCCAATTTTAAGGATGGAGTCTTCAGAAATATTGGCAATGTTAAAATGGAAATGGGTTTTGGTAAATTCATAAAAATGATTGGCGGTTATTTTGGAGATAATCCCAATACTGTTCCTGATATTGATATTACAGTTTCGAAAATTGACTCGATGGTCATTGTTAATTATTCGGGGCCAGCACGTTTGGTATGGTTTGGACATTCTGCTTTCCTTTTGCAAATTGAGGGTAAGAATATCTTAATTGACCCTATGTTTGGGAATGTGCCTGCCCCGCATCCCATGTTGGGAGGTAAACGATTCAGTAAATCGCTGCCTATTGAAATAGAAAAACTACCTAAAATAGATGCTGTCATTTTCTCCCATGATCATTATGACCATTTGGATTATGGTTCTATTCAGCTTCTGAAAGACAAAGTTGATATGTTCTATACTCCTTTGGGTGTTGGGGCTCATTTAGCTGAATGGGGTGTTGTTGAAACTAAGATTGTAGAACTAGATTGGTGGGATGAGGTAGTATACAAAGGACTTAAATTTAAAAGTACACCAGCTCAACATTTTTCTGGCCGTGGACTAGCGGATGGGGGTAAGACCTTATGGAGTGGTTGGGTAATACAATCCGATAGGGACAATATTTTTTTTAGTGGCGATAGTGGTTATGGACCTCATTTTAAGGAAATAGGAGAGCGTTTTGGGCCTTTTGATTTTGCTATGATGGAATGCGGACAGTACAACGAACTCTGGGAAGAAATACATATGATGCCAGAGGAAACGGCTCAAGCAGGCCTGGACGTTAAAGCAAGCACCATAATGCCTATTCATTGGGGCGCTTTTAAACTAGCACTACACCCGTGGACTGAACCAGTTGAACGGGTATCTAAAAAAGCAACAGCGCTAGGAATTCCTTTAGTAGTCCCAAGAATTGGAGAGCCAATTTATATTAATAAGCCAGATTTTACTTCCGATAACTGGTGGGAACAGACTAATTAGCGGTGTTCAACAATGCCTCCGCATTTGCTATACTAGAGTT
>RCNE010000370.1_pt1 | contig 24318 bp, 11 predicted proteins | sample 2041361 | NCBI WGS metagenome assembly RCNE01 (sample SAMN09708229, study PRJNA481090) | Marine sediment metagenome, whole genome shotgun sequencing project. | reverse complement strand
ACCAATCCTAAAAAGGAAAGAAAGTAAATCGCCTCAATGGGCATTCTCAAGCTAATCGGGTTTTGATGAAAATTACCGGGAGTAATCTCAGAGAGTTGCTCTGTCGTAAAAGAAATATCTAGATGATCGGTAGCAGCATATTTTTCTATGGAAATATCGGCAAGTATTGGAGCCAAATCCTTTTCGGTTATGCCTTCTTTTACCAATACATAGAGATAACCATCAAAATAATTTTTCCAATCATCAAAAACCGCTTCGCTTTTACCCTGATTTACCAAAGCCGGAATAGTGGTCATAGAAACTAAAAATTCAAATTGGATATGTGATGGCAAGGTATTGTCGACGATACCGGTAACAGTAAAATCACCAAGTAGCGTTTCTGTATTATCCGTTGAAAGCAAATCAATATCGAAGGTATTCAATCCGACATCATTCAATTTTACCGATTTTCCTATGGGGTTTTCACTCCCAAATAGTTTATCAGCGGACTTTTTTGTGAGCACCATGGAAAAAGGAGCTTGCAGTACATTTTCGATATTTCCCTCAATCAATGGAAAATCGAATATTTTGAAAAAATTTTCATCTACATAACGTCCAGCAAGAGGCACGCGACTGTCCCCGTACACCACATCACCACCTACGAAACTGGATTTTACTCGAACAGCATCTTCCACTAGATGTGGATATTCTTGCAATAACGTTGTGGCAAGTGGCATTGGGGTGGAGGCATAAGAGTATGAATCATTTACACTTAAAACACGAACTATACGGTCTTGTTTTTTATGAAAATTATCTACCTTTTTTTGTCCATAAACTAGTAGCATAATAAGTAAACACGTTGCCATGCTTATGGATAATCCAAAAATATTTATCACAGAAAACATGTGATGTTTATAGATATTCCTTAGAGCTACTTTTAGATAGTTTTTTAGCATTTTCTAATTTGATATTACTCGTCTCTTAAGCTTTTTACAGGGTTCTGCATAGCAGCCTTTATGGTTTTTGTGCTTATGGTTAAGATAGCAATGATGAAGGCTAATACGCCACCCACTGCAAAAAAGCTCCAGCTTAAGTCTATATGGTAAGCATAATTTTCAAGCCATTGCTTTGTAAACCACCAGGCAACTGGTGTTGCTATTAGAAAGGCGAAAATTACCAGTTTCAGAAAATCTTTAGTCAATATATACGTGATGGATGTTACGCTGGCACCAACAACTTTTCGTATTCCTATTTCTTTGGTTCGTTGGGTAACTATGAGCATGGACATTGCAAAAAGCCCGATACAACTCAGCACAATTGCGATAATGGAACCTGCAGTAACCATAGCCGCCATGGATTTTTCTCTCCTAAAGGTCCTATCTATATTTTCATCCAAAAAAGAGCCCATAAATTCTGCATTCGGCTCAAGTTTCTTCCATGCTTCCGAAACTGCGGTAAAGCTTTTAGCCATATTCTCTGGTGCAACTTTTACGTAGGCATACGATAACGGTAAATCACGACTCATAAAAAACAGGATGGGTTCAATTGCTTTATCCAAGTCTTGGAAATGATAGTTCTTAACAACCCCAAGTACTGGTGAAAGGTTATCCCCGTTGATTTTTAAACGGGTGGAAAGTGGGTCTTCATCCCCCAACTGCTCTGCCATGGCTTCATTGATAATGACCCCAAGACTATCTGAAGCTGAATTAAAAGGCCTACCCGAGACCATCTTCAAATCTAAGGTTTGTATAAAGTTAGGATCTACCACCAAAAAATTACTCATGACCACTTTGCCTTTATATTCAAAACCAATAGAACTAGAAGAACGACTCCCATCAGTTCCTCTGCCTAGGTTATTGTCAGCTGCAGAAACGGAAATCACATCTGGCTGTCCATTAAGTTCTTGTTTTAAGAGCGTTAACACGGCATAGGTATTTTTCTTACCATTCATTGGAAACGAAATTACCTGCTCCTTGGTAAAACCTAAATCCTTATTTCGCATGAAATTTATTTGTTCCTGAAGCACTAATGTTCCCGTAATCAACAAAATAGCAATACCGAATTGAACGACCATTAAACCATCACGTAACCGATTATTTCCATTGGTCTCTAGCTTTCCCTTCAAAGACTGCAAGGTGCCTATTCGAGATAATACCATGGCTGGATATCCACCTACCAAAAGCGTAATTATAAGTATTGATCCAACACAGGCCAATATAATAGCAGGATCAGTCAGAAGTTCAAAAGTCACTTCGGTCCTGAACATGGTTTTAAACGTATCTAACAAAAGATAACTTAAAAGCAGACCCATACAGGAAGCGGTTGCGAAAATCAATAGACTTTCGCTCCAAAACTGAAAAAACAGCTGCTTTCGCTTAGCACCAAGGGTTTTTCGCATTCCAATTTCCTTTAAACGCTGTGACGTTTTGGAAATACTCATATTGACAAAATTGACACAGGCAATAAACAATATCAAAAGAGCCACAACTAAAATCATATATGGCGTAGCTCTACTCACATTTGCATAGCCTTTACTGAAACTGGTAAACCGCATATCTTTTAACGGCAGTAATTTTATAAGCCTAAATGTGCCATTTTCATTAGCGATTGCCCCGTCCCGTTTTGCATTGGAAATTACTTCCTTGTAATGTACACTCGCAAACTCTTTTGTCCCACGCTCAAAGGCATCAACCGCCACGTTATCATTCAACTGCACATAAACTTGATGATACTGGGCGTTCCAACTCTCTTTTGTTTGATTATACTCCGGATTATTTTCGAATCTTAGTGCTATTTCGAAACCCATTTCAGTAGTTTTCGGAGTATTTTCTGCAATGGCAGCAACAGTAAATGGCTGCTCCTTGCCATTGATTAACACGTTTATTATTTTGCCGATGGGTTCAGTTTTCCCTAATAATTTTTCCGAAGCTTCTCGGGATAGCACCACTGTTGACATGTCATCTAAAGGGCTAGCTCCCTTTCCCTTGAAAATTGGAAAAGTAAACATGTTGAAGAAATCCTTATCCACCCAAACGGCGTCCAAGGTTAATTCCCTGTCTTCATAAATAACTAGTGATGGATCCTCAAGCACCCGAGTACTATTAGCGATACCCGGAACCTCATCTTGTAATGCTTCAGCGAATGGTGTGGGTTGACTTGTGCCTGCATCAGAACCTTGAGGTGTTTGCTGTATGGCGTACACTTTAAAAAGTCGGTCTTTGTTCTCATGGATATCCTCATAAGACAAGGCAAAATAAGCGGTCATGAAAAGTAATATGGCGACCCCGAATGCTACCGTAAGACCAACAACATTAATTGAGGAAAAAATACTATCCTTCCAAAGATTTCTCCAAGCAATTTTTAAATAGTTCTTAAACATAATTTTTGCTTTTATTCTTCTCTAAGGGCATTAATTGGATTTCTGGTTGCAGCGCGTATTGCTTGACTTCCTACAGTTAACACTGCTACCATCAATGCTAATGCACCTGCACCTACAAAATACGAGAATTTTAAGGGTATGCGGTAGGCGAATTGACTTAGCCAGTTATTTGCAAACAAGTAAGCCAGCGGCAAAGCAATCAACATTGAAATCAATACCAATTTCACAAACTCACTGGAAAGCATTGCAGTTACACCACCAATGCTTTGTCCTAATACTTTGCGAATACTGATTTCTTTTCTTCTTCTTTCTGCTGTAAAGGCCGCAAGCCCGAAAAGTCCCAAACAGGAAATTAAGATTGCTAATCCAGCAAAATATTTGGATAAGGTTGCAACACGCTGCTCAGATTCGTACAATTGCTGGTACTGATTATCTAAAAATCGAAAATCAAAAGATAATCCTGGATTAAACTTAGTATACAAAACAGTAAGTGCTGAAATGGCTTCTTTTTCTTCACCTGCCTTAATTTTTACTGCCATATTACTTACCCATTCTGTTCTACATAGGAGCGCCATTGGAGCAATTTCTTCATATAGCGATTGAATATTAAAGTCTCTGACTACGCCAATTATCTCCCTATTTGGGCCTCGCATATCAATTATGGTACCGATAGGATTTTCAAGACCCATAAGCTTTACGGCAGTTTCATTCAAGATGATTTTTGAATTAGTATCCGGTTTTTCGTTCACGTAAGAGCGCCCGTCTGCCATTTCTATACCCATGGTCTCAATAAAATTGGATCCAACATGGGCATGCCTAAACATAAGGTTTTTAGATTCCTCGGTTTGACCAGGCCATGAATGACCCCATGAGGAATTATTAAAACTAGTCATATCACCCTGCATATAAGATGCATTTACCACTCCGGGCAGCTGTTTTGCTTCTTCAAGAAAAGTTTCCATATTAGATAAAAGCCCGTCTTCTCTATCAAAAACAAGAACGTTGTCTTTATTATAACCTAGATTTTTTGATTGTATAAAATCGAGCTGCATATAAATAACACTGACGGCAACGATCAAAAGAATAGAAATACTGAACTGAAAAATGACTAAGCCTTTACGAATTAAGAGTTCCCCAAAAGCAGCACTTATTTTTCCTTTCAAAACCTTTATTACATTCAATTTTGACAGGTACAACGCAGGGTAGCTACCTGAAATTAATCCGGTGAGTACAGTGATGGAAAGTAGTGACAAAATAGCATTACCTTCAAGAACAAACTGTAGTTCTTTTCCCGTTACATTATTAAACCATGACAGCAATATGGACACCAAGAAAACCGAGCAAAAGAGGGAGAAAAACGAAAGCAATAAAGATTCCGTAAGGAATTGAAATATTAATGATTTCCTACTGGCACCAACGGCTTTTTTTACACCTACTTCTTTTAATCTTCTAGAAGCTCTAGCGGTAGATAAATTCATAAAATTGATACAAGCAATCATCAATACAAAAAAGGCTACCAAGGAGAATAATATCACATAATTGATTCTTCCTCCCGTTTGCACACCATTTTCAAAACGCCCTTTCAAATAATTATCAGAAAAACGTGCCAAAAACACAGTAGCTCTAGCCCTTTCACTCTTTTTGGTTATAAAGTCAGCTATTTTATAATTAAAGGAATTTATATCTACTCCTGATTTCAACATTGCATATACCCCAGAACTATTACTCCCCCAATGAATCCACTTAGGGTCTCTTAGTTCTAAAAACTTTTTGTAGCTGAGTACAAAATCAAATTGTTGTGACGAATGAACAGGAATTTCAAAAACTCCTGAAACCGTAAAAATGGCATCAATTTGATCTTCGCCGTGTTTGGTAGTCAAAGTTTTTCCTATAGGATTATTACCCACACCAAAAAAGATATCGGCTAATTCTTTTGAAATGGCAATCGAGTTTACCTCGTTAAGTAGGTTATTTTTATCTCCAGCAATTATCGGATAAGAGAACATTTTAAAATAGTCTTCACTTACCATATTACCATCAACCCGCAACTTCATTTCCTCATTTTCAAGCATTGCACCTTCGAGTGTATAAAAAGCTGCAGCCATTTCAATTTCAGGAACCTCTTGCTTTAAAGAAGTGAGCATGAGACTCGAATTGGATTCATAGGTAGCTATTTCGCCATCGCCATTGGGTTGATTTCTAAATACTTGGAATAAGCGGCTATCGTTTTCATGAAACTTATCCATGGCCATTTCATCAGAAACCCATAGATAAACTAATAACGCGCAAGTCATACCTGTAGTCAATCCTATTAGATTGATTAAAAAACTACCTTTATGTTTTTTAATGTTCCTTAAGTAAAGTAATAAATTGTGCTTTAACATTTTTCAAGTTTTATAATTATGGCTCAAAAGTTATATTTTCATTCTACTCTGAAGGCATTTACAGGGTTTCTACTCTTTAGACAACTTACTTGAACCAGAAGATTTACTATGCACTTTTTTTGGGTTTCCACGGTACTTGATATTACTTGATCCCGAAGACCTTGAATCAATTTGGCTGTTAACTGCAATTCGGATATTAGAAGAACCAGAGGACCTAATCTCGGCCGTATCCGATATTAATTCAAAAGCCCTTAGGTTCGATGAACCTGAAGCCGTGATATCCAAACTTTCTGCACTACCGTCCAAAGTAATAGCACTAGAACCAGAAGAAATTACCGTAATTCTTTTTGCTTTAATATTCAATACTGCATTTCTAGACCCTGATGTATGCACTTTAAAATTGGACGACTCCAGCGTTAAGGTAGCGCTGACTTTCCCCGAACCAGATAGTCTAATAGCATTTATCTTCTCCACGGGAATGGTAATAAAAACCTTCTTTCCTAAAGATGGCTTCAATTGCATATTATTCTTGGATTTTATCGTCAAGGTATTACCTCTGACCTCCGTCTCTATGTATTCTAAAATATTATCTTCAGCAGTCAAGGTGATGTTGCCTTCTGCACCTTCCACCAAGGTTACTTCGTAAAATCCACCAACGGTAATACCCTCATAGTTTCCTACTTGTCTTTCTATGGTGACTATATTTCCATTCCCTTTTATTTTTTTAACACGTTGTGCTTGGGTATTTGCTATACATGCGATAGTTAGAATAATGGTTGTGATTGTCTTCATGATTATTTTATTTTTTGAATGATGATTTCTTTATTCGTCTCTTAAGGAATCTACTGGATTAGCGACCGCTGCTTGAAAACTCTGCCAACTTACGGTCAGCAAGGCGATTAAAAGTGCTGAAATTCCCGCCAAAGCAAACACCCACCAACTAAGTGTTGTACGGTATGCAAAGCCTTCTAGCCATTGATTCATAGCATACCAAGAAACAGGCACTGCAATAACAAAAGCTACGCCTACCCATTTAACAAAATCCTTATTTAAAAGTGCAAGCACTTGCGGGATGGTCGCCCCATTTACCTTACGTATGCCTATTTCCTTTTTACGTTGCACCACAGTGTAGGATGTAAGTCCAAACAAGCCCATGGCCGCAATAAGAATAGCAAGAACAGTGAAAACCTGAAAAGCAGACCCAAAGGCTTTGTCTTCTTTGTATTGCGCTTCAAATTTTTGATCTAAAAAAGTATAATTAAACGTGCTTTTGGGGAAGATTCGGGTCCATACTGATTTTATTTGTGAAATAGAAGATTCGAAACCTAAGAGTGATGCCGCAGAAGGATCTAATTTTACCAACAGATTATTTACATCACTCTGGTAACGGATAATCATAGGCAACATGGGACTCTTTAGTCCAAAATGATAGTAATCCTTAATTACTCCGGCTACCCTCCATTCATTATAGCCCCAAAACCCCAGTGTTTTATTCAGTACATCATCAGCAGATGAAATGCCCATATTCTTAAGAAAAGTTTCATTGACTATAACTTGTCTTCCCTTCCCTTCCGATGAGGGAAGAAAGGTTCCGCCAGCCAAGAATTTAATATCCATTAAATCAAAATAATCTGGCTGCACATGGTAGGTATAAAATATTTTTTCATCTTCTTCCTTTCCATTAGGTAATATAATTCCGCGGGTTGAGGATAGATTATCAAAACTATCGCCTGGATAGGTTTGTGCAATAGCTACTTTTTCCACAAACGGCAGTCTTTTCAGCTCTGCTTCCAAAACTTTGTAATCATTGATTAGCAGGGAATCTGACTTTGTCGTTACCACTTCACCCTTTAATGCTACAACTTGGTTAACGTTGGTACCAATGGGCTGACTTTCCAAAAAATTAATTTGCTTTGTCACAACGATAGTACCAATCAATAAAACAATCGTTGCTAAAAACTGGGTAACAAGGAGCCCTTTTCTAATGGCTAAACCTTGTGAAGAAGTCTGTATTTTTCCTTTTAAAGCTTTGGCAGGGGAATAGCTACTTAGTAAAAGTGCCGGATAAAGGCCTGCTAGAATCATACCCACTAAAATAAAAAGGAAGTAGGGTAAGAAGCTGCTAACATTTAATAACCCTGAGCTAAGCTCCTTACCCGTAATAGTATTATACAATGGCAATGCTATCGCAACCAGTACTAAGGATATTGAAATAGCAATAAAATTCAGTAATATTGATTCAATTAGGGATTGAATAATCAACTGTGATTTTTGAGCTCCTGAAACCTTTCGAATACCTGCTTCCTTTGCCCGTTCCATAGATTTTGTAGCAGAAAGGTTTACATAATTTAACCAAGAAAGAATAAGAATTATAAAAGCAATAGCCGTTAAGAATTTAATTCTGGTAACACTGCCGTTCGCCGAGACCTCATAGGGCTTATTGGAATACAAATGAATATCTTCAAGAGGTTCAATATTGTGCCTTTCTTCCTTGTCTTCTTCAATATCACTATCTATAATTTTCTGGCGTAGAAGATTTGCGTTCGTATTTGGAGCTAGTTGGAGAAATGTATAGTAATTGTTTGCATTCCAGTTGAGTTCATGAGCCCTAGGACCATAATCTGTCCACGTTTTTTCGGTCTCATAAGAAATTAAGAAGGAGTTTCTGTAGTGGGCAGTTTTAGGAATATCGGCCATTACACCAGTTACTGTAAGAACTGCTTCTTGACCGTCTCTAAAGGCTGAAATCGTTTTTTGAATTGGGTTTTCCGTTCCAAATAATTTTTGAGCAAATGATTTTGAAAGCACAATGGAATAAGGCTGCGATAGCACCTTTTCTTTATCTCCTTTTAAAAGTGGATACTTAAAAATATTGAAGTAAGATGGATCTGTTAATGAGCCCAAGGGTTGCTCCAATATACGGTCACCTAGTTGAAAGGTCATTTTTTCAAAGTAGAAAAAACGAACATAATCCAGCACTTCTGGGAAGGCACTCTTTATGGAAGGCCCAGATAAATTATAGGTTTGCGCATCACCAGCAACAAACTCGTTACCCTCCAAATAATCCATGTAGGTTCTATACACATTTTCAGAACCTTCAAATTTATCATAACTCTGTTCGTAATCCACGTAGAGCATAATAAGCACAAAAGAAGCTATGCCAATAGCCAACCCAAAAATATTAATAAACGAATAGAGCTTATTCTTAAGTAAATATCGTGTTGCAATTTTCAGGAACAGTTTATACATGAATCTATTTTAGCAATTCTATTACTTCCTATCCTATTACTATGCCACAATACAACCTATTGATATTCAATATTTTAAATATTATACAATTCAAATACTGTAAAAATATTTTACAGTATTTGTACACTATTTTTACAGATTATTATTCGGACCGAAGACTTTTTACAGGATTTACCCTAGCAGCTGCAATGGTTCTAATGCTTATAATAAGCAAAGCGATTACAAGCATCGCTAGGCCGCTACCTACAAATACCCACCAACTCATATTGGTCTTAAAAGCAAAATCTTGTAACCAGTTGTGCATGCCCAACCATGCTATTGGTATTGCAATTAAGAACGCAACACCTACCACCATCAAAAACTCTTTACACAACAACATATTCAATTGTAATAGAGAAGCCCCCAAAACTTTTCGTATTCCAATTTCCTTAATACGCCTTTGTGTGGTGTACATCACCAATCCTAAAAGTCCTAAACAACTAATTAAAATGGCAAGTCCGGTAGCCCATCTCAAAAGCACAGAAATTTTGCGCTCTTGGGCATAAAACCGCTCAATGGTATCTTCCATAAATCGATGCTCAAAATCGGAAGCTGGGTAAATGCCATTCCAAATGCTTTCTATTTGGGCAATGGTTTCCGGCCACTGCGTACTATTTTCTGTAGAAAGTTTAAAACTTACGACCCTAAATTGAGAACGTCTGCTACCATTTGTATCGCCTGTAAATGCCATGGGTTCTATTTTGGTTTTTAAAGAACGCTGATGAAAATCTTGCATTACCCCAACAATAGGGTGGTTCTCATCATCCGCCTTAAATGTCTTTCCGATGATACTTTCTGGATTTTCAATACCTAATTGTTTTAAATAGGTTTGATTCACTACATATTCCCGTATGGTATCATTTAGCGGTAACCTACCTGCAAGTAATCTGAGCCCGTAAATATTAAAATAATCGGCATCACCATAAATGAGCTGTAAATCTGAATTGACTTCCTGATCGCCCTGTTGAAACAAAACACCCATAGAGTGGGTACTAAAAGATGCCGGAGGATTTCCGCCTAAGGCCACTTCTGCAATCAAGGGCAAGGCTTCCATTTCAGTAATAAAGCGTTCTTTCTTTTCGGGTGCAGGGTCGCTCCAAGGGGTATAGAAATACGCAATGGCATCAGTATTAAAACCCATGTCCTTTTTCATTACATAGTGTAATTGCTTCCCTACCAAAAGTGTCGCTATAATAAAAATCTGTGCAATAGAAAACTGGAATATCGTCAAGTACTTGCGAAGCCCCGAACGCTGATCTGCTTTTACACCTTCAATTTTTAAAACGGAAATAGGTTTATAGCCTGATAAAATTAATGCTGGATAGAAGCCCGAAAGTAAGGTAACTATTAGCAATAAGGTCACAATACCTAAGATAGGCAGGACATCATAATACAAACTAAGATCAACACCAGCCGGAATATAATCACTGAAAATACCGAGTAACCCATTTGCTAAAACTAAGGATAGTGCCCCTGCCCCCATTGTTAACAAAAGCGTCTCGCCCAAAAACTGGAAAATCAATTGTTTTTTAGACGAACCTAAGGTTTTACGAATTCCAATTTCCTTGGCACGCTGTGAAGCCTGCGCAGTATTGAGATTGATAAAATTAATACAGCCTAGGAGAAGTAAAAATAATGCTACGAGTCCTAAGTTTCTAAGTACCGAAAGACTTGCCCTCTGATCATCAAAATCAAAGGTGTTGTAGTTACTATCAAAATGTAAGTCGGACAAGGGTTGCATATAAAAGGAATTAGAGCGACCTATGGCCACGAGTTCCTTTTCTTCGTGTTCTTTGGATATGCCATCCAACACCTTTTGAACTGCCATTTTACTAGCACTCGGGATAAGTTTTACAAACAATTGAGAAGCAGAGTTGGTATTATGCCAATGTGCATCTGATACCGCACTGGTCATGTCCTGTAAATCTGCCGTTTTCAGGGAGAGGAATTCCTCAAAAACCATATCGGTTCTTTCCGTAAAGTTGGCAACTATCCCAGTTACTAGTGCGGAAATAGTATCGTTGTACACTAAAGTTTTACCTATAAGTGAAGAAAGTTCTTGATTTGGAAAATATGTTTGAGCCCTAGCTTCAGAAAGTACAACCGTATTGGGTGCACTCAATGCCTCTTTTTGAGTGCCGGCCAACCAAGTATAGTCCAAGGTCCTGAAATAGTCATCATCAGCATAGATAACAAACTCAGGGGTTTTAAAAGTCAAATCCAGCTTTTTGTTCTCAACATGTAAAGGATAGGTGGTAAAAAAAGGTGCTACTGTTTCCAGTTCCTGCATATTCAAATCACTAAGAGCCTCCGCTAGTGGAACCGTTACTCCAGAATTATAGAAATTCCCTTCTGGACTGGAGAATGCTGTGGTGACCCTATAGATACGTTCGCTATCCGAATGGAATTTATCAAAGGTCATGTCGTAATAAATGATAGCACCTATTACAAAGGCAGCACTTAAACCAATGGAAAGGCCAATAATATTAATTAAAGAAAACACCTTGTTTTTTAAGATGTTTCTAAAAGCTATTTTTAGATTGTTTTTGAACATGATTTTTGATTTGATTGATACTCTATTTCTATTCTGAACGTAAACTTTTTATAGGGTTTACAATCGCTGCCTTTACGGCTTGATAGCTTACCGTTACAAGAGCAACAAGAAGTGCTAAAAGTCCGGCTAGCGGAAACGTCCACCAAGAAATAGTTATTCTATATGTAAAATCTTCGAGCCATTTACTCATGAAATACCAAGAAACAGGAACGGCCAATACAATTGAAATTAAAACCAGTTTTAAGAAATCTATAGAAAGTAATGTTGCAATACTTTGCACCGAAGCACCCAATACTTTTCGTACTCCTATTTCTTTTATTCTATTCTCTGCTAAATAACTAGCGAGTCCAAATAAACCTAAACAAGAAATAAAAATAGTGAGTAAGGTAAACATACTAACAAGCTTGCCTGTTCTTTGTTCATTATCAAATTTTTTGGCATATACTTGGTCTACAAATTCATAATTGAAGGGATACTCTGGATTAAACTTTCGAAAAACAGCCTCTGTAGTGGCTAGACTTTCTGTTGTTGACGCTGTCTCATTAAATTTAATATGAATAACATTATGCCCAAACATTGCCCCTCCAATAACCATAGGATCTACTTTTTGAAATGGAGAGTCTAAGATGAAATCTTTCACTACCCCTACTACATGCCAATCGACACCGTTATCCTTAATAATTTGACCTAAAGGTTCTTCGAAATTCATTAGTTTTACTGCGGATTCATTAATTATTGCTGCAGTAGAATCTGTTGGATATTTACTTAAATCAAAATCTCGCCCGGCAATGATTTCCATACCAGTTGTTTTCGCAATAGCATCATCGGCGTTGAATCTTTGAATGGTTGTCTTATTATCCTCATCTTTCCCTTTCCATTCAAAACCCCAAGAATTACTCCAACCTTGGGTTATCGGGGAGCTTGTCTTAGTGACCGATTCAGCTGTACCAGAAGCCAATAACTCATTTTTAATCAGCGTATAGTTCTTTCCTACATCACCTTCTATAATGGAATAAATTAAATTAGCTTTAGAATAACCACTTTGTCTGTTCTGAACTTTTTGTAATTGTTGGGTTACAATAATACTAGCCGTAATAAGAATAACTGCCGCTGAAAACTGTAGCACTACCATTACTTTTCTAGGCGTAATAGGAGCACTAATTTTTTTAAAAGTTCCCTTTAGAACAGCAGAAGGTTTAAAAGCAGATAGATATAAAGCTGGGTAGCTTCCTGCTAATACTCCCGTAAAAAGTACAATAGCCGAAGCCGATAACCAGAACCATTGGTTAGTCATATCTAGTACCAATGGTCGCTGCACTAATTCACCAAAAGATGGTAAAGCAAGTAAGACCATAACCAATGCTAAAACTGCCGCTAAAACTGAAATCAAAATAGATTCACCCAAAAACTGACCAATAAGTGCGCCTTTTCTTGCTCCTACAACTTTTCTTATACCTACTTCCTTTGCTCGTTTTTCGCTCCTAGCTGTGCTTAAATTCATAAAATTTATACAGGCGATGAGTAAAATTATAGCAGCGATAAAACCAAACATCCGTATTGTAATAATTCTACCACCAACTTCCTTTCCATCTTCAAATTCTGAATGTAACCAATATCGAGACCATGGGTACAAATAGGTGACCATATCGGGAGAATCGATATCATATCGTTCCCGTAAATTTTTTATTTTTTTAGAGAATGCCTTATAATCTGCCCCTTCTTTTAATAAGACATAGGTTGCAATGGAGTTATTACCCCAATGTTTATCATTCCAACCTAATTGTTGTGCATAAGCCCAGGGCATTAAAAATTCAAAATTGAAACCTGTATTGTCCGGAAGGTCTCTTAATATACCGGTTACCTTAAAAGTGTCCGCATTATTAACTTTTACGATTTTTCCCATCGCAGGTTCATTACCAAATAACTTTTGGGCAAATTTTTCAGTAATGACAACCGAATTCACATCTTCTAAAACCGTTGCAACGTTGCCTTCTAAAAGCGGAAAACTAAATATGTTTAAAAAGTCAGGATCAACAATAGTTCCTGTAGATTTCATCCTTTTATCTCCTACCGAAAACAAGAACGAATCGTCATAATTGTATCTGGAAACACTTTCCACTTCGGGATAGTCTTTCTTTATAGTAGGTGCCATTATTTTAGGCGTTGAATTCCAAGTCCATATTTCACCATCTACCGGATATTGATTGTATACTTCGTAAATACGGTTGTTGTTAGCATGAAATTGATCGACACCCAATTCAAAGTTGATCCATATCAAAATAAGTGCTGTAACCGCCAATCCAATAGAAAGACCAACAATATTCAACAAAGAAAAACTTTTATTACGTATTAAGTTTCGCCAAGCGATTTTCAAATAGTTTTTAAACATGGGTTTCTATTTTAGATGCAACTATGAATTTCGTATCTGATTATTGACTTATTCCGTCCTCAAACTCTTAACCGGATTCGCTAGCGCTGCTTTTATGGCTTGGAAACTTACCGTAATAAAAGCAATACCTATGGCCAATGCACCTGAAAGGGCAAAAATCCACCAAGGAATATCTATGTGATAGGCAAAACCTTCCAACCAATTATTCATCAATATATAGGCCAATGGGAAGGCAACGACTATGGAAATTAGGACCAGTTTGGCGAAATCTACCGTTAGCAATCTCGTAATTGTTGCTATAGATGCGCCCAACACTTTCCGTATGCCGATTTCCTTTTTGCGCTGCTCCGCCATAAATGCGGTAAGCCCAAATAGTCCCAAAGCCGCTACGAAAATCGCCAACAGACAAAAAATGATACTTATCTGACTTGCGCGCTGTTCCCGTTCATATAATTTTGCTAGTTGTTGGTCTAAAAAAGAATAGCTAAAATCTAAGCTGGGCAAAACCTTTGTAAACGTTCCTTTTAACTGGTCAATGGTATTCGATAGATTGCCTGATTTAAAACGGACCAACATAAATGATTGGCCTTCACTCCTATTATTATGAAAAGCATAGGCTCCAATAGTTTTATGTAAGGACTCATAATTAAAATCATCAACCACGCCTATAATGGTATTGGGTAGGCCAATATAGACTTCTTTACCTATTGCCTCTTCGGGCGTAAAACCTAAAAACTGAACTGCCTTTTTATTCAAAACTACCTCTACCAAGGTATCTGTCTTGCTTTTGTTTTTAGGAAGTGTAGTGCCTGCCAAAAGATTTAATCCTAGTGCTTCTAAAATTTCTGCATCGACCACATTAGTCTGAATATTCAAGCCTTCTTCCTGTGTTTCATTTTTACGTAAGGTACGTCCACTAACATCTATACCCGGATAGCCCTGAGCCATGGCCACTGAGGTAACATCCGCTAAATTTTTAAACTCGCTAACCAATGCGTTCTTATTCTCGCTACCTCGTAATCCCCTTACAGAAATAGCCACTACATTATCTGGCTGAAAGCCCAGGTTTTTATTCTTTATGAATTGTGTTTGTTGGTAAATAACCAATACGCCTACGATTAAAGCTGCGGAAGCTGCAAACTGCAAAACGACCAAACCCTTACGTATTAAAATATTTCCTTTCCCCTGTTTCAAGGAAGGAGATAAGATTTCCTTAGGCATAAAGCGGGATAGATAAAAAGAAGGATACAATCCGGAAACTAGAGTTGTTATAAACCAGATTGCTATTACAACTCCTAAAAATGTTCGGTTAAACAATAAATCTAGTTCCAATTCCTGGTTGGTAACACTATTAAACTCTGGCAATACCAAAACTGCCAAAAGAAATCCCAGTACAATAGATATAGCCGTTATCAATCCTGTTTCTACATAAAAACGTGCTACAAGAGATTGTGAAGATGCACCCAAGGTTTTGCTCATACCTACCTCTTTTGCTCGTTTTTGAGACCTTGCCGTGGTAAGATTCATATAATTCATACAGGCAATCAACAAAATTAAAACTGCCAAATACGTAAGGTTGCGTACTTCGTTAATATCTCCAATTCGAGAGACATAAGAATTACCGTAAGAAGCGGAGTACAGATGTATTCTATTCAAGGGTTGTAATGAAAATTGGTACCACTGTTCCTCTTTTTCCACATTGGCATCCAACATGATTTTCATTTGTTTTTCGGTTGCTTCTAAACCTGCATTCTCCTTTAATAGTGCATAAGTCTCAAAACTAGAATTGGACCATATTTCGCTATCATAGAACCAATAGCCATTACTAGATGCCAATACATTGGCATCCAAACTACTATTCTTGGGAAAATCCTTATAAATACCGGTTACTTCCAGTTCTTTACTACCATCTACCTTAATAGTTTTTCCCATGGGATTTTCTCCCTTAAAATAAAGTGCTGCGGCTGTTTCGGACAGAAGGATGGTGTTTGGGCTTTCTAAAGGGTTTATAGCGTTTTTCTCAATCATTTCCACATCAAAAATGGAAAGTAATTCCTTATCTACCCAATAAAATTGGCTCTCTGTAAAATTCTGATCATTTACCCTAACGGATGCCGTTCCCCCAAAATCATGCTTAAAAACCCTAGCGGCAGTTTCCACATTGGTAACTTCCTCTTTTAGTGCGGTAGCGGTTACTGGTGGGGCGGTTGCCCATATGTCAAAACCAAAATCACCGTCAGTCTCTACCAAAACTCTATGTATACGGTCCTTTTTAGAGAACATCGTATCAAAGCTTCGCTCATGTGAAATATAAAGGAATAACAATATCACTATAGCCAAACCAATAGATAATCCGACAATGTTTATACCAGAAAATAAACGATTAGTCTTCAAGTTCCGCCAGGCGATTTTAATATGATTTTTGAACATACTATTTCGTTTTTTGATTGATGAATACTTTATTCAGACCGTAAACTCTTCACAGGATTAACGGTGGCGGATTTTACTGCCTGTATACTCAATGTTACAGATGTGATTACAAAAGCAATGAGTCCTGCCAAAGCAAACATCCACCATTGTATAGAAATGCTGTAGGCGAAACTACCCAACCAAGCGTTCATCATATACCAAGCAATAGGAAAAGCAATCAGTGCTCCAATACCTACTAATATGATATAGTCCTTAGACAGTAACACCACTATTTTCAAAACGCCTGCTCCTAAGACCTTGCGGATACCTATTTCTTTTATCCTTCTTTTTGCCATGAAAGAAATAAGTCCGAACATACCCAAGCAGGAGATAAAAATGGTCAGTAGGGCTACAATATTTACTGTCTTCAGCATACCTTCTATCAAGCGGTATTGACCACTTACTTTTTCAGTCAGGAAGCTTTGGGCAAAGGTTTTTCTAGAATCTATTTTGGCAAAGGCAGCAGCCATCATATCCTGCACTGCTTTTTCCTGCCCTTCTATAACCCGCACAGAAAGGTAACTGTGTGATGCTAAATCTTCTTCGTCTCTAAAATAATGAACCATGGGTTCCACAGCATTCTGCAGGTCTTGGTAATGAAAATCTTCCATTACCCCAACCACAGGATGACCTATAAAATCATCATTCTTAAACTTCAGCCGTTTTCCTTCTATAGAGGTCCAGCCAAAGACTTTCATAGCACTGCGGTTGATTATAGCAGGTGTCTCGCCTGTTTTATCTAACGTACGGTCAAATTCCCGGCCTTCTACCAACTGAATTTTTAATGTTTTTAGGTAGTCGTCATCCGTATAAGAGCGGCGCATGCGCACATCTGTATCTGTGTTGGCATCGTAAAAATTAGTGTAGTTGAAACGATAATCGGATGGGACAGCCTGACTCGTACTCACATTGATTACGTAAGGGTTGGCCTCCAAATTATCCAACAGCGCATTAAAACTAGAATTTGCAGCATCTATATTTTTATAATCAAGGTCGATGTTTCCCACGATTACATTTTCACGCTCAAAGCCTAAATCGGCCTTTTTCATAAATCCGATTTGACTATTCAAAATAATGGCGACACAGATGAAAAGTATGGCGATGGAAAATTGAAGAATAATAAAAGCGTTTTTAAAGAAGAAGTTGCCTTTTGCACTATCTATTTTTCCCTTGATACCTTGGGAAACAGGTAAGGAAACAAAACGCAGCGTTGGTAAAACACCGACCACCAAAGTTACTGCCAGCCCCAATGCTACAGCCGCTAAAACCACTGGGTAGTCATCTGTAAAACTAAAATTTATAGTGCCAAAATCGGCACCAAAGACACCATTCAACTGAGGCAACAAGACGCCTAGGAAGAGCCCGCCCGAAATCAATATAGATAATAATACTAAAATACCATTTTCTAAACAAAATTGGGTGATAACACCTTTTCTGCTTCCGCCCAATATTTTTCGTACCGCAATATCCTTTGTTCTCCTGAACATGGTAGACGTATTTAAGTTCAATAGGTTTACCAGCACCAATAGCAGTACAAAAAATGAAGTAGCAATATTGCCGCCAATAATAATACCTACTACAGGAATATTGTCAATTCGCGCCTCTTTATGCTGCTTTAGTTCTATTCTTGAAATAACGGTAGGGTCAGAATAATTATCCTGTACCAATTGGTCAATTCTACTTTCTAATTGAGCAACATCGGCATCTGGGCGTAGCTTTAAATATACGGGCGAAAAAGTATCGCCCCAGTTCATCTGGCTCTCAAATCCAATATTACCCTTTAATAAGGTGTTTGGCAACAAAACCCCCATACGAAAAGAGGCATAAGGACTTATGGGTTCCAAAACACCAGTTATAGTCAGGTTTAGGGTATCGGCAGCGATTAAAGTCTTTCCCACAGGGTTTGTGTCCCCATAAAGTTGCTTACTTACTTTATTGGTCAAGACAATAGAGTATTTTTCTTTTAAAGCCGTGCTTTGATTTCCATGTTTTAAGGGCAGTCCAAAAACTTCAAAAAACTCGGAATCGGCATAATTCGGCTGACTCTGAAATTCAGTATCCCCTACTTCCAACCAAATATTGCCCCAACCATGTAAATGGGTGCCCGCCTCTACCTCAGGAGAGGTACTTAGTATTCTATCTAGTAAAGGGTAAACGGCCTCATTATAGTCGTTGCCGTCATTTAGATGAGTTTTTACATAGTAAATTTGCTCTTGTTCTACAATATTGTCATCGGCAATATAATAAGCGTATGTAGAGAACATCAGCGTCAATACACTCCCTATTCCAATGCTCAGCCCCAGAAGATTCAAAAAGGAGAGCATTCTGTTCTTCCAAAGGTTTCGAAACGATAATCTTAAGTGGTTCAGTAACATTAGTATGTTCTTTGGTTATTTCCATAAAAAAGGAAATCTGTTAATTTATATCAAAAAAACTAGGGTTTTCAAAAGTTGTCCTTTTGTTTGCTACTAAATGAAATCGATTTTCATGCCATGTTTTTAAAACATTGAAAATGTGATACTTAACCGATATTCGAAATAAAATGAAGTTTTTTAATGTAAAAAAAATGGACAGTTTTTGTATAAGAATTTTACAGTGAATTATCCTATTCTAAAAATTTGATAATGAAAAATAGTCAACACGAAAAAGCAGTTAGACATACCGATTTTGATAGGACTATAACCTATCATGAATAAAGTTAAAAATAATATTTACCTATTTATTCTCTATCCACCGCGTAAGGGTGTTATGTTTACCTTCAAGGACAATTTTGTAGAAACTTGAAGGTAAATGAGACATATTTATGCTTGCTTTTTCATTCTGAATTTCTAGCTCAGCGATATGTTTATATTCATCCACACCACCATTTTGAAAGTCATTAGTTGTACTCACCCATATATTAAGTTTTTCAGTTTGATCATATGCGTCCCAGGTTACATTTAAAATGGCATCGGTAAGCACTGCTTTGGCATTGGCAACGGAAATTTTACCGATCAGCGGTACACCATCTATTTCCTGAAGCTGTTCCGTTTCGGGATTAATATTCAAGGTTCGAAGCATGGAGGGCATGATATCAACAATGCCAGGTCGTTGCTGCCTGAAATAGTCATTTAATTCCTTGGCATTGGTCACCATCCACGTGTCACGCTCTCTATCTGACTGGCCGCCATGCCCTTTTCCATCTTTTGCAGTTCTACCATGATCGGTAGTAATCCATAACTGCCAATTTTCGTTGAAGTTTTCTGTTCTATGTTGGGTCGCTTCCCAAATACGCCCAATTTGACTATCCATTATATTTATGGCATCATAAAACTGCGGACTATCTCCATACTTATGCCCCATATCATCGGTATATTCTAAATATACCCAGGAAAGGTCTGGAGCTTCTGATTTAATATATCGAGCAGTTTCCTTTGTGACATGTTCATCTATCTTGTGGATGTATAACCGCTCATCATCATGCGGAAATGCAATAGTGTCCAGCTCAAATCCGTCAAAATGATAATCCAGTTTATTATTTCCAGTGGCAGGCAAATTGTCCCCGACCAATTTGGTACGGTTGTCTAGCCAAGTAGAAAAAATAGCTGTTTTTAATTCGGGTCTATGCTCTTTTACAAACCTAAAAATGGTCCAATAACTATAATTTGGGGCTTTGATACTATTACCCCATACATTATGCTTATTGGCCCAAGTACCCGTAAGCAAGCTATTGTAACCCACAGCTGAAATGGTCGGGGTTTCAGAATACCCTCCTTTTTCACCACCAACATAGGCACGGGTGTACCCGCCCTCCTTTGCCAAAGCATCAAGGTTTGGTGTTTCTGCTTTTTCGATGGCATCGGAAGAAATACCATCAACAATCACAAAAATCACTTTGGTTTTTGACTCTTGCGAATTAACGAAAATAGCTAGAAAAAATACAGCTACTAAAGAAAAGGTGTGTTTTGTCGACATATGTTTAAAAGGGATGATGGAAAATTATTCAGTTCGTAAACTTTTCACAGGATTCTGTTTGGCGGCTTTGAAACTATGCCAGCTTACCGTTAGCATCGTGATTACGATAACACTACCTCCCGCCATGAGAAACATCCAAAGTCGAATATCAATTTTATAAGCAAAAGATTCCAACCATTTGTTTGCGGCAATATAGGCGATGGGCATAGCCAATACAAAAGCGACCAACAACCATTTCAAAAAGTCGGTATTGAGCATAATCAATATTTCAGAAATACTAGCCCCATTTACTTTTCGTATGCCAATTTCCTTAAACCTTCTTTGAGAGACCATTAAGGAGAGTCCCAATACGCCCATAGCACAAACAAAAACTGCAATAAGCGCAAAAATTAAAATCAAGTTTTTCTGTAGTAGCTCTGTTTTGTATTCATTTTGGTAAAGGGTATCAACCTCAAAATATTCCAAGGGATATTTGGGAAACATTCCTGTCCATGCTTTTTGAATAGCGGCTATGGCTTCGATTTTGGAAGAAGGCGTGTATGAAATCGCAATATTTTCCAACCAACTATTTTCCCTTTTAAAAAGCGCCAAGGGTTCCACTTTGGTTTGTAATCCGGAGAGATGAAAATCTTCAATCACTCCAACTATTTTTCCTTTGGGAATAGCAACCCCTTCCACCGGAGAAATTAAAGCAAAATCTTTACCGATTACAGAATTAGCTTCTTGGAAGCCCAAATAACTCAATGCCGTTTCATTGATAAGATATTCCCCATTCCCATCTTTATCTGTATTGTTTTCTGTGAAATTTTGTCCACCTAAAAACGGTAATGCAAAGACATCTGTAAACGAGTAATCACAGGAAAATACACCAATGTATTTAGTATCCGTGTTTGGGGCACCTTGCATGATAAAAGCGAACATATCATTGGTCTCACCACCAGGAGGAGCCATCATTGCAGAAACCGAACCGATGCTGTTTTGTGTTACCAGTTCTGACTTAAAAACATCAAACTTCTTCTGCACCTCAGCATGAACAAAAGGAATACATAGCACATTGTTTTCTTTTGCACCCATAGCATTACCAAGCGCATAATCTGTTTGACGAGAAATAACGATAACACCAACCAGTAGTACAATCGCCAATGCAAACTGAGAAACCAATAGTATTTTATGTGTTTTGACCCTTCCTTCACCTTTCATCTTTTTATCTAAGGAGAAATTCTGAAAACGGTTTTTAAAAACGGGTTGTATTCCTGCAAATACACTCAACAAAGAAAAGAACACAATTACCCCTAAGGCAAACCAACCATTTCCTTCCAGTAAGTTGAATTGGTAGTGGTCAAAAATAAACTGATTCAATTTCAGGGAACCCAATAGCACAAAAAACAAGGAAGCGAGCACTATAATTCCACTTTCCAATAGAAAATAACGGGTCATGATACGTTTAGAGGATCCCAGTATTTGGTTTAAGGCCAAAAATTTGGTGAGATAGCCCGCCATACCTAGATTTAAACTGGTGAAATTACTTAGCGAGATGAATAGCAAAATGAATGCGGCAATGGCAAGTAGGTATATATTACCCATGCTCCCGTTGGGCTCAATCTCTCGCAACAAATTAGACTTTAAATGAATCTCTTTTATATTCATTAAATGCCCCTGCATTTTTGCCTCGTTATCGATTTCAATTCCCTGCAATTCATTTAAACTTGCAGAAATCTTATCCGTTAGACCAGTAGCGTTTACCTTTTCTTTTAATAGCAGATACACATAAGCCCATCCACTAATAGCATCGACACCCGGCATAACCAATAGATCTGGATGTAAGTGACTTTGTTGTGCAAAATCTTCCATGATTCCTGTTACCGTAAAATCCGTTTCAAGTGAATTATAATGTCCTGGTGGCAGCGAAATAACCTTACCCATTGGGTTTACATCCCCAAAGACCTTTTTTGCTAGGGAACTTGATAGTACTGCAGAACCCGGTTCAGCTAAAGCAGAATTAAAATCTCCGTCTTTAAAACTAACATCAAAAACTTGTAAAAACGTGTCGTCCACGGCAAAGGCCTGCGTTATGGCATAGTGTTGTTCATCTTTTAAAATGAGCTTATCTCGCAATGGCATCAATCGCACGGCAGTTTGGATTTCAGGAATTTGCTTTGCGAGTTCGGGTATTGTTTTTGAATCTGAGATGCGTGCAAACTCGTTTCCTTCAAAAATCTCTGGATGGGTGATGGTTAGCCTATATATCTTGTCAGCATTCGTATGGGCCTTGTCATAACTGAATTCGTTTTTTAAGAAAAGTGCAATAAACAGCAAACCACATAATCCTAAGGATAAGCCCACTAGTTTAATTCCATTTAAAACAGGTCGCTTCACTATATTTCTTAGTGCATATTTTAAAAGCATAGTTTTCTTTTTATTATTCTAAAATTAGCCATTTTATGTTGACTTGGGTGGTGAGGTAACTAAGGTTTGAACTTTAAATAGTGCTAGGCAAGTTAAATAGGTTTAAAACAAAGTAGTCTTACTTAAAAATCTCCTTGCCTACATTAATATCATTTATAACCCCATCGATATAGGATACAAAATTTTTATCCTTGGTCTTCGTTTTAGCGGATTCGCAAAACTGTATTGCCTTTTTCTTATTTCCAGTATAAAAATAACCGCTTACCATTCCTAAATGGGCATATACATCGTCTGGATAACTCTTTAGGTTCATTTTAAAAATATCAAATGCTTTTTTGTGTTCGTCATTGCGGTTTAAATCAATACCATAGTTAACCAAATCTTCAGAAGAACCTATCGGAAATGCTCTTTGCATTACGGAATCTGCTTCTTGCTTTCTATTCAGCTTATCTAACAGTCCTGCATACGTAGATAAGGTTTTAAAATTAGCTTCTCCAAAATAACTATTGATAGAGCGATCTGCCCAATCCAAACCTTCTTCTAAATTCATATCATTTACCAAACAATAATTGGCTGCGGTATGTAGATTTTGCCAATAGCGATAAAAGATGCCAGAATTGATCTCCTTCCTAAAAGATTCAATTTGGGTCTTTTTAATATCGACGGACACCGTAAAAGGAATCCTTAGCTTTTCCCAATCCAAAGCCACTACGGCCGTGTTCTCTGTTTGCTCAACAAAAGAAAACGTAAGTCTTTCTACAAGTGAATCGAGTTTTTTAAGGGGGACATCCACTCTCAAAACATCATCTTTTTCAACGTAATAGAAACTACCCCAAGCGGTATTAAACTTGGAAAATATCAAGGTTGCTTTTTTAACGTCCATCGCAATAAAGAACCCATACTTTCCCTTGAGTAATGGCTGTCCTTCGATAAGTACATCAGTAGAGAACTCTATAGTCGTGTTTTCGTTTGCACCCGCACGCCAAGGCGCGGCTTTACTAGTGCCATATCCTAAATCGGCAAAACCATAATGCACTAATTGCCCCCAAATCTTCCCTTCTCTGCCATTAACAGCAGGTCTCGAATAGTCAATCGTTACCTCGGTATTGCTTATGTGTTCGGAGACCTTGGCCTGTTTATTACCATCCCTAGGCAGTGTAATCTGTGCTTGGACACCTAAAATGCATAGAAAAAAGAAGAAGACTGTACCGAGTTGATTTTTCATATTCGTTATTTTAAGTTGTTTTAATAATGGCTTACCATGATAGTCTTATTACTATGTGTTTACCAGTACTACCTAAGTAATAGCTAAAATAAGTTTATCTCCCTTTTGTTTTTGTGCCGCGCTACCGGTTTCAGAAAAGACCTTATTCTATTCCATCCTTAAACTTTTTATTGGATTCTGTTTTGCCGCTTTAATCGCTTGGAAACTAACCGTAAGTACCGTTACTCCCATGGCGCCGAACATAGCCAATGCAAAAATCCACCATTGTAGAACTACTCTATATGGGTATTC